>Ga0209517_10002955_pt1 | contig 23406 bp, 16 predicted proteins | sample PeaSoiMetSII2010_FD_187695 | JGI IMG/M metagenome (GOLD analysis project Ga0209517, IMG submission 187695) | Peat soil microbial communities from Weissenstadt, Germany - SII-2010 (SPAdes) (version 2) | ecosystem: Environmental > Terrestrial > Soil > Wetlands > Peat | place: Germany...
ATATTTTCGACAAGCGATTTTATGGTTACGACTGCCATCAGGTATCGGAAGACAAATGGGAACTGGAGGAAGTTGAAGCACCACTGCCTTGACGCGGCAATAAGGAGTGACCAATTCAACGGAATCGGTAACGGGAACCAAACAGGGCTTGATACCAGGGTGAAGTGCTCAAAAGAGGACGGAGATTCTCATGAGAATTATGAATAGCAAAGAGGGGAGAAGTGTTTTGTTGTTCGTGGTCTGCCTGTTAGTGGCTTTCCTGCTTCCTGCCGGCGTTTTCGCTCAGGTATCGAATGCAGGCAGCGTACAGGGTTCGATCACGGATTCGTCTGGGGCGGTGGTGGAGGATGCGCTCGTAACGCTGAAAAACGTGGAGACGGGCCAGCAGATGTCCGCGAGGACGGATGGCAACGGGGAATATGCGTTTTTGATTGTTCCGGTGGGGCGCTACGAGCTGACGGTGGTGAAACAGGGATTCAAGAAACACGTCCATGCAGCATTCCAGGTGCATGCGGCAGAACCTCTCCGGGTGAACGCAACGCTGACCGTCGGGCAGATCACCGAAGAAGTGACCGTGACAGCGGCTCCGCCCGTGATTGACACGATTACCGCGAGCGAAGGCAACACGGTAACGGGAGAGCAGATCAACACTCTGCCGCTGACGAACCGCGTGTTTACGCAACTGGTTGGATTGGAGCCGGGCGTGCAGGCACCGATCCAGGAGGACCCCGGATTCGGCTCAAACTCGTCCGTGGATTTTTTCGTCAATGGAGTACGGGACGACGAGAACAACCTGTTGATTGACGGGATCCGGAATGTGGATACGTTTGGCGGCAACGCCTTCGTGGCGCCTAATCTGTTTGCCATCTCGGAATTCCGGGTGGAAAGCAACGATTATTCCGCGAAAGCAGGGCGTTCCGCGGGCGGCCAGATCAATCTGATTACGCGCGCCGGCACGAATAAATTCCACGGCAACGTATTCGAATTCTTCCGCAACGACAAGTTGAACGCGATGGATGCGCTTTCGATCATCAAGCCCGAGAATCGCTGGAATGATTTCGGCTATGACGTAGGCGGCCCCATCAAGAAGGATCGTCTTTTCTTTTTCTGGTCCGAGGAATGGCGGCGCATTATTCAGGCGGGCGGTCCCAATATCACGTACACGCCGACGGTTGCCGAGCGCGACGGAGACTTTCGGGCGCGCCTTACGGGCCAGATGACAGACCCGTGTCCCGTCCCCGAGGCAGGAGATATACAATTCGATTCCGGGACAGTTTTTGATCCGACCACGACACACAATTACACATGTCCGCATGGCGAGGTCATCTCTGTCGCCGATCCATTCGCCTACAACGGGCAATTGAACGTGGTGGATCCATCGCGAATCGACAACAACGCCAAGCTACTTCTTGCCAATTACTTCCCGATGCCGACTCTCGGGTATAGCTACGGCGGAGGCGGGTTATACAATTACATTTCGCAGGACCCCAACTTCACGCGGTGGCGCGAAGAGTCCATCCGCATGGACTACAAACTTACGGACAAGCTGAGTCTATTTGGCCGCTACAGCCAGGACAGCGTGCAGTTGTGGAATCCGTACGACATCTGGGGGGACAATCCCTTCCCGAATGTTGGCGGGTCCAATCAGAATTTCCCGATTTACAACGCGACCGCGCATCTCGCGTATACCCCCTCCTCGAGTTTCATCTCTGAATTCACATGGGGGCTCTATTATGCCAACGACAAATCATTGAAAAATAGCCCACTATCCAATCGGGATCGCGCTTCGGGGCTGGACATCCAAGACGCGTTCTCCTATCAAACCAATCTGAAGGAGGGAAACCGCATCCCAACGATGTATTTCAACGGAGGATACACCGGGATCGTGGAAGTGTGGTGGTTCCACAACTATGCGTTCAGCATGCCCTTCACCTCCGACAACACGTGGACGAAAGGCAGACACATTATCCGGTTCGGGGGAACGTATCTCCCCGAAGGAAAAAGCGAACTGGCCAACCCTTCCAACAACAACACGAACGGCACGTTTACGTTTACGGGCCAATATACCAACAATGCCCTGGCGGATTTTCTGCTCGGTGATGCTGCAAACTACACGGAAGTCGCCCTGGATCCGTTCGGCAATTACCGCTGGTTCAATCTTGAGCCCTACGTCGAAGATCAGATAAAGGTGCGCTCGAATCTCACGCTCACTCTTGGACTGCGTTACGAATACTTTCAACCCGAACATGAAGAAAAGAATCAATTCGCGTCGTTCAGCCCCTCCCTCTACAATCCGAACAACGCTCCGGTTGTGAATTGGGATGGCACGCTGGTGGCCGGAACCGGGGATGCTCTGAATGGCATCATCATCGGCGGCAAGAACTCGCCTTACGGCAGATCGCTTTTTCCGAGCCATAAGGCTGCCTTTGCGCCGCGAATAGGGATTGTCTGGGATCCCACGAGCACGGGCAAGATGGCAGTGCGAGCCGGCTACGGCATCTTTTACGATCGCTGGGGATCCTACAGCCAGTTTGGCATCAATAACCCGCCGTTCAATCAATCAGTGAACATCTACAACACGTCGCTGGATACACCGGGTGGGGTTCCTGGAACTCTGTATGCGTCGTCGCTCAACGCCGCGCAGCCTCCCTGGGACTATCCGTATGTTCAAAAATGGTCTCTCAGCGTGCAACGAGAGATCGTGAAGGACACGAGTTTGTCCGTCGCGTACGTGGGAACGAAGGGCACACACCTGCTGGGCGATTACAACATCAACCAGCCAGCACCCAATCCGGACATTGCTGATTATTCCATTTCACCGGATTACGTCCGGCCGTACCTAGGCTGGTCCAACATCGTTGCGTATGCGACGCGCTTTAATTCCAACTACAATGCATTGCAAGTGGAACTTCTTCACCGTTTGCAGCATGGCCTTTCCTTCCAGGCTTCCTACACGTATTCAAAAGTTCTGACGGACGAATCGAGCACGGGCAGTTGGCCCCAAAATTCCTTCGACTTCAGAGCGGAAAGGGGCGTGGCGGACTTCGACATGACCCACATGCTGGTTCTCAATTACTCGTGGGATCTGCCTTTCTTCCATCATTCGACGGGATTCAAGAAGTCCGCTCTGGACGGCTGGCAGATTTCCGGGATCACGAAATTCCAGTCGGGCTCGCCAATCAACATAACCTGGCTGGCGGATCAAGCGGGTATCGGTAGCTACAATGAACGGCCCGACATCATCTCGAATCCGTTCCAGGCCGGGCCAGTGATGGCAAACTCTAACCCCGGGTGCCATACGCTGGTTTCGCAAGGAGGATTGGCGCCGGATCACGTTCACACCATGTCTGCCTGGTTTAATCCCTGTGCCTTCGATGCACAAGCGGTAGGAACGTTCGGCGATTCTCCGCGAAATCCAATTCGCGGGCCTGCCGCTCAGGTTTGGGATATGGGTGTGATGAAGAACTTCCCCATACACGAGACTTGGGGTCTGCAATTCCGCGCACAAGCCTTCAACGTCTTCAATCATCCTGGCCGCACCTCGGTGGACAGCTACTTCGATGACCCGAGCTTTGGTGTAATTAACGGGACGTTGACACCCCGAATCATGGAATTGAGTCTGGTCCTCAACTTCTAGCAGTCAGTACAGTTCGTCCAGAGGGGCTTAGCATTTTGCGGTGAGGCCCTCGAGTGGAGAACCAGGCCACCGGTCAAGTTGGGCCGCAACCTCTACTAGTCCATTTTCCCAGGAGCTATTCAAGTCGCCGACTGTCATCAGTGCGGGAAATGCACCTCAAAGCCGGCGGAATCTCCAAAAAAGGAGAAGGGTTACGGAGCCAGCAACCAACATCACTAGAGAGGACGGTTCGGCCGTGGCCACGACTGGCGGAGGATTAGGTTGTGGCAAAGGTCCGGGTGATGGTGAGGGAGATGTTCGTGGCGAAGAGCCACAGCAGAAAATGGGGAAGAAAGGAGGCAGGCCAGGGCCATTCTCCCCGGGAACGCCAGGCAAAGATAATGAAGGCACGGATCCATCCGACCAGATTGGGTCCGGCAGGGGAGAGTTAGTGGTTGACGCCGGGACGCGCGGCGGCAACGGATGGTTCAAAACGATTTGCGCGGGCTCGGAAGGCGAAGTGGGTTCCGCGGGAACATCGGAGATGCGATTTCCGCAACGCGTTCGAGCAAAATGTTGGCCGTCGCTCAGAATCATTTCGCCTTTGTGCAAGGTCACTTTTTTCTTTGTCCAATAGATTTTTCCCCGCAAACGGTAGGAGACGTAGGCCCGTCTGTCATGCGCAAGACGAATCACGCGCGCGCTGCCAATTGCAAACTCCGCATAGTGGGCAGCAACGAGAGGCTCACGCTGGGCCGCTTCACTAAGTTCGCGGCGGCTGTGCGCACCACCGGGAATAACCGAGTAGGGATAGACGGGACGGTCCGGGTGAAACACTGAATGGGGAGAGAAGTTGGCGTCGTTCCAATTCCAATACGAAAGAAAAGAGGAGGAATCGGCTGGAATATTTGACAAAGAGTCTTCGGAAGACGAGAAGTGAGAGAAGGCCCAGAGGAGAAAAGGGAGGATTACGCTCAGGAGTCCTACTACCAGGAGGGCTGCTGCCTTTGCTTTTCGTTGGATTTTGTTTGGTTTTGTACCGCGAATGTGGCCTGGATGCATTCCGAAAAGGGTGAACCGTCTTCACCCTTACACTGCTTTCCTAGAAAAAGGAGCAAATGTAAGGCCAAAGACGGGATAGCGAGAATTCGTTGGATATCATGTAGATGTCGGACATGGTAAGTGGACATAAGCGGGTGCCTAAGCCCAAGAAAGGCAAGGAGTTTTCCGATTTTGGGAAAAACCTAAGGGTCTGCAGGAGCAACGTACTTTCGAAAAATTTGTTTTCCTTTGGGAATCCCGAGTTACAGCGCGAAGGCTAACCGATGAGGATTACCGGAGATTGCAGAACTAGCATGCGAGTAACCCGGACATCGTCAGAGTGATGCCGAGAAGAGGTTTTGCGAAGAAAGTGTTCCCCGCTTGGGTGCCTCTATTCCCTCCTTATTGGGTCGAAATGGAGTAAAGATGAATTGGCCCGAGAAGTCCCGAAGGCAGCAAAGGTGAATTGGCCTTGTACGGCGTCACGTCCGTAAACGTATATTTCGTCGTTGCATCGGGCTGTTGATCACCAATCAGCCGGTTCACCCACGCGTTGGTCACTTTGAAGGTCAGTTCGTTTGCGCCTGGCTTCAGCGCGGTCGTCGCGTCCACTCTGAAAGGCGCATGCCAGACGATGCCTAGCGACTTGCCGTTCACCGCCACTTCGGCGAGGTTCTTCACGTCGCCCAGGTCGATCCACACGTGTGCGCCCTTCTTGAACCAGTCCGGGGGCGCCTGGATGGTTCTGGTATACGTGCCGGTTCCGGAGAAGTACTTCACGCCTGCGTCCGGGTTGTCGCTCCAGGATGACAGATTTTCCAGAGTGATTGAAGACGGCGCTCCGCGGTCTGGTTGGAAGCTAACCTGCCACGGACCATCTATCGTCGCTAGTTGCGTCTCGGTCATCTTGGGCAGGGTGCGCGCGGTTTCCTTGGCTGGCTCGCGGAACACAACGAATACCGTGCCCCACGGCTCGAGGTGCAACGGCACAGTCGTGCGGCCGTCCGCGATTTGGTATGGCACTGGCTCCGACTTGCCGGTCTCGGCATGCCAGAGTTGCGGGGCCTTACCGGTTACGCGGAAGCTCGCATCCACGATTTCATCGCGATCGTTGCGATTATCCACGAAGTACAGATCGCCGTCGGCGAGTTTGCGATGCACAAAAAGAAGGCGGGCGTCGCTCTCTGGCTTTGTGTAGTCGAAGTCCGGTGCCACTTTTAACGCGTTGAAGACATCTGTCAGACTTTGGCCTGCGTACACAGTGCCTCGGCCGACGCGGTGCACGCCGGTACCGTCTCCAAATAGCGCGTCGTTCAGTTTGCGGAACTCCGCTTGGTTGTCGGCAAGGCTGGGATCGTCGGTCGGCTTCGAACCAGCAACGACTGCGCCATCCTCCACCAGTTTATGAATGGCACGCAGCACGGGCAACGACATGTGTTTGCTGTACGGATCAAGCCCCAGCACGCGGTAGTTCATGCCGCTCTTCGTCGTGATGCGGCCGTTTGTGACGCTGAGTTCGTGAATCAGAGCGTCGGCGTTGATGTAGTCAAAGCCATAACCCGCCGGAACATCAGGCGATTTGTCCGCAAAGATCGCGGTCAAGTTGGAATCTTCGCCGTAGAAGTAGAGCAGGTCGGCGCCGAAGTGGCCCTGCTGCAGCAGATAGCTGCTGCGCGCGATGTATTTCACCCATGGACCAGCTTGTTCCGCCCAGGTTTCGTTGCGGTTGAACCACTGCCCGTAAGGCCCCAACGTTAATCCCGGCGCCTTACCGACGAGCGGTTGGTGGGCCGACTCGTGAATCACGAAGCGGTTGATCCCGTTCAGCAATTCCTGATCGGCTGTGGGTTTCAACGTGGCTGGTGACCATGCCCAGGGTGAGTAGTAAGCCGTCATCGACTCCGCCGCGACAAGGTTTTGTCCGTAGATGTGGGCTACTGACGCGGACTCACGATCGTCCGCGTTGTAGCCGTATTGTTCCTTGTTCACGCCCGGACGCTGTGTCCACATCGCGCTCATGGGGACTTCGTTGAACTTTTTGACTTCCATGCCATCGGCAACAAAGGCGCGTCCGCCTTCGTGAGATTCCCCGTAATGGCCCATGCCGCGTTCGTGCAGCACGGCCTCCAACTCGCCGTAATGCTCATCCGCGATCAAGTCGGAGATGGTCTTGCGGAAATCCCACAGGAATTGATCGCTGGCTTGAGCGCTTTCCACGATCTTCCCCGCGAGAACGGGCATCCAGGGCAGCGGATCATAGCCACGCCGCTTCTTGAACTGCGCGATCATGTCGTCGGTCCAATTCTGCGAACCAGCCTCCCAACTATCGTTGATCACGTACCGGATGCCACGCTTGCCCATGTAATCCGCGCCCACCGTCTCCTTGTAGCTGTCCAAGTAGGCGTTCATGTAGTTCTTCACGTAGGTGCGGTTGAGCTTGTCCACTTCAAGGCCGGTGGCTTCTGGAGTCGCCGGATGGTTGGTGATTCCCAGGAGTGAATAGCCGAACCGGAGCACGACCCAATGGCCGGCCGGTGGGGTCCAGTCCAAGGTACCGTCCGCGCGCATCTTTGAAGTCAGATCGATCACATCGGGCTTTGCAATCGCCTCGGCGGGAGAGACGGCAGGAGTCGCGAACTGATAAAGGTCGGGCAGCGGAGTGAAAGCGGCCTTGTCTTCGAATCTGTTGACGCGCGCTCCCGGATGCAGCACCAACTCCGCGATGGAATACTCCGTCGGAGGATTCGGCTTGCTCGCGTCGGCCGACTCTGAATCGGAATCGTCCGGCTTGGGAGGGGGCAGCGTTTTAAAGGTGACCCGGAAAAACTTCGCGGTCGCCGGGTCGAAGGAGATGGTGTGTTCCCTTGTCCCATCCTTAGCAATCCATGCAACCAGACGATAGTTCTGGCCGTCCTCGCTGGCTTCCAGGGCCTGACCGGTGTCTCCATTCGGAGGTACATCCTCGTCCGAAGTCCCTCTGCCACCCAGAACGATGGTCAAAGCCCGGATTGTTTGGGGCTGCGGAAACTCATATTGAATCCAGGCCTTTTCTCCAACAGGCGCCAAGGGCAGCGCCGTCGTTTTCACGAGGTCGCCGTCGCTCAGCAGCGATGTATCGATATGCCCGCTGCTCGAAGTAATCTTCGGCTGTAAATTATCGATGGATACATCGCCGGCAGGCAGTTTATAGGCGATGACTACGCTGTCGGCATAAAACTGCGGCGATTTGAAGTGCAGGGAGTCATCGTCTTCGATGCCGAGATTCTGGAATGTTCCTGCATTGGAGGGAGGATGAGCCAGCGTGCCGGTGAAAGGCTTGCCGCCTTCCACGTGCGTCTCGCTCCAGACGTACTTCTTCATCGCTTGCGAGCCCGGGACCCATGGACCGCCCGACTCGCTCCAGCCCGGCGAACCCGCAATGGCCTCTTCCAGTCCCAAATGATCGGCGAGCATGGTCGCGTACTTGAAGGCATCCTTCCATTCCGGCGTCATGTAGGCCAGCCGAAGTTCTACAACCTTGGGCGTATCCAGCGCGGCATCAAAATTCTGGAATCCCCCTAGACCTACGCGATGCATCCACTCCAGGTCCAGCTTGATGCCTTCCTTTGTGATGTTGCCGTTCATCCAGTGCCACCACACGCGCGGTCGCGCGGTTTCCGGTGGATTCTCAAAACCGCTCTTCAGGGGATCCGGTTTGGTCTGCGCTAGGGCAGTGCTGACGCAGAGCAATAGCATTAAGCTTGCGAAGATCAGTTTTACTGATTGAGGGTTCGTTGTGTCACACTTTTTCTCATTCATTTGCTCACCGCCCTCCGGGTAGAGATGGGAATCTGAATTTCCGATTTAGAAACATCGTACGCTTTCCGCTGCCCTGGGCACAACGAATTTGCCACCAGAGCATGCCCGAGGCACTCTCCCGGTGGCATATTCCACTCCTCGCGACAACGAAAACGGGATGAGGGTGTAGGGGGAACACAAGGATGTGCAAAAACCCCCGAGTGCTAATTTATGACTTATGAATGGATCAAACGGGGGAAAGGTCAGGCAGATCCCTCTGCCACGTGGGCCTTGCTCAGGCTCTCAGTTTTACCAACCAGGCCCGCTGCTCCCCATATGAGCGGAGTATGGCGCAGGTTATCGGCGCACAAATTCTTGCCGATGTTGCTCATCCATAAATGAATTCGTGCTTTCTGGGGAGGCTGCCCAGCTTCGGCGGCAGGTCTTCCATTGGTCCCATCCACTGAAGTTCCCGGTCGATGTCCGAGTGGAGCCGGTATTTTTTCTGGACGGACGCAATCGATGGCCCGATGATATCGATTTTCGACAAATCATACTGGCCGAGTCCCATTTGACCGCAGTAAACGAGGTAACCGGGCCACTGGCTATCAATTTTCATGGCTTCCAGACCCACGCGATCCGCAGCGATGTAGTCGGTTGAAACGATTGCTAGGCGCGAACTCACAGGAGTGCCTGACGTGGGGCCGTTACCTTCCATCCCTTCGTAGCCGTCGATGACGGTCGCGCCCCAAAAAGGCCGCATCTTCTGAGCAGTGAGCATGATGTTGTATTGCATCTGGCGGATACCGACGTGGTACTTGCGCTTATCGCTCCAGTGACCGTCGCCGGGAGGACTGTGCAGAGGCGCGCCCAACGTCATATTCTTCACGGACAAGGATGCGACCGCGGCGTTATGGGTCTTCATGACCGCGCAACAAATGACATACGCATCGGGATCGAAGAGCCTTGCAGCCAAACGAACGGGAGTAATGTGCAGGTCGTAATCAATGAGGGTGTGGGTTTCATATTTCGCTTCGCGATTGAGATCCAGCAAGCTCAATTGGTGCGAGCGCCATTCCTTCTCAAGCGGCTTGTAGCCGAGATTGCTATACCCCTCGAGTGTGTCGCCTGCCGAGGATTCCGCAATCACCACCGGACCAGCGAACCGCGGAGCGAGATAATCCAGAATCCCGTTGATTGCGTCCACGTGAGTAGATGCCAATTGCTTTTCGGTTGAGACATTGTTGGGCTTGATGATGACGTACTTCTTGCGCTGGAGTCCGGCCTTAACCTCTGAATCGATGCTCACTAAGGCGTCGAAAACGTTCTTGCGCCGGTTGTCACCGTGAGTCAGCGCGACCTTGGAACGCTCAGAAAAGGGAAAGATGGGCGGCGCGGTGTTCGCCGGAGGGCTTCCCGGAGGCGGATCGGGGAAGGATGGCTCCGACCCCTTTGAACCTTTGGAACACAACAGGATGCCCGCGGCACCCGCAAGCTGGAAAAAATGTCTTCGTGAAAAACCCATTGTGTCCTCCGTCACAGCCCTCAGATACAACTGGGGTATCTTTAGTGTAGTCGACGGTATGGAGGCTTCCTATGACATACGACACATCACGACGTGGTTTTTTGTCCGCCGGCTTGGCTCTTCCATTGGCCGGTTTGGCCAGCAAAATAGGACTATTTCAGTCTGCGATGCCTCCGGCAGGCACCAATTCCCCTGCAAAGCTGGAATACCGGACGCTGGGAAAAACGGGGTTGAAAGTGACCACGCTGGGATTCGGCTGCATGATCACGTCCGATCCGAGCGTTATCACGCGGGCGGCAGACCTTGGAATCAACTATTTCGACACGGCGCGCGGCTACCAGCATGGCAACAACGAGAAAATGGTGGGCGCCGCGCTGAAAGGCAAGCGTAAACAGATAGTGCTGTCCACGAAGTCGGCCGCACCCGACAAGGAAGCAGCGCTCAAGGAGCTAGATACAAGCTTGCAGGAACTTGGCACCGATTACGTCGACATTTGGTATCTCCACGCCAAGAACGGTCCGGGCGAAGTTCACGATGACCTGATTGAAGCCCAGCAAATCGCCAAGAAACAGGGAAAAATCCGTTTCGCCGGCGTGAGCACACATACCGGCCAGAAGGAACTACTGCCCTGGCTTGCACAAAAGGGCGTGTTCGACGTCGTTCTGGCCGCGTACAACTTCACCATGGATAGCGGCATGGAACAGGCGGTAGAGGCCGCGGCCAAGGGCAATTTGGGCGTTGTGGGGATGAAAGTGATGGCGGGCGGCTTCCGCAGCCTGAAACCGGGAGATCCTAATTTTGAGAAACTGCATCGCGATGGCGCCCTGCTTGCAGCATTGAAGTGGACGCTGAAGAACCCCAATGTGGCCACAACCATACCCAGCATGACGGACATGGACCAACTCGAAGATAATCTGAAGGCGATGGCCCAGCCGTTCGCTGCACCCGACGAGAAGTTGTTGGCCGCGAAGCTCGAGATCATCTCGCCGCTGTATTGCCGGTTGTGTGGAGAGTGCGAAGGCACTTGCGTCAAGGGACTGTCGATCCAAGATACGCTGCGGTTCGTGACGTACGCCGAGGGCTACGGCCAGTTCGCATTGGGCCGGGAGCGGTTTCAGGAATTGCCGATGGCGCAGAAGACCGTGCGTTGCGGGGATTGCGCTGAATGCACCGTTAAGTGCCCTCACGGCGTGCACGTTTTTGACCGCATGAGCCGTGCCCAAGAATTGTTTGCATGAGATTCAAACTCGTTCTGCCGCTCGTGCTACTGTTCGCAAGCAGTGCGGTCGCACAGGAATACCTCAACTGCCACCTGGTTCCGGGCTGGGAACAGTCCGGAGCGAAACGGGATTACACCGCCGACAATCTCTACGAGTACATGGATGGCAATGCGGAAAGCTATCTACTCTATGGATTTGTGCGCATGCAGGGCATCACGTGCATCTCTGGCCAGAATAAATTCGTGGTCGATGTCTCGGAGATGGAAGATTCCGATCTGGCCTACGGAATGTTTGCTTCCAACACTGATCCCAACCAACCCATCGTGAACATCGCCATGGGCGGACAAATCCAGGCTCGGCGTGCCAGTTTTGCGAAAGGCAAATACTATGTGGAAATAGCCGCGAGCCCCGAAGGCGATCATACGGCAGCCCTGCAGGCTTTTGCGGCAAAGATGGTGCCGCTGCTGGAAGGTCGCAGCGCTCCGCCGGAAGCACTGGACTGGTTTCCGAAGGAGAGCCTCACGTCGGTGCGATTGGTTCCGGAAAGTGTGTTGGGTTTGAGGCAGTTGAAGCGCGGCTACGTTGCGAAGTATGCGCAAGGACAGGCATTCATCGTTCTGGAAGCTTCGTCGGAATCGGCCGAGGAAGTATTCAAGAAAGTTCAGGCACGTTTTCCCGACGCGTCGCCGGCGAAGGTTGGCGACGAGGCGTTTCGGGCAAAAACTCAGTATCTGGACGGAATCTGTGTTTTTCGGAAGGGACGCTACCTGGCAGGCTATGCGAACTTGCCAGATTCCCAAGAAGCAGTGCGCCGGGCAACGAAGCTTGCCACGCGTATTCCCTAAGAATGTTCCGCTAATCACAATCTAAACAGCCCTATGCAAATCCCATTTGGGGCAAAGGGCTGTTAGCTCTACCGGTTTCATTGGCCATCGCCAAATAGTCCAATTTGAACTGATCCGAGTTTCTGCGCTAAGTGCGCCGGCGTGCCGTTCACTGATGCAAAGCGCCTCGTCCCGATGGGCACATCGCGGCTTGCGACGAGTGTTGGACAACCCCTCAGAAAAGGCCTGTACTAGAACTACTGAGCTTATTGGTCGTAACCTCATGGAAATAATAGTGTTAGGAACGGAATAGACGAAAATGTGCAAACAAAGTTCTGCAACTCCTTAATACTCTTTTCTGGCTAAAAATAACCTTTGTATTTTCTATACATTAGGGAATTCGCCTATGGCATTTGAATTGCACGACTCTTATGCAAGGGTACCGCAGCCCTTTGACGGAGCTATGAGAGGGCGCAGGTAAAACATGCGAACAAACATTGTTAGGTTTCTTGCTTTGATTGGTTTGGGCCTAGTCTTGGCGTGTGCCGCCTACGCGGACACAGCGCAAATGGTATTCACCGGACCGAATCCAGCGGGCGTTAATGATGGTAAGTATTATGTCAGCCCCTATTTCGGCACAATGAATGGAACGACCGTCACGCTTTTCTGCGACGACGTCCTGCACGAAGTGTATTCGGGCGAGAAGTGGACGGCCAACGTCACGAACCTTGGCACGGCTATCTCTACAGTGAATGGGTTCGCCAACACGCGGTTTGGCAGTGGGATCTCGGCCACGAATGCCACCATCCTCTATGAGGAAGTAGCCTGGCTGGTTACCCAGTTCACGCCGACCGACCAGAACCAGTGGGTCAGCATCCAACACGCGATTTGGGACCTGACCGATCCGGGTGCCTCCTACACCGATACTGGGAAATGGCTGACTTGGGCCGAGGAATCCCAGAACTACGGCAGTATCAATCCGAACAATTTCCTCATCGTCTCTGATGTGAACTTGAATGCCTCTGGTTCGGTGCAAGAGTTTTTTGTCGAAACCGTAGCGACGCCCGAGCCAAGTTCATTGGTGCTGCTCGTTTCTGGCATGCTCGCCATGATGTTGGTAGTGATTCGCCGCGGGCGAGTGTAATCGCACGGTTCAGAACAAACCTCTCTTTCTCCTGAAAAGCCCTCCGGTATTCGCGGAGGGCTTTTCCTTTTGTGCAAAGCACCTTTGTATCCGCGCGGGTTTCGAGGGATGTCGGTAGGCGGAAGGCCCGCCGGTGAGCATTGTCGCTGGGACCTAAGGAAGGCAGGCGCAAGCACGTGGAGTTCGGGAGCAGGAGCGAGAGTTTACCCTCGGAATCCCAAAGGCGGGGTGTAGGAAGAAGGGTTGCAAAGGGTGGCAATAGTCTTCTCCAAAACAGGCAAGGTTTTGCACATTCCGGCATGTGTTCGGTTGCAAACAAAAGACTTAGGCGGACAATTCGATGGTGACAGGTATGCAGCATGTAATTTGGGAAATTGGGCTAGTTTGGGCTCTGCGTGTGTTCTAGACGTCTTTCACAGATCGGTAGGCAAGCTATGAAGAAGATTCTTGGTTTTTGCACGCTGGTAGTATTACTGGGAGCAGCAGGTCCAGTGCGTGCGGACAGCGTCCCGTATGCAAATGTGGGCCAAATTGCTCCAACTAGTACACTTGTGGCGACCTCTACTGGCAATGTCACCGGATATTTTGTCCAGGGCGGTGCAGCTTCGGGTGGAACGGCAGTATTCATGGATGTGGTTGGACTCGTCGACCTGACGACTGATACGTTTAGCGGGTGGCTATTCAATAACCAAACGACCAAGGCGGGGGCCACGGCTAATTTCGGGAAGGTGAATGCCGGCGACTCGTTGGCGGTTGTGATTCTCGATGTGTTGCCTCCTCTGGGCATGTACAGTTCCGATCCTTCTCTGAGCACGGACGGAGTGAATCACGCGTACGTAACTTCGTGGGCAGGTGGGATGCTGAATGGGGCGAACATTCCCGCTGGGCTCTATATTGGGATGGAGGATTTGCCGATCTTTGTCTCTAACCTCAACTACAATGACGATTCCTTTGTTTTGACAGATGTCCGAACAGTTTCGTCAGTGCCAGAACCGGTGAGCCTGCTGCTGTTTGGGGTGGGCATCCTTGGGCTGGCGGCGTTGAGCAGGAGAAAACACGCAGTTAGCAGGTAAGATATCCTGTTCGATAATTTTCTGACAGAGAGGGCGCCATTACGTGCGCCCTTTTTGCATTTTAGGGCAGTATCTGAAGGGTGCAACGGGTTCGCACACCCAGCGACAAGTCAACTTTGTGGCCGTCATCAGCGCGATCAAGCAAACCCACTAAGGCTGTGTCACTTTTACGAAATCAACATTGAGGGTAGCGGGAAGGAGCGCATTGTTGGGCGTTCCGCCTGCCCCGCCCGTCTGCGTCTGGATGATTACGAACATGGGTGTGGAAGGAATCGTCCATTGAGGACTGGAGAAACTGCATCCCGTCGGCTGCCCATCCATCAGCACCGTTACCGCCGTCGAGGTCCACGTCACGGTGTAAGTGTGGAAGTTCGTGTCCACGGCATACCCGCACGTCGGGAACGACTGCACATTGGATAATGCCAATTGGCACCAGTTGTTCAGATCGCATTCCGTCGTATCGATTTCCGCGTAACTGGGAGAATTCAGCGTTGGGCAAGTGTCGTAGCCAACATCCGCCGTGAATGGGTTGGTGTTCTGGCAGTTGGCACCAAGCAGCCAAACCGCTGGCCACAATCCGGTGTTCAGCGATGGGAATTGTGCCCGATAGGTCAGTGTCCCGTACGTAAAACTCCTGCTCTTCCACTGAATGTCGCCGGTGACATAGGGCCACGACGAAGGAGTATGTCGAACGCTGCCATCAATATTGAAGTCTCCGCAAGTCGCCGACCCCATAGCGGTTGTAATAGTAAGAAGGCTATTGGCCACCGAGACTTGCTGAGGAGTGTTACATTCCGTTTCGTCCTGTGCATACTCACCATGGCGCGAAATGACCGTCCAGGCCGTTAGATCCAGACTAGTCCCAGTAAAATCATCATAGAAGATCACGGTGGAAGTGACGGTCGCCGTGAAACTGACACCGCTGACACTTGCGCCGCTAATCGTGACGCTCTGACTCGTCGGGCTGAAGCTTGCCGTCGTGCTGCTCGGCGTGACGGTGTACGCTCCATTGCTCAAGGACGTGAAACTAAAATTCCCGTTCGCATCAGCCGACGTCACACCTGTTCCTGAACCGCTGAGCGTCACTGTGGCGCCAGCCCCGACAGAGGCTGGGGTAATGGACCCGCTAATCGAGTAGGTCTGCGGCGCAGTGGCTGCTGTGAAGTTCACCCCGACGACGTTTGCGCCATTGACCGTGACTGCCTGGCTGGTTGGACTGAAACCATAGCCCGCCTTGCTTGGGGTGACGGCGTAGTTTCCGTCGGACAAACTAGTAAAACTGTAGTTGCCGGAGCTGTCGACGGTTGTCGTGCCACTGGCCGCACCGCTTAGTGTGGCGGTTGCTCCATTTCCCGCATTTGCGGGAGTCACCTGCCCTGAGAGGCTATACGTCTGCCTAGGAGTGATTGGAATTGAATTGGAGGAACCTCCACACCCGGTGCAGAGAATACTCAAGCTCACGCCGGCAACGAAAATAAACCCGCCAACACGCAAAAAACCTGGGCGGTGGAGCGAACTCCCTAGACAAAACGAATAGTATGAAATCATCTGGGAAGATGATTTTATCAGGGTTGCGTCACCTTCACGAAATCAATATTGAAAGTGGCGGGAAGGAGTGCATCATTGGGCGTTCCGCCAGCTCCACCCGTCTGTGTCTGGATGATCACGAACATAGGCGTGGAAGGAATCGTCCATTGAGGACTGGAGAAACTGCACCCAGTCGGCTGCCCATCCATCAGAACAGTTACCGCCGTGGAGGTCCAAGTAACGGTGTAAGTGTGGAAGTTTGTGTCGACGGCGTACCCGCACGTTGGGAACGATTGCACATTGGATAGCGCCAGCTGGCACCAGTTGTTGAGATCGCATTCCGTCGTATCGATTTCCGCGTAACTGGAAGAATTTAGCGTTGGACAAGTGTCGTAGCCAACATCGGCAGTGAAGGGGTTCGTGTTCTGGCAGTTCGCGCCGAATAACCAAACCGCAGGCCACAATCTCGTACTCTTGGCTGGGTATTGCGCGCGATAGGTTAGCGTCCCGTAGGTAAAGTTCAGACTCTTCCACTGAATGTCGCCAGTGATGTACGGCCACGACGAGGGAGCGTGACGAACGCTGCCGTCAATATTGAAGTCTCCGCAAGTCGCCGGACCAACAGCAGTCGTGATGGTGAGAAGGCTATTGGCGACAGAGACTTGCTGAGGAGTGTTACATTCCGTTTCGTCCTGTTCATACTCACCATGGCGCGAGATGACCGTCCAGGCTGTTAAGTCCAGACTCGTGCCTGTGAAATCATCGTAGAAGATCACGGTCGAAGTTGCGGTCGCCGTGAAGCTGACACCGGTCACATTCGCGCTACTAATCGTGATTGCTTGACTCGTTGGGCTGAACGTTGCTGTCGTACTGCTCGGCGTGACCGTGTACGTGCCATTGTTCAGCGAAGTGAAGCTGAAATTCCCGCCGGAATCCGCTGTTGTGCTCGCAGAAGCTGCTCCGCTCAGCGTCACTGTGGCACCTGCGCCGACCGAGGCCGGGCTGATGGTTCCAGAGAGACTGTAGGTTACGGGCGCCGGCACTGCAGTGAAATTGACGCCGACTTGAATCGCCCCGTTGATAGTGATGGCTTGGCTCGGAGGAACGAAAGTGTATCCCGGGTTGCTCGGAGTGACGACGTAGTTTCCGTTCGTCAGGCCGGTAAAGGAGAACGTGCCAGATCCACTGGTGGTAGTGGATGCACTGGAAAAACCGCTGAGAGTGACCGCTGCGCCACTCCCGCCGGCTGTGGGCGTGATACTCCCTGAAATGGAGAAGGAGCCAGCGCCACCGCTGCCGCCGGAACTTGAGCCTCCATATCCATAAGCCGAGAGAGGACAGGTAGGCCAAGATGAACCGCTGGACCAGCTTCCTGGCAAAGAAGTGAGATTCGACTGCGCACTACTCACGCTGGTGCATCCGGAGCCATCGCGGACGCGTAAGGTACCGCCTGTGCCCAAAACCGCAATCCAGTAAGAAGTGCCAGTCGTTATGTTGACGCCAGGAACCGGAACGGTATTCCAGGCAGCGGAGGTGAGAGTCGTGCTACTTCCCTGCGTCAACAAAGTGGCAGGACGGCCGCCAGAGTCGGAATAGAGTCCAACGAAGAGCGTCTTGGCAGTGGTGGAATTATCCAGATAGACGACAAGGGAATTCAAAACTCCGGAATAGGCGGCTAGAGCTTGGAAGGCCTCTGATTGACCCGAAGAATCGGAATCGGGACCGCTTTGAATGACCTGAGAGCCGATGAGAATCACCGGGGTTGCAGAGGCGATTGTGAAGCTGCTCGAATTTGAAATATCGCCGCCCGGGTCCTGAACGGTGACCGAGGCCGTGCCTACAGAGGCGATCAGACTAGCGGGTACGGCCGCGCTCAACTGCGTCGCCGACACGAATGTCGTGCTCAACGCGGAACCATTCCACAGGACGGTATCTCCACTTACAAAATTGATTCCAGTTATCGTTAGCGTGAATGCGGCCCCTCCAGCCACAGATGTGGGCGGCGAAATGGAAGTTATAGATGGGGTGGGTGTAGTAATGCTGAAGTTAAGAGAGGCCGATGTGGCTCCTCCTGGAGCCTGCACACTGACCGAAGCTATGCCTGTGGAAGTGATCAGGCTCGCGGGCACTGCCGCGCTTAGCTGCGTTGCTGACACGAATGTTGTAGTCAACGCGGAACCATTCCACAAAGCACTGTCTCCGCTAACAAAACTGCCACCATTCATCGTTAATGTGAATGACCCTCCACCAGCCAAGGCCGTCGTCGGCGAGATGGAAATCAAGGATGGAGTGGGAGCGGTGATGCTGAAGCCAAGTGAGTTCGAGGTGACGCCGCCCGGCGCTTGCACCGCGACTGAGGCTGACCCCGGGGTCGAGAGTAAACTGGAAGGCACGGTCGCACTTAACTGCGTCGCCGATCCGAAAGTCGTACTCAGCGCGGAACCATTCCATAGAACGGTGTCCCCGCTGACCAAACTGCTTCCGGTCACCGTTAATGCCAAGGTCGTACCACCGGCCACAGCGGTCGCCGGCGAAATGGAATTCAAGGATGGAGTGGGAGCGGTGATGCTGAAGCCAAGAGAGTTTGAAGTGGCGCCGCCCGGTGCCTGCACTGTGACTGAGGCTGACCCTGGGGTCGTGATTAAACTGGCGGCCACGGCTGAAGTCAACTGCGTCGCGGACACGAAAGTGGTACTCAGCGCGGAGCCATAGATCGGAACGGTATCTCCACTGACAAAACTGCCGCCGTTCACTGTTAGCGAGAATGCCGAAGTTCCAGCCACGACGGTTGTCGGCGAGATAGAGGCCAAAGAGGGAACGGGTGGCGGAGGCGCTGAAACAACGAAGGTGACAGCCACCGCTTGCGGGGAGCCCTGAGATCCCGCTGCCGTGATGTTAATGTTCCCAGAATAAGTGCCTGCTGTTAGAGAGGCCACCGAGGTGGTTACGGTCAGATTCTGAGGAGCAGTGCCAGTGGTCGGAGAGACTGACAGCCAGGGGGAGTCTGAGGAAGCGGTGAAGGTGAGCGCACCCGTACCGGTGTTGGACAGAGACACCACGCTGGGGCTTGGGTTGAGCCCGCCCTGAGAGGCGCTGAACGAGAGGCTTAAGGGAGTGACTGCGAGAATGGGCTGCGTGGAGGTGAGTGATCCGGAGCCGTAGGCAGAAAGTTGGCAGGTGTTCCAGGAGGACCCGGAACTCCAAGAAGCAGGCAATGCAGTCAGGTTACTTTGAGCACTCGATATGCTGGAGCAACCTCGGGTCGTGGCGTCGCGGAAGTAAAGGGTTCCACTTGTGTTGAGAAGAGCAATCCAGTAAGCGATGCCGGAGGTCACACTAATTGGAGGAAGCGGGATTGTGTTCCAGGCTCCAGATTGAATTGCAGAGATACTGCCCTGGGTGAGCAAAAGCTTCGGCCTTCCTGAGGAATTCGAATATACGCCGATAGTAATTTGCTTTGCAGAATTGGGCGTATCCACATAAAGCGTAACGGAACTAAGTTGCCCGCTGGACATGGCAGTCACGGGGAACGATTCCGCTGAACCGGCGCTGTTGGAATCCTGCGAAGGTGCCACTGATTGAGAACCGAACAAGACGGTGGACTGGGCAAATGCCGGGCCCTGATTCACGAATACCTGGCAGGACAAGAGGACAAGAACAGCTAGAGGAAGGGGAAGCCGGAAGGAAGACAGACGATGTGACTTGAGGGAATGATTTATCCTCTTTTTCAATGAGTATGTGCGGGTCGTCATGGTGACTCGATTCAATGGATCTGAGAGCTGTTCCCAGGGAAACTTCTGCTCCGGTGATCCACAAAACTCAATCTAGAGCGGTCAGTAGACAATCGGACCACTATTATTGGTTTCGAGCCTGTTAGAGCTACTTTGGCGAAGGGAGCCAGTACCTGAGCTGGGCGGGACAAAGCTGTCTTTCACTCTCTCAGGCTAGGAAAAAGCCAAAAGAAGTATCGTTTGATACAGCGGGTAGTGTCAAGTGTAAGTTTGGTGAAGACTGGCGGGGGAATTGTCAACGAAACATCAAGACGTGCAAATGGCTTGGCACCTGGCGCTCAACATAAATATAACTATGCGCGTTGAGAATCGGCGGAATCTTCTCAAAGCCATCGAGCTGCCGCACGAAGTTCAGGCAGAGGATAAGACGTGCACGAATATCATGTAGGCAGATCCTAATGGCTGAACTGGGGACTACTCGCTGACTCTGGCGGCGAGAACCTGACGTATTTGAATAGCCAGGACGATCAGAAAAGCGCCTAGAATCAGGAGGAGAGAAGGCTCACTTGCAGAACCAATGCGCGTAAGAACAGATGCAAAGAAGGTCCCGAGGTTGTACGGGATGCCACGACTGCTCGTCTGGATGGCCGAAAGAGCCCCCTGAGTCACAAACAGCGAAGCCACGAGGCCTGCTAGCACCAGTCCGAGTCTAGACCACAGAACTTTCATTTTCGATATGACCCCTAAGTCGATTGCCGTACGCCCCTTGTAATGGCAATTGCACCGCCATTGTCACCGCGCCTAAGTGCTTTGTTTTCAATGAGCAATCACGCGCAGGGCCGATGGAGGGGAAGGGGGCTTCCCGTTAGGGAAAAAACCTTGCACCTGTCTCCCTCGCCAAGCCCGAAATCAACTTGGGAAGCGACACTAGATGGCGGAAAGACAACCAAATGTGTGCGAGAAAAAGTATTTCGGAACGAATAATTCTCTGTTGTGGCAATGTGAATGACGTGGAGCGTCGAGGGCAGTGTTCCACAAAAACGCGGCATTGCTGCGTGCTTGCACCGCATTTCGGTTCACGAAGTATATGTGTGCGGAAATGTCATTTAAGCAGACCCCCAAGACTCGCTGTACCACTTCCAAGTGCGACGCAATCCCTCTTCAAACTGAACGAGGGGCCGATAGCCGAGGATTTTTTCGGCGCGAGAGACATCCGCTTGCGAATCGCGAATATCACCGTTGCGTGGAGGATCATATTGCGGAGCGATTCTTTTTCCGGTGATCTTTTCAAGCAACCGAATGACTTCGTTCAGAGTGATGCGGGCTCCGGTGCCGCCGTTGAAGACCATCCCCGAAGCGCCAGGTGCTTCGGCCGCTCGGAGGGTTTCATCGACAACATTGTCGATGAAAGTGAAGTCGCGGGATTGTTCGCCATCTCCATAGATCAGTGGACGCTTGTCTTCCAAGACGGCCAACATGAATCGTGAAAGGACGCCGGAATACTGAGAACTAGGATCCTGCCTGGGGCCAAAGACATTGAAGTAGCGAACGCAAGAATTTTCGAGACCATAAACCTTGCCGAAAACCTGGGCGTACAACTCACCAACATACTTCGTGACACCGTAAGGAGAGATAGGAGCGGGGTGCATAGTCTCCACCTTGGGCAACTGGGGAGTCTCGCCATAGGCAGAGGAAGAAGCGGCAAAGACGAAGCGCTTCACTTGTGCGTCGCGGCAGGCGACAAGGACATTGAGGGTGCCATCAATGTTGACACGATTCGATTCGAGGGGATCTTTCACCGAACGAGGGACGGAGGTGCGGGCGGCCAGGTGAAGGACATAATCCACGCCTTCACAGGCCTTTTGCACGGTCTGGAGGTCCGTGACGCTGCCCTCCATGAAGTGAATGCGCTCCAAGACATGTTGGAGATTGGCCCGTTTGCCAGAGGAAAGGTCATCCAGAACAGTCACCTGATGATTGCGCCTGAGGAGTTCGTCAACAATATTGGAGCCAATAAAGCCTGCACCACCTGTCACCAAATATTTCATTCCAGTTTTCATCCTTGCGTTGAGTTTTGTGGACAGTACAGGAATGACGCACAACTCCTCGTCCACGCGTGCACAAATCCATGCTTACTTGCAGTCTCAGCCGTCGGGGCAGACCGGCCACAATTCAAAGGAACCGGTAACGACAGTTCGAATTCCAAACGAAATTCCCGAGTGTGCATCCAAGAGAAAAGATTATTTCCTTTGGCGAGTCGTAGTTGCAGAAGGAGGACCCAATCGGAAGCGGGAGAGGGCCTCGCCCAGGTTCTGAAGGAACAGGTCGGAATTGTAGATTTCCGCGTCAACCGAAGCGCCGCCGATGGGAGCAGTTGGTTCAACTTCATCCAACTGGAATTCCCTGGCGACTTCTTCCACGATCTTCGGCTGTATCGGGCGCTGCTGCTCGACAAAGGCGTTCACGAGAGAATGTTCACAAAGCAGATTGATAACGCGTGGAATCCCCAGTGAGTAGAGGTGCACAGCGTCCATCGCCTTCGGGCTGAAGATTGGAGCGCCCGCTGCTCCTCCGATGCGCAGGCGTTCCTGAATATAGTCATGAGTTTGCTCTTTGGAAAGCGGCACAGTCTTGCAGCGAAGCATAATGCGCTGACGAAGCTGGCGCAATTGCGGAAGCCGAAGCTTGTCCTCGAGTTCCTGCTGCCCGGAAAGAACGATTTGGAGAAGCTTGTCCGTGGAGGTTTCGAGATTGGTGAGAAGACGAACCTCTTCGAGGACGGGGTAAGTCAGGTTCTGCGCCTCGTCAAGGATAAGGACGACGGTTTCACCTGCGCGGTAACGATCCAGGAGCCACTGATTGAGCTTCAACAACTGTTGGCTCTTGGAGCGCGATTCACACTGAATTTCAAATTCAGCGAGAATGAAGTCGAAGAGCTGAGTGGAATTCATCCGTGAATTGAAAAGAAATGCGGTGCGGGCGCGACGATGATGCAGCCAATCAAGGAGCCGATTGACGAGGGTGGTTTTACCCGTTCCAACTTCCCCGGTAAGAGTGATAAAACCCTTGCGGGTTTGGATTCCATACATCAAACCGGTTAAGGCCTCCTCGATCTCCTTGGTAAGGAAGAGGTACCGGGGATCCGGGTTGACGTTGAACGGGTTTTCTTTCAATCCGAAAAAGCTTTTGTACATAGCCCTTGGCCTTCAAGCTCCTGATTCAATTTGCGAGGCTGTCCTCTAACGGTTTCTCACGTGTTGAAACCGCCAAAACCTAGTGGATAACATAAGGCCTCGTGTGCCATTGCAAACTTAAGGTAATCATCTGTTGCGTGAAATCGACGGGGCATTCAGCGCCTGTGCACCCCGGTAGGCTTGGTCTCTCGAAGTTCGCCGAATAGGCGAAGGCAAATTGGATTTCTCTTCCAAAGGGCCTGCTGAGGCCTGCGCCAAGGAACCAGTCGTTATAGGTGGAATTGTTGGCACCAGTCGAATTGCCGAGAGGGGAATTCCGTGAATAGCCGAAGTTCGCAAACCCAGTCCAAACGCGGCCGAGCCTGTGGCTTACGGCCAAGGTAGCCTGGTCCACCATAGAGCCGATCAGAACACCGCTGCCGTTGTTTAGGCCGTGACGATAGGTCAAGTTGATGTTGCCATTTTGCAGGCCGTAAGTCAGATTTGCGTCCCCAAAACCAGAGATGACGCTCGTTGTACCGTTGATGGGAACCCGATAGGTATTGATCTGAGGGCCGCCCGAAATCTGGAGTGCCAGCCTTCCGGTGATTTTTCGCCCATACGCCACGCCAATGGAATGTGAACCGAGTGCTTGGGGATTGTCTGAGTAGTGGAAAGCGCTGAAGCTATAGTCAAGGCCAATCGTGTCCAGTTTGGTAAGAGCATGATTGTATCCTATGCTGCCCAAAACGGTG
>Ga0209517_10002956_pt1 | contig 23402 bp, 24 predicted proteins | sample PeaSoiMetSII2010_FD_187695 | JGI IMG/M metagenome (GOLD analysis project Ga0209517, IMG submission 187695) | Peat soil microbial communities from Weissenstadt, Germany - SII-2010 (SPAdes) (version 2) | ecosystem: Environmental > Terrestrial > Soil > Wetlands > Peat | place: Germany...
TTCGGCAACCTGGGCTCGCGCCATGGCGTGTAGTCCATGGAAGTCTCCCGCCAGCTCCTTCAAATACATCCGAAAGATACGGTTTCGTTCGCGCCGCAGCTTCGACCCGATGGCCCGCCGGTAGCCCGGCAAAGAAGATAAAAATGCCAGGTCATCGGTGGCTGCCAGACGCGCCATCGGTTCGTATTTTTCCGTGGAAAACGCTTCGGTATCCGTCTCCGAACTGGATTCCGGAATCAGCTTGTTCCGGTAGCGAAGCAGGCGAACCGCCAGCAACGCGAGCAGCAGAAGAACGGACCCGCCTGTGATCGAGCCTCCAAGGAGAGCCCAAGTCATTCTTGGCCACCTCCGCAATCGCAACTCATAATACTAGAGCGCCCGGAGAAAAGCAACTAAATATCTTACAAATACCGCTTACCGGCGGGAAAATCTAAGAATCATGGCGTTAATCGAGTCTAATTGTCCCGTCAGCCGGTCGATGGATGCCGCGTCCCAACGGTGCCCGATCACCGTAGTAGTCTCTTCCCCGGCCGGACGCAGCGCGATCAGCCACGTAAACAGGCACGCGCTGGCGATGCCCAACATTACGGTGTCGATCGACGCCTTCCATTGGGGGTCCACGTTAGTCAACAGCAGCCCCGCCGAGCGGGACAGGAAATACATCACAAATCCTGCAATATACAGCACGCTGTTGCGATTTAATCGAACCGGAAACCAGGTCATGAACAGACTGATCAGGACCAGAAAAATCACCAGCCATTCGTCCATGGTGCGTTCAAAGGAATTGAAACGGTGGAGGATGGGAGAGCGGCCGGCCGGCACATGGCGATCCCACATCAGCCCCGCGACCGCCAGCAGCGCGGCTGCGATCAGCACGTAACCCACCGTATTTCGTCCGAATTTCGCCAGCGCGGGGTGCCCTCGTAACGCGACATGATACAACTCCAGAACGACGAATACCGCCAGAATCAATTTTACGGATTGGCCGCCCAGGTAGATGTAGGCGTAGAGATTATGATCGCCAAAAAACGCGAGCCCAGCTACGGTTTGCAGCGCATCGGCGGCCATATACGCGAAAAAGAAGCAGTACACGCGGTACAGGCCGTTCAACAGCAGGCTCGCGACCAGGCCGAGGATCGCCGCCAAATTCAGATATGCGGCCCAATATAACCAGTGCTGCACCATAAATTTCGCACCTAAACGGACGTATGACAAAGAGTTTAACGGTTTAAAGCGAAACCGGCAAATCCGCGAGGGCGATTCGAAGGGCGCCCTCGCGGAGGATTTAAGGTTTTCAGACTATCTCACGGTGCAGGGCAGGCAATTGGGCTGAGGCAGATCTTTCACCGTCACGGTGGACGCGAAAGCGGTGATCGTGAGCGCGGCAAACAGCAGAGCGATTCTTTTCAGCATGGTGATTTTCTCCTTGAAGGTTTTTCGGGCTACGGCTTCTACGCGGTCAGCTTATGCCGGAATATGCCGGTGAACTTCAAGCAGCGCTTACGTTTTCGGAAATCAGAACAAGTCTGCGAAGCCGTCGCGTTGGCGTACAATGGCTACACGAACATGCCTCGTTTCAGACCGAAAGGTATGTTGGAGAGAACTGCCTCCGGGGACCTGTGGCGGCACACGCTGGCGCAAATCCCTTCACTGTATGGGCGGCTGTTCTACCTGGCGTCGCTCCGCGATCCGAACTCCGGAATCTACCGGCACCATGGTCTGAGCACGATGTTCGGGCGGGACGAGAGCAGCAACGCGCTGCGCGAGAGTCACGAGCAGAGCTTTCACGAATGGGTGAAGCTGACGCTGCGCGAGCAGTATGCGGATCTGGTCGCGTACCTGGACAGCCTGGAGGATCCGCGTCCGATGGTGCTGGATCATTGGCTGAAGTCGCGCATTTACAGGACGCTGGCCCCGGATTCGGCGCGCACGGCGGAACGTGAGCTGTTCTCGGAGGAGCTGGAAGCACTGCTCGAAACGCTCAGGAACGATTCGGGCGCGGCGGGGAAAGTCCCAAAGTGAGCGCTACGCTGGTGACTTGGCCAACTACTTCGATATCAGCCGGATAGGTATAGATTTCCGCTTCACAAGGTGAAGCCGGATGCGGCTGGACGATCAGTTGGCCTTCCCGCAAATTGCACCAGCCGCATAGATATCCTTCGCGATGTTCCAGAAAATAAATGGGGCGATCGAACTCGGAGGTCCAGCCTGAGGTAGCAATGCGGCGGCGCGTGTCGTCGATCACCACCAGCGAACCGGGCGGAATCAGCGGGAACATGAACCAGTCTTCGGTGCCGATGAAGCCGTAGCGGAAATTGCGCAAATCCAAATTTTTCAGCAACATCAACGGGAGAGTTCCCCATCGCTGGATTACGCGGCTTAAGTACGTTGTACGGCTCAGGTCGATGCCGGGGTCGAGAGCGAGAGGGACCTGCACTTCCCCTTCATCGCTGTGGAAACCGATCGCGTGCGTGCGGGTCTGCTGGATCACGTCGGCGTCGCCGGGCAGCGCGCTCAATGAGATGCCGTACCAGGAAAGCACTTCCGCCATATCCAGCCGGTAGATGGCGCACAAGGAATACAGGCGGTAGACCGACGGCATGGTCCCCTTGTTTTCGATGTCGGCTAAACGGCTGAGAGCAACCAGAAACTCATCGTTGTGGTAGCGCGCGGCAATGCGCGCGCTGGCTTCTTCAACATCGCGGAACTTGAGTCGTAGGCGCTCCCGGACGCGCTTGAGTTTCTGTCCTGCTTCCTCCATGATAGAGGTTCGGTGCGGCGCTCCTTGGGCGCTTGAGCTGGTAAGAGCTGGTAATGCGTTAAGACTGAATCTCGGATTATAACGTGCTGTGGGAGTAAGGGCAAGGCGCATTTTTTGAGTTCTGTTCGGAATTCAGAACAAAGAGATCGCTAGCAGGCCGTTTTTAGCGCAAATCCGTCCGGCGGGGGAAATGACAGAGCAGTTACGCATGATTGTGGGCGTCACGGGCGCCAGCGGGTCCATTTATGGATGGCGGCTGCTCGAAAAATTGCGCGCGCGCGGCGATGTCGAAGTGCATCTGATTCTTTCGCGGTCGGGCGAGCGCACGGCGCATCTGGAAATGGGAAAAACCGCGGCCGATTTTCGCGCGCTGGCGAATTGCAGCTATCCGGTGGAGGACATCGGATGCCGGCTGGCGAGCGGATCGTTTCAGACAGCGGGCATGGTGATTGCGCCGTGTTCGATTCACACCATGTCGTCGATTGCGGCGGGGATCAGCTCAAATTTGATGATCCGTGCGGCGGATGTGATTTTAAAAGAACGGCGGCGGCTGCTGCTGATGGTGCGGGAATCACCGCTGCATCTGGGGCATCTGCGATCGATGACGGCGTTGGCGGAAATGGGAGCGATCCTGGCTCCGCCCATGCCGGCGTTCTATCATCATCCGGAGAGCGTGGCCGAGATCGTCGAGCACAGCGTGGATCGAGTGCTGGATCTGATGGGGCTCCCTTCCGAAGATGCCCGGCGGTGGGACGGCGCAGTTCGTAAGTGAGAGTTGCATTTCAAGGCGAGCTGGGCGCTTTCAGCCAGCAGGCGATCCGGCAACTGGCGGGCGCAAGTGCAAAACCGGTTCCATGCCAGCGGTTCGAACAAGCGTTTCAGGCGCTGGGCGCGGGAGACGTCGATGCGGCGGCGCTTCCGATCGAGAATACGCTGGCTGGATCGGTGCACGAGAATTACGACCTGCTGCTGAAATACGACTTCGAAATTACGGCCGAGACGAATGTGCGGATCGTGCATCATCTGATTGCTCCGCCGGGAACGAAGTTCGCGAGCGTGCGGCGGGTTTATTCGCATCCGGTGGCGTTGAATCAGTGCCGCGATTTTTTCGCGAAGCACACGAAGATTGAGAGCGTTCCGTTTTACGACACGGCGGGCAGCGTGAAAATGGTGATGGCGGAGCGGCCGGAAGGCTCGGCGGCAATCGCGTCGGAGCTGGCGGCGAAGATTTATGGCGGCGTGATTTTGAAGCGCGAAATCGAAGACGACCGGAAGAATTTCACGCGATTTTTCTTCCTGGAACCGCGCGGAGCGAAAGCGCGCGGGCGCGGATCGAAGTGGAAAACGTCGCTGGTGTTTTCGACGCGCAACGTTCCCGGTTCGTTGTTCCGGGCGTTGAGCGCGCTGGCGCTGCGGGATCTGAACCTGACGAAAATCGAATCGCGGCCGCAGAGAGGGAAGCCGTGGGAGTACATGTTTTACGTGGATTTATTGGGGCATCGCGAGGATGTGCGGGTTCGCAATGCACTGGGGCATCTGGGCGAGCTGTGCGATTTTCTGCGGGTGCTAGGAAGTTATCGCGCAGCGGGCTGACGGAATTACCGCTTTGAGCGCGGTGTGCGTCGCCGAAAACGACGCGACCTTCACGTCGGTGAGCGAAGCGGCTCGGATGGCGCGGAGGACGTCACTTTCAGTGATGTGCTTGACGCCTTTCGGATAGACGATCCAGATGGCTCCGTTGGGTTTGATGGAGCGCGAAAGCGCTTCCAGGCGGTCGAGCGCGGGTTTTTCTTCGGCGGCGTACAGGATGATGTCGGATTTGGGCGTGACGCGGGTTCGAAGCGTCGCCCCCGCTTGCTCGATCTCGCGTTTGAGTCGATCGTCCTTAACGCCGGAGATCGAGACTTGCATTCCTGCCTTTATTCCGAGTTTTGCGAGTCGCGAGGGCGGGTTGAGGATCTTTCGTTTCCAGATTTCGGCTGCCGGGCCAAGTTGGAGGGCTAATGCGGCTTCGGTGGAATCGATTTCAAGCCACGCGCCGTTCGCTTCAATTTTCGTGATGGCGCGAAAGGGGATTCTGACGCGGAAGTCGCCGCGGAAGAGGACGTAATCGGTTTCGAGCAGCGCTTTGCCTTGCGATGTTTTGCCGTCCACTCGGGCTTTACAGACGGTTTCTCGTCCCATGGTTTTCCTTCCAGTTGCACTTTACGACGCCCGTCATCCCGAGCGTAGCGAGGGGGATCTGCTTTTAAAGCGTTGATACCAGCCGGACGAAAAGCAGATTCCTCGCTCCGCTCGGAATGACTTTGTGCGTCATTATAGCGCCGGCTTTTGGCCGCTGTGGGTCGCGGATTGGGAATCGGAGGATTGAGGACGGGGCAAAAAGGGCAACAGGCACGAACTTTCGCAAAGGCAGCGAAATTCGAGCCAGTCCCCCTTTTCGCAGACTGGTCCGATCAGATTAGTGTAGCTAGGAGGGAGACCGCGTCGCGGATTTCGGCGAGGCGGCGGGCGCGATCCGGGATTTCGTGTTCGACGTTCACCGTGCCTTGGAAACCATGGCGCTTGAGCGCTTCTACGAATCGGGGGATATTTACGGAGCCGGATCCGAGCGGGCGTTCCGTGCCGAGCTGACCCGGGGCGGTGGGCCAATCGCCATCTTTGGCGTGGACGGAAACGACGTGCCTCGCGAGAAGTTCGAAAGCTTGGATCGGGTCGCCGGTGCCGTATAGGATCATGTTGGCCGGATCGAAGTTGATCTTCAGATTGTCGCGGCCGGCGTCTTCGAGGAAACGCAGAAGAGATTCGGCGGGCTCCTGGCCGGTTTCGAGAGCGAAGGTCTGGCCGTGACGGGCGGCGTGGTCGCAGATGCGCCGCGTGATGTCGAGGACGGCGGCGTAATCGGGGGAAGTCCGGTCTTCCGGAATGAAGCCGATGTGGCATGCGATGCCGGGGACGCCCAGGGCCGCGGCGAAATCGCTGATCGCCAGCGTGCGGCGCTCGCGGGCGTCACGAGTGGAGCGGGGGATGAAGCCGACGGTGCGCTCCACGGTGGCGATGTCCGAGTAACTTTCGCCTTCATACGCGCAGACGACGGTCGCGATGGAGAAATGTTCTTGGGCGAGAATGGCTTTCCAGTGGGACGTGAATTCAGGTGTCAGATCGACGCCTCCGCCGATGCCCAACTGGCCGCTGCGGACGCCGAGCGCGAGGATCTCAGCAAAGTCGTCGCGATCAGCCCAGAACATTACTCCGATTTCCATGAGATTGGTTCTCCGTTTCTGGCGCGGGATTCGAGGAGGGTCAAGGCCAAGCTTACTGCGCGGGCTGATTCTTCGGGAGGGCATTGCGCGGGCTGCGCGCCGCTGCGGATGCATTCGATGAAATAAGCGATCTCGCCGGTGTAGCCGCCGGTGGAGCTTAGAGGCAGATCTTCCGCTCTGGCTGCGCGATGGATTTGCGGCGGGCTGGAATTGAGATCGTAGGTAAGCGTCGCGTGCTCGCCGATGACCCGGTATTTCATGGTCAACGGGAATTTTCCGGGATGCCAGCCGCCAACGATATCGACCGCGAATCCGTCATACATCAGTTGAGCGGAGATGATGTCGATCCCGTTGGCAAGATCCTGGCGGCCCGCGGCGGCGACGGCGGAAGGAAGGCCGAACAGATGGAGAGCCATGTCGAGGTCGTGAATGAGAAGATCGAGCACGGCGCCGCCGCTTTTCTGAGGATCGCTTTGCCACGTCGCCCAGGAGGGAAGGGCACAGCGGCGGCGAAAGGTCGCACTGCGAATTTTGCCGGCTTGGGCGAGCGCGGATTTCAGGGCTCGATACGCAGGGAAGAATCGCAAAACGTGGGCGACCATCAGGATGCGATTGGCCCGACGTGCCGCGTCGATCATGCGATCACATCCTGCGCGATTGAGGGCCATGGGTTTTTCGACCAGCACGTGTTTGCCTCGACGCAGAGCTTCGATGGTGACGGATTCGTGCAAATCAGTGGGAAGGCACAAGTCGACTGCATCGACTTCGAGGTCCGCGAGAGCCGATTCAATGTCGTGGAATTTCTTCACATGTGAAAGATCAACGGCTTCAACCGGTCCGAGATTTCCTGCTCGAGCGGTCTCGGATTCATCCCGAGCGACGACAGCCACATCGATCCCCGGCAGATCGGCGAGCGCCGTTAGATGCACGCTTCCCATGAAGCCCAGGCCGATGACCGCCAGACGCATGAAGACGATGATAACCCGCGACCGTTTCCGCTTACCGTAAGCTGGCGGGCTGCGGGGCGATCTGCTTTACAATTGACTATGCAGACCCTCAAATCCGCAACTGACGAACTTCGAACTGTACTTTCCTCCAACGCACTGAGCCAAATCACGGACACGCAGGCTTCTAAGCCTGGTCCGGACGGGCATTGGAGCAAAAAACAGATTCTGGGTCATTTGCTTGATTCCGCGGCGAATAATCATCACCGTTTTGTGCGCGGGCAGATCCAGCCGACGCTCGCGATGCCGGGTTACACGCAAAACGAATGGGTGGCGGCGGGACGTTATCAGGAACGGCCGTGGGCTGAGATAGTGGCGTGGTGGAGCGCGTATAACCGTCATCTGCTCCACATGATGGAAACGGTTCCGGCGGACCGTCTGGCGACACAGTGCCGCATCGGGGATGGCGACGCCGTAACGCTCGAGTACCTGATGGTGGATTACGTGCGCCACTTGAAACATCATTTAGGTCAAATTGTGTCCTCATGAGCGGGATAAGGTCCGAAAATGACGGTTCGGCGGTGAGTCCTCAGCGCGTTTCGCGCGTCCAAGATTACATGACACCGGAGTCGATCCGCGCCCAGACGCGCAAGATCATCGCCAGCCGTGCGATGGCGAGGTCGGGCAGGCTGGCGCGGTTCTTAGAGTTTACGGTCAGCCAGACGCTCGACGGGCATGGCGATCAATTGAAGGAATTCGTGATCGGTGTGGAGGTGTTCGACCGGAGGCAGGAATACGATCCCCGGCTCGACCCGATTGTTCGCGTGGAAGCGCGCCGGCTGCGCATGAAGCTGAAGCGCTACTACGAGACCGAAGGACTTTCGGACGCGCTGATGATCGAGTATCCGAAGGGCGGTTATGCGCCGGCGTTTCGCGTCGGTCGCGTGGAACCAACAGAGGAAGGAACTCGGCGGGCGATCGTGGTGCTGCCGTTTTCGCACACCGAGGGCAGCGAAGAGTGCGAAGCGCTGACGGGCGGGTTGACCGAGGAGCTGATCGACGCGCTTACCAAAGTGGAGGGCTTGCGCGTGGTGGCGTGGCATTCGAAGGCGCAGTGGAATCCACGAATCGGGGATGAGTTGAAAGTCGACGTGGTGCTCGAAGGCAGCGTGCGGGCGTACGCACCGGGGTGGGCTCGCGTGGCGGCGCGACTGGTTTCAGCGCGGGATCACACGTATCTGTGGACGGGGACGTTCGAGCGGTCCGCCGATAAATTATTTTCGCTTCGCGACGCGATTACGGCGGGTGTGGCCGGCGCTTTGCAGGTAGAGCTGCGGCCGGGGCGCGCGCAGACGCGCAGCATGGAAGCGCATCACGCATATTTGAAGGGCCGCTATTACTGGAACAAGCGGACGGATGAGGCGGTCGCGCGCGGCGTGGAGCATCTGGAAAAAGCCATCGCGGCGGATCCGGAATATGCGCTGGCGTATGCGGGGCTGGCGGACGGGCACATCGTGCTGGCGAAGTTCGGGGCTGCGCCGGCGTGGGAGGCGATGCCGAAGGCTCGGGAAGCCGCGCGGCGCGCGCTGGAGCTGGATCCGACCATGGCGGAGGCTCACGTATCGCTGGGGTCGATCGCGGCGTTGTTGGATTGGGATTGGGTCGCGGCGGAAGAGCATTTCCGGCGTGGCCTGGAGATGAATCCGGGATATGCGACGGGTCATCAATGGTACGCGCACGATCTGCTGGCGGGAATCGGGCGATTGGAAGAAGCGGCGGCTGAGCTCGAAAGGGCACGCGAATGCGATCCGCTATCGCTGGTGGTGCTGGCGAGCTCGGGTGAAAACATGATCATGCTGCGGCGGCCGGCCGCGGCGCTGGAGTTTTACGCGAAGGCGCTGGAACTGGATCCGTATTTTCCAAGAGCGCATTTCGGCCTGGCGAGAGCGCTGCTGGGGCTGAAGAGGAATCAGGAAGCGGTAGAAGCGGTGGAGCGGGGATCGGCGCTGACCCCGGGGTCGGCGATGGCGATGGCGCTCGAAGCGAGCATTTACACGGGAGTGGGTCGAATCGCGGAAGCGCGGCAGCGGGTTCGCGCGCTGGAAGAGATGCATAAGGCGAAGCGGGTATCGCCGTACCTGATGATGCGCGCATGGATGGCGCTGGATCAGGAACGGGCGTGCGATTATCTGGAGCTCGCGTATGAAGAGCGCGATCCGCGGCTGACGCATGCCGCGGTGTCGCCGGTGTACGATGTTCTGCGGCCGCTGCCGCGGTTCGAAGTAATTTTGAAACAGATGGGGCTGATCCCGGAAATTGTCCTTACTTGACCGCCTGTTGGCCGGCGGCGGTTGCGGCGCTGTTGAACGTTGCCAGATCGGCTTTGAGGATCTGATCGAGGCGCTGTTTGATTTCGTCGAGGCGCGTGGAGAGTTCCTTGAACACGACGTAGCTTTGATCGGTCGGCTTGGCGTCGCCGGTTTCGATGATGCGCATCAAGGCGGCCAACTGGTTGTTGATCTTGATGGGGAAATTCAGCGGGTCCTGGCCGCTGCGGTTCTGGACCTGATAGACGTCCTGTTCGACGGCGCTCAGCCTGGTCGTCAGACGCTCCGCAGGGGCGTTTAACGCCGCTGATTTTTTCACGCGATCGTCGATCTGTTTCTTCAGGTCGCGGATGCGGATCACCATTTCGTCGGCTTCGCTGGTTTTGTCGCGCACGGCGCTCGCGAGTTTGAACTGCTCATCCAGATCGGCTTGCGTGATGTGGATTTCGCGCGGGTCGCGCTCGATTTTCAAAGGCCGGGTTTGCGTGACTCCTTCAGCGGTCAGACGGACCTGATATTGTCCGGGGACGGCCATCGGGCCTTGTTCGGCGTTGCCTCCCCACAGGATCATGCCTTCGAAGGTGGTGGCGCCGGGATAGCGCAAGTCCCAGGTGTAACGATTGCCGCCGGCTTTGCGGGTAGGCGGGCGGGCGCCGCCGCGGCCTCCACCGTCGTCGTCCAGATTCTCGGCTTTGCGGCGGTCTGCGAGTTTCTTTTCCTCTTCAGGCGATCCGACGAAAGAGCGGACCACTTTGCCCTGCGCGTCGAGAATGTCGATTTTGACAGAGTCGCTGTCTTTGGTGAGGAAATAATCGATGGTCGCGCCGCGGTCGAGTGAACGCTCGGCGGGCCGGGGCGCGAATAGCATGGTCGACTGGACGCGGCCGGATAACTGACGTAGCAGCGAGATGTCGTCGAGGATGTACATCGAACGGCCATGGGTCGCGATGACGAGGTCGTCGCCCTGGAATAACAGATCGGGGACCTGGGTATCGGGGAGATTCAGGCGGATCGATTGCCATTCGGCTCCGTTGTCGAAGGAAACATAAATGCCGTGTTCTGTTCCGGCGAACAGGAGTCCGGGACGCTTGGGATCTTCGCGGACCACGTGCACGTAGTCGTCGTTGGGGATGCCATTGACGATCTTGGTCCAGTGGGCGCCGTAATCGTCGGTGCGATAGGCGTAGGGACGGCGATCGTCGGCCTGATAATTTTTCGCGGCTAAATATGCGGTGCCGGGTTTGTTCGGCGAAGCGTCGATGATGCTGACTCGGATCAGATCGGGCAGATCTTTGGGAGTTACGTTCTTCCAGGTTTTTCCACCGTCGCGAGTGATGTTCACCAGGCCGTCGTCGGAGCCGGTCCAGATGGTGTTCACGTCTTTGGGCGACGGGGCGATGGTGAAGATGGTCGCGTAGATTTCGGGTCCGTTCTGATCTTTGGTAATAGGGCCGCCGGAATCGCCGAGGGTCTTCGGATCGGCTTTGGTCAGATCGGGGCTGATCATCTGCCAGGACTGCCCTTCATTGGTGGTCTTCCAGAGATGTTGCGATGAGGTGTAGAGAATTTTCGGATCGACCGGGTTGAAGACGATGGGGAAGGTCCACTGCCAGCGTTCCTTGAGGGCGCTCGAAGGCATGCCGGAGAAGAACAGCGGATAGACCTGGACGTCGCGCATGTGGCCAGTCTTGCGATCGTAACGGGTGAGGAGCGCGCCCTGACTGCCGGCGTAGAGGATGTCGGGATCTTTGGGATCGGGAGCGATGTATCCGCTTTCGCCGCCCCCGGGCGAGTAAACGGGCCGACCGAGCTCGAGCGTGTTGCCCGCGCCTCCTCCGCCGCGTCCGGCGGGTGCGCTGTTGACGCAGATGGTGGTGTTATCCTGCTGCGCGCCGCAGACGTGATAAGGAACGTCGGTAGTGGTGGCGACGTGATAGAGCTGCGCCGTGGGATAACCTTCGCCGGTCCAGGTATCGCCGTAATCGACGGAGACGTTGGCGCCGCCGTCGTTCGAATTGATCATGCGCTTGTTGTCATTCGACGCGATCCAGAGATCGTGCTGATCGCCATGCTGCGGGCGGAGCTGCTTCACGGTCTTGCCTCCATCGGTGGAGCGGTAGAGACCGGTGTTCATCATGTAGATGGTGTCTTTGTCTTTGGGATCGGCGGTGATGCGGGTGTAGTAGAAGGCTCGCTGACGGATGCGTCGGTCTTCGTTGACGCGGGCCCAGGTCGCGCCGGCATCTTCGGAGCGGAACAGACCGCCGTCGTCGGCTTCGACCATGGCGTAAATGCGATTCGAATCGGCGGAAACGGCGACGCCGATTTTTCCGATGACGCCCTGGGGAAGGCCCTGGTTGCGCGTGATTTCGGTCCAGTGGTCGCCGCCGTCGGTGGATTTGTAGAATCCGCTGCGCGGGCCGCCGCTCGATAGAGTCCAGGAGGTGCGGTAGACGTCCCAGATGGCGGCGTACATGACGCGCGGGTTGTGGGGATCGAGCGCGAGGTCGACTGCGCCGGCGTGGTCGTCCTTATAGAGAATTTTCTGCCAGGTCTTGCCGCCGTCTTTCGATCGGAACACGCCGCGCTCGGCGTTGGGTCCGTAGGGATGGCCGAGGGCGGCGACGTAGACGATATCGGCGTTGGTGGGGTCGACTCTTATGCGAGATATCGCCTGTGTATCTGGCAGTCCGATGTGGGTCCAGGTTTTGCCGGCGTCGGTGGTCTTGTAGACTCCATCACCCTGCATGATGTTGCCGCGAAGCTCGGTTTCGCCCATGCCAATGTAGACGACATCGGGCTTCGATTCGGCCACGGCGACGGCGCCGACGGAGGAGCTTTTGATCTGGCCGTCGGTGACGGGTTTCCAGGTCGTGCCGCCGTCGACGGTCTTCCAGAGTCCGCCACCGGTCGCGCCGAAGTAGTATTCATTGGGACGCGAGGCGCTGCCTGCGGAGGTGATGGATCGTCCACCGCGATTGGGTCCGACGCTGCGCCATTGGAGGGCGCCGAAGACGATGGGGTCGTAATGCTCGGCTGAGAGTGCGGTGCAGAGGAGGACGAAGAGAAGGCATCGTTTCAAGAAGAGAGCTCCTATCGAAGCTAGTTTATCTGAAGGAGGCGGGGGGCGTCGCGGGGGAGGCGAGCGCGAGGTTGTATCGAATCGAAAATAATCAGGTCTCAGGGTCTTTGACCCTTTTTCCACGGAGGCGCGGGAATCAGAGCAAAACGTCCATATGATGTCGGGCCGGGACATATGGTCCTCGCCACACGAATTCATTGGACTGGTTTATATAACCGATCTCCTCATCAGTCTCGGCAAGGGCAAGGCCATTGCGAAAGCGGCCGATCCAACTGTATTGAGGCGGGATTACAAAGTGTCCGTCGCGATCGATGGCTCCGTAGTTCTCCCTGGCTGCGACGCTTGCAAGCCCTTCACAGAACTCCGTTGCGACCCGGAATGACGGAGCGATCCTCATACATCCGCCTCGGTCGACAAAACCGATCATTCCATCCATTTCCACCTGGGCAAGTCCTTCGCTGAAGTCGTAGGCCATGTCATATCGTGGTGGGATCATTAACTCGCCTCTGCGGTCGATGAATCCCCACTTGCTGCTGACCGGAACCCTTGCTAAGCCACCTTTGAACTCGCCGCCGACCAGGCCACTAAATCGTGGCTCAATGATCCACTCACCTTTCTGATCGATGTATCCCCACTTGTCATTTAACTTTGCGGCGGCCGCAAGTTCGGAAAAGCAGCGCGCCTCCTGAAACCTGGGCAGAATAATGTCATCCCCGTCCAGGCCGACAAACCCGTATAGCTGACCGATCACGACCTCGGCTAGCCCCTCGCGGAACGGAAAGGCCTTGTCGAACTTTGCCGGGACAGCGACATTGCCCCGCCGGTCGACATAGCCCCATTTCCTGCCGACGCATACCTCGACTCGTCCCTGCTCAAACTGCGACCCATGGTCCAAGCTGGGCGGTATTGCAAAAGCACCTGATGCGTCAATATAACCCCACTTGCCCTGAAGTGAGACTGCGGCAAGGCCGTCTGAGAACGGGAGGGCCCGATCGAAATTTGCTTCTATGACCGTGACTCCACGTGCGTCGATGAAGCCAACTTTGTAGGGCGCGGTGTCCCGAGTACTGCGGCCTTGCCGCACAAATATTGGAAAAAGCGGGTTGAGAGGCTCGGAGGCGGCGCTCACACTCTACCCGAAGCGGGACTTTAGGAATTCCCACAACTGGAAGTGGCGGCCCGGGCAGCGGGGGCCGGGGGCGAAACCGATTAGTTTTGTCGGGAAAAGTAGGACAGCCTGAGTAGCCACGCTTCAAAGTGAACGCCCGGGGTGTCCCAAGGGAGTTTTCATGTGCCGGAAAAGTGGGAAAAGTGGGACAGCCTGAGTAGCCATGCTTCAGAGTGAACGCCCGGGGTGTCCCAAGGGAGTTTTCACGGATTCATGCCAGAGGTGTTTCCGTTTGCCTCGAAATGCGCGGGCGGTGGTCCAGGGTTTTCCGATCACACTACCCAACTGGGGACGAAATCGGGTACGTTTGGGGTCGGCGGCGCGAGTTCTGGCTTATTGCTTGACGACGGAAAGCAGGAGGGGAGCTGGCACGGAACGAAAAAAGTGCGAAATCGGCATAAAATGCGAGTGGGGTGTCCCCAAGTGCGAATTTATGAGCGTGGCTACTCAGGCTGTCCCCGTTTTCCCCCCCCGTTTTCCCCCGCTGCGAGATTGCCCTGCCGGTCGAAGTAGCCCCACTTCTTGCCGACGCATACCTCGACTCGCCCCTGCTCAAACTGTGATCCACGGTGGAGACTAGGCGGTATTGCAAAAGCTCCTGACACGTCGATATAGCCCCACTTGCCCTGAAGTGAGACTGCGGCAAGGCCTTCTGAGAACCGGAGGGCACGATCGAAATTTGCTTCTATGACGGTGACTCCACACGCGTCGATGAAGCCAACTTTGTAAGGGGCGGTGTACCGAGTACTGCGGCGCTGCCGCACAAAGACCGGAAAAAGCGGGTCGGGCGGCTTGGGGGCGGCGCTCACACTCTAGCCGAAGCGGGATTTTAGGAATTCCCACAACTGGAAGTGACGGCCGGGACAGCGGGGGCCGGGGGCGAAGCCGATTAGTTTTGTCGAGCTGTCGACGAACAGGCCCAGCGGGTCGGTTTTCGGGTTTTCAACATCGAATACCACGCCGCCGCCGCAGTTGTCGATGTGCTCGATCTTCGGCGAGGCGACGCCCGCGAAGGCGCTGGAAGGTCCCCAGTCTTCATTGAATTTTTCGGGCGAATAATACTTGCAGGGCGTGTCCTGCGTGCAACCCCACATCGCGTATGCCTGCTGATATTGTTTCTGATCGAGAAGAGAGAAAAACTGCTTGACCAACTGCTCCTCACGCCAGTCGCGAAACGTGAAGTACAAACCCAGCGCGACGACGATGCCCGCGACGCCCCAGATTACGATCCGCTTGGTGAGCCGCTCCCGCTGCTCTTCGCCGGCGCCGTACTCTTCAAGGAATCGCGACATTCGTTACTTGAGGGGATAAGCCTTGTCGTACGCCGCGGTCGCCTCGGTGGTGATTTCGAGCGCGGGCTTGAAGAAGTAAGTGTTGGTAGTGTCGACCACCAGGTCCAGGCCTTTTTCATCGGCGATTTTCTTGATGATCTCGGTCATGCGGACTCCAGCGCGCTGAAGAATATCGGTTCGCTCGCGCTCCACGTCGGCTTGCAGGTCGTCGCTCAGGCGCTGCGCCTCGCGCTGCTTGCGCTGGCCGCGAGCGGTGAGATCCGCTTCGCCGGCGGCGCTGAGCCGGCCCTGGCTGGATTGAAGCTGCGTCTGAATATCGTTGAGCTCGCGCTGCACGGCTTCAAGCGCGGTCTGGCGCGACTTGTATTTATTTTGCATATCCGTGGAGGCCTTCTTGATATCGGCGGTATCCAGGATGGCTTTCTGAAAGTTGACCACGCCGACCTTGGTTTGCGCCGATGCGAGGGAACCGGAGACGATCCCGGCTGCACACACGGCGAGCGCGGGGAGGATTGACGTACGGAACATGAGTTGAACGGACTCCTTTATTGAATCCTATTCTAGCCTCCCCTAGATTAGACAAACAAGTTGGGAAAAAGTGCCCGCTGGGGCCGGCCGATGGCGGATAATTGAAGATCCATGCGAAGAATCCAATCCATTCTGGTTTTTTCACTCCTCACGATTGGCGTTGCAGGGGCCGCACCGCCGCCGAAACCCAAACTGGTGCTGGCGATCGTGATCGACCAGTTCCGCTACGACTATCTGGTGCGTTTTCGCGGCGATTACAACTCGGGATTTGCGCGGCTGCTGGACCGCGGGGCCGTATATACCGACGCCCACTACCTGCATTCGACTACGGTGACGGCGGTAGGGCACTCGACGTTCCTGACCGGGGCCACGCCGTCGATCAGCGGGATTATCGCCAACGAATGGTACGACCGGGGCGTGAAACAGAACGTTACGAGTGTCTCCGATCCGGAGACGAGGCTGGTGAGCGCGGGCGCGCGGAACGGATCGTCGCCGCGTAGGATGCTGGTCAGCACCGTGGGCGACGAATTGAAGATGCAGGGCGGCGATTCGAAGGTGATCGGAATTTCGATTAAGGATCGCAGCGCGATTCTTCCGGCGGGTCACATGGCCGACGCGGCCTACTGGTACGACAACGACAGCAATGCGTGGGTCACCAGCACCTACTATCGCGCGGACCTGCCGGAGTGGGCGCGGAAGGTGAATGGCGAGGAACGTTACAAGCAACTGGTCAACGCGAAGTGGCTGCCGTTCGACGCCAAGAATGATTCTGCGAAACCGTTCTGCACCATGACCAAGGGCACGGAGGTCCGGTATTGCGGATCGCTGGAAGCCACGCCGTGGGGCAACGAAATGATCGAGGAGTTCGCGGAGCGGGCGATCGATGGAGAGAAGCTGGGGCATCATAATTCGCCCGACATTCTGGCGGTGAGCTTTTCATCGAACGATTACGTGGGTCATGCGGTGGGGCCGGATGCTCCTGAGGTTCGGGATATTTCGATTCGCACGGACCGGCTGCTGGGGAAATTGTTTGCTTACGCCGACAAGCAGGTTGGTGCTGGGAATACGCTGATCGTGTTGACGGCGGATCATGGAGTTGCGCCGGTGCCGGAAGTGAATCAGGCACGCAAGATGCCGGGAGGGCGGCTGAAGGCTGCGCCGGTGCTCGAAAGGATTTCGGCTGCGCTCACGAAGCGTTTTGGGGAAGGGAAGTGGATCGTCGGCGGGTCCGCGACCATGCCCTACCTGAACTTAGAGATGGTGGAGAAGTTGAAACTGGATCCGGCGGAGGTGGAACGAGTGGCGGCCGAAGCGGCGGGGTCGATGGAACATATTTTTCGGGTGTATACGCGTCACGATCTGCTCGCCGGGCGCGTGCAGCAGGATTCGATCAGCCGCGAGGTCAGCGTGGGATTTTTTGGGGCCCGGTCGGGCGATTTGTACATTATTCCGGATCCTTACTACATGTTTGACGCGAGCGGGACGACCCACGGGACGCCGTTCGACTACGATAATCACGTGCCGATTTTATTCTTCGGCGCGGGGATCAAGGCGGGGTCGTATTCGCGGACGGTCGCGGTGAACGATATCGCGCCGACCGTGGCGGCGATTCTGCAAGTGGAGATTCCGAGCGGCTCGGTGGGACATGTGTTGAGCGAGGTGGTGCCATGAATCCATTAGGTCGAAGAGAATTTGTGGCGGCGCTGGCGGCTGGAACGGCGGCCGCGCAAACTTCAGAGGCGGTCCAGCGCAAGGGGCGGTTGAAGCAATGCGTGACGCGCGGAGTTTTCGCGCCGTCGATGCCGTTTGAAGAAACCTGCCGGATCGCGGCGCGCTTGGGATGCAAGGGCTACGATCTGATTGGTCCGCCGGATTGGCCCACGCTGAAGAAATATGGGCTGATCCCGACCATGTACCCGTCAGGTCCCGGCGGGACGATTCCGGACGCCCTGAACCGCAAGGAGAATCATGCTCGGATCGAAGCGTCGATGCGGGAAGCGATCGATGCGGCGGCGGCGTTCGGCGCGCCCAGCGTCATCACGTTTTCCGGGAATCGGCGAGGCATGCCGGATGCCGAGGGCGCGGATAACTGCGTGGCGTTCCTGAATCGGATCAAATCGCATGCAGAAGATAAGGGCGTGAACATCTGCATGGAGCTGCTGAACAGCAAGGTGAATCACAAAGACTACATGTGCGATCACACGGCGTGGGGCGTGGATGTGATGAAGCGGGTCAATTCGCCGCGCGTGAAGCTGCTGTACGACATTTATCACTTGCAGATCATGGAAGGCGATATTTGCCGGACGATTAAGGAAAATCTGCAGTGGATCGCGCATTTTCACACGGGCGGGAATCCGGGGCGGCACGAGATCGACGATACGCAGGAGCTGAATTATCGATTCGTCGCGAAGACCATCGCGGATTTAGGGTACACGGGGTATGTGGCGCACGAGTATTCTCCGGCTGCGGGGCGCGATCCGGTGCAGAGCCTCAGTCAGGCTTTGGAGATTTTCGACGTTTAAAATCGGGGGCAGAGGTCATTGACCCTCTTTTTAAAAGATGGCTGCGGAGGCGGCTTTCTTTAGAATCGCGATTTGGCCGGCGTGATAGAGGTTGTGGTGGACGACGCCGGTCAGCAGGATGTAAAGGGTAAAGTCGCGGCCGGGGACTTTTTGGTCTAGCTGCTCGTCTGTCAGGTTTGCCGTTGCATCGGTTAGCGCTTTTTGGGCGTTCTCCAGTTCGCCTAGCGCTCCGGTCCAGGCGGTTTCGGATGTATCGATGACGGGAGGCCAGTCGGCGTCACCGGCCAGCGATTCGTACGATTTGCCTTCGAGCACGCGCGCGGCCTCGGTCTGCCAGGCGGCGACATGGCGGACGATCTGCCAGATGGAATGCGCATCCTCGATGGGACGCGCGGCCGCGGTTGCGGCGGTCACGCCTTCCAGAACTTCTTTGAGCGCAGGCCCGTGCCACGCTTTGCCGTGGTACGAAATTTTCAGTTGATGGCGGATTCTTCTGGCTTCGCTCATTCGATCAGGCCCAGTTTGCGCAGAGATTCCGCCGGCTCATTGCCTTCGTTGTAATGCGCGACGGGGCCGCGCTCGCGTCCGTTTTCGAGCGCGATTCCATAGGGAGGATCGCCGAAGGGGAAAACTTTTTTCAGCATGTCCAAGTCGAGCGAAGTTTTCATGTTGAGGCCGGTATCGTGAATGAACGAAGCCGCGAAACGGGGCATGGAGGTCGGGATGCCGACGATGGTCACGTCGCTTTTCCAGTGAAGCTTGGCCATTCCTCGCGCGGCTTCATCGCAGTGGCTGCAATTGGGGTCGTAGAAGAACAGGAAGATCCGGCCGTGTTGCAAGGAATATGGCTGGCCGTCGACGGTGATGGAGTCGGGGGCTTTGGTTCCGCTCAGATGAGTCGCGGCCCATGCGTAGCTGCCGGCTCCGGCGACTACGACGGCAGCCGCAAGCACGATCACGCTGCGAAGGGTCGCCAGCGGTCGCGCCCACCAGCCGGCGATTAAAGCTGCGAAGAGCATCACGGCGTCGCCCACGAAAAACGCGGGTCCGACGGTGCGCTTCACCAGCGGGAAGCAACTGCAATCCTTCCCGACCAGTTGCGAATAATGAATGCCGATGTAGCCCATGAATCCGATCAGCAGGACTGCGGAAAGAATCGCGCCCCAGCGTCGGAATCGCGGCAACAGAATCATGAGGCCGGCCAGGGTTTCGCCGACGCACAGAGCCATGGTGAACGGCATGCTCCACTGGGCGGGCACCAGAAACTCTTCCACCATGTGCGACCAGCCGAACGGGTCGGTCATTTTCCAGATTCCGCTGCCCAGGAAAACGACGGCCAAGAATAGCGCCGCAACGTGCCCCGCGATGGTCTTCCAGGCGGGCATTTCAAAGCTCGCGCCTTCGACATGCGCAATGCTAGCATCCATGCTCGTATTGTAACGCTTCAGCTATGCATGACAGAATGATTCGATGAGTGATGGATGGCGCACTGTGCGGGTGCCCGCGTCGAGCGCGAACCTGGGTCCCGGGTTCGACGCGCTGGGGATCGCGCTGGGGGTTTATCTCGAATGCAAGTTTCGTCCCGCGAAGGCGTTGACCATTCGCGCGACGGGCTGCGATGTGGATTCCATATCGACGGGTGAAGATAATCTGATCTGGCAGACGGCGCTGCGGTGCGGCGCGGAGGGTCCCATAGAGCTGTGGATCGACAATCGGATTCCGATCGGGAAAGGGTTGGGGTCGAGCGCGGCGGCGGTGGTCGCGGGCGCGGTGATCGGAGGGCGCAATTGGGATCGACAGCGGGTTCTGGACGAAGCGGCCAGGATCGAAGGGCATCCGGACAATGTCGCGGCGTGCGTGCTGGGCGGGATCGTGGCGAGCGCGTTCGATTCGCGCGGCGATGCACGGGCGGTGCGGCTGGAGCTTCATCGAAATTACGGGGTCGCGGTCGTGATTCCGGATTTTCGATTACCCACGAAGGAATCGCGGCGCGTGCTGCCGGGTTCCTACTCTCAAGCGGACGCGGTGTTCAATATTCAGCACAGCACTTTGCTGCTGGCGGCGCTGATCACGGGAACCGGCGCGGCGTTTCCGGATGCGTTTGAGGATCGTGTGCATCAGCCGTACCGTTTCGCGCTGGTGCCGGGACTCCATCAAATGACCCAATTGAGAGCGGAGGGACTGCTCGGGTGTGCGTTGAGCGGCGCGGGTCCGTCGATTCTGGTGTTTTATGAGCGCGGACATGAGGACGTGTGCCAACTGGTGCAGAAAGTCTTCGCGGAGCATGGGCACTCGTCGGAGACTATGTGGACGGAGGCTGTCGGGGAAGGGTATTCACTCAGCAAGGATTAGAGAAATCGCGGAGCAGAGCCGGGCCCAGCTTTGGGTTTCGGCTTCGAGCTGCTGGCGGCCGGATTTGGTCAGGCTGTAATACTTCGCTTCACGGCCGCCCTCGGTGGTTTTCCATTCGGCTTTCAACCAGCCGCGTTTTTCCAGGCGATGAAGCGCGGGATATAGAGATCCCTGGCGGACTTGCAGCGATTCCTTCGAAATTTGCAGGATGCGCTGGACGATTCCGTAGCCATGAATCGGTCCCAGGGCCACGATTTTCAGAATCAACATGTCGAGCGTACCCTGTAGCAGCTCGGCTTCATGCGACTCATGCCTAGACATTCGACATATACGATAACACGTCTGGCCGCGCCGCGCTACAATCAAGCGTCCAATCATGCCCAATCGGCTCGCTCGCGAAAAGAGTCCATATCTGCTTCAGCACGCCAATAATCCAGTGGACTGGTATCCGTGGGGGGAAGAAGCGTTCGCGGCGGCGGCGCGCGAGAACAAGCCGATTTTTCTGTCGGTGGGATATTCGACGTGCCACTGGTGCCACGTGATGGAGCGCGAATCCTTCGAGAATGAAGAAATCGCGTCGGTTTTGAACCGGTCTTTCGTATCGATCAAAGTGGATCGCGAGGAGCGGCCGGATGTGGATCGCGTGTACATGCTGTTCGTGCAGGCGTCGACGGGAAGCGGCGGCTGGCCCATGTCGGTGTTCCTGACGCCGGAGCGGAAACCGTTTTTCGGCGGGACGTATTTCCCACCCGACAATCGATATGGCCGTCCGGGATTCGCGGCGGTGCTTCAGAATCTGGCGCACGCCTGGCGGGAGGATCGGTTTCGGATCGAACAGTCGGGCGTGCAGATCCTGGGACAACTGGAACGTTACGCGGCGGGTCCCACGGAGGGCGGCGGCGCGACTAAAGAAGCGCTCGACACGGCGTACCAGGTTTTCAAGAAAATGTTCGATTCGCGCTATGGCGGATTCGGCGGCGCGCCAAAATTTCCGCGGCCCAGCGTCCATAACTTTCTGGTCCGGTATTACGCGGAAACCTGGAATCGCGACGCGCTCGACATGGTGCTGACTACTCTTCGCGAGATGGCCAAGGGCGGGATGAACGATCAGCTCGGGGGTGGGTTTCATCGCTACTCGGTGGATGAGCGCTGGTTTGTTCCGCATTTCGAGAAGATGCTGTACGACCAGGCGCAACTGGCGATTTCTTATCTGGAGGCGTTTCAGATCACGCGCGACGGGCAGTATGCGTCGGCGGCGCGCGATATTTTTTCCTACGTTCTGCATGATTTGACGCATCCCGATGGCGCGTTTTATTCGGCGGAAGATGCCGATAGCGCGGTTGCGGGGGAAGATCCGCACGAGAAAAGGGAAGGCGCATTTTATGTCTGGAGCTGGGAGGAAATAAACGCGGCGCTGGCTCCCCCGGATGCGGCGGTGTTCGCGTACCGCTTTGGCGTGGAAGAGCGCGGCAACGTGGAAGAGGATCCGCATGGCGAGTTTCGCGGGCGCAATATTCTGTATCAGGCGCACACGGTGGAGGAAACGGCGGCGCATTTCAAGATTTCGCCCGAGGAAGCGCGGGCGACGCTGAGCGCGTCGGCGATCAAGCTACAGGAGATTCGTTCCGCGCGCCCACGTCCGCATCTCGACGACAAAACGCTGACGGCGTGGAACGGGCTGATGATTTCGGCGTTCGCCAAAGGCGCGCAGATTCTGAATGAGCCTCGCTATGCCGACGCCGCGCGCGCCGCGGCGGGATTCATCCGCCGGCATTTGTGGAACGAAGAGCGCAGCGTGCTGCTGCGCCGTTATCGCGACGGAGAAGCGGCGATTGCGGGATTCCTGGACGATTATGCGTTCTTCGCGAACGCGCTGCTGGATCTTTATGAAACCAGTTTCGACCCTGAAGATTTCCGCCTTGCGGCCAGGCTTGCTGAGCGCGCGATGGAGCTGTTTGAGGATCGCGAACACGGGGGGTTTTTCAGCGTCGCGGCATCCGATGACGAATTGGTGCTGCGCTTGAAAGACGATTACGATGGCGCCGAGCCGTCTGGCAATTCGGGCATGGCGATGGTTTTGCTGAGGCTGGCTAGGATGACCGGACGGGAGGATTTCAGGGCATCGGCGCAGCGGACGCTTGACGCGTTTGGGTCGAGGATGAAGTCGGCGGGTGCGGGCGTGCCGCAGATGCTGGTTGCGCTGGCGTTCGCGCTGGGAAGGCCGCGGGAAATCGTGCTGGCGGGAGATCGCGACGATCCGGCGGTGGAACGGATGCTCGCCTCGGTGCGCCTGCGTTTCCTGCCGAACGCGGTGATTCTGATGAGCGGGGAGAGCGTGCATCCGATGCCGGCGGTGGACGGCAAAGCCACGGCTTACGTATGCGAAAACTACGCGTGCCAGCTTCCGGTCACGCGGCCGGAGGAACTCGAGCAGCAGCTACAATAGATTCATATGGAACGACCAGGAGCAACAACACTCAGAGGAAACCCGATGACGGCGATTGGTCCGGAACTCAAAACCGGCGATAAAGCGCCCGATTTTCAAGCTGTGGACGACTCGCTCAAGCCGGTCGACCTGGCGGCGACCGGACACGGCGTGCGAATTTTCAGCGTGGTCCCGTCGCTCGATACGCCGGTTTGCGATGCGCAGACCAAGCGGTTTAACGAAGAAGCCGGAAAGCTTCCGGATGTCAGCATTTATACCGTCAGCATGGACCTGCCGTTCGCGCAGAAACGCTGGTGCGGGGCATTTGGCGTGGATCACGTGAAGATGGTTTCGGATCACCGCAGCGGTTCGTTCGGCGAGCACTACGGGACCATGATCAAGGAGCTGCGGATCCTGAGCCGGGCGATTTTCGTGGTGGACCAGAACAACACCATCCGGCACGTCGAGTACGTCAAGGAAGTGGCCGATCATCCGAATTACGAATCGGCGCTGGCGATCGCAAAGAAACTCGCGGGCGACGCTGCCGCAGCCTAAAACAATTCCGGCCAACCGTCGTGAAGGCGGTTGGCCGTTGTTGTCTTTGCGAGGCTATAATGGCTGCCCGACTCCAAAGTCATTCCGAGCGGAGCGAGGAATCTGCTTTTCGTTCGGCTGGTATCAACGCTTTAACGGCGGGAGCGTCGGCGCACGATTCCCAGCGTCACCAGACCCAGACCG
>Ga0209517_10002957_pt1 | contig 23400 bp, 15 predicted proteins | sample PeaSoiMetSII2010_FD_187695 | JGI IMG/M metagenome (GOLD analysis project Ga0209517, IMG submission 187695) | Peat soil microbial communities from Weissenstadt, Germany - SII-2010 (SPAdes) (version 2) | ecosystem: Environmental > Terrestrial > Soil > Wetlands > Peat | place: Germany...
CATCCTCACAAAGATACTGGCAGTCAAGGCCGAGGAGCTCGCGCAGGCGCGTGTGCGCGAGCCGCTTGCGCTGGTTCGTGCCCGGGCCGAAGCTCGGCGCGATGTGCGCGATTTCGCCGGCGCCTTGGAGCGCCGTATCGCTGCCGGCAAGGCGGCGGTCATCGCCGAGATCAAGAAGGCCTCGCCATCCAGGGGCGTACTGCGTGAGTCGTTTGATCCACCGTCTATTGCCCGGAGCTACGCGCGGCACGGCGCCGCCTGTCTTTCGGTGCTCACCGACGGGCGGTTTTTCCAGGGGTACTTGGCCCACCTGGAACAGGCGCGCAGTGTGGTTGAGCTGCCCGTGCTGCGCAAGGACTTTCTCATCGACGAATACCAGGTCTTCGAGTCCCGTGCGGCCGGGGCCGACTGCATCCTGCTCATCGTCGCGGCACTCGAGGACGCGCGCATGCATGCCCTCGAAGAATGCGCCCTGGAACTGGGGATGGCGGCCCTGGTTGAGGTCCACGATGCCGCGGAGCTCGATCGCGCCCTGGCTTTAGCGACACCGCTGATCGGCGTTAACAACCGCAACCTGCGCAGCTTTGCGGTGTCGCTGCAAACGACTCTCGATCTTCTACCGCGCGTCGGTGCCGGCCGCAGGATCGTTGCCGAGAGCGGCATCCTGGCGCCGGCCGACGTTGCGCTGCTGCGTGCCGCAGGCGTTGATGCGTTTCTGGTCGGCGAGGCATTCATGCGTGCCCCGGATCCCGGCGCGGAGCTGGCGCGCCTGTTCGGATGAACAGTGACACTGCACGGCTGGCCGGCAGTCTACGGTCGCATTTCGCGTCCCTCCCCGAGGCCTGGCAGGAGCGCCTCGCGACGCCGCTTGCGGCCGATGCAACGCGCGCGCTGGTGGACTTCGTTGATGCGCGGGTCGCCACCGGCTGCGCGGTCTTTCCCTCCCAGCCCCTAGCCGCATTGCAGGCGTGCGCGCCGCAAGACGTCCGCGTAGTGGTTCTGGGCCAGGACCCGTACCACGGTGCCGGACAGGCGCACGGTTTCGCCTTTTCGGTTCCCGATGGTGTCCGGCCGCCGCCCAGCCTGCGCAACATTTTCATCGAACTGGGGCGCGACTGCGGCTGTCCTTCACTGCGCAGCGGCAGCTTGCTGGCATGGAGTCGGCTTGGCGTACTGTTGCTCAACACCGTGCTTACGGTGGAGCAGGGCAGGCCTGGCAGCCACGCCGGCCGCGGCTGGGAGTTTGTCACCGACGCGATCATCGATGCGATCGCGGCCATGCCGACACCGAAAGTTTTTCTGCTATGGGGCGCACAAGCGCAGAGCAAGCGAGCGCGGATTCAGGCCGCGGCGGCGCCGAATCTGGTGCTGTGCGCCAATCACCCTTCGCCGCTGTCGGCCCGCCGTCCGCCGGTTCCGTTTCTCGGCTGCGCCCATTTTTCGCAGGCCAATCGTTATCTCGTAGCCCAGGGTCTTGCGCCGGTTAATTGGTGCCGATAATCGCCGGATGAGCCTTTATCCCAACCAGCCGGCGCGCAGACGCCGCGCGCCGGCCGTGGCCTTGGCGTCGATCGTGAGCTTCCATTTTGCCGGAGGACGGCTGGCCAGTTGCAGGTCGAATCGCAGCAGTTCGTCGCGCCGAAACGCCAGCACCGCCACGCGGTCGCCTGGGCGATAGCGCATGAGCAGGGCATCGAGGCGCGAGCCCGCCGCGCGCAATCCGTCGAGCGCCACCAGCTGGTCGCCCGCTGATAAGCCCGCTGCCTGGGCTGGACTGCCGTCAAAAACCTGGCTGATGCGGCCCTCGGCCCCGGCGGTAAACCGGCAACCGAGCATGGCATAGTGCGGCGAATCAACTGCCGCGCTGCGTTCGACGCGCACCCCGAAGGGCGGCAGGAGTTCGGCAAAATCGGGCTCGCGCGTCTCGCGGGTCCAGGCGCGCAGCGTGCGCGCAAGGTCCACGCCGGTGGACTCGAAGATCGACGGCGCGATTTCTTCCTCCCGCACGCCGGAGTACGTGGCGCCGGCGCTCTTGTAGCGGCGCCAGAATAACCGCATTACGTCGTCGAGGGAACGTCGCCCCGCCGTTTTGCCGCGGATCAGCAGGTCCAGCCCGGCGGCTACCAGTGCGCCCTTCTGGTAGTAGCTCACGACACTGTTGGGAGCGTTCTCGTCCTGCTTGTAGTATTTGATCCAGGCATCGAACGAACTCTCCGCCAGGCTTTGCTTGAGTCGCCCGCTGCGTTGCATGACGTTGGTGATGGTGACGGCAAGCGCTCCCAGGTATTGGTCCGGCGTCAGTAGGCCGCAGCGCCGCAACGCCAAGTCGTCGTAGTAGGAGGTGAAGCCCTCGAACAGCCAGAGCAGCGGGGTGTAGTTCTCCCGTTGCAGGTCGTAGGGGTGGAAGGCGGCGGGTTTGATGCGTTTGACGTTCCACGCGTGAAAATACTCGTGACTGGCCAGCCCCAGGAAGCGCCGGTAGGCCTCAGTACTGGTTTTCATTTCGGTGTGCGGCAGATCATCGCGTCGGCACAGCAGGGCCGTGGAACTGCGATGCTCCAGACCCCCGTAGCCCTCGTCGATCGCCATCGTCAAGAAGCAGTAGCGATCAAACGGCGGCCGCCGCGTACGCGGCTCGAAGAGGCGCACGTGGGTCGCGCAGACCAGGGACAGGTCATTTGCCAGGCGCGGCAAATCCAGCTTGGGCACGGCCCCGGTGATGGCAATTTCGTGTTCGACGTTGTGCACGGCAAAACGCTGCGCAGCAAATCGGCCCATCTCTACTGGAGAGTCGATCAGCTCGTCGTAGTCGCTGGCGAGGTAGGTGCCGAATTGGCCGCGTTTTGTGCCGCGCGCCGGCGCCAGCGCGGTCGCAATACGCCAGTCGCGGTAGCGCCGCTCGCGTGGCGCAAAGACATCCACCCGGCAGGCCTCGCGTTCTCGTCCGACTGCCAGTAGAAAAACGCTGGAGCCGTTGAAAAAGCCGTGGGTCGTATCGAGATGCGCGGCGCGCACCGAAAGATCATAGGCGTATACCTCGTACGCCAGGCTGAGCGCGGCTCCCGGCGCCAATGCAGCGCAACGCCAGGTGTGCTTGTCGGTCTTGGCTACGCGTGCCCGCACGCCGTCGCCCGTCAGCGCGCGCAAGCGCACGATATTTCGGGCGAAATCGCGAATCATGTAGCTGCCCGGGATCCAAGCAGGCAGCCGGAACTGCTGTCCTTGCGGGTCGGGTTGGTCGATTTCGACGGTAACTTGGAATAGATGTGCGCCGGGGTCGGCCGGGAAAATGGCGTAGCGGATCGTCATGCGCGCGATCTTACGGAATGTTTTGCTGCGGCACCGCGCGTGTCTGCGCGAAGTCGGCAGCAACACCACAATTGAGTGGCATGCGGCGCGCTTATTGGCTGGTACAGGCCGCCAATCCCGTGGCACAATGTCAAATGTGCTGACGCGCGAGGCCGGCCGGCCTCGGCAGCGCAAGGAGCCACAGGGGACACATTGGGACCGGCCGTCATCCCGCTGCGTCAATCGGCAGTCGAATCGGCGCTCAAGAATGAGGCGTTCGATCACCTACCGACCCCGAGTTTGTGTCTCAATGCCTCGGCCCAGATCCTCGCCGCCAATCGGGCCTTTGCGCGTCTCGTTGCCGTAGATGTCCCCGATCTGATCGGCCGCAACGCATCCGAACTCATCGCCGTTCCGCGCACCGCGGTTTTCCTGCGCCGTTGGGGCCGTCTCTGGGAGCGACTACTCGAGCGCCGCTCCTTCGTGCAGCGCACGCGCCTGCGCATCGCCGGTGGCCGCCGCATGGCGCTCGATGTCTGCGCCTCACTGCTGCGCTCCGAGGACGACCCGATCGCGGTCATTGGCCTGCGCGAGCTTGACGCTGACGTCAGCGCACGCCTTTCGGCAGCGCGCGCCGCGGCATTGGGCGACGGAGTCGCCGAGGGCGCGATGCTGCTCGCGTCGGACCGGCGAGTGCTGGTGACGGGCGGTCGCATGCGCGACCTACTCGGGGTAAGCGCCGCCGGTGCCGCGGGTGTCCCGTTCGAATACCTGGTCGACGAACCAACGGCGCGTGAATTTCTCAACGCGTTCGAGCGCCTGGGGGGCGAGCCGATACGCGCAAGCGCCAATCTGGCCGGTGCGGCGCGCGCCTTCTCGGGACATGCCTCGCCGCATCGGCTGTCGATCACCCTCGTGAATTTCTTGGGGCATCCACGCGTCAACGGCGTGCTGGTCCGCGTACGCGAGATCGACGAGCGCATCAGCCTGCGCGATCGCGCCGAGCAACTGCAACAGCACCTGAGCGGGTACGCCGAGCAGGTATCCGATCTCACCATGCTCACGGACGCGATGGGTGTGGTTGCCTACCAATCGCCGGCTGCACACGCGCTGCTGGGACGGGCCACCAAAGACAGCATCGGCAAGTCGGCCGCCGCCTTGTTCATCGAAGAGGACCGTCCGGGATTTTCCCGCGCGCTGCGCGCGGCGGCCGATGCCGCGGGCGGCGACCGACGCCGCAATTACCTCGCCCGCGCACGTGCTGCCGACGGTGGCTTGCGCACGCTGTGGGTGAGCATCCGCAATTGCCTTGATGACCCGCAGTTGGGCGGCATGGTCATCACTGCCGCCGACGTTTCCACGCTGATCGCGGAAGCCGGTCCGGATGCGCGCCAGGCGCGACAGCTGGAACTGCGCGACCGGCTCCTGCATTTGGCCATACAGTCGCGCGCCGACTTCGTGCAGTCGCTCTCCGGCGTCCTGCGCTCGAGCGCGGACGCCTTGCGTGCCGGCACGGCGGGGTTCTGGCGCTTCGATCGTACGACCGAGACCCTCGTGTGCGAGTCGGTGTACTCGCGCACCGGCCAGCGGTTCCTGCGCGAATGGATCGGCGTTGACTTTCCCGAAACCGGCATCGTTGAATCGGCCGCTCGCCTGCGCGAGCGCACGCCGCTGGCCTTGAGCGATTCCCTGGTGCCCGGGGTCGAGCGCGATTCGCGCTGGGATGGGGTGCGCGCTTTTCTGAGCGCGCCGGTGCTACTCGAAGGCGAGGTCATCGGCGTGATCTGCGTTACCGACACGGTATCGCGGCGCTGGGATGATGACGAGATCGGATTCATCGCCACCGCTTCCCTGATGGTGGCTTTGGCGGTGGAGGCGGCGCAACGCGTCGAGGCCGAAGGGCGCATCGAACAGCTCGCCTGGTACGACCCCCTTACCGGCCTGCCAAACCGCAACCTGCTGCGCGAGAACCTGCGTGACGCGCTGCTCTCGGCGACCGGACGCAAACGCCGGCTGGCCGTGCTCCTGATCGACCTGGACCGCTTCAAGGACGTCAACGACACGCTCGGACACCTGGTCGGCGATTCGCTCATCAAATCGGCCGCCGAAGTGTTGCGCGAAGTCGTCGGCACGATAGGCACGGTCGCCCGCCTGGGCGGCGACGAGTTCATCGTCCTGGTGGAGGAATTCACCCACCGCCAGGAGATCGCGGAGCTCGGGGCCCGCATAGCGCACGCCATGCACCGCAGCGATTTCGTTCCCAATGTCGTGACCCAGGTTTCGGCCTCGATCGGTGTGGCGCTGTTTCCAGAGCACGGTCGCGAGATCGGGACCCTGCTCAAGAACGCCGACGCCGCCATGTATCAGGCCAAGCGCGACGGCCGCAACCAGGTGAGTTTCTTCAACCCGATTCGCTACGAGCGTGCGGCTCGCGAGGTTCGCCTCGGGATCGAATTGATGAAGGCCGTCCAGGGCGAGACGGCGCAATTCTTCGTCGAATACCAGCCCCAGGTGGAGATCGCCAGCGGTCGGGTGATAGGTCTGGAAGCGCTGATACGCTGGCGCCACCCGGTACACGGCGTGCTGACGCCGGACCGCTTCATCGAGGTGGCCGAAGTCAGCGGCCTGTCAGAGCGGATCACCCGCTGGGTGATGAACGAAGTCTGTGGGCAGATTCTGCGCTGGCGCCAGATTCGGCCCAATTTCGACATCCCGATCTCGGTCAACGTTGCTGGGCGCGAGCTCGGCTCCAATGTGCTTCCGATCCTGGTGCGATCGGCGCTCGGCCGCTTTGGCATCGAGCCCAAGATGATCACGCTCGAGATCACCGAGCGTACGCTGGTAAAGGACGGCGAGATCAACAACGACGTGGTCACCGAGCTCTCGTCACTGGGCGTGGGACTGGTGCTCGATGATTTCGGCACCGGCTACTCGACACTCGGCTATCTGCGGCGCATGCCGATTCGGGCCATCAAGATCGATCGCACCTTCATCGTCGGCATTCCCGAGGACCCGGACAGCTGCGCGATCGTGACGGCCATGTTGACGGTGGCGCACCATTTCAAGCTCGCGGTCGTTGCCGAGGGTGTCGAGCGCGTCAATCAGGGTGCCTACCTGCGGTCGCTCGGTTGCGAGTTTGCGCAAGGACATTTTTATTCGCGCGCGCTGCCGTCGTCGGCGATCGTCGAGCACCTCTCGGCCGACAAGCCCGCCAAGGCCTGACAACAAAGGACATATATGGTGGACGCGCAGTTCATCCGGACCGAAACGCGCGATCGTGTCGGTCTCATCACTTTGCATCGGCCCCAGGCGCTCAATGCGCTCAATGACGAATTGATGGACGAACTCGGCGCGGCCCTGCTGGCTTTGGACGCCGATGATGGCATCGGCGCAATCGTCGTCACGGGATCGCCGAAGGCCTTTGCTGCCGGAGCCGACATCGCGGCGATGAAGGACCTGTCCTTTCGTGATGTCCATCGCGGCGACTACATCACGCGCAACTGGGAGACGATCCGACGGGTCCGCAAGCCGGTGATCGCTGCGGTTGCCGGCTACGCCCTGGGCGGGGGCAACGAACTGGCGATGGCATGCGACATCATCATCGCTGCCGACAATGCCAAGTTCGGCCAGCCCGAGATCAAGCTCGGCATCATTCCGGGCGCGGGCGGCACGCAGCGTCTGCCACGCGCCGTCGGCAAAGCCAAGGCGATGGACCTTGTCCTTACCGGGCGCATGATGGACGCGCAGGAGGCAGAGCGCGCCGGGCTCGTATCCCGGGTGGTGGCTGCCGAGAAGGTGGTCGAAGAAGCCCTGGCCATGGCAGGCGTAATCGCCTCGTATTCCCTTGCCAGCGTGATGATGGCCAAGGAATCGATTGTGCGCGCGTACGAAATGCCCCTCTCGGAGGGCATCCTCTTCGAGCGCCGCCTGTTCCACGCGCTATTTGCCACCGAGGATCAAAAAGAGGGGATGGCTGCGTTCCTGGAGAAGCGCCCTGCCGAATTTCGTCAGCGTTGATGCCGTTTCCCTGGCGAGTTAATTTCCCCTTGTAATTCAAACGGTTGCACGGCGCACCCGGGCACCTACGGCGTGCCAATAAGTCATCCGGTTGACAGTCTTTCTCCGGCACCGCATAATCTCCCCTCTCTGCGCCTCGCGTTTCTCAAAGCAACAGACCCCAGGTCTTTGTCGGGCGGGTAGCGGCGTTCTTTAACAAACGAAACAGCCGATAAGTGTGGGCGCTTGATGAGTAGGCGCAACCGTCCGGCCGGGTACGGCTTTCCGAACGAAAGTCCGGGAAACGTTCTTGTCCGGCGGCGCATCTCGACTCAAAGAGTTGCTCACGAAATTGAATCAAATCAATTCCGCGAGAGCATAGAAAGCGGACGTACGTAAGTATGTTTGCTAAGGATATAAACTGAAGAGTTTGATCCTGGCTCAGATTGAACGCTGGCGGCATGCTTTACACATGCAAGTCGAACGGCAGCACGGGGGCAACCCTGGTGGCGAGTGGCGAACGGGTGAGTAATACATCGGAACGTGCCCAGTTGTGGGGGACAACCAGTCGAAAGATTGGCTAATACCGCATACGACCTACGGGTGAAAGCGGGGGATCGCAAGACCTCGCGCTATTGGAGCGGCCGATGTCCGATTAGCTAGTTGGTGGGGTAAAAGCTCACCAAGGCGACGATCGGTAGCTGGTCTGAGAGGACGGCCAGCCACACTGGGACTGAGACACGGCCCAGACTCCTACGGGAGGCAGCAGTGGGGAATTTTGGACAATGGGCGAAAGCCTGATCCAGCCATGCCGCGTGCGGGAAGAAGGCCTTCGGGTTGTAAACCGCTTTTGGCAGGAACGAAACGGTGCGCGCTAATACCGCGCACTAATGACGGTACCTGCAGAATAAGCACCGGCTAACTACGTGCCAGCAGCCGCGGTAATACGTAGGGTGCGAGCGTTAATCGGAATTACTGGGCGTAAAGCGTACGCAGGCGGCTTGGTAAGACAGGCGTGAAATCCCCGGGCTTAACCTGGGAACTGCGCTTGTGACTGCCAGGCTAGAGTCTGTCAGAGGGGGGTGGAATTCCACGTGTAGCAGTGAAATGCGTAGAGATGTGGAGGAACACCGATGGCGAAGGCAGCCCCCTGGGATAAGACTGACGCTCATGTACGAAAGCGTGGGGAGCAAACAGGATTAGATACCCTGGTAGTCCACGCCCTAAACGATGTCGACTAGTTGTCGGGGATTAACTTCCTCGGTAACGCAGCTAACGCGTGAAGTCGACCGCCTGGGGAGTACGGTCGCAAGATTAAAACTCAAAGGAATTGACGGGGACCCGCACAAGCGGTGGATGATGTGGATTAATTCGATGCAACGCGAAAAACCTTACCTACCCTTGACATGCCCGGAATCCCGCAGAGATGTGGGAGTGCCCGAAAGGGAGCCGGGGCACAGGTGCTGCATGGCTGTCGTCAGCTCGTGTCGTGAGATGTTGGGTTAAGTCCCGCAACGAGCGCAACCCTTATCATTAGTTGCTACGAAAGAGCACTCTAGTGAGACTGCCGGTGACAAACCGGAGGAAGGTGGGGATGACGTCAAGTCCTCATGGCCCTTATGGGTAGGGCTTCACACGTCATACAATGGCTGGTACAAAGGGCTGCCAACCCGCGAGGGGGAGCTAATCCTGGAAAGCCAGTCGTAGTCCGGATTGCAGTCTGCAACTCGACTGCATGAAGTCGGAATCGCTAGTAATCGTGGATCAGCATGTCACGGTGAATACGTTCCCGGGTCTTGTACACACCGCCCGTCACACCATGGGAGTGGGGTTCACCAGAAGGCGTTTGCCTAACCGCAAGGGGGGCGGCGACCACGGTGAGCTTCATGACTGGGGTGAAGTCGTAACAAGGTAGCCGTATCGGAAGGTGCGGCTGGATCACCTCCTTTCTAGAGAACGCGTTCTCGATTCAAGCGTCCACTCTTATCGGTTGTTTGTTCAAGGCAGGATCGGGGAATGGCCCGGTGTAGCTACGAGGCCCCGGCGGGTCGATCCTTTTCGGGTCTGTAGCTCAGCCGGTTAGAGCACCGTCTTGATAAGGCGGGGGTCGTTGGTTCGAATCCAACCAGACCCACCACCTTCCCGCTTTCCCAAGCTTGACGGGGGTGTAGCTCAGTTGGGAGAGCGCCTGCTTTGCAAGCAGGAGGTCATCGGTTCGATCCCGTTCACCTCCACCATCCCACTGCGGAACCCATGCGCGAGGACGCGGCAATGCGTCCTGGCGCCTGGCTTTCGAGCCTGGACTGTTTCGCTCTTTAACAATTTGGAAGAAGCAAAGCGCATCGAATCTTTTTTGAGAGGATTCGATGCCGGGTTGTAATTGCATTCAAAACTCTCAGCAACTTTGTGAGAACAGCAACATGGTCGCAAGATTGACCATGCCCTTGGAGGACGATGTCTCCCGACATGGTGCTCAGGCGGCAGGGTTATAGGATCAAGCGACTAAGTGCATGTGGTGGATGCCTTGGCGATTACAGGCGATGAAGGACGTAGCAGCCTGCGATAAGCCCCGGGGAGTCGGCAAGCAGACTTTGATCCGGGGATTTCCGAATGGGGAAACCCACCCGCAAGGGTACCCGCACCTGAATACATAGGGTGCGTGGAGCGAACCTGCTGAACTGAAACATCTAAGTAGGCAGAGGAACAGAAATCAACCGAGATTCCGAGAGTAGTGGCGAGCGAAATCGGACCAGCCTGTGCGTTTTAATCGAGGGTGTAGTGGAACGGTCTGGAAAGTCCGGCCATAGCGGGTGATAGCCCCGTACACGAAATGCCGTCGGTGGAACTAAGCGCACGACAAGTAGGGCGGGACACGTGAAATCCTGTCTGAAGATGGGGGGACCATCCTCCAAGGCTAAATACTCGTAATCGACCGATAGTGAACAAGTACCGTGAGGGAAAGGCGAAAAGAACCCCGGAAGGGGAGTGAAATAGATCCTGAAACCGCATGCATACAAACAGTAGGAGCCCCAGCTTCATTGGTCTTTGGGTCTTGGAAGGACGCGCGCAGCGCGGCCGACCGAAGCCTTCACGGCGAAATGATTCCTTTCCGTGTCCATCACTACCGAGACACGTGCGGGACGAATCGCCGTGATGGATCAAGCGGGCGACGGCGAACCGGCGACGGTTCGGCGAGGCAGCCTGATGGATCCGTCAAGGATCAATCAAGCTGGGGTGACTGCGTACCTTTTGCATAATGGGTCAGCGACTTACATTCTGTGGCAAGCTTAACCGAGTAGGGAAGGCGTAGCGAAAGCGAGTCCGAACAGGGCGTCCAGTCGCAGGGTGTAGACCCGAAACCAGATGATCTATCCATGGCCAGGCTGAAGGTGGGGTAACACCCACTGGAGGGCCGAACCGACTACTGTTGCAAAAGTAGCGGATGAGCTGTGGATAGGGGTGAAAGGCCAAACAAATCTGGAAATAGCTGGTTCTCCCCGAAAACTATTGAGGTAGTGCCTCGCGTATCACTCCAGGGGGTAGAGCACTGTTATGGCTAGGGGGACATGGCGTCTTACCAAACCATGGCAAACTCCGAATACCTGGAAGTGTCAGCGCGGGAGACAGTGCACCGGGTGCTAACGTCCGGACACAAGAGGGAAACAACCCAGACCGCCAGCTAAGGTCCCAAATATCGGCTAAGTGGGAAACGAAGTGGGAAGGCTAAGACAGTCAGGAAGTTGGCTTAGAAGCAGCCATCCTTTAAAGAAAGCGTAATAGCTCACTGATCGAGTCTTCCTGCGCGGAAGATGTAACGGGGCTAAGCCGATAACCGAAGCTGCGGATGCGAACGCTTAGGCGTTTGCGTGGTAGGGGAGCGTTCTGTAAGCCTGCGAAGGTGGTTCGTAAGGACTGCTGGAGGTATCAGAAGTGCGAATGCTGACATGAGTAGCGTTAAAGCGGGTGAAAAGCCCGCTCGCCGTAAGCCCAAGGTTTCCTGCTCCACGTTCATCGGAGCAGGGTGAGTCGGCCCCTAAGGTGAGGGCGAAAGCCGTAGCCGATGGGAACCAGGTCAATATTCCTGGACCGATGTCAAGTGCGATGGGGGGACGGAGTATTGAAGGTCATCCGGGTGTTGGACGTCCCGGTTTCTGATCGTAGGAGGCCAGTAGGCAAATCCGCTGGCGTATCTCCGAGGAAAAGGATCGAGCGGCGTAAGCCGTGAAGTGACTGGATGTGCTTCCAGGAAAAGCCTCTAAGCTCCAGCTTGACACGACCGTACCGCAAACCGACACTGGTGGGCGAGCTGAATATGCTCAGGCGCTTGAGAGAACTCGGGAGAAGGAACTCGGCAAATTGACACCGTAACTTCGGAAGAAGGTGTGCCCTAGTAGCGTGACGGGAGAAACACCCGAAGCGCCAATGGGTTGCAAAAAATCGGTGGCTGCGACTGTTTATTAAAAACACAGCACTCTGCTAACACGAAAGTGGACGTATAGGGTGTGACGCCTGCCCGGTGCTGGAAGGTTAAGTGATGGGGTGCAAGCTCCTGATCGAAGCCCCAGTAAACGGCGGCCGTAACTATAACGGTCCTAAGGTTAACCAACGCTAGCCTTAGTAAAACCGAACCATATGCAAGAAACTCCTCCACAGCCGACTGGTACTCGTCGATAAATCCGCCTAGACGTGCCCGGAATCCGTTCCGATTGCACGCCGCGGTCCGACAGTCAGAATCCAGCGGACATGGGGACAACTTGCAGGAAAGACCCGCATGCGGCGCGAGCCGAGGCGGGAATCCTCAGAGACTTTATGTTCGGGAATGTTCCAGATGCAACTCGATACCCAATGGATCGTAGGCTTTGTGGACGGCGAAGGGTGTTTTCACGTGGGAATCAGTTCTCACCGCGACATGCGCGCGGGAGTGCAGGTCCTTCCGGAATTCACCGTCGTCCAACACAAGCGTGACGTGAAGGTTTTGCACGCGCTCAAGGCGTACTTCGGTTGTGGGGTAGTCCGTGTCAATCACGGCGACCGCATGGCGTACCGAGTGCGCGATAACGAGCATTTGCTCGAGAGAATCGTTCCGTTCTTTATGGAACATTCTCTCAAGACCAGCAAGAACGTGGACTTTTTAAAGTTCCGCGACATCCTGCTGGAGATGCAGCGCGGGCAGCACCTGACCGACGAAGGTCTGCAAAAGATCCGGGGTATCGCGGCGCAGATGAATCGTGGACGTTCAAGACAAAGTCCAGCTGGCCCGGAAACGGGTTAGACAAACTGAGCGAAATTCCTTGTCGGGTAAGTTCCGACCTGCACGAATGGCGTAACGATGGCCACACTGTCTCCTCCCGAGACTCAGCGAAGTTGAAATGTTTGTGATGATGCAATCTACCCGCGGCTAGACGGAAAGACCCCATGAACCTTTACTGTAGCTTTGCATTGGACTGTGAACCGATCTGTGTAGGATAGGTGGGAGGCTTTGAAGCGGGGCCGCTAGGTCCCGTGGAGCCAACGTTGAAATACCACCCTGATTTGTTTGCGGTTCTAACCTTCGCCCGTTATCCGGGCGGGGAACAGTGCATGGTAGGCAGTTTGACTGGGGCGGTCTCCTCCCAAAGCGTAACGGAGGAGTTCGAAGGTACGCTAGGCACGGTCGGAAATCGTGCTGATAGTGCAAGGGCATAAGCGTGCTTAACTGCGAGACTGACAAGTCGAGCAGATACGAAAGTAGGACCTAGTGATCCGGTGGTTCTGAATGGAAGGGCCATCGCTCAACGGATAAAAGGTACTCTGGGGATAACAGGCTGATACCGCCCAAGAGTTCATATCGACGGCGGTGTTTGGCACCTCGATGTCGGCTCATCTCATCCTGGGGCTGTAGCCGGTCCCAAGGGTATGGCTGTTCGCCATTTAAAGAGGTACGTGAGCTGGGTTTAAAACGTCGTGAGACAGTTTGGTCCCTATCTGCCGTGGGCGCTGGAAGATTGACGGGGGCTGCTCCTAGTACGAGAGGACCGGAGTGGACGCACCTCTGGTGTACCGGTTGTCACGCCAGTGGCATCGCCGGGTAGCTATGTGCGGAAGAGATAACCGCTGAAAGCATCTAAGCGGGAAACTTGCCTGAAGATTAGTCTTCCCGGAGGCTTGACCTCCCTAAAGGGTCGTCCGAGACCAGGACGTTGATAGGCTGGGTGTGGAAGGGCTGTAAGGCCTTGAGCTAACCAGTACTAATTGCCCGTGCGGCTTGATCCTATAACCGTGCTGCCTCGTTCTCGAGGTGCAGAGCACGAATGCATTGCGACCTGCCGTGTGCCGGACGTGCGAACGTTGCGGCATGCGGACTTGCTTCTTCCCGATTGGATCGTTCGTCGAATGTCGACGAAAGGTCGTCCCTCTTCAGCCTGACGACCATAGCGAGGTGGAACCACCCCTTCCCATCCCGAACAGGACCGTGAAACACCTCAGCGCCGATGATAGTGGGATGTATTTCCTGTGAAAGTAGGACATTGTCAGGCTAACCCAACCGTGCCAAACAAAAAGCCCCGCCTAGCGGGGCTTTTTGCGTTGCAGGGATTGAAAACCCCAGTCAGCCCGGCCAGAAGCCCGATCCTGTTACGGTTCGATGGTCCGGCGCTAGATAACAGCCGTTGCAGGGGTGCATTGGCGGTAAGCGTCACCCCGACACCGTCTTGACGGGCGGTCAGAGCTTGAACCCGGCCAGCCGTTCATTGACCTCGGCGATGTCGAATGCCTTTGGGTCGAAGGCGCCGCCGATCCATTCGAGCATTGACTCGTGCTCTTCGTGACCGGGATCGCTAATAGCGTCGAGAAACTCAATGTACCCCGATGGCCCCCCGACGTCTTCGGGTGGACAGGCGTTCGCCCCTGCGATGCAATGGGGTAGTTTGAGGCCTGGATCGTGGGGCAGGACTTTCTCGACCTTGATCTTGTGTTCCCAGTCGTCACCAAAGTCGTAGACGTAGCGCAAGGTTGTTGCCGCGCCCAAGCTCTTTTCAAGGGTCACCCGGTCTTCGCGAATCAGCGGGGGGTAGTCGTGATAGTCCGGCTCGGTTTGGCCGTAGTGGGTTTCCCCGATGACGAACTCGTGCATATGGCCGCCCTGCCAGCCCATCGATCGAAGGATTGCTACATGCAACTGCGATAGACGGATGGAGGCGGGAACCAGGACGCGCCGCCAGATAGCCGGCTTGAGGTACTGCAGTTCGATGCGCAGTTGATAGATTGACGCTGGCGTCTTCACCGCACGCAGCGGCGTCTTGCGAGCGACAGCCATCGTTCGGTCTCTATGCGGCGAGCGGCAGTGCCTCGCGCCGTGGCAACTCGATGTTCCAGGGCAGCAACTCGTCGATCCGATTGATTGGGTGTTCGGCGATGCGCTCCAGAACACAGCGCAAGTACGAGAAGGGTTCGATGCCGTTGAGCATGGCCGAACCAATCAGGCTGTAGATGTTGGCGGCCGACTTGCCGCCGTTGTCGGAGCCGGCGAATAGGTAATTGCGTCTTCCTAAAACCAGGGGGCGTATCGAACGCTCCGCGGTATTGTTGTCCAACTCAATGCGGCCATCATCAATGAAGCGCGTGAACGCCGTCCAGCGCACGAGGCCGTACTTGAAGGCACCCGCCAGCTCGGACTTGGCCGAGACCTTGCGCAGCGTCTCGCTCATCCAGTCGTGCAATTGCACCAGGACCGGGGCACTGCGCGCACGGCGCTCTTGGCAGCGCACATGTGGCTCTTGGCCGCGGATGCTGCGCTCGATGACGTAGAGCGCGCCAATCCGACGAATGGCCTCGGCCGCGATGGGCGAGCGATCCTCCTGCCACACGTCGTAGAACTTGCGTCGTAAGTGCGCCATGCAGGCCGCCTCAATGACGCTGCCATCGGCGTAGATAGGCCCATAGCCCGCGTAGGCGTCGGCCTGCAGGATTCCCCGGAATCCTTGCAGATGCGTTTGCGGATGAATCGACTTGCGATCGGGCGAGAACCGGTACCACACGGCTGGCGGCGCGCGCGACCCAGCCGGGCGATCATCTCGAACGTAGGTCCACAATCGGCCGGTCTTCGTTCTACCTCGGCCCGGGTCGAGCACCGGCACCGGCGTGTCGTCCGTGTGCACCTTGCCGGGCTGCAACACGTAGCGACCCAGCGCATCGACCAGCGGGTCAACCAACGCTGCCGACGACCCAACCCAGCCGGTCAAGGTGGCGCGCTCGATGTGCAAGTTTGAGCGCCGAAAGATCACCGACTGCCGGTACAGCGGCTGGTGATCCCCGAACTTGGACATCAGCACGTGCGCGAGCAACGAGGGCGTTGGCAGGCCGCGCTCGATTGGCCGCGGCGGCGCGGGCAATTGGACGATCTTGGCGCAATTGCCACAAGAGAGCTTGGGGCGAACGTGGCGTAACGCCCGAAAGTATCCCGGTACCCAGTCGAGTTGCTCCGAGACATCCTCGCCCAGGCGACGCATGCCGTGGCCGCATGCCGGACAGGTGCAGTTGCCGGGCTCGTGCACGATGGTCTCGCGCGGCAGGTGATCGGGCAGCACCCCACGGGGTACCTCGCCGCGTGGGCGGGTCGTGCCACGCTTGCCGCGAGTCGATGCCGGCGGCTCTTGCGTGCAGTCTTGCGGTGGGAATGGATCTTCCTCGAGTTGCTGTGCTGCCGTGGCAAGTTCTTGCTCGGCCAGCGCCAGGCCCAGTTGCGACAATGAGGAATCAATCCTCTCGGAGGAACTGCCAAAGCGCCAGCGACGCAGCCTCGCGATCTCGGCCTTGAGTTGCTCGATCAACTCGCCGCGGCCGACGGCAATGCGCTTGAGCGTTTCTATGTCGTCGGGGAGTTGTTCGCGCTCTTGCACCATGCACGAATTGTAGAGAAATCTCTCTCGGTAGTGAACCACCGAGAGAGAAAATATCTACGCAGCGTGTTGTGGCTGCGACGTTCGCATCGGCCTTCTCCAGTCGATGCCTTCGAGCAGCATGGACAGTTGCGCGGTCGACAGCCAGATCGTCCCACTCGTTGCTTGTGGCCACACAAAATAGCCCCTCTCCAATCGCTTGGCGAACAGGCACAGCCCATCGCCTGACCACCACAGACATTTGATGCGATCGCCGCGGCGACCACGAAAAACGAAAACGTGGCCTGAGAACGGATCTTCTCGAAGCTGCGTCTGCACGATGGAGGCCAGGCCATCAAACCCACGGCGCATATCCGTGGCGCCCGCGGCGATCCACACCTTGGTGCCCGTCGGTAGCCCGATCACCGGCTGCGCTCCAACATGCGCATGAGCGCTGCGACCGTCTGCATATCTACGCCACCGTGCAGGCGCATGCGGGCAGATCCCATCTCAACCTCGATGTACGCTTGCTTCGTGTCTGCTTGTGGCCGCGTTTGCTTGGCGTCGGTATTGGTCACGCTAACCGCGACCGGCAGCAACGCCGGCGGTGGCGCGCTCGACGTCCGGCTCGGCGCGTTGCCTGGCTGCCGGCGCCAGGAGAACAGCAGGTTGGTGTTGATCCCATGGCGCTGGGCCACCTGCGAAACGGAAACCCCGGGCTCGAACGTCAGCGCGACCACGCGTCGCTTGTACGCCTCGGAATACACCTTGCGAACCCGGGGCCGGCCGTCGACCCGTACATCGATGACGTCTGCTTGCATCGTGTCCATCTCCTTCGATCATGGACACGTACAACACGCGTCCGTAACCGCAGAAAATGACACCTACCGGTCAGGCTGTGAAGACGGCCTCGGGGAGACGCTTACCATTGGCGCACGATCGTGCCAGGATCACCTGCAGGCCCGCTCGCGCTCAATACGTCCGAACCAACAGGCGCCCCCCCGACGCGGCCGGCACCGGGTGCGCGCTGTAGTCCACTGCCATCATGACGCTCAGCGTAGTGACCATGAGCAAAGAGCACGCGAATACACCACGGGCCCAAGAACGTTGGTCGGAGGCCCCTCGTCCGGCCCAGGCCAGTCGCAGCCAGTACCCGCCCACGGCGAAGGTGACCACGCAATAGGCCCAGCCGGCATAGCGCAACAGCCCAAGTGTCAACGCCGCTGCCAGAAACGCCACGATGAACGCGATGATCTGCCGCTGGGTGGCGGGAATTCCCCGTTGCACGGGCAACACCGGAATGCAGGCCAGGGTGTAGTCCCGGAGCCGCGCTATGGCGATGGCATAGGCGTGCGGCATCTGCCACAGACAAAATATCACTAGCAGCAGTACTGCCTCGAGATCGATGCGTCCGCGGACCGCGCAATAGCCGGCCACGGGCGCCGTTGCCCCGGATAGGCTTCCGACCAGGGTCCCGTGGACCGAATTGCGCTTCCAGTACAGGCTGTAGGCGATCACGTAGTTCAGGTAGCCTGCGAGCACCACCGCCACCACCAGTTCCTTGCCGGTGGCGGCGAGCAGGGCAAAACCCAGGATCCCCAGCGCAGCGCCAACGCCCAGCGCCGCGCTCGGCGATATGCGGCCGGTAACCAGGGGCCGGCCGCGCGTGCGCTCCATCTTGCGATCGATGTCGCGATCGATGTAATTGTTGAAAACGCATCCAGACGCCATGACCAGGGCGACACCGCAGCCGCTCGCAGCGAACAACGCACTGTCAATTCGTCCCATGGACGCAAGCAGGAAGCCGCCGGCGAACGAAACCATGTTGCCCAGAACGATCCCGGGTTTCGCGAGCAGCACCCATTCCCGCAGCCGTGCGCCCGGCTTTTCAAGGATGGCCGACAGCATGCGGATTCCCGGAGACAAGGTTCATCGGATCAGCACCCATCATCTGCTCGTGCAGGTGATACATGATCCAGAGCGAGCCGCCCAGAACGATGGCGATGATCAGGACCGTGAAGGCAAAGGCAAGCAGATTCCAGCGCTGTTCGGGAGCAGCGCTCAGGTGCAGGAAGTACGAAAGGTGAACCAGCATCTGGGCGGCTGCCGCTGCAACGATGCACGGTACGATCAGCGAACGCGGCACCTCGCCCAGCAAGACGACGGCAAAGGCCAAAACGGTAAGCACGACGGATAACAAAAAACCGATCCGGTAGGAGCGCTCCGTTTCCGCGCCGGCATGCGCCGGGACCATGTGTTGCTCGGCCATCTACAGGGCCCCCATCAGATACACGACGGTGAATACGCCGACCCAGATGATGTCCAGGAAGTGCCAAAACACGCTCAGGCGCTCCAGGCGCCCCGCGACGGCCGGCGTCAGGCCCTTGATGCGGACCTGGACCAGCATGACGGCCATCCAGATCAGGCCGATGGCCACGTGGGTGCCGTGTGTCCCCACGAGCGCGAAGAACGCCGAAAGGAACGCGCTCTTGTCCGGACCGTTGTCCTCGAGGATGAGCTGGCGAAACTCGGCAACTTCCATTACGACGAAGCCCAAGCCGAGTACGCCGGTCACGAGCAGCCAGCGGCGCACGCGCGCGCGCTCCCCACGGTGCAGCGCCAGCGTCGCAAAGCCGCACGACAGGCTGCTTGTCAGGAGCAGCATCGTCTCCACGAAAACATAGGGCAGGTGAAACAGGTCCCGTCCGGTGGGGCCGCCGGCGTAGCTCCCGCTCAGCACCGCGTAACCGGCAAAGAGCGTCGCGAATAGCACGCAGTCGCTCATGATGTACAGCCAGAAGCCGAATTCCGCCGCCTGCGCAGCTGCCGCATGCTCGTGCGAGGCAGCGACCAGTTCCCGCTCTTGTAGGGTGATCGCGGTCATGTCTTACACCGGGTTCGCAAGACCGGGGATGGCGGGGGCCAGACCTCGGCCCGTGACTACCGTCTCGTACGCAATCGGCGATCGCCGCGCCTCGGTCCTCGCAACCTCCGCCGCGGAGATGAGGTAGGCCGTGTCGTCGTCGAGGCTGCGTGCGACCAGCGCGATGAAAACGCCCAGGCACCCGGCAATGGCCATCCACCAAATGTGCCAGACCATAGCAAATCCGAACACGAGGCTCGCTGCGCCGATCGCTACCCCCACACCCGTGTTTCGCGGCATGTGAATCGCCTCGTACGGGATCAGTCCCGCGGGGGCGCCGGCACCCGGCTTGGTGCCTCCTTCGTGCTTCATGCTCCAGAACGCGTCGAGCCCGGTCACGACCGGTGTATGGGCGAAGTTGTAGACGGGGGGCGGCGAGGATACGGACCACTCCAGGGTGCGCCCGTTCCAGGGGTCCCCGGTCACGTCGCGGGTCTCGCGGCGTTGCCGGATGCTCACGACCAGCTGGACGATCTGCAGGATGATGCCGACCAGGATCACGACCGCCCCACAGCCGGCAATCACCAGGTAGACATGCCAGGCATGATTGTCGTAGTGCTCCAGGCGCCGCGGCATGCCCAGGAAGCCCAGTAGGTAGAGCGGCATGAAGGCAAGGTAAAAGCCGATCTCCCAGCACCAGAATGCGGCGTGACCGAGCCTCTCGTTGAGCTTGAAGCCGAAGACCTTGGGAAACCAGTACGTGTAGCCCGCGAAATAGCCGAAGAGGGCGCCCGAGATCAGCATGTTGTGGAAGTGTGCGACCAGGAACAGGCCGTTGTGGAGCTGGAAGTCGGCGGGCGGAACCGCAAGCAGCACGCCGGCCATGCCACCAATGGTGAACGTCACCATGAATCCCAGGGTCCAGAGCACCGGGGTGGTGAACTGCAGGCGACCGCGGTAGATCGTGAACAGCCAGTTGAAGATCTTCAAACCGGTGGGCACCGCGATGATCATGGTCGCGATGCCAAACACCGCATTGACATCGGGACCGGCACCCATGGTGAAAAAGTGGTGCAACCAGACCGTGAAAGACAAAACGGTGATTGCCACGGTCGCGTACACCATAGAGGTGTACCCGAAGAGCTTTTTCCGGGCGAAGGTTGCCGTGACCTCCGAGAACACGCCGAACGCCGGCAGAATCAGGATGTAGACCTCGGGGTGGCCCCAGATCCATAGCAGGTTCGGGTACATCATCACGTTGCCGCCCGCCTCGTTCGTGAAAAAGTGCATGCCCAGGTAGCGGTCCAGAGTCAGCATCGCCAGCGTTCCCGTCAGCGCCGGAAACGAAACGATGATCAGCACGCAGGTGCACAGCGTCGTCCAGACGAACACGGGCATCTTCATCAGCGTCATGCCGGGCGCGCGCAGCTTGACGATGGTCACCAAGAAATTGATGCCGGTCAGCAGCGTCCCGACCCCGCTGATCTGCAGGCTCCATATCCAGTAGTCGACCCCCGGCCCCGGGCTGTATTTCGTCTCGGACAGCGGCGGGTAGCCGGTCCAGCCGGCCTGAGAGAATTCCCCGACCCCGAGCGAGATCATCACTAGGGCGGCACCGACCGCGGTGAGCCAGAAACTGACGGAATTCAGGAACGGGAAGGCGACATCGCGGGCGCCGATCTGCAGCGGCACGACGATGTTCATGAGCCCGACCAGGAACGGCATCGCCATGAACAACACCATGATCGTGCCGTGCGCGGTGAAGATCTGGTCGTAGTGTCCCGCCGGCAGGTAACCGAAGGAATCGCCGACCGCGAGAATCTGCTGCAGTCGCATCATGATCGCATCCGCGAAACCGCGCAGCAGCATCACCAGCGAAAGCACGATGTACATGACGCCGATCCGCTTGTGATCGACGGAACACAGCCACTCGGTCCACAGGTAGTTCCACTTGCGCAAGTGCGTGATCAGCGCCATGACCGCCACGGTCAAAACGGCAGATATCCCGAGCGCGCCGACGATGATCGGATTGCCGTAGGGAATTGCCGAAAGATCGAGTTGTCCGAACACTTCGACTAGCCTCCTGTTGTCAGCGCTGTTGCCGGCCTGCGCCTACGCGGCGAACCGGGGAAAGCGGCAAGCGGCAGTAGTGGCGCAAGCTCATGGGTGCGCCATTTCCCCCGCGTGCCGGGAAGCAGATCCGCCGGCATGCGAGGCTTGCGCACCGGTCGCGGTCTCCAGTGCGGACAGGGCCGCAGGATGAACCGCCGGCGCATACTTGCCCATGATGTCCGCAAAGAGTTGCGGTTGGACCGACGAAAAGTATTCGGTCGGGTGCCCCGCGCCCGGTGCCGTCGGTACCGCAAGTCGTTCGTAGTCCGCGCGATGCAGCGCGACGGGCGACTGCCGCACTTTGTGCAGCCATTGGCCGAAGGCGTCCTGGCTCATGCCGATGGCCTGAAAGCGCATGCCGGAGAATCCCTCACCGCTGAATTGCGAGGACATCCCGTCGTAGACCCCCGGGCGATCCGCAACAAGGTTGAGCCGGGTCTGCATGCCCGCCATGGCGTACACCTGGCCGCCAAGTTGGGGGATATAGAAGGAATTCATCACCGTGTCCGACGTGATGTGAAAGCTCACGGGCACTCCCACGGGCATGGCAAGCTCGTTGAGGACCGCGACGTTCTGATCCGGATAGATGAATAGCCACTTCCAGTCGAGCGCAATGGCCTCGACACGGATCGGTTCGGCACTCGAAACGAGCGGGCGCGCAGGATCGAGCTGGAACGACGAAGTCCAGACACGAACGGCAAGGGCGATGACGACCAGGGTCGGAATGGTCCAGGCCACCAGTTCGACCGTCGTGGAATGCGACCAATCGGGCGCATAGACCGCCTTCTGGTTGGATTCGCGGTACCGCCAGGCGAACACCAGTGTGAGAACGATGACCGGGACGACGACCAACAGCATCAGTAGGCAGGCGAAAACGATCACCGATTTTTCTTGTGCGCCAACCTCCCCGGCCGGTGACAGCACGGCCATCTCGCTGCATCCGGCGAGCAGCAGGGCGGCGCAGCAAACCCAGGCCCCCGATACCAAAGCCCGCACCAGCGCCGGCGTCCGGGAGCCTGCCCGGAGCTGGGCACGCAATCGCGCAGCGGCGGGCGGCGGCGTCGCCTTCTCCGGCGCGCCCAGCCCAGACGCGTCTGCGGCAGGCGCAAGCGGTGCCACCATGCAATGTAAATGCCGCGGGGTAATAGCAAATCTCCTGGCTCGGGCCGGTGCCGGTTTGCGTCCACCTAACCGGGTCGTTCTGCCTGGCGTCGAGCGAAAAAGTCCGTACGCGCTGAAACACGCAGGACCTTACGCGGACGACCTATTCGTGGATCGCTGAAGTACCGGGGGAAATTTCCACATTCCCGAGGTTTCCGCGCGCATCGCGCGGTATGCCCCGGTGTATGCCCTAAAGTCGGCGCGTTTGCTGCCGAAACCCAGACATGCCGTATCCGATTCGGCGAACCCTCTTCCAAACAGGAGCAAACATGCAAGCCTGGCACAGCATCAAGTTCTTCCTGAACATGCTCACCGTGTTGACCGTTTTGGGTGTGGTATTCATGGCAGTAGCTTGAATATCCCAGCAGCGCACCGGCTGCCGACACTGCGCTGAGCTCGCCATTGCATCGGCCTCTGACAGAGGGATGCGTAGTCGTATGGCGCGTCTATCGGACGGCCCTTGGCCTCCCACGGGCCGAGCTTGCGTAATAACGTGCCGTCACCAGCGATGACGGTGCTGAGCCCGCTGTTTGCCGCGCGGATCAACCCCTGAAAAGCCATCCCTGTTCGAGCGGACGCCGCCATGCTGCGCGATGAAAGCCGGCATTTTTTGGCCGACCGCGCAATTGTTGTTTGTTCCGTGGCCTTTTCCGTCGATCCGGAAATTTGGTACCGGTGAGAATCCGGACCCGCGCGCGCTCCGGTCTCGTGACGAGTTGCATCACGACGACCGAACGAATCGCGCTTCGTGCCCCATAGCTCCTTCGCAATTGCTCCCCCGCGAAACGAGCGGCACGCAATGCATTGCCGGCGCAAGTTGGAATAGGCTCGATGTGACTCCAAGGAGCAAATCCCTGCGCGTGGCTTTCGAGCAAAACGCATTCAGCAAATCACCGGCCCTGGCCCGGTCACTCATGGCACAGCTACCTTACCGCGGCGAGGCCCTTCCACCGCAGAAGGTCGATTCCAAAGGCCGGCCTCATCGAGGCGATGACGGACGCCGAGTGCGCCATTGCACATGTCGCGCTGTTGTCCCTCGTCGGGCGCGCCCGTTTCTCCGCTGACACTTACTCTTTCCAACTCCGCCGCGTACACTGCGGCGCGAAGCCTGTGGTTACGGGTTCG
>Ga0209517_10002958_pt1 | contig 23392 bp, 17 predicted proteins | sample PeaSoiMetSII2010_FD_187695 | JGI IMG/M metagenome (GOLD analysis project Ga0209517, IMG submission 187695) | Peat soil microbial communities from Weissenstadt, Germany - SII-2010 (SPAdes) (version 2) | ecosystem: Environmental > Terrestrial > Soil > Wetlands > Peat | place: Germany...
GACATTTGTCCGGCCGGCGTCGTCGCCGGCCTGGGCCGGCGCACCGTCGAGCACCGGCGGTTCCGGGGCACGGCTGATCAGCTGCACCGGGTTGATGATCAGTACCACCTGCCCGTTGCCCAGCACCGTGGCGCCCAAGATGCCGGCAAGGCGGGCCACCTGCGGCCCGACGTTCTTGACGACGACCTCCTGGTTGGCCGAGAGCTCGTCGGCGCATACCGCGAGGCGATCATCGCCCAGGCGCAGCAGCGCCACCGAGTATTGCTCGCCCGCGCCGATGACGGTATCAGTGCCCAGAAGCTGCGACAGCGGACGCAGGGTCACGTCGCCCACACCGCTAAAAGCGATGCTGCCGTTTTGCAGTGCGGCCTCGAGTTCGCGCGCACGAACGCGGCGCGCCTGCTCGACCATCGCTGCGGGCAGGGCGTAGCGGCGATCCCCGACGCTGGCCAGCACGACCTGCATGATGGACAGCGTCATCGGCAGGTACAGCGTGAAGCGCGCGCCGCGACCCTTTTCGGTGGTGACGACGATGCGTCCGCCGAGCCCGGAGACTTGCTCACGCACCACGTCCATCCCGACCCCGCGACCCGCGAGCTCGGTTACCTCGTGCGCGGTGGAAAGCCCCGGCGCGAAGATGAAATCGATCAGCTCGCGTTCATCGTGCCGGCGATCGGCCGCCAGCAGGCCGGCGCCGATGGCGCGTGCACGGATGCGCTCCAGATCCAGGCCGGCCCCATCGTCGGCGAATACCACCACGATCTCATTGCCTTCCTTGCGCACTTCGATGCGCAATTCCCCCGTGTCGGACTTGCCGCGCGCCAAGCGCTCCGCCGGCAACTCCAGTCCGTGGACGATGGCGTTGCGCACCAGGTGCTCGAAGGGCCCGGCCATCTGCTCGAGCAGGCTGCGATCGATTTCCGTTTCCCCGCCGACGATGTCCAGGTGCGCCCGCTTGTGCAGTTCCTTTGCGGCCTGGCGGGCCACCCGGTACAGGCGCTCGGATACGTTGGAGAACGGCACCAGGCGCACCCGCATCAACTGTTGCTGCAGTTCGCGGGTCAGGCGCGACTGGGCGCTGAGATCGTTGTCGGCCAATTGCAAGCCTTTGAGCATGTTGCTTTGGACCAGCGCGACGTCCTCGACCGATTCGGCAAGCAGACGCGTGAGCTCCTGCAGACGCGAATAGCGGTCGAACTCCAGCGGGTCGAACGACGACGACTGCTTGGCGACCTGGTCCGACCGCGCCTGGATCTGGGCATCGGCCTGCAGCTCGACTTCGCGCAGCTGCGAACGCAGCCGCTGGATGTTTTCCGTGAGGTCGGAGAGCGATCCGCGCAGCGTGCCCACCTCGGCCTCGAGCTTGGACCGGGCAATCGACACTTCCCCCGCATGGTCCACCAGGCGATCGACGACGTCGGCGCGGACGCGGATGAACGGAGCATTTGCTGCCCGAGCGGTTTCGCCCGTCGCCGCCGCTGCCTGGCGCGGCGCGCCGGCCGGTCCATCGGCTTCGGCCTCCGCCTCTTCGGCGGCGGGGAAATAGGAGCGGCCGGCAGACCCGGCGCCGGGAGCGACGCGTCCGCCGGACACCGCGGCCAGCGTGCTGGCCAGATTGGAGGAAACGGCGGCCGGAGCGGAATGCGCAGCAGCGGCCTGCGGAGCATCGGCGATGTTTCCCTGCAGCAGGGCGTCGAACAGCGCCAGGGCATTGTCATATTGGCTTTGCAGGTCCTCGACGAGCGCGGTCGGAACGCTAGCCAGCTGCACGGCCGACTCGAACCGGGTCTCCATGTTGTGCACCAGCTCGCCCAGGCGCATCGCGCCGGCCATGCGCGCACTGCCTTTGAGCGTATGCAGGTGGCGCATCATGTCGCGCGCGATGTCGCGTTGATTGGGATTTTGTGCGAGCGCGCGCAGATTCTTCGCGATCGCCGGCAGCAGGTCCTGCGCCTCGATCATGAAAATCTGCAGGAGCTGCTCGTCGATTTCATCGCGCACTGCCGGCACCGCCAGGGGCTCGCCCACCAGCTTGGTCAGATCGATCGGCGGCTCCGCCGGCATAGTCGCGGGCGGCGCCTCCGCGGCGGGCTTGCCGGCCGGCACCGGCGGCGGCACTGCCGCGGGAGGCGATAGCGTCAGGTGCAGGTCCTCGAAGCCGGACAGTGCGGCCGGCACCGTATCGGCAAAGATGGGCTGCGGCGGCGCAGCCGCCGGTGGCTCGGCGGGCACGCTGGGCGCCGCTGCGATGGTGTTGACCGCGGGCGCCGGTGGCGGTACCGGTGCGGCAGCCGCGCGCACCGGCGTTTCGCTGCTTGGCTCGGCACTCGCGCCCTGCTGCGGCGCCGGTGCCATCGATGCCTGGGTCTGCGCGCGCACAACGGCCACCAGGTCCCGCATGGCGCCCGCCTCCAGCGGAGCCTCGTCCGGATAGATGCCGGCGGCAAACTGGTGCAGCATGCCGCGCATTCGTTCGATGCAGCGCTCGAGAACGTCGAACTGGGGTGGACTCAAGCTTGCATTGCTTTTACCGCTGTATTCGTAGAGCTGCTGCATCAGCGCATCCAGCGGGTCGGCGATTGCCGATACCGAGGTCAATCCAACGGTGTCCGATATGCCTGCAAGGGTGTGCGCCCGCCGCACGATCGATGCCGACACGGCGCGTACGGCTTCGTATCGCCATTCGGCGACCTCCTGGCCCAGGGCGCGGACACACTCGTCCGATTCGTTCAGGAACACCGAATAAAGGCCGTGACTGATCACGAGCGGTCCGATTCGGCGCGAATCGTCCCCGCCATCGGCGCCGGCCTGCGCGCGCGCCGGCTGGGCTAGCTCGGCAGCAACCTGCGGCTGGTCGTCCGCGGGAGCCGGAGCCGCGGTGACCTCGATCGTGTGCGCGTGCGGATCGACGATGTCTTCCTTGCCCAGGGTGTAGGGCAGCTCGAAGCGTCCGCCATCGCGGACAACGTGCGCGGCGTGAATGAGGGGGTCTGCATTGATCTTGGCTGTCGGATCCGTACGCAGTGCCTCGATCCAATCGCGCATGCGGTCGGCGCTGGCCGCCGCGAGCCGAATCAGGTCGGCATTGGCCGGGCGCTCCTGGGCCAACCAGACGTTGAAGCACTGCTCCAGCGCCCAGGCAAATTCGCCGAATTCCTGCAGGCCCACCATGCGGCTCGAGCCCTTGAGGGTATGAAACGCGCGCCGCGCCATGGTGATCGCCGCCTTGTCGTCGGGCTCGCTGCGCAGGTGCGCCAATTGCGCGCCGACCGAGTCGAGCACCTCGTCGGCCTCTTCGACGAAGATCTCATGGAGCTCGCGGTCGGCGGCCGATGCGCTGTCGGGCATCGGCGCGGTCGGCGCTGGAATCGCGGCGACGACCGGGCGCAGCAGCGCCTGCAAGGATTGCGCGACCGGTGCACCTCCGCCATGCCGTATTTCGTCCAGCAAACGCATCGCCTGTGCTGCACGCGAGCGCAATGCGGCGTCGTCGGTCAGCTCGGCATCGTTGACCAGCTGTGCCAGTATTGGCACCAGCTGTCCGGCAGCGTCCCGGTCGCTGGGGTTCGCGGCCAGTTGATCCGCGGCCCGCAGCGCCGAGGCCATCAGGCGCTCGATCGAGCGCTCGACGTTGTCGGCATCCTGGGGTGCAGACGCCGGGGCCGGAACCGGCAGCGGTTCGGCCGGTTCCTCGTCCACCGGCGGCGCGGCCGGTGCCAGTCCCATATCGGCGGAGAACACCCCGCTGTCGCGATCGAAGTGAAACATGCCGCGCGGCTGTGTCGGCTGCTGCGTGAGCGCAGCGACAAAGAAGCCGACCGCGCCGAGGTTTTGGGCGATTCGGGAAAACTCCTCCGTACTGGCCGGCGTTGCCGGATCGACGAACTTGCGTACCGAGTCGCGCACGTTGCGCAGCGCTGCCGCTGGATCCTCGAATCCCAGCACGCCGAGCACGCCCCCGACCTGTTCGAACAGGGGCTCGAGCTCAGCCAGTTCCGCGCGCTGCGCGGGATTGCGAAAAAACTTGTCGAGCCGAAGCTCGGCGTCGCGCAGCATCGTGCGCATCTCGGCAACCACCGTGTCCATCGACGAGCGCTCTTGGGCACGGGTTGCGAGTTCGGCGATCCAGTTGTCGCCCTCGGGCAGTTCCTGTCCGCGCGCGGCGCGCACGATGCGCTCGATCATGGCATCGGCGCGCTGCTCGAACTGCGGATCCGACTGCGGATACCCGTCGGAGCCGGTCTCCAGCAGCAGCAGCGCGGTGGCCAATTCCATGCCCAGGCCCTCGCGCACCTCCGCAGTCGCTGCCGCCAGCCCTGCAGTCACCTCGCTAATGCAGCCCAGCACGCGCGCCGGTGCCGGTGCGCCGAGGCGCAGCGCACTGGCTTGGGCGCGTCCGACCTCGGCGCGAAAGCGCGTCGGGTCCGGAGGACTGCTGGCGACCAGCTGTCCCAACAGCAGTTTGCATTGGCTCAAGGATTCCTTCAGCGCCGTCAGCGCTTCGGAATCGATCGTAGTGAGCGTGGCCCGATCAAAATCGGGCGGGATGAGCGACGCCAGGCCGTAGAGTTGCTTGACCTGTGCAACGCGCTCGATCCTGTCGTCGGCTCGACCCACGTGATAGAGCGCATCGATCATCAGGCGCTCGGCGACGGCCGGGCCGCCTTCGATCTGCCGCCGGAATTGCTGATTGAGCCGGGCGAGGAAGCGCTTTAGATCTGCATCGACCGGGAGCTGGAACGAATCGAGCGCGTCAAACAAGGCTCGTGCGACCCACCAAAAGCTGCGCGCGAGACCACGCTGGGGCAGTCCTTCGAGCTCGAAGACCGCGTCGCGCATGCGCGCGCGCGCATGCGCATTTTCCGGATCGCGCAGAAAACGCAGCAGGCCTTCCTCGTATAGCACCCGGCGCACGCGCAGTTCGTCGGCGCTGAGCGGGCGCACTTCCATCTTGTGAAAGGACGGGCGGCGCGTGAGGTCCGGGAAAATCAGATCTGCCGGGTGCACGCGCGGCGCCCGTAGCAGGACGAGGATTTCGCGGTAATAGGGGTACAGGCGGATCGGCGGGTTCACGCGCCCGCTCAGCGTCGCCTCTAGGTAGTTGCGTACCGCGCCCAGCGTGGCGTCCACGGCGCGTACCGCCGCCGGCAGACACTGGGCCGGGTCCGACTCCCAGTTGGAAAAAAGTTCCTCCACCGCCTCGGTGACGAGGGTAACGCCGCGCAGGTCGAGCAGCTGCATGGCGCCGCTTACCTGGTGCACGTGTTCGTTGGCACTGCGCAGGCGATCGATATCGGCCTTGTTGGCGAGGAACGCCTTGATTGACGTGATGGCCTCGGACAGCGAGGCGCGAACCTCGTCGATTACCCAGGCCAGCGGGGCCACGTCCTGTGCCGGAGCGGGTGCGGGCACCGCGTCCTCTGCGAGATCGAGCGTTTGCGTCATTGCCGGTTTACGGTCCTGGCGTGCTGGGGTTCGTTGTTACGTTGCCTGGCGCGCGTCAGGCAACGCGGAAGCGCGCCACCGAGGCTTTGAGTTCACGCGCCAGCGTTGCCAGCTGCCCGATCGACTGCGCGGCTTGGCGCGTCCCCTGGGTTGTTTGTTCCGTGACTGTAAGAATGTGACCTATGGACTTGGATACGTCGCCGGCCGAATGGGCCTGCGCCGACGTGGCTTGGGCGATGCGCTCGATGAGTTCGGTCAGCTGGCGCGAGACCCGCCCGATCTCGGCCAGTGCGGTTCCGGCAGCATCGGACAGCCGCGTACCCTCCACCACCCCCTGGGTGCTCTTCTCCATGGCAATCACGGCATCCTGGGTATCGGTTTGAATCGCGCGCACCAATGCACCGATCTGCTTGGCGGCTTCGCCGGAGCGGTCGGCAAGGCGTTGTACTTCCTCGGCGACGACGGCAAACCCGCGTCCGGACTCGCCGGCGGAGGCCGCCTGTATGGCCGCATTGAGCGCCAGCACGTTGGTCTGTTCGGTGATGTCGGAAATGAGCTCGACGATTTCACCGATCTCCTGCGACGATTCCCCCAGGCGCTTGATGCGTTTGGAGGTCTCTTGGATCTGTTCGCGAATCTCGTTCATGCCCGAGATTTGGTTGTACACCGCGCGTTGGCCGCGCTCGGCGGCCTCGAGCGAGGCGCGCGCGACCTTGGCCGAATCGCCTGCGCCGGCCGACACCTCGCTGATCTGGTTGGCCATTCCCAGCACCCGCTCACCGGTGTCGCGGATTTCCCGGCTTTGCGCGTCGGAGGCGCTCAGCAGGCGTGTGGCGATATCGCGCGACTGCCCGGAGGCATCGCTCACGAGCTCGGCGGTCTGGTTGATCCGGCCCACCAGGGAGCGCAATTCCTCTACCGTGTAGTTGATGGAATCGGCAATCGCCCCGGTGATGTCCTCGGTTACCGTGGCGGCAACCGTCAGATTGCCGTCCGCGACTTCCTGCAGTTCGTTCATCAGGCGCAAAATCGCCGCCTGGTTCTGGTCGTTGCGCCGCTTGGCCTGCTCTTCTAGTCGCTGGGCCTCGATGCGCCCGGCTTCGGCCTCCGCAGCCCGGCGCCGGGAATCGGCCAGCAGTATGCGCGCCACCGCTGCCGCCGAACCGAGGGCAAGGAGGGCGAAAACGCTTGCCAGTGCATAGTAAAACCAGTGCGAATGCTGCTGCGCCTCGAACCGCTTGCCCAAGTCGACGCTTTCAAAGCGCAGCGGTTCGGCTTCGGCGACGATAGTGATCTGGGCATTGCGCGCCTCTGCCAGCGCCTGTGGGTTCATCACCACGTTGGTGAGCGAGGCCAGTATGCTCCGGTACTCGCGCAGCACCTCCTGCAGCTTGGTGCGCACTTCGCCGTCGCTGGTGGCAAGCAGCGATTGGGCCAGATCCGGAAACGCCTCGATATCGCGACTGAGAATGGCCACGTCCTCGGCATGCGCCGATTGATTCGAATTGATGAGATTGGCGTTCTTCGTGATGCGCTGGTGCAGCGACACCAGTTGCTCCGCCGTTGCCACTTCCCGGGTCGAGGCGCCGTGCCGCAGCTTTTCGGCGGCAATACTCTCGGTCAGCTCCGCCAGGCGCGGACTGGCTTCGTTGATCTTGCGCGCGATCGCGCCGAAGTCGAACAGCGCCTTGCGATTGCTGGCGATTACCGAGGCTGCGGAATAGGTGTCCTGCCAGCGAACCGTCAGGGTGTGCAGAAAGACCGCGAGCGGTCCTGCGATCGGCGCCATGGAGTTGCTGGAGTCGCCATTTTGCAGCAAGCCAATGTCGGTGTTGACCTGGTCGCGGCTTTCAATCATTTGGTCCATTTCGTCCGGCGCGCCCTGAACCGCGCCCGGGGCCGCCTTCGCGAGCCGTTGGGTGTGCATGAGCACGTCGCCGATCACGGCGATCTGCCGCTCCAGGGAGGTCGCGTCATGCGCGCTGAGCCAAACGAGCAGTGCGGTACAGGCGAAGAAGAACAGGCCGGCGCCGGCGATCGCCTGCACCAGCTTGCGGCTCGTCTGCGTACCGGCGGAGATCTTGGCGTCGGCGGGCGCTGCGGGCGCCGCGGGCTTGGCCGGTGCGCTGGTCACCGGTACATCGATCGCGAAGGGCGAGTCGATGCGATATGTCGGCGGCACGTCGTTGTAGCGCTTTGGGGCACGCCGCTCGGAGACCTCTCGGCTGCGCTTTGTCCTGCTACTGAAAACTCCAAAATCGAGAGCCATCGCAACTCCGGCAGCTACAAGCCGATACTCATGAATTCCTCGTGCGAAATCAGCCCTTTGAGGTCGATCTCCACCAGGCGCGAACCGTCCACATCACGAAAGGCCTTCGCTTCCCACGGGCGCGAGCGTTCCCGCACCGGCCCCAAGGATTCAAGGTCCTTGATATTGCGCAGGCCGAAGGCGCGCGTGATGAGTAGCCCCACGTTGAATTTCAGGGTTTCATTGAACACGATCAGTTGCTGCGCGTCGTCCGGGGTAATGGCTACGCCGCCCGCAAGACAAATCAAGTCGACGACGCCCACCAGGCGGCCGCGGACGTTGGCCAGGCCCCGGAACCAGGGCTTGGTCCACGGCACCGGTGTCACCGGCGGTGCTGGCACGATCTCGCCCGCGCTGCTCATGTCGAGCAGGAACGCGGAGGTTCCGATGCGAACGGCGAGCCGCGCCGGCTCGGCCATGGGACTGGGCGCAGCCTGCAGGCGCGCTGCCAATTGCGCGGAAAAGTCGCGCAGCTTGCCGGATTGTCTGGTTTCGTCCAAGCCGTTACCCGTCAGCGAATCGTCTCGATTGTCCATCTGCGGATCAGCGCAAATCCGATTGCAGGACCGTTCATCCGATTGCGCATCTCATCTCCGTGGCCGTGTCGCAATTTGGCTCCTCGTCTTAGCCCAGTGCCGCGATTTTGCCCAGCAGTTCATCGGCCTTGACGGGCTTGGTGATGTAATCACGGGCGCCCTGGCGCAATCCCCAGATCCGGTCCGTCTGCTGATTCTTGCTGGTGCACATGATCACCGGGATGCCCTGCGTTACCGGGTCCTTGGAAAGATGGCGCGTGAACTGGAAGCCGTTTAAGCCCGGCATCACGACGTCCATGAGGATCAGGTCGGGCAACTGGGCCTGCAGATTCGTCATCGCTTCTTCGGCGCTCTCCACGGCGGTCACGGAAAAACCATGCTTGGACAGCAACTCGTTCAAGAAGTAACGCTCGGTCGGCGAATCGTCGACGATCAGGATTTTGCGTATCGGCATGCTTGCGGTCTCCGGCCTTTCTGGTTGCTCGCTGCGGCGAGGGCGCTCCGAGCAGGACTTGGTTGGAATGCTCAATTCATGAATTCATCGAATGCTGGCGTACCACCGTCAGCAGGCTTTCCTTGGTAAAGGGCTTCGTCAGATATTCCACCGATCCCACCATCCGCCCGCGGGCGCGATCGAACAGTCCGTCCTTTGACGAAAGCATCACGATCGGCGTCTCGTGGAAACGCGGACTGCGCTTGATCAGAGCGCAGGTCTGGTAGCCGTCGAGGCGGGGCATGAGGATGTCGCAGAAAATGATGCTGGGCTGATGGTCGTTCACTTTGGATAGAGCCTCGAATCCGTTTTGCGCGAGGATCACCTGGCAACCGGCCTGTGTGAGAAAGATTTCAGCGCTGCGGCGGATCGTGTTCGAGTCATCGATCACCATCACCTTTTTGCCGCGGATATCAATGGCCTCCAATTGCGCGGACATCCATCAGCCTCCTGGGCCCATTGCGATCTGCAGGCCCGGACCGTCGCCCCCGCAACTGCCGCTGGCTATCCGAGAAGCGGGTCCAAAAGCCCAAAACGTAAGGGTTGCTGGGTTAGCAATCACACACTGACCAATTCGCTCTGTCAATCCCGGGGTATTCATTTCGCTGTTTCCGCCGGACTCAAACCTCGATCAATTCAAAGTCTTCCTTGCGCGCCCCACACTCCGGACATACCCAGTTCGGCGGAATGTCTTCCCAGCGCGTCCCGGCAGCGATTCCGTCCTCGGGTAAGCCGGCTGCTTCGTCATAAATCCATCCGCAAATCAAGCACATCCACGTGCGCGTCGCAACCGTTGTCGTCATCGTTCTGGGGCCCGATAGGTTTTCGCTACCATACTGCGTTCGCGATGATAGCCTGTGGCCGCGGGCCAGGTCCGCTTTGTCGGGGGCGAATTGGGTAGCGAATCAAGGCTTTGGAAGGCAATTGCGCGAATTCGCGCTAACGTAGGACGAAAGACAGGGTAAGGCCATGACGCATCCGCGTATGGGGCGCAACGAGGAGTTGTTCGCGCGCGCCCAGCGCTGCATCCCCGGCGGGGTGAATTCGCCCGTGCGCGCGTTCCGCTCGGTCGGTGGTACGCCGCGATTCATTGCCCGAGCGCAGGGTCCCTATATTTGGGACGCCGATGGGCGCCGCTATATCGATCTGGTGGGCTCCTGGGGCCCGATGATCGTCGGCCACGCCCATCCGGCCGTGCTCGAAGCGGTCAATCGTGCGGCCCGCGACGGGTTGTCCTTCGGCGCGCCGACGGAAGCCGAAGTCGAATTCGCCGAACGGCTCCTGCGCATGTTGCCCTCGATAGAGCAGGTGCGCCTGGTGTCCTCCGGCACCGAGGCGACGATGAGCGCGATCCGGCTGGCGCGCGGCGCCACGGGGCGCGCCAAGCTGATCAAGTTCGAAGGCTGCTACCACGGCCATGCCGACGCCTTGCTGGTCAAGGCCGGCTCCGGGGCGCTGACCTTCGGCAATCCCAGTTCGGCTGGCGTGCCGCCGGAGACGACACAACACACGATCGTGCTCGACTACAACGACTGTGAGCAGCTCAAGGACGCCTTTGATCGCATGGGCGCACATATCGCCTGCGTGATCGTCGAGCCGATCGCCGGCAACATGAACCTGGTTCGCGCAAGCGAGGAATTCCTGCAGACGATGCGCCAGCTGTGCTCCCGCCATGGTGCCTTGTTGATCTTCGACGAGGTCATGACCGGGTTCCGGGTGGCGCGCGGCGGCGCGCAGTCCTTGTACGCCATCGTGCCCGATCTCACCACGCTGGGAAAAGTGATCGGCGGCGGAATGCCCTTGGCCGCATTCGGTGGCCGCCGCGACGTCATGGCGCAACTGGCGCCGCTGGGACCGGTCTATCAGGCAGGAACGCTCTCCGGCAATCCGGTGGCGGTTGCCTGCGGGCGGGCGACCCTGGAACTGGTTGAGCAGCCCGGCTTTTACGAGACGCTGGCCGCGCGCACGCAAAGCCTGGTCAATGGCCTGGTGCAGGAGGCCAAGGAACACCGGCAGGCATTTACCGCCGACAGCGTCGGCTCCATGTTCGGTCTGTACAGCTCTTTGCAGGTGCCGCGCAGCTTTGCCCAGGTCATGGCCTGCGACAAGGAGCGCTTCAATCGCTTTTTCCACGCCATGCTCGAGCGCGGCGTCTATCTCGCGCCATCGGCTTTCGAGGCCGGATTCGTATCGATCCAGCACGATGAGGCGGTGCTGGCCCAGGTCGTGCAGGCCGCGCACGAAGCCTTCAGCGAAATCTCGCGCTAGGGCCCTGGTGCAAGGCGCCTGCGGCAGGGCGCGCTAGCCCTGGCGCCAGACCCATTGCAGGAACTCGTCGTGCGCCGCTTGTGCGGCGTCGGCATGCGGGTCGTTGATCAGCGCAACCACTGCGTAGCGGTGCCCGCTCGCCGCGAACACGTATCCGGCCAGCGCACGCACCTCGGCCAGGTACCCAGTCTTGACGTATGCCGCGCTGGCTGCGGCCTGGCGGTTCTTCATCGTGCCATCGACCCCGGCCAGGGGGAGGGACGCGAGAAAATTGGGCATGTCATTGCTGTTCCACGCATACACCAGCAGCCTTGCCAGGCTCGCAGCGGATATGCGCTCTTGCCGCGACAGGCCCGAGCCGTTTTGCAGCACGAGCTCGGGCATGCGTATGCCCTGCTGATCGAGCCATGCGTGCACGGCACGGATCGAGCGCGCCGCACTTGCCGCTTCGCCGGCGGGTTCGCTCGCCGGACTCCCGGCCTGCGGGCTCGCCGCGGCGCCGCCGTGGCCCGGGTCCGGGACGACGGCGCCCAGCGTCAGGAATAGTTGCCGCGCCATCACGTTGTTGCTGTACTTGTTGATGTCGCGAATGACCTCGGCCAGCGGCGGCGATTGCTGCTCTAGCAGGAGCGTTGCATCGGGAGCGGCTCGGCCCTCGCGCACGGTGCCGCGCAAGGTCCCGCCCGCCGCCCGCCAGAGCGTGCGAAACGAGGCGAGGACATACTCGTCCGGCGAGAGCAGGCTGAGGTGCCAGGTCTTGTCGCCGCAGGAGCTTGGAAAGCTCCCGCGGAATGCCGGCGCCCTGGGACGTGAAAAGTCCGCCCGCAGCTGCTCCTTCCAGTCGGCGCATGCGCCATCGGCCAGCGGCACCTGCGCCGGAACGCTGACGCCGTCGAGTTGCGGTATGGCGATGATATGTGCCACGCCCCCGGCCCGATCGGGCACAAATTCCAGGCTCAGCGCCTTGAAGTTGACCAGCAGGGCGTCGGGCGCGACGTTGTACGGGCGCAATTCGTTGCCGTCGAGCGTGGGACCGGGCTCCACCGCGGGTGCGTAGCTCGACCGGTCGAGCACCAGGTCGCCGCGGATGTCCTTCAGGCCCAAAGCGCGCAGGCGTTGTATCAGCAGCCACCAGCGTTCGATGACCATGCTGGGGTCGCCGCTGCCGCGCACGATCAGGTCGCCGTCCAGGCGTGCTCCCGCCGGCCGGCGACTGGCAAGGACCTCGGTGCGCCAGTGATAGTTCGATCCCAGCGTGGCGAGCGCGGCATACGTGGTGAGCAGCTTCATCGTCGACGCCGGATTCATCGGTGCGTCCTCGTTGAGCGCCAGCTGCAGCGCTCCGCCATCAAGGGGTACGACGAGAAACGCACTGCTGGCATCGGCCACGCGTGCCTGTTCCAGGGCGCTTTTGACGCTTGCCGGCAGCAAGACCGGGGCGGCCGGCGCGATCGGGGATTGCGCCGGGACGCGGGTCGGATCAGGCGGGGCGCCGGACCTTGAGGGCGGCGCTAGGCCCGGTGCCGCCATTGCGGCAGCGCAGGCCGTCACGGCAAGGAGCCAAGCAGCCGCGCGCAGTGCTCTGGTCAATGCCGACACGTGCTTCAGGACTGCAACTTCATCATGCCCAGTCCGAGGCGCCGGTGCGAGCCAAAGCCGCGCAGCAGCTTGCGCATGATGCGCTCGGTGTCGGTGATTTCCAACGCTCCCTCCAGCACTGCGTGATCAACGCGAAACGAGGCGCCCTCGTGCTGAAAGCGCAGGCTTTGCAGGGAAACGCTGACCATCAGTGTCTTGAAGCCGAATTCCTCGCTGCTATCGGCAAGCCAGCTTTCGAATTCCGTGGTCGATCCGTACGGCCGTATATGCTTGCGTCCCTCCGCGATGGTCTCCGCGCCGACGCACACCGACAGGGAAAAGTGATACATCAGGCCCGTGGCGAGCTGGGTCACGATGCGCTTGGGCGCAAGCGCGCTGATGGCCCCGGGCGGCTGGGACTTCCAGGGAACGACGGAACGCACCCAGTAGCGACCGGGTACGGAGCTGTCGGCGCAGAATAGAAAGCGGCCTAGGCCTGCCTTTTGCCCAAACACCGGCACGAGCTCGTCGTGTGCGGCCAGCGGGTCGCAGTCCGGGAAAAAAGTGACCGCAGTCTCGAACGTATCGAGCGTCGGCAGATCCAGTTTCGTGAACCCGAGCTCGGAATGCACGCCGCTGCGAATTTGCGCAAGGCGGACACGTTCCTGGACGGTTTTGCTCATATCCGCATTTCATCGACACATGTTCAGTTGTACGAGATACCGCATTCCAGTATTGCAAGGCAGTGCAGCCGCGAAAGCACCCAGCCCAGCCGTCCGGACTAGCCAAAAAGCACGATGGCCTTTTGCAGGGTCACCCAGACGCCCCAGGCCAGCGGAATACCAACTGCCCCCCAGGCTAGGACCATCGTCAAAGAGGTCGTCCCGCCGGATGTGGCAGCCGCTACCCAGCCGGAGCCTAGGCCGTCGCCGCCGCGCTCGTGCGCCAGCTTTCTTTCGTACGCCAACTGTTCCGCGCTCATGAACCATTTGCCCGCGACCGGCCGGATGAGCAGGTTGCAGAAAAATCCCAGCAGCAGCAAGCCCGCCAGAATGTACATCGTATTGTCGTAGACCAAAGCCCGAGGAACACCGTGATCTATCTGGTATTCCCGCAAGTAATTCACGAGCAGCGGCCCGAGCACGCCGGCGGTGGACCAGGCGGTAAGCAGTCGACCGTGAATGGCACCGACCATCTGCGTGCCGAACATGTCCGCCAGGTACGCAGGAACCGTCGCAAATCCCCCTCCATACATGGAAAGGATGATGCAAAACGCCAGAACGAACAGTGCCAGGTGACCGGCATGCCCGAGCGTGGGGATCGAGGCGTACAGGCCCATGCCCAGGACGAAGAAGGCAAAGTAGGTTGCCTTGCGTCCGATGCGGTCGGACAGGCTCGCCCAGAAGAATCGCCCGCCGATGTTGAACAGGCTCAGCAGGCCGGTAAAGCCGGCGGCGATCGTGGCGATCTGCTTCTTCTGGTCGGCATTGAGGTCGCTGAATCCGACGTTGACGCCGATCAGGTGGCCGGCGAAGACCTCCTGCAGCAGCGGCGAGGCCATGCCGATGATGCCGATCCCTGCCGAGACATTCAGCATCAGTACGCCCCAGATCAGCCAGAATTGCGGCGTGCGCCAGGCGCGACTCAGGTGTACGTGTTCATTGGTGATCATCGAGCTCGCGGACTGCCGCACCGGCGGTCTCCAGCCCGCGGGCCGCCAGCCCGCTTCGGGCACGCGGTACCCGAACGCTCCGCCCATCATGAAGACGAAGTAGATCGCGGCCAGCACGAGGAAGGTCTCCCACACGCCCACGGAGGTGGGCGTCGCGAAGTAGCGCATCAGCCGGTCGGCCAGGGGTGCCCCGATCATGGCGCCGCCGCCGAAGCCCATGATCGCCATCCCGGTAGCCATTCCGCGGCGGTCGGGGAACCATTTGATGAGCGTTGAGACCGGCGAGATGTACCCCAGTCCCAGGCCGACGCCGCCGATCACCCCGGAGCCGACCCACAGCAACCAGATTTGGTGGACTGCCACACCGAGCGCCGAGATGACCAGGCCGCCGCACCAGCAGACCGCAGCCACGACGCCGGCCTTGCGCGGCCCGGCGCGTTCGAGCCAGCCGCCCCAGATCGCGGCGGCCGACCCCAGGAATACGAAGAACAGCGTGAACATCCAGCCCAGGGAGGAGATCTTCCAGTCGCAGTTTCTGGCCATCAGCTGCTGGACCACCTCCTCCCAGAATCCATCCACCTTCCCGCAGGAAAGCGACTCCTTGATACCGATGGCGCGCGACAGCGGCAGCCAGAACACCGAAAAGCCGTATGCCATGCCGATGCAAAGGTGAATCGCCAGCGCGGCCGGCGGCACCAGCCAGCGATTGAATCGTGGGCCTGCAATTGTGCGTTCCTTGGCGAGCAAGCCCCGCCCTGAACCTGTCCTGGAAGCTACCGCGGCGCCAGCCTGAGCCATCTGACATCTCCCTAGTGTCTTGTTTTTTAATAGTAAGGTGTTCCGAGGGCAAAACCCAGACGGGACGGGGAAGACGGCCGCGACGATAGTACGCTGCGCGCGCCTGCGCCAGCGCACGCTACCAGCGGCTGCCCCAAGCAAGGCCCGCGCACTGGTGGTCGCGCCGGCATTTCTACGAGCTGGTGTGCGATTGCGCCCCCTTTTTCCTCCTTTGCGCAACCATGATGGTAGATACGCTCCGAAGACCGTGGATAGCATGACCATACGATAAATAGGGAAATTGCTCCCCCGGTCGGTACCAAGGGGCCTTTTTTTCGCCTATTGCCGCTGCTCGCGATGGTTGTGCTTCCTGCCGTTTGCAGCGCCGACGAGTCCACCCATGTGCGCCTAGCCCTAACCGCCGGGCTGTCCGGGGTCGGAATCGGCTTCGCGTTTTAAATTTATGCGGTGGGCCGCTGTTCCACCGCCTCGCTGCACGCCCCAATCGCCACGCGTGCTCCTTTCGCCGGCATTGCCGGGGACGAGCTTGCGTAGAATCCCGGGAGTTCTGGCCAGGCACCGGGAGAGCGCATGACACTGCATTTCAAATGGTTGTCCGATATGGTGGCTGCTGCCGGGCAGATCGCGCCGACCGATTTGCCGGTGATCGCAGCGCATGGCTTCAAGACCGTGATCAACAATCGTCCGGACGGCGAGGGCGGGCTGGGCCAGCCAGCCAGTGCGGAATTGCAGCGTGCCGCCGAAGCCGCGGGACTGCGTTATGTTTTCCTGCCAGTGGTCAGCGGCCAGTTAACGCCCCAGCAGGTCGTCGACATGGCACGCTGCCTGGAGACGGCGGCCACGCCGGTCTTTGCCTTTTGCCGCTCGGGTGCTCGAACCGAGCACTTGTTTCGGCTGGCGACCCAGCCCTCGCAGCCGCGCTGACCGACTCCCGTCCTAAGACTCGCTTCGCGCGTCGTCCCGGCTTCGGCCGGGGTCCGGGCGACCAGAAATCGAAATAAATGCCCGGCGTGGAGTTGAAAAGGGACCATGTTGCCCATATAATTAGCACTCGCTGGCGCTGAGTGCTAACAGTTTTTTTGCCTAGACAACTTGGCGCCGGAACGAAACCACCATTTTGGATACCTCCGGGCACGTCCAGCGCCCGGGATCTTTGTCAGGAGAAGCTATGAAAATTCGTCCTTTGCACGATCGCGTGATCGTCAAGCGCTTGGATAACGAGCGCAAAACGGCCTCGGGCATCGTGATTCCCGATAACGTTGCAGAAAAGCCTGATCAAGGGGAAGTCGTTGCCATCGGCCCAGGCAAGCGCGATGACAACGGCAAGCTGATCGCGGTCGACCTCAAGGTCGGCGATCGCGTCCTGTTCGGCAAATACGCCGGGCAAACCGTCAAGGTCGACGGGGACGAACTGCTCGTCATGCGCGAGGAAGACATCATGGGAGTGATCGCCTAACCGGGCGTCTCATCGCCCGGGGCGAGCGCCCGGCCAGGCGTCGATGCAATGACGCGGTGGCACCGGGTTTCGAGCGTCGATTTCAACTGACTGACTTACACAGATTCGGAGTTTTTCTATGGCAGCCAAACAAGTACTTTTCGGCGAAGACGCGCGGCACCGCATGGTGCGCGGGGTCAACATTCTCGCCAATGCGGTCAAGGTCACACTGGGGCCGAAAGGGCGCAACGTCGTGCTCGAGCGCAGTTTCGGGGCCCCGACGGTCACCAAGGACGGCGTTTCGGTAGCAAAGGAAATCGAACTCAAGGACAAGTTCGAGAACATGGGCGCGCAGATGGTCAAGGAAGTCGCATCCAAGACCTCGGACAACGCCGGCGACGGCACCACGACGGCAACCGTCCTGGCGCAGTCGATCGTGGTCGAAGGCCTTAAGTACGTGGCTGCCGGCATGAACCCGATGGACTTAAAGCGCGGCATCGACAAGGCGGTGACAACTGCGATCGAAGAGCTCAAGAAGATCAGCAAGCCCTGCACGACCAGCAAGGAAATCGCCCAGGTTGGGTCGATTTCCGCCAACGCGGACCCCGACATCGGCAAGATCATCGCCGACGCGATGGACAAGGTCGGCAAGGAAGGCGTCATCACCGTCGAGGACGGCAAGTCGCTCAACAACGAGCTCGATGTCGTCGAGGGCATGCAGTTCGACCGCGGCTACCTCTCGCCGTACTTCATCAACAATGCCGAAAAGCAAAGTGCCATATTGGAGAACCCCTACGTGCTGCTGCACGACAAGAAAATCTCCAACATCCGCGACCTGCTGCCCGTGCTCGAACAAGTGGCCAAGTCCGGCCGCCCGCTGCTGATCATCGCCGAGGAAGTCGAAGGCGAAGCGCTGGCGACCCTGGTGGTCAACAACATCCGCGGCATCCTGAAGACCACTGCGGTCAAGGCCCCGGGATTCGGTGATCGGCGCAAGGCCATGCTCGAGGACATCGCCGTCCTGACGGGTGCCACGGTGATTGCCGAGGAAACCGGCATGAGCCTGGAAAAGGCCACGCTGCATGACCTGGGACAGGCCAAGCGCATCGAGGTCGCCAAGGAAGACACCACGATCATCGACGGCAACGGCGAAACCAAGACGATCGAGGCCCGCGTCAAGGCCATTCGGGCCCAGATCGAGGAAGCCACCAGCGACTACGACAAAGAGAAGCTCCAGGAGCGTGTTGCCAAGCTCGCCGGCGGTGTGGCCGTGATCCGGGTCGGTGCCGCTACCGAAGTCGAAATGAAGGAAAAGAAGGCCCGCGTCGAGGACGCCCTGCACGCAACGCGTGCCGCGGTCGAAGAAGGCGTTGTGCCCGGCGGCGGTGTTGCGCTGGTGCGTGCCAAGCAGGCGATCGCCGGTCTGAAAGGCGACAATCCGGAACAAGACGCGGGTATCAAGATCGTGCTGCGCGCGATCGAAGAACCACTGCGCCAGATCGTTGCCAATGCCGGCGAAGAGCCCAGCGTGGTCGTCAACAAGGTTGTCGAGGGCAAGGGCAATTATGGCTTCAATGCCCAGACCCACGCTTACGGCGACCTGGTCCAGATGGGCGTTCTCGATCCGACCAAGGTGACCCGCATGGCGCTGCAAAACGCCGCGTCGGTTGCCGGCCTGCTCCTGACCACCGATGCAATGGTGGCCGAGCTGGTCGAGGACAAGCCCAAGGGCGGCCCCGGCGGCGGCGGCGGCATGGGCGGCATGGGCGGTATGGGCGGCATGGACATGGACATGTAAGTGCGGCTGCTTGCCGAATCCGCAAAAGCCCCGCCTCGGCGGGGCTTTTTTTCGGGGGTTCGTCCCCCACCCCGGCGGGCGCCGCCTGCCAAAATTTGGGCGATCGGGTACCGATTTTCCGGCCCCGAATCCACCCTGTTGAAACCGGCACTTTACGGCTAGACTTGCGGCTATGGACCTGACGAACCAGTTTCTGATTGCCATGCCCAGCATGGAGGATCCGAACTTTGATCGGACGGTCGTGTATGTGTGCGAACACAGCGACAAGGGTGCGATGGGTGTCGTGATCAACCGGCCGATGGAACTGACGCTTGCGCGCCTGTTCGACAAGATCGACCTGCGCCTGGAGATCGCACCCTGGCGGGATGAACCGGTGCTCTACGGCGGGCCGGTGCAGACCGAGCGCGGCTTCGTTTTGCATGCGCCGGCGGGTAACTACGGCTCGACGCTGACGGTGGCCGAGGACATCGGCCTGACCACGTCCAAGGACGTGCTCGAGGCGCTGGCCGACGGCAACGGTCCGCAGCGCCTGCTGGTGACCCTGGGATACGCCGGCTGGGCGGCGGGCCAGCTCGAGCGCGAGCTCGCGCACAACGGCTGGCTGAACGTGACCGCCGACTCTCGGGTGATTTTCGACACACCGTTGACGGCGCGCTTTGACGCGGCGCTCAAGCTGCTCGGCGTCGACCCCTTGCACCTGACCAGCCAATCCGGGCATGCGTGAGGGAATGGGGGAAGCAGACCGTGGGATCGTGCTCGGCTTTGATTTCGGTACGCGGCGTATCGGTGTCGCGCTGGGCAATGGCATAACGCGTAACGCGCGCGGTCTGAAGGTCGTCGATCGCAGTGCGCAGGCGCACTGGCACGAGCTGGCCGCGCTGATCGAACACTGGCGTCCGCAACAACTGGTGGTCGGCGTGGCGCGCCATCCGGATGGTGCAGCGCACGAGATGACGCAGCGCTGCGAGCGCTTTGCGCGCCAGCTCGAAGGGCGCTTTCACCTGCCGGTGGCGCGGGTCGACGAGCGCTACTCCACCGCCGTATTGGCCCGGCGCGACGCCACCGACGACCAGGCGGCTGCGGTGATCCTGCAGCAGTGGTTCGACGAGACGTCGGCGTCGGCATGCTAGAGCTCGACGCCGAGAGCATTTATTTCGAACTCGTGCGTCGTGTGCGCGAGCACATCGTCGGGCGCAGCCTGCGCCTGGTGGGCGTGCACACGGGCGGGGTGTGGCTGGCCGAGCGGCTGCGGGTCGACCTGCACATCGAGCCCGAGGTCGGCATCCTGGATGTCTCGTTTTATCGCGATGATTTCGGACAAACCGGGCTCAGCCGCGGCGTGCGCCCGTCGCGTATTCCGTTTGACGTCGACGGCGCGGATATTTTGCTCGTCGACGACGTCCTGTACACCGGGCGGACCGTGCGCGCGGCGATGAACGAATTGTTCGATTACGGCCGGCCGGCAAGAATCGACCTGGCGGTGCTGATCGACCGCGGGGGGCGCGAATTGCCGATCTCCACGGCGCTGATTGGACGCACGATCGAGGTGCCCGCCGACGTGAGCGTGGTGCTCTCGCGCGACGATCAGCAGCGTCTGCACCTGCGGCTCGAACGCGATCCGGGCGGCTAAGGCATGCAAGTCCTGACCGAGAGCCTGCAACTCAACCGCGACGGCGCGCTGCATCACCTGCTGTCGACGGAGGGGCTGCCGCGACCGCTGATCGAGCGCATCCTGACGACGGCCGACGGCTTCATCGCTGTCGGGACGCGCGAAGTCAAGAGCGTTCCGCTGCTGCGCGGGCGCTCGGTCTTTAATCTGTTCTTCGAGAATTCGACGCGCACGCGCACGACCTTCGAGATCGCGTCCAAGCGGCTGAGCGCCGACGTCTACAACCTCAATATCGCCGCCTCCAGCACCGCCAAGGGCGAGTCGCTGCTCGATACCATCGACAACCTTACGGCCATGCAGGCCGACATCTTCGTCGTGCGCCATTCGCAGGGCGGCGCGCCCTACCTGATCGCCCGCCACCTGGCTCCGCACGTCCACGTGGTCAATGCCGGCGACGGTCGTCACGCCCACCCGACCCAGGCCCTGCTCGATCTGTACACCATCCGCCACTACAAGGGGGCGTTCCCATCGCTGTCGGTTGCGGTCGTCGGCGACATTCTTAATTCGCGCGTCGCGCGCTCCGACATCCACGCCTTGCTGGCAATGGGCGTAACCGACCTGCGTGCCGTCGGGCCGCTCACGCTGCTGCCAACTGGGCTAGAGCAGATGGGCGTGCGCGTTTGTACGCGCTTGGAGGAGGGCATCCGCAACGCCGACGTCATCATCATGCTGCGCCTGCAGAGCGAGCGCATGCGCGGTGCCCTGCTGCCCAGCGCGCAGGAGTACTTCCGCAATTATGGCCTGACACCGCAGGCGCTGCGCCACGCCAAACCCGACTGCATCGTCATGCACCCGGGACCCATGAATCGCGGCGTGGAGATCGATTCCACGGTCGCTGATGGTCCGCACAGCGTGATCCTTCCGCAGGTCAGTTTCGGCATCGCGGTGCGCATGGCCGTGCTTTCCATGGTGGCTTCCTCGCAGCGCTCGGGCAGCCATCGCGCCGAAGCCGCCGCGCCCGGCTCCACTGTGCCGCATGCGCGTGCCAATGCCGGCGAGTCGACAGCAAGGCTAGGATGAGCGCGCGCAGATGAATACCGCGCTGGCAATCGAAGGCGGCCGGCTGATCGATCCAGCTAGCGGGTACGACGCGGCCACCAACATCTACATCGCGGACGGACGCATCGCCGCAATCGGTGCGCCGCCGCCGGGATTCTCGGCGCAGCGCACGATCGACGCGCGCGGCCTGGTGGTGGCTCCCGGCCTGGTCGACCTGTGCGCGCGCATGCGCGAACCGGGCACCGAGGGCGCCTTGCGTGGTGAGATGCGCGCTGCCTTGGCCGGCGGCGTTACCGGGGTCGTGTGCCCGCCCGATACCGAACCGGCATTGGACGAGCCCGGACTGGTGCGCATGCTACGTCAGCGCTCACGCGAGGCTGCCGGCGCGCGCTTGTATCCGCTTGGGGCGATGACCGCCGCCCTGGCGGGCGAAACCCTGGCCGAGATGCATACCCTGGCGCAGGTGGGTTGCGTGGCGTTTTGCCAGACGACGGCCCTGCCCGCCAATCATGGCACGCTGCTGCAGGCCCTGCGCTACGCCAAGACCTTCGGTCTGCCGATCTGGCTGCGCCCGGTCGATGCCTCGCTGGTCGGTGATGGGATCGCCGGCGACGGTGCGCTGGCATCGCGGCTGGGGCTGCCGGGCATCACGGTCGCCGCCGAGACGGTGGCCCTGCATACCATCTTCGAGCTGCAGCGCACCGCAGGTACCCGCATCCACATCTGCCGCCTTTCCTCGGCCGAGGGCGTGGCCCTGGTGCGCGCTGCCAAGCGCGAGGGTCTTCCCCTGACCGCGGATGTATCGATTCACCACGTCCACCTGATCGATCAGAATATCGGCTACTACGACACCAATTGCCGCCTCGATCCGCCCTTGCGCACCGAGCGCGACCGCGCCGCCATCCGCAGCGGCTTGGCCGACGGCACGATTGATGCCGTGTGTTCAGACCACGCGCCGGTCGCCCTGGAGGACAAGTTGCTGCCCTTCGGAGAAGCGCGTGCCGGTGCCAGCGGACTGGAGACGCTATTGCCGCTGATCCTGGACTGGGCGCGGGCCGAGGCCATACCCCTGGTGCAGGCGCTGGCCGTGGTCACCAGCGCGCCTGCTCGCATACTGGGCGAGGACACCGGAACGCTGCAGGTGGGGCGCAAGGCCGACCTGGTCCTGTTCGATCCGGCAGCCTCGTGGACCGTGCAGTCCGAGTCGCTGGTAAGCAGCGGCAAGAACTCGCCGTTTATCGGTCAGCGTCTGTCGGGCCGGGCCCGTTGTACCATGGTCGGCGGCGAGGTGCGCTTCGAGGGCGCCGGCTAGACCGGCGCCCCTGCCTTGCGTCTATGCTCGCGCCCAACCCGATGCCGACGATCCGTTCCCCCCGGTTCGATCGCCTGCTCGGCATCGCGCTGGCGGTGCTGGCGCCCTTGGCGATGCTCTTTATCCTCGCGCACGTACTCTGGGGATTTCTGGTCGCGGGCTTGCTGTTTCCGCTGCTGCCGGCACGCACATCCAATGCGCTGGTGCAATTTTGGTCGCGAGTACTGCTCGTCGTGCTGGGGCTGCGCCTCGAACTGCACCACGATGCTCGGGCTGGCCCCATCGCGGCAACGCGCGGATCGCTGCTGGTGATCAACCACATCTCCTGGGTCGACGTGTTCGTGATTGCGGCGGTGACACCAGCGCGGTTTGTCGCCAAGGCGGAAATCGCGCGCTGGCCGCTGCTGGGCCGCTTCGCAAGGGCGGTCGGCACCGTCTTTGTCGAACGCGGGCGCCATCACGCGGTGGCCCATGTCAATCACGCCGTCACCGCCCGCCTGCGTGCGGGCCAATCGATCGGTATTTTCCCCGAAGGGACCACGACCGACGGCTCGCAGCTGCTGCGTTTTCACGCCAACCTGGTGCAGCCGGCGATCGATGCCCGCGCGCCGGTGATACCGCTGGCGCTGCAGTATCGACAGGACGCAATGCCTACGCGTGCAGCGGCATTCATCGGCGAGATGAACCTGATCGAGTCGATGTGGCGGATCCTCGTAACACCACGCCTGACGGCGCAATTGCACTGGTTGCCGGCGCTCGATGGCAAGCAGGACAACCGTCATGCCATAGCGCGCCGGGCCCGGGCGGCGATCGGTGCGGCGCTGGCGCTGGTCGATCAGGAGTCGTACGGGCAGGAGCCGGCCGCCCGTGTGGGCGAGGTTCTTGACTCGGCCTCGGTCAACGGTGGCTAAATTACGCGGCGGCGCTAACCGGCGCGCACAGCCTCGGCACCAGCTCGACGCCGACGCTGGCTATCGTGGACGCCGGCTCTGCGGGCACGCTACCTGGTAGACGGCTCGCGAGGGCCAGCTCAGCGCAGTCAAGGTGCCGCCCCAAACGCAGCCGGTGTCGAGGCCGATCG
>Ga0209517_10002959_pt1 | contig 23391 bp, 15 predicted proteins | sample PeaSoiMetSII2010_FD_187695 | JGI IMG/M metagenome (GOLD analysis project Ga0209517, IMG submission 187695) | Peat soil microbial communities from Weissenstadt, Germany - SII-2010 (SPAdes) (version 2) | ecosystem: Environmental > Terrestrial > Soil > Wetlands > Peat | place: Germany...
CGGCAGGCGCGAGAAGATGAGCAGCAGGCCTCCAAGCACGACCAACAGACCCGCCATCTGTCGCAACCGGTTCACGTCGCAGTCTCGCCATTCTGTCCCAGACCCGTCAAGCCGCCAGACGGCTGTCAGGGGTCAACCGTGAATTGTGAATCCGGCCATGCTCATGGGGGGGTACCTAATTGTTCTCCCCAGCGTGGCTGCTCTCCCACAACTGCCGCCTTCATTCGATTCGACGCCACCACCGGTGTTGCGACGGGCGACGGGTACACTGCCCTGGTCGTTCCAGGGCACGCCGTGATGGCCCGCGGCGAACTACGGTCCAGGGCCCGACCAAACCAACCCGGAATGTAAGGGCGGGCTTGGGGAGTTAGGGCGCGGCATTTCCCCCGAAAGCGCCTGCTCGCGAAGACTTCGGAGTTCGGAGCTCCGTGCGCGCCGCTCGGGGGGAAACCATCAGAGACCGGAAAACAAATCTCCGTTACCTCCGTTGCCTCTCGTTCAAAATCCCTGTCTCGGTGGCTAAAGTCTCCCCCCATCCGTGTATTCCGTGTATTCCTTGGCTTACCTGGTTCCTCATTTAGCCTTTAGCCTTTAGCCTTTAGCCTTGATGCACCCTTCCATATGATCCTGCCATGCCATGATCCTGCCATTTCCCCTTCTCCCGGGTGCAACAATCAAGCCAAATCAGGGTAAATCAAGGTTGGCCACACAAATCCTCAGGGTAGAACTGCCCAACATCACGCATTCCCGGAAATTCCCCCTTCTCTGTGCGCTCCGTACCACTCGAGGGAGTATTTACCGCAGATAACGCAGATGTACGCAGATATTCAGACTCCAATGGAAGCGTGTGGTGCGCACTGGGGCGGTCGATGGCCCCGCAGAAGGATCTTAGCCTCTCATCTGCGTCCATCCGCGTAATCTGCGGTTAAAACCAGCGGTCCCTTTGGTTGTGGCTTCGCCGCTCCGGGTCTCTGTGGTTAAATCGATTTCTTTTCAGTCCCTTGGCGTGCATGGCCGAAGCCGGACCGGGTCCAGCCGTGGTCCGACCAAATCCGGGTAGATCCGAGTAGATCCGACTAGATCCGACCGAAAAAATCGTCAGGCACCCGGCTCTGGCAAGGCAGGCGCGCCCGACCATCGGTCGGAACGGCGGTCGGAGGCGGTCGGCTTCCCTCTTTTTCGGGTTGGCTTTGCGGGCTGGTGGCTCGCAAAGCCAACCCGAAAAAGAGGGAGAATAATTATTTGGTTCGGTTACCCAGGGCTGCCTTCCGCCCATGCAGGCATAGGCGGGGCACCCTGGGCTATCATCTTTCGCCCATACAGGGCTCTTAGTTTTGCGCGCTGAGGGCGCGGAGCGTAGGAAGCGGCGCGCCCTACCCACCAGCCACAAAGAACACTCAATCGCGCCTACCGATCACGCCCAATCACACCTAAACTCCAGCTTGAACACCAGGAAGCGACGAATCGGCTGGCGGCTTTGCCGGCGGACAACGAGCAGCTTGTCTCGAATCCTATCAAGCCTTGTTGAGCCGCTTCTTCACGAACAAGACCTCACCCTAAGCCTTCGGGTCCGTGGACCGACGTTCCCACTTCCCTGAGCCCGCCGGGCATTTTGCTGAGATCTTTTGAGCACTTCTCAGGATAGGCAACCCTTCGGATTTCCTGTTCACTAGGATCCTTATGCAAACGCTACAAGATGCCAACCGGATCGTTGGCGAGGTAACGCAGACTCCTTCAGACCTGGGAACCGTGGCGCCGCTCGAACCTCGCCTGGAAACCTCGCCGGGCAAAACGCCACTGGCTGGACCAAGGCCCACCGTCGCGAGGCAATGGCAATACCTACCTCCGATTGAACCGCATTCCCACTGGGGCATCAACGAATAGCCGCGCCTGGCACATCCTTATCCGAATTCTGGAAAGAACACTGACTTACGTCCGAACTCACCAACCAAGACCTCGTTCCACCGCGTCACGGCTCCAGAGCCGCTCCCCGCGGCGATTCTCAAGTCCGGATCGTTGCGGAGGATGTGCTCATCGAGGCGGCCGACTCCCTCGCGCCCGCGGCCTTCCCGGCGCTGGCGCGGTTTGTTTTGCAAAGATCACGCGGGCCATGCGGCCGGGCTTTTTTCCTCCGATTAAGCTCGGCCGCGTGCGCACGATAGCCGCAGCCCGAAAGCGTTCTGCCCGCGCGCAAATGCTGCATATTCTCCGGTGAGCGGATTTGCGGACATTCCGGTTCGCCGACGTTTCAGGATGCGGCGACCTGATCGCCCGAGCTGGATTCTTCGCTCCCAAGCGCCTTCCTAACTTCCGTCATTAACTGAGCCCTGCTAAAGGGCTTCGTCATGAAGGCGGTTGCACCCGAACCTCTAGCGGCTTCCCGGCACAATCGATAATCCGCGACGCAGGTTATTACAATCACCTGGATCCCCTTGGTCTTCTCCTTGCCTTTTAATTCCCGGAGAACCGCTAATCCACCCTTCTCGGGCAGGTCGATATCAAGGATGATTAACTCGGGCGATTCACGTCCTGCAATTTCAAGGGCCTCCTCCCCGTTGGCGGCGGACAACACGTGGTAACCCGCCTGTTCCAGTTGGCGCCCGTAAATTCGTTGAACCAGCGCGTCGTCATCCACCAAGAGAATCTTGCGGTGAGGTGCGTTCATGTTCTCGTGTTCGACAGATCATAGCCCGCTGCCCCACCATCCTAAGAGGACCCTTACGGGCTGTCAAGCGAGTTTCTGCTCATCCGCTCGTTAGGCTCGTTCTCGTTAGGCTCGCTCGCAGGTTTCCGGGCAAAATCATCTTACCCATCCGCGGAAACGCTCGTCAGCATAAAGCCTCCGGGCCAACAGCTTGTAACCATCCGTTAGGGGATGACTGGCATCGGCATACAGCTCGCTGGGCAGCGTTTCTGGCACGATCACGGGAATCTGGTTTTCCCGGAGCCACGAGGCAATACTTTCGCGAATGTTCCGATACGCAGGCCGGTTGTCCTCAGCCAGCAAGTGTTCATTGAATGGCCCCAGGACCACGAACACGTCGTTTCCGCGATTTCTCAAGGTGACCAACACGCGCTGAAACGCATGCCACTGGAGCGATGAGCCTAGGTCAACCCAGTCAAAGCGCGCCGTGCCTCCGCCATCGGCCGACCAGGGTTTGTGCCGCGGACTACGCGGCCCGCGCTGGGGGTCCTCTGCAGGAGCGGAAGGAACCCGCAAAGAAAGTTGCGCCAATGGGTTCTTGTAAGCGTTTGGGTAAGAAGGCGGACTGCCGCCGTCGTCCTCGAGCGTCCAGTTCAGGATGCTCTGCTGGCCGAAGTAAGCGTTTTGCAAATGTCCCACCCATTGCAAAAACCCAACTTCCCGTTGCACGACTGCACTCAAGCGCTCATTGGCATCCGCCCGATAGGAAGGGATTCGCGGAACGAACTGCGGCACGAGCCGGGAGTGATTAAACGCTTCTTGTTTCTCTGAGCTTAGGTCCGCTTGGGGACTCGTCATCCAAAGGACGTTGCACTGAAGGATAATTTTTTGGCGCCGGATCGCCTTGCCGTAGTAATCGATCAGCCCTTCCTGCGCGAGCGGGAACAAACCGTTCAGACCGAGATTGACGAATCGATTGGTTGCGCCGGCTTCCTGGTTGAGGAAATGTGACAGGGTGCCGTCCGGAGCAACGTATTCGCCCCAGATCACCGAATCGCCGAGCAGGAGGACGTGCTGGGGGCCGGTCACCTGGCGCGACCGGCGGGCAAAGAGCCAGTAATCCTTGCTGAGCTCATAGGGAATACGGTAGTCGCTTCCCGTGTCGAAGCGCTCGATGCGCTCCCAAAGCCAGGGGGTCAGCAGCAACACCAAGGCCACCATGAGAAGGGTGGCCACCCATTGGCGGGCGTTGAGCCGCTCTTCATTAACGCCGAACGGGACGGCCTTGCCAGCGACGGGTGACGCAGCGACCAATGGCATTGAGGGCGCCGGCAAGGTTTCCATATCAAAACTGGAAGTAAATGAAAGCACCGCCGCCCGAGGAACAGAGGCACAGATACACCAGCATGGCCCCAGCGAGGCCCGCTCGCACCACCCCAGCGGCCAGGATCTTTCTCGCGTTGGATTCGTATAAGAATTGGTAGAGCCAGACCAGGGCGGTCAGCAGGATCATCAGCGCCGGAATGCGCGGGTCCTGCCAGGCCGAGTGGAAAATGCGGCGCACAATCAGCCATGCATCGGCGAGCGAATCGGCCCGGAAGAAAATCCAAGTAAAGGAAACGAAAACAAACACGCCGAGCTGCTTGAGGAGTTTTGGCACCCGCTCGCGATAGGCTGCTGAGCGCTCCAGTTCGCGGGTAACGAGCACGCCCAAGCCGTGCAACGCTCCCCAGATGATGAACGTCCAGTTGGCGCCATGCCACAGGCCGGAAATCAAGAAAGTGAGGAAAAGGTTGCGATAGGTCGCAAAGGCGCCGCCCCGGTTTCCGCCCAAAGGGATATAGACGTAATCCCGGAACCAACTCGAAAGGCTGATGTGCCAGCGTGTCCAGAACTCCCCCAAACCAGTGGCAAGATAGGGATTGTTGAAATTTAAGATGAGGTCGAACCCCATGAGTTTGGCCACTCCGCGCGCCATGTCCGTGTAGCCGCTGAAGTCGAAGAATATTTGCCAGCCGAACGCAACCGTGGCGAGCACGAGCGCCGGGGCGCCGAAAGCACCCGGATTGTCATAAACCCGCTCGACATAAAAAGACAGGTAGTTGGCCAACGCGAGTTTCTTGAATAACCCGACGAGGAAGAGTGACGCGCCATCCGTGAAGTTTTGGAGGCGAATCGCGGGAAACTGATAGAATTGAGGGAGTAGATGGCGGGCCCGCTCGATGGGGCCGGCCATCAATTGTGGAAAAAAACAAACAAAGGTGGCAAACCGCAGAAAATTCCGCTCGCGAGGAACCTTGCCGAAATAGAAGTCCAAAGTATAGCTGAGAGATTGGAAGGTGAAGAAGGAAATGCCGACGGGGAGCAGGTACTGAAAGCCGAAGGGCATGAGGTTCGACGGATCGGCCAGCTTCAGCGGCAGATGCAGCCAGGCGAAGAGCGTGTTGAGGTTCCCCGCGAGAAAACGGGCGTATTTGAAAAAAAGGAGCAGCGCCAGATTGTTCACCAGGCTGATCAGCAGCCAGATCTTTCGGCTGCTGTACAGGGCCCCAAGCCCCATTAGCAGCACCAGCACGCTGAAGCCGGCCATGGTGGGCCGCAGGGTCCTCGGTCCGAAACCGGCCAGAATGAGGATTCCCAGCGCGGCCAACCCCGAGGCCAGGAACGCGGCTTTCAGCACCGGATCCTCAAATCTCAGCCGTGTCAGGCGCCCCTTTACATCAACCGATTGCCGCTCGGGCGGGCAGTGGTCCATCAGCGCGACGAGGCTGAAGTCAAGCACCGTCGAGTACATTACCAGCAGCAGGTAATAAGGGTTCCACCAGCCGTAAAAGAAGTATGAGGCGAGCGTCAGCCAGGGCAACCAGAGCCTGGTCCTGCGCAACGCAAAAAACACTGGCAGCACGATCAGCAAGAAGACCAGAAATGGCCAGGTGTGAAAGAGCATGGAGCAAAAAACTCGTGACCGGCGCTATTTCAACTGCCTCAATTGTTGAAGCTCCTCGGGCGCGACGCGGCGGACGCAGCGGAACCCGCAAAAGTCCGTGGCAAAGCAGGCATCAGTGTCCCCGGTACGTTCGCCTTGGCGGGCGGTGGCCCGGCATTGGTCGGGACTGGATTTCCAGCTCCCGCCGCGGATGACTCGTTTGACATCCTTCCCCGGATTGGGCGGCCCATGGGGATCGATGGCCGGCCCCTCTTGGTAATAAGTAGGGCTGTAAACGTCTTCGCACCATTCGGACACGTTGCCCAGGAGGTCGCAAATCCCCAGGCCGTTCGGCTTTTTCTGGCCCACTGGGTGGGTCTTCTCCCCGGAGTTGTCGGCCATCCAGGCGTACTGGCGCAGTTTCTCGGGACCTGGAACATCAGCGGGGTCCTGGGTTCCGGCGCAGCAAGCAAATTCCCATTCGGCTTCGGTCGGTAGGCGGTAGCCATTCGCTGCGTAATCACAATCCCAGTCGAAGGTCTTCTCGTTGTAGCAGGGCCTTAACCCCTCGAGGAACGAGCGCTCATTGCAATAACGCTTAGCGTCGCGCCAGCGCACCCGTTCCACGGGCTTTTGGGGATTATCCTGCCAATGAGAAGGATCAGGTAACTGGGCTTGGGCAAACCGCTCGTGAGTCACCTCGAACTTGTCCATGAGAAACGGGCTTAGCGTGACTTTATGGACAGGCGCTTCATCTGGGTTGCCGCGGTCGTTGCCCATCATGAACTCGCCTCCGGACACATAGACCATCTGAACACCGGATTTAGTCGAGATCGCTATCGGTCCGGCGGCGCCACCTTTGTGATCATTGGCGGAGTCAGAGGACTTAGCTTCGTTCGGCGCGTTAGGCGCGGACTTTTCACAACCCGCGAATAACGCCATCAGGGTGAGGAGTGCAAGCGAGCGCAGGAGCGTCATGGTGCTGCGGAAAGGTAGTTGGAACGCGAGGCCACGGCTCCTTCCGGCTTTAGCGTCGCGCTCGGAACCAAGCCGGTTCCTTGTTGCTCAACCCATTAGTGGTTAGCACCACGAAGTCAGCTTCGGATGCCTGTTCGAGGTGCAAGTCGGCCGCCCGATCAACCTTGGCGACGCAAATATTCCAACCGGGGGCATAGACCCCATGGATTTCGGCGGCCGCCAAGTGAGTGCCCGGTTTGTTCGGGTCGCCTCCACTGTCGGGTCCGCGACTGAACGCCAGGAACTGGCTGTCGGGTGACCAATCCACGTGATAAATCTTATTGTGCTCATCCGTAATGCGGACGCTCCATTCGCCGACCGCCGGTTGGTCCACCTCGAGGTCAATCGGAGCGGCGGATATTACATGATCGTCTGATCCCCACGCCACGTGCTTGCCGTCCGGACTGAAACAGGGTCGGCAGCCGGGTATCTTGAGGTTAATGATCGTATTCCCATGCGCCTCGAGGAGGAGAATGGCATGGTCAAAGCCCATGCCGGCGTGGACAGTGGCCACGATCCATCTGCCATTGGACGACCAGCTCGGGTTGTAGAGGTGATGCAGGTTCGTGCTGTTCACATGGGGCTCGATTTTGCCGCTCGCCAAAGCATAGAAACTCATTCCCTTGGTGGAGAAATCGATCACATCGAATTTGGCGAACTCCTGTGGCAGGAAACCAATGACTTTGCCGTCCGGACTCCAGAAGGGCTCCCGCGCATGATCGGCGATCTTTTTCCGGTTGTGGCCGTCAATATCCATCAAATAGAGGGTCCTCACCGTATCCCGGCCTTCGCCCACGTCGGATACGAAACAGATCTTGGTGCCGTCGGGTGAAACCTGGGGGTAATGCTCTTGCTCGGCGGGAGTCTGCGTTAGGTTCACGGGAAGGGAGCCGTCGGCGTTCATGACCCAGAGGTCCGAGTTGTTGTCGGCGTAACTCTCGTACGCGATCTTGAAGGGCAGGGGATGGAGCAGTTCGCGCAGCGGCGTTTGGGCCTGAATCGAGTTGCCGGATAAAGAAGCCGCTAGCAACGGCACAGCAAAGCAGCCAAGCCACGTTTGCAGCTTGGATGGGGAGGTGTGAGCGATACCACGGTCATTGAGGGACCCGAAACAGGCCAGGCAGGTTGATCGTTTGGCTCTCATTGCGTTCACATTCGTGTTTGTGGCCGCCGCGGGCACTCAAGGTCACGACGGTGGCGCCTCCTGACAATGACCGGTTTAATCTATGGGGTCAATTATCGATTCGGCTTGGTCGCCTTTAAGCGCTCCGCGATTAGATCAAGATTAGACCGGTACCTTTTTTCAACTCAAATTCGGAAGGTTATCTGAGACGGCGGAGCACAGGCCAATGAACGTTTGGTGGGCCAGACTGAGTTGCTGCCCTTTCCGGAGGAGAATTCCCCAGCTTCTTTCGAGCTTGCGCGGACCAAGGGGCAGCGCCTGCAGGGAGCCTTCGGCCAGCTCTTTCTGGGCCACCCAAGGGGCGAGAATGCTGACCCCCAACCCAAGCTTAACTAACTCCTTGATCGCTTCCATGTTGCCAAGTTCGATTGAGGTGGGCAGCACGATGGCCTCACGTCGAAAATATGCGTCGATCATTTCGGCCATGTAGCTCTTCTTCGTGTAAAGAATAAATCGTTGGCGGGTAATTTCACTTCGGTCCACGCGCCCCGCTTTTGCCCAACGATGCAGGGGGCTCACGACGAACCGAAGTTCATCTTTGAAGAGAGGGCGGAAATCCAACTGGGCCGCGTGGCGCGGCTCCATGGTGAGCGCGAGGTCAATTCGGCGGTTCTCCAGCAGTTCAAGGGCAGTCGGCGTGTCCCCGGGCTCAATCTGGATGAGGCATTGCGGAAAGCTCTCTTTGAACTCTCGCAGCACCTTCGGGAGGAGGTATTGACAGGAGGTCGTGCTGGCGCCAAGGCGAAGCCTTCCATGGCCCCACTTGCCGAGGTCCCTGAGCCGCTCCCTGGCCTCTTCCATCTCAACGAGGATTCGTTGGGCGTGGCCGAGAAGCTGTTCGCCCGCCTGGGTCAAATTAACCGATCTGCCCACCCTGTCCAAAAGGCGACACCTTACGTCCGCCTCCAACGACTTGATCGAATGGCTGATGGCAGATTGGGATAAGTGCAACTGCCGGGCCGTTCGCGTAAAGGAGCCGGTTTGCGCCAGAGAAACGAACGCGCGCAGTTGCCGAATGTCCAGCGGGGCGTTCATGTGTCAATTCGGTTGCTTCGGTTCATTTCATGCTGTCTCTGCACCCCCCATGGGAGCAAATGGCAAGCCAGACGCTACAATCCCGGCATGACAGGTTCTGAAGTGGAACGCCCGGCGGATCTCAGGCCCGATGGAGGCGTGATCCGCATTGGGTTTGTCCCCCTCTGCGATTGCGCGCCGGTGGTGATGGCGCACGAACTCGGTCTCTTTGCGGCGCAAGGCCTGCGGGTCGAGTTAAGCCGCGAGGTGGGCTGGGCAACGATTCGCGACAAAATCGCGCTGTGCGAATTGGAGGCGGCGCACGCTCCGGCGGCCATGGTCTTGGGCATCAGCCTGGGGATAGGCTCGTTCAAGGTCCCTTGCGCGACCGGCTTAGTGCTGAACCTCAATGGCAACGGCGTTACCTTATCCAATCGACTTTGGGCGGAGGGAGTTCGGGATGGTGCCACGCTGCGCGAATTTGTCAGATCTAAACGCAAGGATTCTGCGCTGACATTCGGAGTCGCCTTTTCCTGTTCCTCGCATAATTTCCTGCTCCAGACATGGCTGCGTGGCGCCGGCCTCGATCCGGCAAAGGACGTTAACATCGTGGTGGTGCCGCCCCCGCAGATGGCGGCCAACCTCAAAGCGGGCAACTTGGATGGCTACTGCGTCGGCGAGCCGTGGAACTCCCTGGCCGTGATCCAGCGAGCTGGTTGGGTGGTGGCGCTTAGCACGGACATTGCTCCCCGGCATCCGGAGAAAGTGTTGCTGGTGCGCGCGGAATTTGCCGAGTCACGCGCCGGCGAGCATGAGCGGCTGGTGGCCGCCTTGCTTGGGGCCTGCCATTTCTGCCAGCTCGCGGAAAACCGCGAGCGCGTGGTTGAGACGCTGGCAGGCTCAAACTATTTAGGCACCAACCGGGAGGCGATTCGAAGTAGCTTCTCGGGACACTTCAGGTTCCGCAAAGACCGGGTGGAAACCGCGCCAGACCTCCAGCTTTTCGCCGGGCCGGGCGTGAATGAGCCTGGGATGGACAAAGCTGTCTGGGCACGGCAGAGCTTGTCGGAGACCGGCCTGCTCCCGCAATCTGCGCAGCTCGACCGGCAGAAGCTCGCTTCGATGTTCCGCGCCGATATTTACCACGCCGCGATTAGGGTGGCTGGAAAGCCCCACCATGGAAAAAAGCCACCACCGCCAGTCCCAACCCACGTGTAAATCCCTCCAAAGCCGAGTTCAAAGAACCAGGCTTTGATGGAGTGACCTTTTCCGCCCTGCGGCGAGGGGTGCTGGCGTACATGAACACCATTCATAGCTGCAATCAGATCTATGAACGTCATTGCGCGATGCGTTGGCACGTTGGCTGCATAGGGCGGCCTCCGTTGAGCAGAAGTCAGACGATTAACATTACTGGACTGGGCGACATGAAAATAACCGACCTGAAGAATTCCGGGCACTGGCCGACTCTGCTGACAGCCTTCCTGTATTTTGATTTCTCATTCATGGTGTGGACGCTGTTAGGACCGCTGGGAGCGCAGATTGGAGAAGCGCTCGGGCTGTCCGCCTCCCAAAAAGGCCTGATGGTGGCGGTGCCGATTCTTTCCGGGGCGGTGTTGCGCATTGGGTTGGGGCTGGCAGTGGACCGGCTGGGGGCCAAGCTGACCGGCATCGGAGCCCAACTGGTTGTGATTGGGGGCCTCCTTTGGGCATGGCTGGTGGGCCTGCGCGACTACCAGGCGACACTGCTGATGGGCACCGTGCTGGGCTTCGGAGGGGCCAGTTTTGCTGTGGCGCTTCCGCAGGCCGGACGCTGGTATCCGCCGAACATGCAGGGGTTGGTTATGGGGCTGGCTGGAGCCGGTAATATCGGAACGGTATTGGATGCGCTGCTAGCGCCCCGCGTGGCGGCGGCGTGGGGCTGGCAGACGGTATTTGGGCTGGCGCTGATCCCAGCGACGCTGGTATTGGCGGCTTACGCAGCCTTCTCGAAGGAAGCCCCAGCGGAATTCCGGAAGAAACGGCTGGGCGACTACTTCAAACTCCTCAAGGACAAGGATGCACACTGGTTCTGCTTTTACTACATGGTGTCGTTCGGCGGGTTCGTGGGCTTGGCGAGCTCGTACGTGCTTTACTTCAAGAGTGAGTTTGGGCTCCCACCCGTGCACGCAGGCGACCTGGCAGCGATTTGCACAGCCGCGGGAGCGCTGCTGCGGCCCACCGGTGGGGCGCTGGCCGATCGGATTGGAGGCATTCGAGCGTTGTACCGGTGTTACACGATTGCGGGCGTTGCGTTGATCCTGGCGGCGGTTGGGCGGCACCTGGGTTGGAATCTCGCAATGCTCATCACGGCCTCCGGTGCTTTGGGCATGGCGAACGGTGCGGTGTTCCAATTGCTGCCTCAGCGCTTCGGCAAGGACCTGGGAGTCATGACTGGTTTGGTAGGCGCGGGGGGCGGGATTGGAGGTTTTTACCTGGCCAGTTCATTAGGTTATTCCAAAGGCCTCACGGGCAGCTACCTCGCAGGATTGACAGTTTTTTCCCTGCTCTGCTTCTGCGCGATCATCGGACTGGGGTTAGTCAAGACTCGTTGGCGCACGACCTGGGGACTCCTGGCCCAAGCACGCATCTGATGAAGGTCCGCCCTACCAGTTTCGGCCTGGCGTATCGCACAGGAGAACCCTCGTGCGATTTCTTCGCGGTTAAGGCCTGGGACGAAACGGTCATCGCCGCAATGGCCGATGGTTCCGGGTCCAGCGCCGCGGCGCGCGAGGCAGCCGAACGAGCCGTTCAATCGCTGGTGAACAATTACGAAACGCGGCCACGAAGTTGGGACCCAAAGAAGGCGCTGACCGAGTTTGCACGCCGCATCAACACAACCTTGCACCAGGACTCGTTGACGCGCTTTGGCGAACCAGAACTCGTTACTACTCTGTCAGTCGCAGTGGTGGAGGGCGACCGGCTATATGGCCTGAATGTGGGTGATACACGCGTCTATCTCGCCCGGGAGGGCACGTTGACCCGATTGTCCTGCGACCATGTGGTGGGAGACGAGGGCTTTAATCACGTGTTGCGGAAGGCCATTGGCCTGGCACCGGAAGTCGAGCCGCATTGGTTTGAAGCCGAACTGAAGGATGGCGACGTCGCCTTGCTCTGTTCGGATGGTGTTTACAACGTCCTGGATGACGATTTGCTCGCAAACAAATTGCGCGCACGGAGCGCAGCCCGCTCGATCGTTTCCGAAGCCCGAGAGCACGTGACGCCCGAGACGAACGATGATTTGAGCGCGATCGTGCTCGACATCCAGACCACGGGCAAATTACAAGCCGAGAAGGCGCTACCTCTCGCAGTACCCGGGCGCCTGCGCAAAGGGCGGGTCGTTGACGGATTCACCCTGGAGCGTCCGTTTCAATACAGCGATCAGGTTTGGCTGGCGACACGGGGCGGAGAACGGTTCACGCTCAAGTTCTCGCCCATCGAGGCACTGGAAAGTGAGGAAGTGGCCAATCTCTTTATCAAGGAGATTTGGAACGCGACGCGGTTACAGGACACCCGGTATTTCCCGCGCGCTTTTGTGCCCGAGGGAGCGACCTCGCGTTATTACGCGATGGAATTTATTGAAGCGCCCAGTCTTAAACTGCTGCTGCGCTCGCGCCGGTTATCGGCCGACGAGACAGTTGCGCTCGGAAGATTCCTCCTTAACGCCGCGCAGTACTTGTTAACGTTCGATTTGGTGCATGGCGACCTCAAGCCCGAGAACGTACTGGTCGTCTCGGGCTTTGACACCGTCGATTTCAAACTAATTGATTTTGGCAGTGTGACCGATCTCTTTTCGGTGACCTCTCGCGCGGGCACAGCCAGTTATCTCGCGCCGGAACGCTTCCACGGAACGCCGATTTCCGAGCGGACGGAAATTTTTTCTCTCGGCGTCACCCTGTTCGAAGGCCTAACGCGAACCTTGCCTTTCGGCGAAATTGAGCGATTCCAGACACCGCGTTTCCATTGTTCCAAACGGCCCGGGGCACTGAATAACAACTTGCCGCCCTGGCTTGAAGCGGTGCTGTTGCGTGCGATTTCGACTCATCCAGAAAGGAGATATCAGAACTACTCGGAAATGCTGTTCGACCTGGAGCATCCGGAACAGGTTGCGCCATTTTTCGCCGAGGACCTGCCGCTGATCGAGCGCGACCCGCTGCGGTTTTACAAAAGAGGCTTTTATTTACTGTTGGCGGTTGTGATTGCCCTTTTATTGGTCCTGTTAAAGCGCCAATGATGCCATGCCAAAAGCGCCCTCCATTCCAGACGACGCTCCGTTCACCGCGGCCCAACGGCTTTGGTTGAACGGCTTTTTGGCCGGCTTATTCTCCCAAAGCAATGGCGAAACCGCTCTCACCGAGACGACCGAGCAAACCGCCAAACCCCTGCACATCCTGTTTGGGAGCCAGACTGGAACCGCCGAAGCGCTGGCTCGGCGCGTGGCTTCGGAAGCCGCGAGCCGCGGCTTCATGCCGCGAGTGATGGAGGCTAACGCTGCTCCGAAAGTGGAATGGTCGCTGGAGACACGTTTGTTGGTCATCACCAGCACGTATGGCGACGGGGACATGCCGGACAATGCCCAGGCATTTTGGGAGTGGCTGAAAACTGATAGCGCTAATGTGCTGTCGCACGTTCAGTATTCAGTCCTTGCACTCGGAGACAGCCACTACGAGCATTTCTGCGCCGCCGGCAAACGGATTGATGCGCGATTGGAAGAGCTGGGGGCCAGGCGCGTTCACCCTCGCACCGATTGCGATGTGGATTACACAACCCCAGCGAAAGCCTGGGCGAAAGATGCACTCTCAGCTTTGGACATCGAGCCCGGTTCTGACGTCACCCGGCCGCAGGCCGTTTCGTCGCCGGCGGTGACAGATGCTCAGGCCCCGGAGCCGAAGTCTGAGGGGGTCTCACGCCTGAATCCGTTCCCGGCCGTTCTTTTGACTAACCGCAGGTTGACCAAGGATGGTTCCGGCAAAGAAGTCAGGCACTTCGAAATTTCGCTCGAGGGTTCCGGCCTGACCTACGAAGTGGGCGATGCGCTCGGCGTGCAACCAACCAACTGTGCGTCGCTGGTGGAGGAGCTGCTGCAAGTGCTGGAGTGTGACGGCGAGGAGGCCGTGTCTGCTCCTCGGGGTGAGGGAGAAATCTCCTTCCGCAAAGCGTTAAGCGATTTTTATGAGATCACCAAACCGGGGTGGGAGCTGCTGCAACGGATGGGAGAACTGAACCCGAACCTGCGCGCGCTCCTGGCGCCAGATTGCGGCGAGGAATTGAAAAATTGGCTTTGGGGCCGCGCGGTGATTGATTTGTTGGTAGAAACGCCAGGCTTTCATCTGACCCCGCCGGAGTTCATTAGCTTGCTCAAACCATTGGCGCCACGGCTTTATTCGATTTCCTCCAGTCCCAAGGTCCACCTGGGCCAGGTGCATCTCACGGTGAGTATCGTGCGTCACGCGTCCCATGGGCGCGCCCGCAAAGGCGTCTGCTCCACTTTTCTGGCAGACCGTGCTCCCAGCCGCGTTCCCGTCCCGGTTTTCATACAGAAATCTCAGGGGTTCCGCCTGCCTGCGGGCAGCGACACACCCATTATTATGGTCGGGCCGGGGACGGGCATCGCGCCGTTCCGCGCCTTCTTGCACGAGCGCCAAGCCACGGGTGCGAACGGGCGCAATTGGCTGTTTTTTGGGGAGCAGCATGCGGCAACGGATTTCTATTATCGCGACGAACTGGAGGCGATGCTGCACGCGAAGCATCTGACGAAGCTCAGCACCGCATTCTCGCGCGATCAAGCAGATAAAATTTATGTCCAGGATCGGATGCTCGAGGAGTCGGCCGAACTTTGGGCCTGGTTGCAGGAAGGCGCGCACTTCTACGTCTGCGGCGATGCCTCGCGCATGGCGCGAGATGTGGACGCCGCCCTGCGCCGCGTTATTGAGACCGCCGGGCACAAGGGGCGGGAACAGGCTGCAGAGTTCGTCGAGCAGATGAAAGCCGAGAAGCGCTATCAACGGGATGTGTATTAAAAGAGCATGAGCACCACGACCCTGCCAGTTGAGCACATCAAGGGTGAGCCCTTAACCAGCGCCCAACGCGATTACCTGGAAGGCTTTTTTGCCGGATTGGCGGCGCGCGGGCTGAAGTTCTCGGATGTTGAGCCAGCGCCTCGGCCGAAAGGGACCGTTGCTGCCGAAGATTTGATCCCCGAGGAGCGCATCAAACGCGAGTTGCACCCGCTGGATGCCTATCCGCAACTGCTGGAGAACGCTGCGCAAAACCGGCCACCTGAAAAGGAAGACATTTTCCGATTCAAGTGGAACGGTTTGTTCTACCTGACGCCTAACAAGGAAGCCTTCATGGCGCGGCTGCGCATTCCAGGCGGTCTCGTGAAGACCTACCAGTTGCGCGAAATCGCTGCCGTTGCCAAGGAATTAACTACTGGTTATGTACAGATCACCACACGCGCCAATCTTCAAATCCGCCTCATTCAACCCAAAGACGCCCCGGAAGTCCTGCGGCGCATTCAAGCAGTAGGGCTCCACACGCGCGGCGCCGGCGCGGACAACATCCGCAATCTGACGGCCAACCCAACCGCCGGGATCGATCCTCGCGAGTTGTTCGATGTCCTGCCGCTGTGTCAGCAACTCGCTCAAATCATCATTAACGACCGAACATTTTACGACCTGCCCCGAAAATTCAATATCGCTTACGATGGTGGCGGACTCATCGGCACGGTCGAGGATACTAATGACATTGGCGCAAAGGCCGTCAAAGTCGGTGAAGAGGTTTTCTTCCGGTTAGTCCTGGGAGGGGCCACCGGACACCAGGCCTTCGCGCGCGATCTCGGAGTGCTGGTCGCTCCGGGAGAACTGAACCAGGTAATTGTGGCACTGGTGCGCGTGTTTATCGCCAATGGGAATCGGAGCGATCGTAAACGCGCCCGGCTCAAACACCTGCTCGAGAGCTGGACGTTGGAACAATACCTTGCCGAAACCGAGAAAGTTCTGGGTCGAGCGCTCCGCCGCGCCCCGCTGGACCCCGCAGCCATTCATTATCCTGGCCAAGCGCTGCCGCACTCGCACGTCGGAGTTTACCCGCAAAAGCAGGGCGGGTTGAACTACGTGGGGGTGGTCATGCCCGTCGGCCAAATTACCCCCAAACAGATGCTCCGCGTGGCTGAGTTGGCGGACCTCTATGGCTCGGGCGAAATCCGCCTGACAGTTTGGCAGAACTTCATCATTCCGAATGTGCCGGACGCCTACGTGGGAACGGTCCGCAAGGCACTGCGGCGCATGGGATTTGACACTGAACAAACCTTTCTTAGAGGCGGGTTGGTGGCCTGTACGGGCAACTCTTTCTGCAAGTATGCCCAAGCCAACACCAAGGGCCATGCACTAGCCTTAGCCGATTACCTGGAGAAAAAACTGACCTTGGACCAGCCGCTCAACATTCACTTGACCGGCTGCCCTCATTCCTGCGCGCAGCATTATATGGGTGACATTGGCTTGCTCGCGACAAAAGTCCGCGGCGCAGAAGCGTACCACGTGTTTGTCGGAGGCGGTTTCGGCTCCAACCAGGCTGTGGGCCGCCAGGTGTTCAACGGCATCCCGTTCGAGGAACTCAAGCAGACTCTCGAACGGATGCTCAAAGGCTACCTGCGCCGCCGTGAGCCGAGTGAGACTTTCCAGCGCTTCTCTCAGCGGCACGACTTAAACACGCTCCAAGCCATCTTCTCGAACGACGAATGAACGGTGTGGCCTTCGAGCAAACGCGGACGCTCATCGACGAATTACTGTTGGAACAGCAGCGTCTGACTGCGGTAGAACGGTTTGCCTTGCGCCACGAGCGCGACGCCATTCCGGCACAGGCAAAACTATATCGGGATCTGCTGCCAACCCGTGTTCCAGACCGGGGCGAGCAGTATGCGTTCGCAGTGGACCTGGATGCCTGTTCGGGGTGCAAATCCTGTGTCACTGCCTGCCACAACCTCAACGGTCTCGATGAGGAGGAAACCTGGCGCAGCGTGGGTCTGTTGCACGGGGGCACGGAAGCCAACCCCTTCCAGCAAACCGTCACCACGAGTTGCCATCACTGCGTCGAGCCTGCCTGCCTGGATGGCTGCCCCGTGCTCGCCTACGAAAAGGACCCCCGAACCGGCATCGTGCGGCACCTGGATGACCAGTGCATCGGCTGCCAGTATTGCATCCTGAAATGCCCCTACGATGTGCCAAAATATTCCTACAAGCGCGGGATCGTGCGCAAATGCGATATGTGCGCCAGCCGGCTGGACGTGGGGGAAGCGCCGGCTTGTGCGCAGGCCTGTCCCAATAGCGCGATTAGTATTACGCTCGTAAGCCAGAGCAGCATTCGCGCTCAGGCCCTTGAGGGCATCTTCCTGCCGGGCACTCCAGATCCTGCCTATACACAACCGACCACGCGCTACCTCTCACGGCGTGGTTTGCCCGAGGTGCTCGCGCCGGCCGACGCTCATGCGCTGCGCCGGGCTCATTCGCATCCAGCCCTGGTGGTAATGCTGGTGCTGACCCAGCTCTCAGTGGGTGCATTTTGTGTCGAGACCTTGTTGCGGGCGCTCTTTCCCGCCAATCTGATGATGCAGCTCTCGGCCGTTCATTCCCTGGTGGCGCTCGCGGTTGGCCTGCTGGCGCTGGGAACAAGCACACTGCATCTTGGCCGTCCACTGGCTGCCTGGCGGGCCGTGATTGGTTTGCGCACCTCCTGGTTGAGCCGCGAAATCGTCATCTTCGGCTTGTTCGCTGGTCTCGCGATGCTTCATGCCACAGGCTTTTGGTTTAGGCCAATGAGGGCATTCAATTCCGCAGGGCTCTCCTTAGCGGTAGCTATCACCGGATTGCTCGGAGTGTTTTGCTCGGTGATGATCTACCATGATACGCGCCGGGCATTTTGGCGTGGGCTGCCGGTGGCGCTGAAATTCTATGGCACGACTGCCCTCGCAGGCACCGCGGCCGTCTTGTTTGTGACCACGCTCCAAGCGTTGTGCTCTCCGTCGGTCGTGGCCCAGGGAGCTTACCAGGAATTGACAGTTTTTCTGAGTAAATCGTTAGTGATCATTACGGCACTCAAGCTTGCCGTGGAAGCCACTGTTTTCCGCCATATTTGGAATGAAAGCTCGGGCCCTTTAAAGCAAACCGCTCGTTTGTTGACCGGCGAGTTGGCAGAGATCACCACGGCGCGTTTTTTGTTGGGTCTCATCGGCGGGGGGGTCCTGGCGTTGGCGTTCATTATGCAACGGCCTGCGCCGGGTATCTCGACGCTGGGAGTAACGCTGTGGATCTTCGTATTCATCATGGGCGGTGAGTTGTTGGAGCGATTTCTGTTCTTCGTCGCCGCGGTTCCGCAGCGCATGCCTGGAGGGATTGACGCATGAACGGGCTGCGTCAATGGACCGGTCCGCTCACTCAGGATCTCGTCTTAAAACCGGGCGATTTTGGTCTGGGCCAGGTCCCCGCTCGGCTCAAGCCCGACGCTACTGCCACAACAGTCTGCGGCTTTTGTTCGACCGGCTGCGGTTTGAATGTTCACTTGCGTCACGGAGAAGCGATCAATCTTAGTGCGGCGCCTGGACATCCCGTGAATTTTGGCATGGCGTGCCCCAAGGGCTGGGAAGCGTTGACCCCACTGCGCGCGACAGATCGCGCCACCACACCCCTGCTGCGCAATGCCCGAGGTGAGCTTGAACCGGTGAGTTGGGAAGTGGCGCTGGGCGTGTTCGTCGAGCGCTTCAAAACCATTCAGCAAGAGCACGGCCCTGACTCACTCGCGTGGCTCGGCACGGGCCAGATCACCACGGAGGAATTGGCCTTCTTGGGCGCCCTGGCGAAAATGGGGATGGGTATTCGTCACGGAGACGGCAACACGCGCCAGTGTATGGCCACGGCGGTCAGCGCTTACAAGCAGTCCTTTGGTTTCGATGCCCCACCCTATTCTTACACGGACTTGGAGGAGTCCGACGTTCTGATATTCATTGGCTCCAATCTCTGCGTGGCTCATCCGATCCTCTGGCAGCGGGTTCTGCGTAATCGGAATCGGCCCCAGATCATTGTCATTGATCCGCGCAAAACCGAGACCGCCATGGCCGCGACCCGGCATTACGCCATTCGACCAAAATCCGACCTCATCCTGCTCTATGGATTGGCGCACCTGCTTATCGCCAACGGTTGGATCGACGACGGCTATATCTCTCGGCACACGACTGGCTTCGAAGACTTCAAGGAATTCGTAACTCGGTTTACGCCCGATGCGGTGGCTGGTGAAACCAATTTGAGTCTGCAGCAACTTCAAGGTCTGGCTGAGGTGATTCACGCCGGACAGCGTGTTTCGCTTTGGTGGACCATGGGAATCAACCAAGGTCATGAAGCGACCCGGACGGCGCAGGCCATCATCAACCTGGCGCTGATGACCGGCAATCTCGGGCGGCCCGGCACTGGCGCCAATTCCATTACCGGCCAGTGCAACGCCATGGGGTCGCGGCTTTTTTCCAACACCACCAATCTCCTGGGCGGCCATGATTTTGAAAACTCCGCGCACCGTGAAAAAGTCGCTCGCATCCTCGAGATGGACGTTTCGCGCATTCCCAGCCAGGAATCCTGGGCCTACCCCCGCATTATTGAGGAAATCGACAGTGGCAAGATCCGCGGTCTTTGGGTTGTGGGCACTAACCCATCTCACTCCTGGATCGATCAGCAGCCCCTCAATCGTTCTTTGGAGCAACTCGATTTCCTCGTCGTGCAGGACATGTTTACAAGCTCCGAAACCGTCCAACGAGCCGACTTGCTTTTTCCCGCGGCTGGTTGGGGTGAAAAGGAAGGCTCGTTTATTAATTCCGAGCGCCGGCTCGGCCATGTAAAGAAGGTCGCCCGCGCCCCGGGCCAGGCTCTGGCTGATTTTCACATCTTCCAACTTCTTGCTCGCGCTTGGGGTTGCGAGGCCATGTTCCGCCACTGGAGTTCACCCGAGGCGGTTCTCCAGATTCTCAAGGAACTGTCGCGCGATCAGCCTTGCGATATTACGGGCATTGCCGATTACGCCGACCTGTCTGCTGCCGGGGGGATCCAATGGCCGTGTCCTGACAAGACCAGGTTGCGTGATGCCGCGGGCGACAGGCTGGAGTCGGATTCAGGTCTGGATGGGCGGCGGTTGTTCGCCGACGGCCGGTTCTTTCATCCGGATGGAAAAGCACGGTTCGTATTCGAGGCTCCGCGCCCATTGCCCGAGGTTCCCGACGCCAACTTCCCCTTGTTGCTGCTCACGGGCCGCGGCAGTGCCGCGCAATGGCACACCGGCACGCGCACTGAAAAGTCCGCAGTGCTCCGCAAATTGTGCCCGCCGGCCGCATACATAGAGATCAATCCCGTCGATGCCAAACTGCTGGGGATTGCTCCAGGCGCCTGCGTCTGCGTCTCCTCGCGACGCGGTTCGGTGTTGTGCACTGCGTTTGTTACTTCTACCATTTCGCGTGGCCAGGTGTTTATTCCCATGCACTATGCGGTCGCCAATCAACTGACTTTTCCGGCCTTCGACCCCGAATCGGCCCAGCCAGGCTATAAAGCGTGCGCAGTAAAGGTGACTCCAGTGGTATGATCCAAGTCCGTAAATTGTTCATTTCAGCAGGTCACAACTTCTTTGGCCACCACGACCAGCCGGCCGGCAAGACTCCTATCGTGGAAGTGAATCAAATCGAATGCGTGGCCGGTCGTGGCATCCGGGATGACCGATTCTTCGACTTCAAGGAGAATTACAAAGGGCAAATTACATTCTTCTCTCTGGAAATCTTTGACGCCCTGCGGCGCGAACTCAACCTGCCCCAGGCTCAACCCTCGGCCACCCGGCGCAACGCGCTCGTCGGCGGAGAGGATTTGAACTCGTTGATTGGCGCCGAATTTGAAATTCAGGGCATCCGTTTTGCTGGCGTCGAGCAGTGCAAGCCTTGTCATTGGATGGATTCCGCCCTGGGGCCCGGCGCCGAAGCCTGGTTGCAGGGCCGCGGTGGCTTGCGTGCCCGCATTCTCACCGACGGCATCCTCCAATCCGCGGCATGACTACCCCTTCAGACCTCACCGCCTGCGGACCGGACTGCAACTAACAATTCTCGAATGCAACTCACCAACTTAAGAATTAACAAAGGAATCAAGTCGTTCGCTTCGCTGCTCGTGCTCAGGCTGGCAGCATCGCCGTTGAACGCTCAAACTAATCTCCCCACCACCGCAACGGCGGCAACGACCTCGACTGCGCCCCCAACCAGTGCCGGTCTTCTCAATGACTGGCTCCGGCAGCAGACATCGCTGTTCGATAACTTCGACCTCGGAGGCCAGTTTCGGCCGCGATATGTCGCCCAGACTTACTTCGCAGTACCCGGCGCCGGGCCGACTGCGGTGGACTTCCGCGCCAATACGCCTCAGAGTGAGAATGACTTCCTTTTGCTGCGCACCCGGGTTCATGCGGGCTACACTCCAGTCGAGTGGCTCACTATCTTGGGCGAGGGCCAGAACAGCGCCTCAACCGGGGACAAACGACACCCTGATCCGCAAGCTGATGAGCCCTTCGATCTGCACCAGGGTTACGTCCAACTCGGAGGCACCAAGGCCCTGCCGGTGTCGCTGAAGGTTGGCCGGCAGGAACTCTCCTACGGCGACGAGCGGTTGGTCGGCGCGTTCGACTGGGACAATGTCGGCCGCAGTTTTGACGCCGCCAAGCTGCACTACGAGCAAGACACCTTCTGGGTGGACGCCTTCACCGGCCGAGTGGTCATCCCGAACGATAACAAATTTGACCAACCAAATTGGGACGACTGGTTTTCCGGTGTTTATGGCTCGACTCGCTCGCTCGTGCCCAAGACCGAGGTGCAACTTTACTTCCTGGCCGACAACGCGAGTGCGGGTTCACCCAAGCACGTGACCACTTACGGAAAGGGTAACTCGCCCCGGGATATCTACACCGTCGGCTCGCGTTTCCAGACGCTTCCGGGACAACTTCATGGTTGGGATCTCAACGGCGACTTCGCCGGTCAATTCGGCGATTTCGAATACGCTCCAGGCACGCCTGGTGTGATCGACGGCCAGCGGTTGAATCATCTCGCTTACGCGACTCACATCGAAGGGGGCTACACCTTCACCAAAACGGATTTCAAACCGCGCCTGGCGCTGGGCTTCGACTACGCTTCCGGCGATGGCAACCCCAATGACAAGGAACACAACACTTTCGTGAACCTTTATCCCACCAACCATAAGTTCTACGGGGCAATGGATTTTCTCTCGTGGCAAAACCTGATCGATCCCTACCTCAAAGCGACCATCGCCCCGGTCAAGGGCCTCTCGTTCGCCCTTACTTACAATGTCTTCTGGCTCGCCAGCACGAGTGACTTCTTTTATCAAGTCAACCAGGCGCCGCGCACCACGGGCGGCTACGGAATCCATCCCCAGAACGGCAGCTTCGCCGGGCAGGAAATCGATCTCATCGCCACCTACCAACCCACGCCGTTTTTGCAGGTCCAGGGCGGGTTTGCCCATTACTTCACCGGTGACTACATCGACCAGACCTTCCAGAATCTGGGCGGCGCCCATGACGCCAATTGGGTCTATGTGCAGGCGCAGTTCAACTTCTGACCGGAGCGAAACACTCTCCCAACTTCCGAACTCTACTCCGACGGGTGAAACAGAACTTCCTTCGGGATGGGCGTTCGCTCGAAGCCCGGGCCGGACCAATCCGTTGTCAGCGATATCGCGTCCGTGCACTTGTAGGTCTTCAGCGTAAAACGATGATACCCTCCCCGCAGGGCCAGCGTCGCTTGCTGTGGCAGCGCCGCGTCTTTGCGGCAATCGCTCTCGAATTGTTCCTGGCCGTCGATCAGCAATTGCCCGCCGTCCTTCGCCGCCACGTAGAACGTGTAGTCGCCGTCCTTGGGGATTTGAATCAGTCCTTCAAACGAACTTCCGACCCAATTCGTCCGCTGGCAAATCGTCGTCGTGGGCCGTTCCACCACGCCGGTGGCAACCGGCTGATCCTTGGCAAAGTCGTAAACCGAACGATAAATCCCCTCGTAATAGGCGTACGCCAATCCCGGCTGCGGCGCCGTTGCCAGCGTCAATGCCTCCGACGGGCTTAACACCCGCGCCACCGTGATGCTCGGCGTCATCCCGGCTGCAAACGATCGCATCTTCACCGTCGTTTTGTTGGTCACCTCAAAGGGCCTCTCGTAACGGCGCGCATGCTGATCGGGCGTCGTCCCGTCCGTTGAATAAAGAATTTCGGCTCCCCGATCGTCGCATTTCATCTCCACCTGCGCCGACTCCAAAAACTTATCCGAAATCCTCGTTAAATAGGGTGCCGCGCAAACGCGCGCCGCCGGCCCGCTCTCTTCCCCCTGAGCCGCCCAAGCGTGGTTTGGCTTGGGCCCCATCACGAAATCCAGCTCGCAGCAGTTCTCATTTTGGCGCGCGCTCCGCCCGGTTCCTGGCTGTGTGGTGAATGACCCGCGTCGGGGACGGCGTCGGGTGGGGTGCCGAGGCTTAAGGGGACTCCGGAGCGGAAGGTAAATACCTA
>Ga0209517_10002961_pt1 | contig 23386 bp, 24 predicted proteins | sample PeaSoiMetSII2010_FD_187695 | JGI IMG/M metagenome (GOLD analysis project Ga0209517, IMG submission 187695) | Peat soil microbial communities from Weissenstadt, Germany - SII-2010 (SPAdes) (version 2) | ecosystem: Environmental > Terrestrial > Soil > Wetlands > Peat | place: Germany...
GAAAGAACCGCTGGGACTGGGACACGCCGTGCTCGTGGCCAAGGAACTGGTCGGCAACGAGCCGTTCGCCGTGCTGCTCGGCGACGTGATCATTCCGGGAAAGAATCCCGCCACCAAGCAGTTGATCGATGTCTACCAAAGCACCGGAAAAGGGGCCATCGCCGTCGAAGAGGTGCCTCGGGAAAAGACGAGTCTCTACGGCATCGTGGACGTGGAACAGAAAAACGGCGTGGGCGCGAACAAGCGCATCCTGAAAATACGCGACCTGGTCGAGAAGCCCAGCCCCGCGGAAGCGCCTTCGACCCTGGCCGTGACCGGGCGATATCTGCTGCCGCCCGAAATTTTCGATTGCCTCGAGCGCACCAAGCCGGGGCGCGGGGGCGAGATTCAGCTCACGGACGCGCTTCGCCTGCTGGCGCAAGAAATCGGCTTGCTTGCGTATGTCTATGAAGGGAAATCGTATGACGCGGGGGACAAGCTCGGCTTCTTGAAAGCCACGGTGGAAATCGGTCTCGAGAATCAGGAATTTGGAAAGGATTTTCGCGAGTATCTGCGGGCGCTGAAGCTGTAGATTTCTTTCCCACCGCTTCGAATCTGTTCCACAACAAAAAACGAGCGCGGAATTACTTCTCTTTCGATGCGCTTCCGGTCTTCTTCTGGTCTTTTGATGAAGAAGCGGATTTGGAATCTGACTTTTCCGATTTTTCAGATTTCTCCGACTTCTCGGCTTTTTCCGACTTTTCACCCTTCTCTGACTTGCCCGAATCGCCGCCGGTTGTTTTGCGCCCGTAGTCGTTGACGTACCAGCCGGAGCCCTTGAACTGGATTGCGGGGGCCGTGATTACGGATTCCACTTTGCCGCCACAGTGCGGGCATTTCTTCAGGTGCGGCCCGTTCATTTTTTCGATCTTATCGGTGTGGCGATCGCACTTGAGGCAGCGGTATTCGTAGAGCGGCAATTCCGGTCTCCTTCGGACTCCAAATGGAATCTATTATGTTAACACGATGAGCGGCCTGGGACGCGGTCCCTCTCAATTTCTCATGAGAGATCCATCCCAAAGGAGATGCGCATCGCCATCGCATGCTAAACTCGCTGCGATGAGGAAAGCGTCATGACGGACGTTCAGGACAATTCGCCGACGGGATGCCTTTACCTGGTGGCGACGCCGATCGGCAACCTTGAGGATATTACGCTGCGGGCGCTTCGCGTGCTGAAGGAAGCGGACCTGATCGCGTGCGAGGATACGCGGCAGACACAGAAATTGCTCCAGCACTATGCGATTCACAAGGAGCTGGTCAGCTACCACGCCCACAACGAATTGACGCGCGCTCCGGAACTGGTGATTCAGCTCGAGGAAGGCGCGCAAGTGGCGCTGGTCAGCGACGCGGGCACTCCCGTCGTGTCCGATCCCGGGCACCGGCTGGTGGCCCAATGCCTGCGCCATCACATTCCCGTTGTTCCCATCCCGGGGCCATCGGCTTTTGTGGCCGCGCTGGCGGCTTCAGGGATGCCCACGGAGGAATTTCTGTTTGTGGGATTCCTGCCGTCACGCGCGGGCCCGCGCAGGAAGAAGCTTGACGCTTTGAAGTCCGAACCGAGGGCGCTCGTGTTCTATGAAGCGCCGCACCGGTTACTGGAAACGCTCTCGGACGCAGCGGATATTCTGGGATCGCGCCCCGCCGTCGTGGCGCGGGAAGTCACCAAAATTCACGAGGAATTTCTGCGCGGCTCTCTCGCCGAACTGCGAGACGCCGCGCGCAAGCGAGCGCCGCGTGGCGAAATTACGCTGCTGATCGGGCCGGCGGTGGAGGGAGAAGCGCAGGCGGTTCCGGCGGTGTCGCTCAAGCGGCGCGTCGAGCAACTCGAAGCGGAGTCGGGGCTGGATCGCAAGGCGGCGCTTAAACAGGCAGCGCGCGAACGCGGGCTTGGAAAGCGCGAGGCGTATAAGCAGCTTTTGTTGGAGCGGTGAATTTCGACGCGTTGGAATGTTTGGTGGCACAGACTTCAGTCAGTGGGTTTCCGCCAACCCGCCCAGGCCGCTCGCGCCAGCCAAGATCAAATGGAACCCCACAGACTTGAAGTCTGTGCTACTTAAGTCGCTTCGGAAACGAAGATGCGGTTGAAACGAGGGCCCGTGAATTCGACTCCCACGATATGTTCGTGCTGGTCTCTGCCGGGCTTGACGTGGACGACGCGGCCTTGCGTGGAAAACTCCGTGTCTTCCCTGGCCGCGGTTGGCAACACGGGAATCTGGATTTCCAGGTGGATGCCGAGATTGAGCGGATAGCGCGAGGCGAAAGCGGCGCCGCCACGACAAATGTTTTCGCTGGAAGTGTGCTCCTCGAACGACGTCCCCGTGAGGTCCATGCCGCGAACCACAATCGGGAGATGCACCGGGACTCTGCGTTCCCGTCGGCGCTCGAGTGCTGGGGTCGTAGCGCTGGCAGCGGTCATCCGCGTACCTCCTCAGGTTACAGTCTGGGCAAAAAAGGCGTCCACTCGATCTAGAATTTCGGCCGGCGTGCGGGATGTGTGCACGTTCCCGCGCAATTCCCCGCCGTTGCGCACGCCGTGCGTAAAATAACTGGTGAACTGCTTCATTCTCCCGATCGCATCGGGCCATTCAGTATCGACCAGATTCCGGAAATACATGGAAAGCAACTGGTAGCGATCCCACTCGCTCGGCTCGTCGTACGATCCCGTCGCGGCGAATTGCGCGATCTGGCGGAAAATCCAGGGATTGTTCGACGCGGCGCGCCCGATCATCACGGCGTGGCATCCGGTTTCGCGCAGCATGCGCATCGCGTCCTCGGGCGAGTTGATGTCGCCGTTGCCGATGACGGGCATGCGCACGGCCTGCTTCACATCGCGAATGACGTTCCAATCGGCGCGCCCGGTGTATCCCTGCGCGCGCGTTCGAGGATGGACGGCGATGCCTTCGACGCCGATTTGTTCGGCCAGGCGAGCAACTTCAGCGGCAACGATATTGTTTTCATCCCATCCGGCCCGAATCTTGATGGTCATCGGAATTCGCACGGCGGAGCGCACGGCGCGGAGGACTTGCTCGAGGCCCTTCAAATCGCGCAGCAGGCCCGACCCGCCGCACTTGACTACCTTTCTTGCGGGGCAGCCGAGATTGACGTCCACGATGTCGAAGCCCAGTTGTTCCACCATCCCCGCGGCGCGGCCCATCACGTCGGCGTCCGCTCCAAACAACTGGCCCGTGATCGGATGTTCGTCCGGATCAAAGAAAAGGTAACGCGACGTGCGGTCGGAGTTGCGCGTGATGCATTCCGCGCTCGTGAATTCCGTCATGATGAGGCCGCATCCGCCGAGGCTGCGAATCATGCGGCGAAAGACCGTGTCGGTCACTCCGGCCATGGGCGCGAGAACCGTGCCCGGGGAAATAAGCTTGTCGCGAATCGAGAATGGTGCGGGAAACATTTTCCTTAGAGTAATCTCTCGTCGAGGTTCTGAGTTTGCGATTCTGCAACAGGTGTGCCGGGCGCGTCAACGTCCGCAGGCGCGGGTGAATTAAATTCCCGCGCTGCACCTCCTTGAGAGGAAAGATGCGCCGCAAGAGCTTCCGGCGAACCGTCAAAAAATCCCTCCACAATTTTCTCCACGGCTTTCAAGCGAGCTTCTTCGGCGCTCAGCCGTGCCTGATAGTGAAACGCCTTGCCCACTTTCCGGCGGGTCACGATCCCCTTTTGTTCAAGGCGATCCATGATGGTCATGACGGTTGTGTACGCGCGCGGACGAGTCGCGGCCAGGGCGCTATGAATGTCGCGCACCGTGCCTTCGCCCATGGGCCAGAGAACGCTCAGACATTCCAGTTCGAGCGGGGCGAGGTCGAGAATCGAATGTCGCGGGCCCGCGGCTCGCGGTTGCCCGGCGTGTTCCACGTTGTTATTCATTTCCATCCGAAGATTTTCCGCCTCCAGTTGCAGCCTGGGCCGCGGAGTTTTTTTCCGTGGGCGCGCCCGAACCGGCAAGGAAACGATCGGAGCGCAGCAGGCGGCGCTCAAGAGCCCCGCTGAAGGCCGTCCAATTCCCTTCACCCTGATCGGATTCGAGGGCTGAGCGGATCGCGGCCATTTTGGAATCGAGGTCGTCCAGATAATGCAGCATCACGGCCTCGCGAAACATCGGAAGCTTCGGAGAACCAAATTCATATTGCCCGTGATGCGAAACCAGCATGTGCTGCACCAGGGTTTTCAACGCGGGCGGAAACCCCTCGATGGCGTCCATTTTTTTCGTGACCAGTTCGTATTCGATCAGGATGTGACCGAGAAGCTGGCCTTCGTCAGTGTAGCCGAGGGAACGATCGTAGCTGAGTTCCTGCAACTTTCCGACATCGTGTAGAACGGCGCCCGAGAGCAAGAGGTCGGCATCCGCTTCGGGATAATGGTTGAGGACCACGCGGCAAAGATTGCACAGACTCAGGACGTGTTCGAGCAGCCCTCCGTAGTAGGCATGGTGCATCACTTTGGCCGCGGGGGCGCGCTTCAATCGCGGGACAATCGCCGGGTCCTGAACGACGTTTTCGAGAAGCTGCCGGAGCCAGGGATTCCCTACCGAAGCGACAACTTCGAGCAGCTTCGCGTACAGCTCGTCCACATTTTCTTTCGTGTGGGCAAAGAAGTCCGCGGGATCGACTTCGCTTTCCTCGGCGCGGCGAATTTTTTCGATGGCGAGCTGAAGCTTGTTGCGGTAATTTTCGACGCGCGCCTGAACCTTCACAAAATCGTCGCGCTCAAACGAGGCGGCCATGCGGTCAAACCCTTCCCACATGCGCGCCTCAACGCGTCCGGTGGCATCGCCAAGCTCCAGGCGCAAGTAGGCTTTCCCCTCGCGCGTGGCGCGAATTTCTTTTTCACAGACAAGAAAGTGGGAGGTAACGGTCTGACCGTCCTGGAGACTCGAGACAAAGCTCTGTTTCATGTGCCGGATTTCTTCTTGGGAAGAATGCCGAATTTGCGGCCGGATTTATTTTTCGAATCGTCCTTCTCGGGCGCCGCGGCCACTTCCTCAATCGGCTCGGCTTTCACGGCAGCGGTGTCGGTATATCCCGGCTTGATCTGGACGTAGCTGTCTTCCCGCAGCGTCGTCAAATAGGTGCGCATACCCGGCTCCATTTTCTGTTCGTACAGTTTATTGCTGATTTCGGGTTCGACTTTATCCAGAGGCTGCTCGCCCGCGTCATAGCGCTCCCGGACCTGGAGGATTTCAAATCCCGTTTTCGTCTCCATCACGTCGGTCATCTGGCCGCGATTCAGTGCGAAGACTTTTTCGGCAATCTTGGCGTCGAGCTGCGAGCGCTGGAATACGCCGAGTTCGCCCTCCTGCGGGGCCGTGGGACTATCCGAATAGCGCTTGGCCATGGCCCCGAAATCCTCGCCGCTGTTCAATATCCGGTCGCGCAAATTGTCGGCTTTTTTTCGCAGGGCGGGAATGTCGGCGTCGGGCTTGCCTTCGGTGGACACAAAAATTTCGCGAAGGACTACAGTTTCCGGACGCACAAACTCAGCCTTGTGATCGTTGTAATACTTGACGATGTCTTCGTGGCTGACGATGATTTTGGAGCCCACTTCCTTGCGAATCAATTCCTGCGTCAGAAGCTGGTCGCGAATCTGGCTCTTGAAGTCCTCAAAATCCTGGCCGCTCTTGGTGACCTCGGCCTCCAGCGCTTCCATGCTGGGCAATTTGTTCTGCTGGCGGATGGCATCCAGCCGCTTGATGACGTCGGCGTCAACGTTAATCCCAGCATCCTTGGCTCGCTGCGTCAGCAAGGATTGATCGATCAAATCACGAAGAAGGTCTTTGTCCTTCGCCGCTACTTCCGCGCGAATTTGCTCCGGCGTGCAACTCGCACACGCGTCCCGCGCTTCGCTCTCGAGAGAGGTTCGCGCCTTTTCCAGATCCTCCCGCGTGACAATCTCGTTGTTCACGCGGGCGACAATTTCCTCGACCACGGTACTTTTCGTTTGCGCGCCCGCAGGAATGCTGAGGCCCGCGAAAAGTATAGGAAATATCAGCCACTGGCTTGGTTTCATAAGGATCGCTCGTTTTCCAGTTTATCGCTTCGTTTCCAGCGGAAGCAACACGTTTCTGACGCTATCCGCAACGCGCCCGCGGCGGTCGAGACGCATCCAGAGCGTGCCGCTCGGGTCCAGCCGCAAGCCTTCCTTCTGCGACCGAATGAATTTCACGAGATTCTCCGGCGATAGTGGCGTCTCAGGATGAAATTTGATGGCCACTTCGTTGGCGCGCCTCTCAATGGAAGAGATCAACAGCCCTTCGGCCAGCCCCTTCAGCAAAGCATAATCCAGCAAATTCCCCACCGCGGGAGGCGGAGCACCGAACCGGTCAGTGAGTTCGCTGTTCACCTCATCCCTTTCGGCTTCACCGGTGATTCCGGCAATTCGCTTGTACGTCCTCAAACGCAAATTTTCGTTCGGGATGTACTCTTCTGGGATGCGAATGTCGAGCCCGAGGTTGATCGTGGCTCGCATTTCGGGTTTGACCTCCTCGCCCTTCAGCGTCGACACCGCACGCTCGAGCATCTGCACGTACAGATCGAAACCAATCGCGTTGATGTGTCCGTGCTGCTGCCCGCCAAGCAGGTTTCCGGCGCCGCGAAGTTCGAGATCGAGCGCGGCGACGCGGAAGCCCGCGCCGAGGGCGCTGAATTCCTTGAGGGCGGCGAGACGCCGTGTTGCCAGCGGGGTGAGCGAAACATCCTCGGGAACGAGCAAGTAAGCGTAGGCACGCTGGTTCGAGCGCCCGACGCGCCCGCGGAGTTGGTACAGCTCGGAAAGGCCGAAACGGTCGGCGCGATTGATCAGGATCGTGTTGGCGCGCGGGATGTCGAGGCCATTTTCAACAATCGTCGTGCAGACCAGAACGTCCGCCTCGCCACGCACAAATTTGAACATGACGGACTCCAGTTCCTTCTCATTCATCTGGCCGTGCCCGACCACTACGCGCGCTTTCGGCGCCAGCTTGTTCACCAGATCCGCGATCGCGTAAATCGATTCGACTCGGTTATGCACCAGGAAAACTTGCCCATGACGCGACATTTCCTCGTCGATGGCGCGGCGAATCAACGATTCGGAAAATGGAGAGACCACGGTCTGAATGGCGAGGCGGTCCTTCGGAGGCGTTTCGATGACGCTCATGTCGCGCAGCCCAACGAGCGACATGTTGAGCGTGCGTGGAATCGGAGTCGCCGAAAGCGTCAGGACGTCGACATTGAGCTTGAGCTCCTTGAGGCGTTCCTTGTGCGCGACGCCGAAGCGTTGCTCCTCATCCACGACCAGGAGGCCGAGGTCGTGAAATTTCACGTCCTTGGAAAGCAGACGATGAGTGCCGATGACGATGTCCACTTGCCCCGTTTCCACGCCGGCCAGGACGGCTTTCTGCTCGCGCGGGGTGCGAAACCGGCTGAGCAGTTCGACGCGAACCGGGAATGCGGCGAAGCGGCGGCGGAAAGTTTCAAAGTGCTGGAACGCGAGCACGGTAGTCGGGGCCAGCACGGCAACTTGCTTGGAGTCGGTGACCGCCTTGAACGCGGCGCGCATCGCCACTTCCGTTTTGCCGTACCCGACGTCGCCGCACAGCAGGCGGTCCATGGGCTGCTGGCGCTCCATGTCGCGCTTGACGTCGGCGATGGCTATGGCCTGGTCCGGCGTTTCTTCAAACTCGAAGGCGTCTTCAAATTCGCGCTGAAACGCGCCGTCCGGCGAAAACGCGAAGCCCTCTCCCGCTTTTCGCCCGGCATACAGCTTCAACAATTTGTCGGCCATGTCCTCAACCGACTTTTTCACGCGCGCCTTTCGCGCCGTCCACGTGCTGCCGCCCAGTTTGTCGAGGACGGGTTTTGCGCCCTCGACGGCGCGGTAGCTTTGCACAAGGTCGAGCCGTTCGAGCGGAACGTAAAGGCGCGCGTCATCCGCATAGCGCAGGCGCATGAATTCGCCACGCGCGCCGCCGTTTTCAATTTGATGCAATCCCTCAAACTGGCCGATGCCGTGGTCGACGTGGACGACGTAATCGCCGGGTTTCAGTTCGGAAAAATCGCTGAAGAAGCTGGCTGTCTTGGGGCGCCGCTTCGTCGCGCCCTGCAGCATGGATTCAAAAACGTCCCCGGTCCCGAAGATGGCGACTCGCGCATCGAGAAACACCACGCCATCCGTGAACGGAGCGCGACACAGGACCACCGCGGGAACACTGCCGGCCGAGGAGTCTTCGGCAAGGCGTGCGCTCGTGGCGTTCTCTTCCAGTTCGCCGAGGCGGAAAGGGACCTCGTATTCGTGGCACAAATCGGCGTAACGTTCGAGTTCGCCCAGACTTTCCGCGGCCAGCAGAACACGTTCGCCCGAGGCAATGCGCTTGCGCGCTTCCTCCATGAATGCGGGCACGTTGCCGTGGAAGCGCGCCGTGGGATGCGTTTGAATCGTGCGGCTGTCGGAGTCCTCGCGCGTTAGCCCGAGGTGTTCGAGCTCCAGACGCGGATGGCGCGCAAGCTGCGTGTCCCAGTCATCAGTGAAGTAATGCGTAGACATGACTTCCACCGAATCGGCTCCAGTCGATTCGAGGCTCTCCAGCGCGCTTTCCAGAAATGCGCGGGAAGCTTCCTCGATCGCTCCCGGCTCGTCCAGAAGGATGACTGTGTCTTCATGCAAATCGAACAAGGAATGAGCCCGAATCGCGCGCTCCGTGCCCGCCGAATTTCCGTTTCCACCGCCAAAACCAATGCCTGCCTGCTCGAGGAGCGGCGGAAGCGTCACGCGTTCGATGGGGCGAACGGAGCGCTGCGTGTTGGGATCAAATTCGCGCAGGGATTCGACTGAATCACCGAACAATTCAAGGCGGACGGGCCGCTCGGCTTCCGCGGGGAAAATGTCGACGATTCCGCCGCGGACCGTGAATTGGCCCGGCATTTCCACCATGTCGTGGGATTCGTAGCCCACCCGCCGGAGATGTGCGACCAGGTCGTCGAGCGAAACTGTTTCGTCGCGCGCGAGCGTCCGCGCCTGCTCCGCGTAGTAAGCGGCGTCGGCAAGACGCATGCGAGCGGCGGCAACCGGCGCAACCACGACGCGCGCTTGCCCAGTGGAATATCGCCACAAGGTCACTGCGCGGTTTTCGAGAATTTCCGCGTGCGGAGCGGCGTCCTGCCAGGGCAGGACATCCATGGCGGGCAGGACGGTCACTTCGGTGGCTTCCTGCCCGGCGAGCGCGGCATAAAAAAATTGCATGGACGCGGCGAACACTTCCGCTCGTGCACCAGATTCGACGAGAACAACCATTGGCCGGCGCAGTTCTGTCGCAACGATAGCCGCAAGCAAGGCTTTTCCTGTGTCTGTCAGGCCGGCGAGCCGCTCGCGCGCGGTTCCCTGGCGCAAAGCGGCAATCGCGGACTCCAGCGCGGGATGCCGGCTCACCGATGCCAGAGTCTCCGAAACCGATGACAGAATCATGATTTGTTGTTGGTGTCGCGTGGCGCGGCCGAAACGTTTGCCGCGGCATTGCGGATTCGTTGAACCAGTTTGGTCGTGGAATATCCGGGCGCAAGCGGAATGGAGACCACGCGCCCGCCGGCGGCTTCGACCTCCTCGCGCCCTGCGACCTGGTCCAGCGCCCAATCCGCGCCCTTGACGAGGACGCTCGGCAGCACGCGGGAAATCAATTCGCGCGGAGTCGGCTCATCGAAAATCGTTACGTAGTCCACCGAGGCAAGCGCGGCCAGAACCTCGGCGCGGTCCTGCTCAACGACGAGAGGGCGTTCCGGCCCCTTGTTGCAGCGAACGCTGCTATCGCTGTTGATCGCCACGACCAGCACATCGCCAAGGGCGCGCGCCTCGGCGAGGCACCGCACATGGCCGGGATGGAGCAAGTCGAAACAGCCGTTGGTGAACACAACACGGCGGCCAGCGCGCTTTTCGCGCGCCGTCATCTGAACCAATTCCTGTTGCGAAACAATCTTTCCCATGGAAGATGCAGCGCGCACGAAACTCATGTGCGGCAATCTGCAAAAGACAGCCCATTCATACTATCACGCGAGAGGTGTGAGTGTTTCCTGGCCAAAGCGGAGCTTAGCGATTTTCTTTCCGAGAGGCCGTATCTCGGGACTTCGCGGCCGGCCCCTCTCGATCTCGCTGAGGCATGTTCGGTGGCAATTTATTGTCCCCAGGGCACAAGAGATATAAGATGCGCACGCGCAAAAGGTCCAAATCGGAAATCCTGACTTGAGTGTTCGGCGCCGCCAGCGCAACTAACCAGATCCGGAGAAGAAACAAAGATATGAAAACTCGATGCACGCAAATCACTCCAGCAGTGTCGTGTACTCGATGCGAGCTTGTCCGGCGATCGCTGAGGCTGGGCGGCCTGCTCGTCTTCGGCGTCGGGCTGGTTATCACTGCGACTGCGGCGCCGTCATTCAGCCGACAGTCTGCCACCTCACAGAATCTTGCAAGCAGTTCGATCCCGGACGTCAAGTGCGTCATCGGCCTGGAGAACATCAAGCCCGGCGCCAAGGGCACACTCACTTCGTTGCCCACCGGACTGGAGTTTACGGCCGGGAAGAAGAACGCCGACATCGCCACTTCTTCCATCCAGGACGTTTTTACAGGCCGGGAGAGCAGACAGGACGTCAGCGGCATGGGAGGCACGCTGGTCGAAGCAGCCATTCCTTACGGAGGCGGCCGCGTGGTGAGTCTGTTTTCGCACAAGGTGGACGTCCTCGCAGTGGAATACGTGGACTCGAATGGAGGCTTTCACGGAGCCATCTTCGTGCTTTCCGCAGGCAAGGCAACGGAGTTCAAGAATCAACTCGTTGCGCATGGCGCGAAGGTCTCCACGCACGTGGAAGCACCGGAACCGAAGGAGCAGAATCAATGAAGGCCCTCAGCCGAACTCCACATCTGTCCGTTCTCTTGTTCACCGGTGGGTGCGTAGCCCTCTTAATGGCAGCTTCACTCCTGGCGCAGCCTGGCCCGGCTGGAAAACCCGGACCTGCTGCTCAGCAGACGCAGAAGTTGACTGCCTCAGCGATTCAACTTGAACGCATTGTACAGCCGGACGACTTGCTGATCCCGGAGGATACCCGCGTCTCGATGTACGAAAACGTGATCCTCCAGTTGATCAAAACCAGGAAATTTCAGCACGTCTATCGGAGCGGCGACCGCACCGCAGCCGATGCACCGGATCTTGTTGTCCTGCATTTAATTCCCGAGGCTTTCAAGCCTGGCAGTCAGAAGGAACGGGAAGTCATCACCGTCGCCGGAGCGACTTCCATCAAGGTGAAGGTTCAATTTACTTCGCGCGAAGGCAAGGTCCTGCTTGAGAAGGATGTCGTAGGCAAGGTGCGCTTCTACGGCGAGAACCTGCGCGCCACCTACGACCTCGCCAAGAAGGTTTCCGGCCTAGTCAACGAATCATTCTAATTATCTCAGAATCGCGGCTACGGCGCCTATCCGGCTTTGCGAGTTCTGGCTTTTTGATTTGTAGCCCCTTCCAGTTCATGTTCCACGAACAAAAAGCGCGGTCATTAACTTTAGTGAACACGGACTTCGCGAGAATTGCTTGCGCCCCGCGACGAACTGCTGCTTTACATCGATTTAACTTGCAATTGTGACAAGGCTCGCAGATGCTCACCCTGTTTTCGGGTAAGGTTTGCTTTCTTTTTTGGCGGCGCTCAGTTAGAGTCCCACTGATTTTGTTCCTGCTCAGGAACGGAGCAGGACGCGAACGGTTTGCAGGATTGCGCGCAACGGAAAGCGCAAGGAAATAGCGCGCACAACCAGGAGGCGGCACGATGTGGGAAGCAATGGAACAAATGGGATGGGTGAAAACGCTCAGCAGCACCGGATGGATGTATGCGAGCGTTTCCGTCATTCACTACCTGACCATGTTTTGGTTTATCGGGTCGATGGCGGTGGTGGACCTGCGGGTCATGGGCGTCGCGGCTCGAAAAAGAAATCTCACCGAACTCTCCGCGCAGATATTTCCCTGGGCGTGGACGGGCATGATCCTGGCCCTCATTTCGGGATTTTTCATGTTCTTGACGGACGCGGGGGATTGGGCGCCTGATCCGGTATTTCACGTCAAATTGGGGATGATCGTACTTTCCATCGTGTTTGCGATATGGGTGCAACGTGGCGCGCCGAAGTGGGGGGCGCTGGCGGAAATACCGACCTCGGCAAAAGTCATTGCCGCGATCGCATTGCTGCTGTGGATTCTGACGATCCTGAGCGCGTCGGAAATTCCCGCAATGGAAGGTCTTGGATAGCGATCGGCATGCGGCGGCAGGGGCGCAGCCAATAGAAATTCTCGACTTCTAAAGAAAAGAGGACAGCCCGATATGTACGGACTACTTCAGGCGTTTGCAAAATGGCTCGAGGGAACTCCGTGGGGGGTAGGCGTGCGCACCTCACTCTGGGCTTACCCCTTCACCCAACTGGTTCATTTCACCGGCCTGTCCATTTGGCTGGGGACGAATCTGGCGCTGGACTTGCGGTTGCTCGGCCTTGGGAAGCACCGCGAAACGGCCGCGCAGCTCCGGGACGATTTGTTCGCCTGGAATTGGATTGGCTTCTGCATTGTGGTGCTCGGTGGTCTCCTTCTGTTTTCCTCGACTGCGACGACGTTTCTGGTCAACGTGGCGTTCCGCTGGAAGCTGGGCCTTTTTGTTCCGGTGGCGCTGCTCTGGCACATCTTCGTGCAATGGAAGGCGCGCGACTGGGGAGCAACGCAGGACGCTCCGGCCATCGCAAAATTTTCGGGCCTCGCGGAAATTTTGCTTTGGATTTGCGTGATCACCGCGGCCGTCGAAATTCCGAACCACTAGGCATCTGTCCCACGGAACGAAGAATCGCCCTTCACGTTTTGGCCAGTCCCGTCAGGTACGAAAGAATGTAGCCCACCGCGCCAGCGGTGGGTATGCGTATGCGCGGGAGGCAAACCTCGGAGGGGCGACACATGGCCAAGCAAATGTGCCGCCCCTCCGGGGCTGTGAATGATTGTGCTCCGTTCCCCCACCGTTCCACGGTGGGCTACGGTATGACGTCCCTCCGGGACTCGGGACAAATCAAGTGTTGGTCCCGCATGTGAGTATCGTGGTCGAAATATTCTGCGGGACATACTCCTGGCACGACCGCGGGACCAGGATCAGTAAACGGATTGTCCGTATACGTTACGCTCCACGCTGCCGTGCCACCGATATTTTCTGTTATACTCACGCCGAGGTTCCAAGCTGCGGGAAACGTACTTCGCACAACGGAATCTTTCTTTTCCAGCGCCGGGTCCCGTGCCAGGCTCTGCCCTTTTCATCGAGGCGGTTCGATGCGTGATATTGCGATCGTGGGTGGAGGACCGGCCGGCGCCATGTGCGGAGAGAGGCTGGCGCGTTCCGGCTACAACGTCACAATTTATGATGAACACCTGGCCTGGGAAAAACCGTGCGGCGGCGGCCTCACGCACAAGGCCATTCAAGCGTATCCCTTCCTGCTGAACGGCCCCCATCCAAAAAAACTGATCCGCACCATTGAGCTGATTTCCAGCAAGGGAAATCGCGCGCTGCTTGCGCTCGATCAGCCGATTGTCATTTATTCGAGAACGGTGCTGAACGGCCTTCTCCTGGAGCGAGCCGAAGCCGCGGGCTGCCGCGTCGTTCGTTCTCGCGTGAATCAGATTGATACCGCGGGGGAACGCGCCAAGCTGGCGACCGGCGACTCTCGCGTCGAAGCCGACTTCATCGTCGTCGCCGCGGGCGCGCGCAATTCCCTGCTCCCAGGCACTCGCCCGCTTGCGCGCAACGACCTCGAAATGACCCTCGGTTATTTTGTGCCGGCGCAGGCCGAGGGGATTTGCGTGAAATTTCTGCATCATTTTGAGGGTTATCTATGGTCCTTCCCACGCTGCGATCATCTCTCCGTGGGAATTTGCGGAAGCATGGCGAAACATACCAGCCAGGAACTGCGCCGCCACCTGCATGCGTTCATGGAGGGCGAAAATATCCCGCGCGAAGGCGCGCGTTTCTACAGCCATGTCCTGCCGTCGCCACAGAAGCAGACGCTTTCGTCACGTCGAGTTGTGGGGCGCAACTGGGCGCTCGTCGGCGATGCCGCCGCCTGGGTCGACCCGATCACCGGCGAGGGGCTGTACTATGCGCTGCGCTCGGGCGAGTTGCTGGCGGAATCCTTGATCGCGTGCAAGCCCGCGGATTATCCCGCGCGGATTCGCAAGGCGTTTTCCACCGATCTCGAATTTGCCACGCGCATTGCGCGGCGTTTCTACCGCGGCCGTTTCCTGGGAGGAGCCGTCGCGACGCGCATGATTCAGTTCATCGAGCGCAGCCCGACGTTTCGCACGCTCATGGCGGACGTGTTCGCCGGATCGCAGGATTATTGCAGCCTGAAGCGGCGCCTGTGGGCGCAGTGCGGCACCACGCTCACCGAAGTGGTGGGCAGCCTCTTGAAAGGCCAGCCGTCCCTCGCGAAGAACCCATCGACCGCAGGGACGGAGAACCTGCAATGACCCGGGGCGTTCCGGAAACAATCAAACCCGGCCTGGAAGGCTCCTGCGAACGGGTTGTGACTCTGGAATTGACTCTCGCTCATATCGATCCAACCTGGCCCGCTGTTTTTTCCACTCCTGCCATGATCGGACTAATGGAATTTGCCAGCTCGCGCGCCATTCTGCCCGCCTTGCCCGAGGGATCCTTCCAAGTTGGCGTGCGCGTGGAAGTGGACCATCTCAAGGCCGTGCCCGCCGGAGCAACCGTGATTGTCTCCTCCAAGCTCGTGGAGATCGACGGCCGGCGACTGATCTTCGAAGCGGAAGCCAGAAGCGGAACCGACGTGATTGGTCGTGGCCGCATATTCCATACGCTTGTCGAGCACTCTCGATTTGCTGCCATCGCCGCAGGAAAGCCCGCTTCGCGCTGAACGCGCAAGGATACCCCGTAGAACTCTCTTGTCAGGAATTTGGGATTAAAACTAGTAGGCGGTGCGGCGCGCTACGACCTTGCGCGGAGGAGGCGGGATCACGGTGGCCATTTTGCGAATCATGGCCAGGACGAGGCGCTTGTCCCCGTCGGAAAGCGTGGTGCTGTATTTTTTGATTTCGGAAAGGAAGCGGATTTCGTCTTCGGAAAGTTCACCCAGCATTTTCTGAGTGTCGCGGTCGCGCGGCGTCTCAGCGCCCGGAAAGAAGTCGGCCAGGGCAATTTCCATGGCTTCGGCGATCTTGGCGAGGGTTTCGAGAGACGGCACCGTGTGGCCGTTTTCCACGCGGGAAAGGTAGCAACGCAACAAACCTGTGCGCCGCTCGATATCGCCTTGAGAAAGGCCTCGCTGGCCCCGATAACTGCGGATGACTTCCCCGATATTTACTTTAGGTTTCTCTTTTGGCACGGGATCCACACCTTCTTGACCCGGCGGTATCTTACGCAGTGCGGCAAAAGTGCGCAAGAGGTTTCTTTGTTGTGTGTGAGTTGCAGTTCGTGAATGGTGATTGGTGACAGGTGAAAAACCGAAAGTCCTACGCAGGATCATCTCCATGGACCGGGTCGTTCTTATTTTCATGGATCACCAATAACATCCCTCATCGTCCTGGGCGTAATACATACCCGTGGCCGCGCACGGTATGGATCAACTTCACTGGATAAGTGTCGTCAATTTTTCTGCGCAGACCGGAGACGTAGACTTCGATGACGTTGCTGAATTTTTCCCAGTTGTAGTCGTAGAGGTGCTCGAGAAGTTCCGTTTTGGAAATAACCGCGCGGGGGCGGTGCGCTAGATACTCGAGGACCCGGTATTCCATGGGCGAGAGCGCGATTTCGCGCTCTCCTCGCTGCACGGATCGTTCCGCCGTGTCCATGCGGAAATCTTCCATGGTCAGGACGGGCGACCGCTGCCCGGTGCCGCGACGCACGAGGGCTTTCGCCCGCGCAAGCAATTCACCCAAATCATATGGCTTGGCCAGGTAGTCGTCCGCCCCAGCGTTCAGGAGACGGATAACCGATTCCTTTTCATCACGCGAGGAAAGGATCAGGACGGGAGTGGCGTGTCCGCGCTCGCGATATCGGACTAATAAGCTGTGTCCATCGAGCTTCGGCAGCAGGAGGTCCAGAACCACCAAATCATAAGGGCTGGATTCGGCAAGATAAAGTCCTTGAGCGCCGTCTGTAGCCACGTCCACCGCGTAACCCGAGTTTTTACGCAGGGATCGCGCAATGTTATCCGCCAAACGTTCATCGTTCTCCACCAGCAGCACCCGCATGGGTCTCCCTTGTGCCAGGCCTTGAAAATGCCCAAAAAGCTTAAAACGGGTTGCACTCAAATTTGCTATTCCGCGGATTCTACTACCGAAGCAGGTCCATTTGCCCGACATCTCTGGGCCTTTGAAGGCCGAAACGTTCTCTGGAAAATCTCAACTCCTGCTTACCAGAACGGAAACCCTAATTTGAAGGGCCGTTTGATTCACAGACAATTCTTGATAGAGTACACACACTTTGCGCGCCCCTTGGCGCGAGGAGACTCCATGGCCGCGCTCGACCTCCGACCACTCAGCCTTGGTGAATTGCTCGATCGCACTTTTTTTCTGTACCGGCGGCATTTTCTGCTGTTCATTGGAATCGCCGCCGTTCCCTACTTGGTCATACTCGTCCCCGTGCTGGCCGGGCTGATGCTCTATGGGCTTCCCGCGCGCTCAGGGTCTCCTTCCATTGTGCCGGCAGCGGCGGTGGTGGGCATCGTTCTCATCATTCTTGCGGCGATCGCGGTATTCGTCGCATTCCTATATTCGGCCGGAGCGTCCGTCTTCGCCGTCTCCGAGATCTATGCGGGACGCCACGCGTCGATCCGTGGCTCGTTCCGCCTCGTTCGCGGCAAGGGATGGATACTCTTGGGTATCATGTTTCTCAGCGGGCTTATCATGATGGCCGGCTTCATCGCTCTGATCATCCCCGGCATTTACCTGATGTGCCGAATACCCCTGGCAACCGCAGCAGCGATGATTGAAGACATTGGGCCGGGCGAAGCGATCGGAAGAAGTTTCTTTCTCACAAAGGACTTTGCCGGACGGTCCGCGCTGATCTATTTGTTAGCGGTATCGCTGCAGTATGGCGTCGGCCTGATGTTTCAGATGCCATTCCTCGTTCTAACCGCGGTCACTGCCAAGCAGTCGCACCTCGTGCTCTTATGGACGGTCCTCGGACAAGTGGGAGGCTTGCTTGGGGGCATACTTGTTGCGCCGGTCCACACCATCGGCTTCGCTTTGTTCTATTATGATCTGCGCGTTCGGAAGGAAGCATTCGATCTGCAAATGATGATGCAAGCGATTGGCCCCGACCCCGTGCCTCCGCCGATTACAGGCGGAACACCCCCGGTGTTTGGAAGAGATGCGTCCTGAACGGTCCGGCTGGCTCAATTCCCCCTCGGCGAGGAAGCTCCAGGTCCTTGCAGCAATTCTGTTCACCCTCACCGTTATTCATCCAAGATCTGCACGGGCGACAGAACCGGCGCGGCAATCTTCGGCGAGTCCGAGCTATGATTCGGAATCCTTCGTCAAGGAATTAGTGCGTTTGAAAGCGGAACTGGGAAGCGCCGGCAAGTCTACGGAAACTCTGCGCGCGTATCGCGAATCTCTTCCGCAAGCCTGGGCCGTGGAGGCCGGCGGGCGCCACTACGATGTGCCGAGCAATCTGCTCGTCTCGCGATTGGCCAAAGCGGAAAAGGAGCCTGAGCTTCGCGGGCAGCAAATAGACGAGGCGCGAGATTATCTCGATGCATTGGCCGCGGAAACAGCGTCCCTTTCCGGGCAGGCGCCACCGCGCACGGATTCCGCCCGGGCCAAACTCGACGCCATATTGTCGCGCTCAGAATATAAACGCACGCGGCAGCGTTCCTGGTGGGAGATGCTCCGCGATCGTATCTACGACATACTCCAGAACGCGTTGGACCGCATTTTTCGCCGGGTCGGTGGCCAGGCGTCTTTCGGGTACGCTCTGCTGTGGATCGGCGTTTGCGCAGCGGCCATCCTGATTGGCTACTGGATTTTCCACCGCTGGTTTCGCACGGCCAGAGGCGTGGAAATGGCCTTGCAAAGCGCGGCCGTCCCCGTACGATCCTGGCAGGAGTGGGTCTTCGCCGCGCGCGAAGCGGCCGGGCGCGGCGATTACCGCATGGCCATTCATTGCGCCTACTGGGCAGGCATTGCGCGCCTTCAGGATCTCGGCGCACTGGCCCCCGATCGCGCAAAGACGCCGCGGGAATACCTCCGCGCGCTCGCCAAAGCCAAGCTGGTCCTGCCTGAGACGCTTGCGACCCGACAGCAGGCGCTCTCCCTGCTCACTTCGCGGCTTGAGAAAATCTGGTACGGCTATCAGATCGCGACAGAGGCGGACTTTCGCGATTCCCTCACCCAACTGGAGACTTTGGGATGCCATCTACCCTAGATCCGGGAGACCGCAAACTCTTGCTCATCGGCGGAGCGATTTTGCTTCTGCTGATTGTCGCGACGGTCGTACTTGCGCCGGCTTCAGACGAAGAGGAAGGCCCCGGAACTCCCACGACCTATTCGACGGCGAATGGCGGCGCGCAAGCCGCTTACCTTCTGCTCCGTGAGCTTGGGTACAGATCGGAGCGATGGGAAAAATCCCCCTTGGACCTGCCGGCTGATGCCGAAGGAAAGATCCTCATTCTCGCGGGCCCGATCGATCTTCCGGACAAGAAGGAACGAGATTCCCTGCTGGGATTCGTGCGCGCCGGCGGCTGGATCATTTATTCGGGCAATGTTCCGTTTCTCTTCGTCGAAACCGGCGCGGTTGCTCCTCCTTCCCTCACGCCGGCATCGAGTGTGCCTCGTGATACTTTTCCGGCAATCGCTCCCAGCCCTTTCACTCAAGGCGCATCGAAAATCACCATGAATGCGAGCTACCGCTGGGTCGCTTCCGATGGCGCTCAAGTCCCCTTGTACGGCGAACCCGAAGAACCTGTCGTTGTCACGTGGCGTCTCGAAAAAGGGCGCGTACTTTGGTGGGACGCTCCCACGCCTATCACCAACTCGGGAATTTCAATGGACGGGAACTTGCCTTTCTTTCTGGGCTGCATTCAGGCCGTTCGCCCCGGCGCGAGTCCGGGCGAGACGACGGTTTTGTGGGACGAATATTTCCATGGCTATCGTGGATCTCTGTGGGACTATTTCGAGGTGACGCCTGTGCCGTGGGCCATCCTTCAACTGGCTCTCGTTGCGGTTTTCGTTTTGCTGGCGTTTGGCCGGAGGAGCGGGCCGATCTATGCGCCGGCCGCGGTTTCGCGGCTTTCGCCTTTGGAATTTGTTGATACGCTCGGTGATTTATATCGCCGCGCGAGTGCGGGCTCCGCGGCGGTTCGCGTGGCCTACCAACGATTCCGCACGCAATTGGTCCGCCGCCTCGCGCTGGCGCCTTCGATTTCCAACATGCAGCTGGACGCCGCGGTCCGCGAGCGCCTGGGCTGGAGGCAGCCGGGTTTCATCGATACTTTGCAGCGCGCCGAAAAGGCCGCGCGCGAAAGCGACGTTCCCGGCTCGGACGCGCTGAAAATTGTGCAAGCGCTCGAACACTACGAACTCTTGTTCGGACTCAAGACGCGACGCAACGAGGAGAAACGCTAAGTGGAAAATCTCGCACGCCTCACGACGCATATTCGCACCGAGCTCGCGAAGGTCATCATCGGGCAGCACGAAATTGTCGATCAGTTGTTGATCGTGCTCGCTTGCGGGGGCCACGCCCTTGTCGAAGGCGTTCCAGGGCTGGCGAAGACGCTCACAGTCAAAACGCTGGCGCGAATTTGCGGACATGGATTCCAACGCGTCCAGTGCACGGCGGACTTGATGCCGGCCGATGTCATTGGAACCAACGTCTTCAACCTCGCCACCAGTGCGTTCACGCTGCATCGCGGGCCCATCTTCACCGATTTGCTCCTTGTCGACGAAATTAATCGCACGACGGCGCGCACGCAGGCCGCGCTGCTCGAAGCCATGGAAGAGCGGCAGGCCACGATCGACGGCGTTCGCTATCCTCTCGGGCCGCACTTCACCGTGTTCGCGACGCAAAATCCGGTGGAGTTCGAGGGTACGTATCCGCTCCCGGAGGCGCAACTGGACCGGTTCCTGCTGAAAATCCGGATCGATTATCCGAGCGCGGAAGATGAAGGCGCAATTCTGAAACGGTTTGAAGCGCTCACGGATCCGCATTTGATCGAGCAAGTGCCGCTCGAACCGATCGACCCAGCTCTGCTTGCCGCTGCGCGTTCCGAGATCGCCCAGGTGCGCGTCGAGCCCGCGCTCTATCAATACATCGTTTCGGTGATTCGCAGGACGCGCGATTGGCCCGCGCTCTCTCTTGGAGCGAGTCCGCGCGCGGCGATTGGCCTGTTCTTTGTCGCGCGCGCGCTTGCCGGAATGGAAGGCCGCGACTTCCTGATTCCCGACGATATCAAAGCTGCCGCGCCCGCAGTCCTCCGGCACCGGCTGATGCTGAAACCGGAAGCCGATCTTGAAGGCTTCACGGCGGATTCCGTGATTGCGGAAATTCTTTCGGCTGTCGAGGTACCGAAGTGAATTCGGCTACGACATTCATTCCAGCCGTCGCGACCGCGCGTGCGCATTCGGCAGGGCGGTTCAGGATCGGCTTCGGCGCGAGGTTTTTTGTCGCGTTGCTGATCGGACTCGTCTGGGTTGTGCCGGCTGCGTGGTCGCCCCGGTTGATTGCGGGAATGTTCGTTTGGGATGGCCTGTTCCTGCTGCTCTGGCTCCAAGATTTGCTGCGCCTTCCGAAACCGGGAGAGCTCGAACTGCAACGCGTCTGGCATTCCCCGCCCTCGCTCGGCGTGCGCTCCAAAGTGTCCGTTGAAGTGCACAACTTCGGCGCGCGCCCAGTCTTCGCGCGTGTGACCGACGAGACCTCGCGCGCGCTGCGCCGTGAACCTCCCGTGGTCGAACTTGCCGTGCCCGCGAGAATATCCGCGAGCGCCAGCTACGAAATTTTCCCGGCGCAGCGCGGCGATCTTCCCATCGGCAAATTATTTGTGCGGTATCAAAGCGCCTTGCGGCTGGCCGAGCGCTGGGCCGTGGCGGAAACATCCGCAAGCGTGCGCGTTCTTCCCAATCTCGAACAAGCCAAGCAGCAAACGCTGTATCTCATCCGCACGCGTCAGGTCGCCATGGAGCGGCGGCGCAGGCGCCTGCGCGGACTCGGTCGCGAGTTCGAGAGCCTGCGCGAATACCGGACGGGCGATGAATTCCGCAATATCAGTTGGACGGCCACGGCCCGCCGCTCAAAACTCATTACGCGCGTATTTCAGGTGGAGCGCAGCCAGACTGTGTGGATCGTGCTCGATGCAGGCCGCCTTCTGCGCGAGCAAATCGTGCGCGGCGGCGCGACGCTGCGCTTGTCGAAACTCGATTACGCCGTGGACGCCGCGCTCGCCCTCGCGCAGGTAGCCATGCACTCCGGCGATCGCGTGGGGCTGCTCGCCTACGGCCGGGAGATTCAACAGAATCGGAACGCCGGCCGCGGGGCGTCCCATCTGCACTCGATCGTCGAGTCCCTGGCGCTAGTGCATCCCGAGCCGTACGAGGCCGATCACGGCCGCGCGGCCCAAGTGCTGCTCACCGAACAACACCGCCGGAGCCTGATCGTCTGGATCACCGATCTCGCCGAAACCGCCGGAACGCCGGATGTGGTGGAGTACGCCCTGCAGATGACCCGGCGCCACCTGGTGCTCTTCGCAGCGGTAGGCCAGCCCGATTTGAACGAACGCGTCGCGCAGCGCCCGGAGTCCGAAGAGGAAATGTTCCGCTACATCGCGGCGATTGAGATCGTGCAGCGGCGCGAGCTCTTGCTGCGCCGGCTCAGACAGCGGGGGGTGCTCGCCATGGAACTCATGCCCGGCGCGCTGGCCGCTTCGCTAGTCAATCAATATCTGGACATCAAGGACCGCAGCCTGATTTGACCAGCCGGGACCAGCCACATATCCGCGGCACTTGATTTGAAATCCGAACTTGAATTTTCAGATTTGCAATGCTTGATTTGTGAAGATTGTTGGAGCGCTACTAATTTTCCTGGGCCACTTGCTTTTTGCTCCCGCTCATCAAGTATAGGACCAGCGCAGTGAACAGGACGGCCGACAGCAGGAACTTCAACGGCGTCGCGATTTTCACCGGCGAAATAAACGCTTCGATCACGCCGGCGACCACCAAAAGCGGAATCGTTCCCAGCAAAAGTTTTGTTCCCCGGTTGCCCGCCTGCCGCAAGGATTCCTTGCGCGGCATCATTCCCGGAAACAGCAGGCCGCGCGCAATCTCAAGTCCCGCTCCCGCGGCGATGAAGATGGCCGGCAGCTCCAGAGCCCCGTGCGCCGCAACGAAATCCCAGAGCTGCAGCGCCATGCCCCCGCGGGCGGTGGCGACGGCGAGCACACCCATCAGCAGGCCATTGGTAATCAGCATCCAGAGCGTGCCGAGGCCCGCGGTAATTCCGGCAGCGAACATGGCGAAGCCTACCGTGATGTTGTTCGTCATGATTCCGGACGCCGCCATGGGTTTAATGGCCAGGATGGAGTGGGTCCACATCTCGTGTTTTTCGATCGTCTCGATCATCTGCGGTCCGAGGATCTGGTGCGCGAAACCCGGATCGCGAAGAGTCACCACCGCGCCCGCGATTCCTCCCGCAGCAAAAACGAGAGCAGACAAAAGCACGAGCGGAAAAGTCTCGCGGAAAATGCGCGGGTAAGTGTCCACGTAGAAGCGGACGATGCCGCCCCAGTTCGGGCGCTTGCCCATATAAATTAAGTTGTGCGCGCGCGCCAGGAGCTGATTGAGGTAGGACGTGAACGGACGGCTCGTGATATCCTCGCGGACCGTCGCCAGGTCGGAGGCCGTTTGGCGGTACAATAGGCCCAGTTCCTGCAATTCGTCGTGATTCAGGGCTGCCACGCCGCGCCGCCCGGAGCGGTCCACAAGCTGCTCGAGACGCTGCCAGTGCGGTTTGCGCTTCGCCAGCCATCGAGTGGAAATCATCCATGCCCTCGAGCCCATCAGATCCTGCCGCCTACGATCCCGCCGCCGGCGAAAAGCTTATCATTGAAACGCCGGAACAGACGTCGATTGAATTCCCACTTGCGGGAATCGGCAGCCGCTTCCTCGCCGTTTTGATCGACACGCTGATTCAAATTGCCGTCTTGATTGTTCTGGGGCTGATTTTCGTTGGGCTGGGCTTTAGTTTTAGCGTTGCAGGATTCGGTCAATCCTCGACCGCGGCAGTCTGGATCAGCGCCATACTCATCTTCGTCTATTTTCTACTGATGTACGGATACTTCATGCTGTTCGAATCGA
>Ga0209517_10002962_pt1 | contig 23378 bp, 20 predicted proteins | sample PeaSoiMetSII2010_FD_187695 | JGI IMG/M metagenome (GOLD analysis project Ga0209517, IMG submission 187695) | Peat soil microbial communities from Weissenstadt, Germany - SII-2010 (SPAdes) (version 2) | ecosystem: Environmental > Terrestrial > Soil > Wetlands > Peat | place: Germany...
GAGAAGGGCGAGGGCGCAATAGAGGGCGAGGAACGGCATCGCCTCTACTGGGACGGAATGCCCGTCTGGGGACGCCTCAGTATGCACTCGAAGCTTTTTGCCGGTTTGGGCGCCTCCGTAATCGCTTCCACCTATTGCAGCAGTTGGATTTTCAACGCCATGGACCCCGCTCGGCCCTTCGAGAGTATGGCAAAGGCATACACTGAACTGTTTATCGTTCGCTCCGACGACTACAAGGAGAAATATATCAGGGAGAAGCTGGAGTTCTTCAAGTGTGACGGCATTATCTATCATGATTCGAAAACATGCCCCAACAATTCAAACTGCCGGTATGGGATGCCTCAGCGGTTGCAGCTCGAAACGGGCATTCCGGCCCTGATAATAAACGGCGATCTCAACGATCTCAGGCTTATTTCGGATGAACAGACCAAAACCAACGTAGAGGCTTTCATCGAGCAGCTTGAAGAGGCAAAGGCGTAAGAATAAATTGAGGAATTTAGGAATTTAGGAATTGAGGAATTGGAAAGACAGGTGAATTGGGAGTTTGTTTTTAATTCCTAAATTCCTAAATTCCGGAGGTTGTCATGGCTCACTGGTTGAATCTGGGACAAAATTTCAAGGTCAACACAAAGAAATATCCGGATAATTTGGCCCTGAAGGACCAAGACAGAAGCTTCACCTATCGCCAGACAAACGAGCGTGTGAACCGGCTTGCGGACCGTCTGCTCTACATGGGAATAAGGAAAGGGGACAAGATCGCCGTACTGTTGGAAAACAGTATCGAGATCGTGGAACTCTATCTTGCAGCGGCCAAGACCGGGATAATCATTGTACCCATAAACTTCCGTCTCGTAGGCCGTGAGATCGAATATATCGTCAACAATTCCGACGCCATGGCAATATTCGTGCACGAACAGTTTACCGGGACGCTCAACCAAATCAGGGGCGAATTGGGCAACATCGACCCGGAGCGTTATTTCGTGGTCGGGCAGTGCGCCGAAGGCTTTCGGGAATATGAAGCCTTCATCGGCGAGGGATCGCCCGAGGAGCCGGACTGCGATGTAAAACCTTCTGATACCTGGGTCCTTATATATACTTCGGGCACTACCGGCAAACCAAAGGGGGTGCTCAGATCACATGAATCCCACATCGCCTACTATATACTTAACGCAGTCGATTTCGGGTTTACCGGCAAGGACATTTGCCTGAATGTAATGCCGTTGTGCCACATCAACTCCGTCTATTTCACATTTACTTTTCTCTATCTCGGCGCATCCGTATACATTCATCCGGCCCTTTCCTTCAAAACCGAAGAGGTGTTGGAGATAATCGAACGTGAAAAGATCACTTTCATTTCGTTGATCCCGACCCATTACAATCTGATCTTGAGTGCTTCCGGCAAGGGACGGGACCGTGACCTGAGTTCCATCCGCAAGCTGCTCTGCTCGTCGGCGCCGGTCAGGCAGAAAATGAAAATGGAGATAATGGACTTCTTTCCCGGCGTGCAGCTCTACGAGGCGTACGGATCGACTGAAGCGGGCATTGTCACCATATTGAAGCCGGAAGAACAGTTGAGAAAGCTCGGTTCGATCGGGTGCGAGAGCTTTGGGACCGATCTCGTCAAAATTCTCGACGAAAAAGGCCGTGAGGTCCCGTGTGGCCAGATAGGGGAGATATACTCCCGCGGTCCGATGCTGTTCGACGGATATTACAAGCTCCCCGATAAAACCGCCGGCTCTTTTCGGGGCGAGTACTTTTCCGCCGGGGATATGGGCAGGAAGGATGAAGACGGATTTTTCTATATCGTCGATCGCCGGGATAACATGATAATAACCGGTGGAGAAAATGTTTACCCCAGTGAGTTGGAAGAGGTGATAGGGTGTCTTGATTCTGTGTATGATTGTGCCTGCATCGGAATTGCCGATGAAAAATGGGGTGAAAAAGTAGTTGCAGTGGTAGTGCCCGGGTCCGGACTTGACGAGGACCAGCTGAGTGAGATCATAACGGAGCGGTGCAAGACGAACCTGGCCAGGTTCAAACGCCCCAAGGAGATCATATTCATCAAACATGAGGAAATGCCCAGGACAGCAACCGGAAAGATCCTGCACAGAAAATTGAGGGAAACGTTCAACAGAACAGAGAACACTAAGGAGTAAATTCATGAGAGAAGTTGTAATAGTTGGAGCGGCGAGAACTGCCGGCGGTCAATTCGGAGGCTCGCTTAAGGGAGTCACTGCTCCCGAAATGGGCGCGGCCGTGATTAGAGAAACTATAAAACGTTGCGGGATTGCACCCGATGTAATCGAGCAAACCGTTTTCGGCAATGCCTGGCAGGCAGGCGTCGGCCCCAATGCGGCCAGGCTGTGTTCGGTTATGGGTGGTATCCCGGTGGAAGCCCCGGCGGTTTCAGTCAATGTCCGTTGCGGTTCGAGCATCCAGGCTTTGATTTTCGGCGCTCAGGCCATAAAAGCAGGTGACGTAGATACCGTGCTTGTAGGTGGTACCGAAAGTGCCAGTAATATCCCCTATGGATTGCCCCGCGCCCGCTGGGGATACCGCATGGGCAACGGAGAACTGATTGATTTCATGCACAAGGACGGATTTCTGTGTCCTCTGGGCGGTGGACTCATGGGGGAGATCACAGACTGGCTCGCCAAGGAAAGAGGGATCTCCAGGCTGGAGCAGGATGCTTTCTCCGCCGAATCGCATAATAAAGCCGAGGCCGCGATCCGGGAAGGAAAATTCCTCGAAGAGGTCGTTCCTATTCAGATCAAAGGGAAAAAGGGCGAACCAATCCTGGTTACCGAAGAAGAGATCTACCGTAAGGGTGTAACCGCGGAATCGCTGAGCAAGCTTAAGCCGGTCTTCTCCAAAGATGGCACGGTAACCGCCGGAAATGCATGCGCCTTATGCGACGCTGCATCGGCTGCGGTGCTGATGGAGCGCGGCAAGGCCCTTGCCATGGGCCTGAAGCCCATGGCCCTTTTGAGAGGCTATTCTTTTGTCGGGGTCGAGCCCAAACGGTTTGGCATCTCGCCGGCCAAAGCGATACCCGTCGCTTTGAAAAAAGCGGGGCTCCAGTTAGGCGACATCGATCTCATCGAACTCAATGAGGCCTTCGCGGCTCAGTATATTGCCTGTGAACAGGACCTCGGGCTGGATCGCTCCAAGGTCAATATTTACGGGGGAGCGATCGCTCTCGGGCATCCGGTAGCCGCTACGGGCACAAAGATTCTCACCACCCTGCTCTATGCCATGCGGGAGAGGGATGTGACACTTGGCGCGGTTAGCCTGTGCATCGGCGGAGGAAATGGCGTGGCCGCCATAGTTGAGAGGCTCAACTAAGACGATGTTGAGTTCATGACTCATCACACTAAACTCGAAATCAAACCGGGGCAGGCTGTGCTTCTCTCTTTTGCCGTTATCGCAGCCTGCCTCCTGAGTTATGAATTCTTTGACGCGCCCGCCGCACGTTTTTGCGCAAGCCTTGACTACAAAGTCAAAGAAATATTCGGTCTGATAACCTGGCTGGGGTTATCCACACCCTGGGTGGTTGGCGCACTGGCCGGGTTTATCTACTTCAAATTCATCAAAAAAAAAGAAACCCCGGCAAATGCGGCCGCTTTCCTGCTCGCGGCCGTGATCTTCTCAGGACTGGCGAACGACCTTCTAAAGGCGCTGATTGGCAGAAGCAGGCCCGGGTTGCTCCTTTCCGAGGGCATATACGGGTTTAAACCCTTTACCAGCCAGTATTACTATTCCTCGTTTCCATCCGGCCACGCCAACACCATAGCTTCCCTGTGCTACGGCCTTTTCCTGGTAACCGGCCGTTTCAAGTTTTTTCTGCTGGGTATAGCTTTGGCCGTGATGGCCAGCCGTGTTATAGTGGGAGCTCATTTTCCGAGTGACATATTATTCGGGGCTTACCTGGGATTAGTCGTTACCGAACTGTTGAGATCAATATGCCATTTGCGAACATAGGCGACATCGATCTATATTACGAGATCCACGGCGAAGGATTTCCCCTCCTCTTTATCAGCGGGCTTTCATCAAGCACCTGGACCTGGGAAGGACAGATTCCCTTTTTCAAGCAGCATTACAGGTGCATTGTTTTCGATAACAGGGGGGGCGGATTGTCAGGTAAGCCGCCGGGGCCGTATTCGATAGCACAAATGGCCGAAGACGCGCTCCATCTGCTGGACCACCTCTGCATCGAAAAGACGCTCGTTTTCTCCCTTTCAATGGGGGGAATGATCGCTCTGGAGCTGGCAAGGATTGCATCGGACAGGCTTGGCGCAATGCTTCTGGGGTGCACCCATGCCGGGGGAAAGAGCCGCATTTCACCCTCGCCCGAAACTGTGTCGCTCCTGATGGACAATGAGGAGCTAACCCGGGAACAACTCCTGCACAAGCAAACACCCCTGTTTTTTAGCGATAGTTTCCGGTCCGAAAAATCCGAAATCATTGAAGAACATTATCGCGTGCAGCTTCTTGCGCCGGATCAGCCGCAATTCGCCTTCCAGGCTCAACTCAAGGCAATCTATACGTTCGATTGCACGGACGCCTTGAAACAAATCAATAATCCTGTGCTCGTCATAACCGGCACGGAAGATGTTCTGATTCCACCGGCAAATTCAACCTACCTTACCGCACACCTCCCAAATACCGAGTTGATCGTAATATCGGGGGCTGGACACGCCTTGCATGTCGAATGCCGGGATTTTCTCAATCGGGCCGTTCACACTTTTTATCAGAAGAATTTAGGGATTTAGGGATTTAGGGATTGGTGAACCATTGTATCCATTCCCCGTAGCCCCTCGCGCAGGCGGGGGTCCAAGCGAAGCCGGTCAGTCCCCTTGGCATGAAAGCCGAAATGACGAAGGAGTATAGAATCTTCAAAGCGGCGGGTTGCTTTCAGAGTGGCGCAGGAAGTTGGCAGCGTATCTCCCATTTTAGGCGGTTATTTGTTTGGGCGAATCTGCCTTAAGGCAAACCGCGTGCTACTCCTCCCGCCTTCGAGGGAGCCCCCCTGGCCTCTAGTCTCCGTCATCCGGTAACGTCCGCTCTCGCGCTCGGATTTGACACGCCGCGAGGGCTCAGTGCGGCTTAAACCGGCACAATTGCCAGTGAGTCAAAAAGCGAGTAAAAACGACGGACAAAACTGGACAGTTTGTTGTACTGTCTAGTTAGGGAGAACCGGAAGAAAGGAGCGTATTTTGTGCCAAGAAAAAAAGAGGGCAACGATACGAACCTTCGCGAGAAGGCAGAGCGAAAGCTGGGATTGGAATTGCAACGGCCCGAAGAAGAACTTGCTGAGGATGCACAACGACTTATCCATGAATTGCGGGTTCACCAGATTGAGCTCGAAATGCAGAACGAAGAACTCAGAAATGTTCAGGCGGAGCTTGAAGAATCCCGCGCGGGCTATGCCGACCTCTTCGATTTTTCCCCCGTGGGATACGTTTCGATCGACAAAGACGGTCTTATACACGAAGTGAACCTCACTTTGGCAAGACTGCTCGGTATTGAAAGGGGCCAACTGATTGGGAAGCCTTTTATGCTTAATGTGGCGCCAGCGGATAGGGATTTGCTATATCTTCACTGCGGAGGGGGGTTCAAAACCGGAGGCCGGGCAGTTTGTGAGCTCCGCTTGAAGAAAAAAGGCGGTGAAGAGTTTTACGCCCAGTTGGAGAGCATCTTTGTCAAAGATGCGGAAGGAGCGTCATCATGCAGGACCGCGATCATGGATGTCTCGGAGCGCAAGCGCGTGGAAAAGGAACTGGGCATCTATCGAGATAATCTCGAGAAGTTGGTGGAAGAGCGCACCTTGGAGCTGGCCAGAACGAATGAGCTGCTCATTCAAGAAATAGCGGAGCGGATAAATGCCGGGCAGAAACTTGAAGAGCAGGCAGGCGAACTGGAAGAAATAAATACGGCGTTAAAGGTCCTCCTCAAACTCAGGGAAGAGGAGCAAAAAGAATTAGGAAGAAACATTCAATCCAATTTAACGGAATTGGTCCTGCCGTATTTAGATAAACTGAAAAAGGGACGATTGGACCATATTCAAAGATCCTATGTCGAGATTCTTGGGTCCGCCATCCATGAGGTTTTATCTCCCTTCTTGAAAAATCTTTTTTCAGCAGAGTTGGCCAACAACCTCAGCCCCACGGAAATCCAGGTCGCCAATTTGATCAAAGAAGGAAAGACGAGCAAAGAGATTGCCCAGTTGCTGTGTATTGCTGAAAAGACCGTGTCGTCACACCGCTATCAAATCCGCAAGAAGCTCGGGTTGATAAACGAGAAGATCAATCTCCAAACCCACCTTCGCTCTCTCAAATAGTACCCAAATATCATCAGTATATCCTAGGTTTATTTACAGTATCGACATCTCTTGATTTCATGCCGATACTAATGCTGCTATGGGAGATTTGTGTCAACAAATGGAGGCCCAAATGGATCCAACGAGATACAAACTTACCCTGCATTGCGTCGGGCCTCGTGGCTGTGGCTGGCATGGCGTTCCAGAACATGCTCCCATCGGTCGTGATGGTCAGCACAACTGTCCCCAGTGTGGATTAATGCTTAGGGGTATCAGTGACTCAACACCGCTAACTATTCAGCAACTAACTGAAACTTTACAGTTTCTTAATCGAAACTTTTACCCACGAGGAGAGCGGTGCCGCTAAAGCTCTGTAAAGCGTCCGGCGCGAGACCTAGAGGGATTCTGCCACATCGTCGGGGTCCTCTCCCTGCTCTATCAGCTTGCGGGCGTGGGCAACCTGTTGCGCGGACAGGAACCGCTTGCGGCCCATCCACACCCCACGGGCCACAGCCGCCGCGCGGCCCGCTTTTGTCCGCTCTTGGATCAACGACCGTTCAAGCTCTGCCAGTATTCCGACCATTTGCAAGTCTTTTCCGACGAGGATGCCTTCATCCGCTTGGTCGCAATACCAGCCAGGCTGGTCAAAGGTAATCGACTCGTCCTTGTACGTCAAAGTCATGGGACGTACATCGCGGCGAATCGGATCGCCTGTTTCAGGACAAATAGGATTATCAGTTATTGTCTTTAACGCTTCAAGATCGTAGGTCGGTTTCCGCTTCTCAGCCATAACACAATATACATCTTCAAGATGTTGAGCCAAGTTGTTTCGAGGTGCATAGCTGCTGTCGGCGAGACAGGCGGGCTAAATCCATGAAAAGCACTCCCCGCCAATGCGCATACAATCTCTCAATCCCTAAATTCCTTTCAATGTCTTGACGAAGACCCCTATCTTCGCGGTGAGCTGCGGTTCCGCTCCCCAAAAGAAATGATCGGCGCCTTTGAGTACTTCAAGAGCGGGCAGTTTGGTTTTTGGCCGTTTGGAGAGCCAGTTTTGCAGGGACTTGATTGAACAGTATTCATCTCTATCCCCGACGATTATAAGTGCGGGCGCATCGGGGAGTTCGAGTCCTTCAAAAGAAATAAAATCCAACGGCGGCGCTAAAAGTATGAGCGAATCGGGACGAAGGCCCATTCGGATTGCCTCCATCGCTGCCCATGCCCCGTAGGAATAACCGGCGATATCGATGCCCGCCGTGGACTTGTTCCGGAGCAATTCCGAGATGGCGATCAGGTCCACGGCGTCTTTTTGCCCCTCAGCCGGGTTGCCGCCGCTCTCGCCTGCTCCCCTGAAATTATAGCGCAGTGTTCCCCACCCCAGGCTCGCAAACGCTTTGCGCGCCGCCTGGATCACGTTATTGTCCATGTTGCCTCCAAAGAGCGGATGGGGATGGCAAAGGATTGCATTCCGACCGGTTCTCCCTTCTTCGAAAAGACCTTCCAGACTTATTGCGCCGTTCTCCACCGGGATGCTCAACAGCTCTTCAGACATAATTGGCCCCTTTTCGGTCGCCATATGATAGATTATCTTTAGCTGGCCTGCATCCGGAAACAGCGGATGCGAGCATTTTCCGGATGGAAACTACACCGGAACAGCCGGTCTTGCCACGAATTAAAAAGGACGTTGAATGTCTCTTTTCAGATCCGCTCTTGCGCTTAGCGGGGGTTCCGCACGAGGATTATCGCACCTGGGAATTATCCAGGAAATCGAGCGGACAAACCTGAAGTTCAATATGATAGTCGGCACCAGCATGGGGGCCTTAGTAGGCGGCCTCTACGCCTGTTTTGGATGCTCGGCCAAGGTAGTAGACAGTTTGAAAAAACTCTTTGATAGCAAGCTTTTTGTCAAGGCCACCTCCAGCGCGGTGGAGGAGGATTCCACCTCTATCGGTCCTGACGGCTTTTTTAACCGCTTTACGTGGCTGTTCAGACAAGGGGTCTTCTACTCCCGCACGATGATGCAAATGGAACTTGTAAGTGAAAATATGTTCACCGAACTGTTGGCGATGATTGTTCCCGATGTGCTCATAGAAGACCTGCCGGTACCGTTTGCAGCAGTTGCGATGGACATGCTCACCGGGGAAGAGATAGTGCTCACAAAAGGGTCTCTCAGACGCGCCATTGCCGCAAGTTCCTCGATTCCGGGCATCTTCCCGCCAATCCAGGTGGACGGACGGATCCTGGTCGACGGAGGTTGGACCGATAATGTTCCAGCAACTCCGGCAATCGCCCTGGGAGCTCATTTCGTCCTGGCCGTTGACGCAAGCGTTGAAATTGCGGGAATTGTGGCAAGTCCAAGGTCCGCATTGGAGGTCCTGTTCCGTTGCAATGAAATTACGCGAATTCTTCTAACCAGGCATCGAAAATCATCCGCCGATGTTTTGATCACCCCCGAAATAGGGGACCTATTTTGGGCCGATTTCAGATCCCTGGACCACTGCCTTGCGGCAGGAAGAAAGGCCTTCGAGCAAAATGCATCAAACATCCGCAAACAAATGCTCCTGCGCCGGGTCCGCACACTTGAAGGAACCATTCATCCAGGCCGGACCGGGGAGTGGAAACATCCGATGGTGATAATGTGATACTAAAGGAGCGGGGAGCGGGGAGCGGGAATCAGGCAGGCCCCCGTGTTTATTCTTGCTTCTCGCTCCTTGCTTCACGCTCCCCGCTCCCCGCTTCTCGCTTCTCGCTTCTCGCTTCTCGCTCCCTCCTGTCGTTGAGAAACACAGGTCCTCAGATTTTTTCCTTTGACAATACACTCCCGAATTATGCAATAGTAGCTTTAAAGATCGGTGGAAAATCTAACGCAGTATGAAAGGGGATGTTCAATGGCTAGCAGGTGTTCCTATGCCGTTTTTATGGTGGGCTTGAGTCTGTGCATCCTGCTGCCGGCGTTTGCAACGGCCGGAACGAGCGAGGATGCCAAGGTCCAGGCGTCGATCTCTGTGATCAGGGAGATTATGGATATCCCCGAATGCGCGATTCCACCCAGTCTTTTGCGCATGGCCAGGGGAATTGCGATCTTTCCGGATCTGCTCAAAGCGGGATTTATTTTCGGAGGCCGTTATGGAGTCGGGGTGCTGCTGGTGCGAAACCCTGACGAATCCTGGGGCAACCCGGTTTTTTTCCGCCTGATAGGAGGCAGCTTCGGGTGGCAGATCGGCGCCCAGTCCAGCGATGTTATACTGGTGCTAAAGAGCATCCGCAGCCTGGATACCATCTGTGGCGGTAAATTCACTCTTGGGGCTGACGCTTCGATAGCGGCCGGACCCGTAGGCAGACAAGCCGAAGCGGACACCGACGTTTTGCTCCGGGCGGAAATCCTCTCCTACTCCAGAAGCAGGGGCCTTTTTGCGGGACTCTCGCTCGAAGGCGCCGCAATCCAAGTGGAATACGGCCCCACAGCGGCATTCTACAACACCCCGGGATTGCTTCCGGTAGACATCATTAAAAACCCCAACATGATGGCCCCCCCGGTTGCGGTGGAACTTAAAAGGGTGCTTGACTGGTATTCGAAACAGTAAGGAAAACCGTCACACAACAATAACCCTGTTTCTGCCGTCCGTTTTCGCGTGGTACATCGCCTCGTCCACCCTGACGAAAAGCTTGCCGGCATCGATATCTGCCGGCTTGGCTTCGGTTACCCCAAGGCTTATCGTGAGGCGAATGGGCTGGTCATGGTAATAGAACCGAAGAGTTTCCATGCTCGTTTCACTCTTTTCCAATGGGAAATGTTAGCCTCGCCCCGTGCCACCCTATTACCAAAATCATGGGGCAAAGCGAAAAGATCAGGAGTAAATAAACGATGCTGATGCTCCTGAATCTTGTCAGAACGTCGGGGGTCATTTCTCGCAACACAAGAGCGGCAAGAGAGACCGCCAGCATGGGAAGGGAAACAGATATTTTTATGTTGATCCTTCGCAGCGGCCTGGCCAGGTAATTAACCCACCAGGATACCAAGCCGGTCAGAATCACGACAGGGGTAAAGATTACTCCTCCCGCGAGGCAATGGAATGCGGTGGCCTCGTATGAAGGGTCGCCTGTTATAAAGTATAACAAAATGAAGAAGGCCGGTGAGAGCATGAACACAATAGGGAAATGCACTGTCATCGGGTGCGGATGTCTTCTAAGAAAGGGCACCTTTTTAAAGAGTGGTTCAAGAAAGGTCTTTCCCTCGATTTCGGAAACCGGCTCACGCTTGATTATCCCCACAGCGGGATATCTGTCGAGGACTTCAGGCCCGTGGGGAGCGCCGCCCAGGTCGGTAGTAAGGTCCTTGCCGGAGGGATGGCGGTTCATATGGGTGCCTGTTTTCCACAACTTGCTCAGGCTTACGTCATAGATTTTACCTTCATAGGCGATATAAACGGGCCTTCCTTCCTTACCGTCCTTTTGGGCAAGTTCTTCGGGGCTGAGTTCCATGTCAGGCATTTGAATTCCCCTCCCGGGTCACATTGAGTTTCTTCACGCGATTTCAAAAGATAAGGTATCGAGCGGCTCAATACAATCATTACTCTAAATTCAGGAGAGCACTCATTGCTTTTGAGGCGTAAGGACTTATGGTGATTGTGGCATGAAAACTCACTACTATGGTATTCTTTCAGTAGGGGAGGTCTTTGTGCCCTCCCAAAGCACTCAATTTCAAAGCAACTCTGTTTTACGAGGAGGTCGGTTTCCTTGAAAGCACCGCTCATTTTCGTGCTGATTGCCGCATTGTTCCTGTTTCCCGCTCTTTCCACGGGTGAGATCTCCAAAGACATTTCGGAAGTCCGGCTTTCTAACGGCCTCAAAGTCATTATGCTGGAAAACCACAAAGCTCCGATTGTATCTTTCCAGGTCTGGTACCGGACCGGGGCGCGCAATGAAATAGCGGGCAAAACCGGGTTAGCACACATGCTCGAGCACATGATGTTCAAAGGGACCGAGAAGGTTAGCGGTGAGCAGTTCGTCAGGGCATTCTATGAACTGGGGGGAGAGCAAAACGCATCCACATCCCATGACTTTACCTATTTTTTCGAATCCCTTGCTTCAAACAGCATAGCTGTGCCCATCGATTTTGAGTCCGACCGCATGAGCAACCTGGTTCTCAGGGAAAGCGATTTTCGAACGGAGAGGATGGTAGTTCTCGAAGAGAGGCGAATGCGAGTCGATGACGACCCGCAGTCTTTTCTGCTGGAGCAGTTGGAGGCCGCTGCGTACCAGTCTCAACCGTACCATTGGCCTGTTATTGGATGGGCCCAGGATATCGAGAGGCTGACGATAGATGACGTAAAGGCTTTTTACTCGCGCTACTACAACCCTGCCAACGCTTTCATCGTGGTAACCGGGGACTTCAAAAAGAAAGATCTTTTACTACGGCTGGAAGAGACTTTCGGAAAAATCCCTGCCGGAACGGCCGCCCCCCGGCTTTTCATTGAGGACCCCCGCCAACCGGGCGAAAGAAGAGTTATTGTCGAACATCCGGCCCAGGTCGGGTCCCTGGTGGTCGGCTGGCATGTTCCCAACCTTAGAAGCGAGGACAGTTACGTTCTGGAGGTCATAAAGGCCATTCTTGCCCAGGGTAAGAGTTCCAGACTCTATGACCACCTGTTGCGCGGCAAAGCGCTCGTGCTGGACTCATCCGTCGACTACAGCCTGACTTCCCAAGACCCGGGGCTTTTTTATATTTCCTGCTCCTTTCTTCCTGGAAAGGACCCCAAAGAAATAGAGCAGGCGGTCTATGAAGAACTCGAGCTTCTCAAAACGGGCCCCTTGGGGACTCGGGAACTGGAGAAGGCAAAAAACCAATTGGAGGCATCCTTTGTCTTTGACCAGGAATCCATCGAATCCATGGGGGAGAAGCTTGGCGAGTATGAAACGGCTCTTGACTGGTCGGCTATCAACGCATACGTTCCATCGATCCGGAGCGTTACACCGCAGGATATTCAACGGGTTGCCTCCAGGTACTTCACGGCGCAAAACCGCACTGTCGGCATTCTGAGTCCATCGAAGCCATCCTCTGAGGCCGTACCCCAGCCTTCAGGAGGAGGCATCAAACAACGGAGCATAAGGTATCGGGCCTCGCGGTGAACAGTGAAAAACAAAAACCCCCGATTGCTGAATTCACGCACAAAATACGAGCGCTTGCCATGAATGTGAAAAAGCACTTCATAGTGTTTATTCTGGGATTGATAGTGCCTCTGCTCACGGGCGCCTGCTGCCTGGCGATGCCGAAGGCCGAGATGATCGAATTGCCCAACCACCTGAAGCTGATCGTGTTCGAAGAGCATTCGATTCCGGCCGTAACCCTTGAATTGCTGGTGTCTGCCGGTTCCTGGCAAGACCCGCAGGAGATGAAAGGTCTGGCAAACCTCACGGCCAAGTCTATTCTGCTTGGAACCCGGTCTCTCTCATTCGATGAGATAAATAAGAGGCTTGACTTCATCGGGGCGTCTCTGGATGCGGATTGTACCAGGGACTTCGCCCTGATCGGCATGCAAGTGCTGAAAAAGGACCTTGATGCAGGATTGGGTCTCTTTACGGAAGTTATCATCCATCCAACTTTCCCCTCAGCCGATGTGGACGGACAGAAAGATGACATAATCGGATCGCTGCGCTCAAAAGAGGACGATCCCATTGAGGTTGCGAACAAGGCCTTCAACAGGGCGCTTTTCGTGGATAATCCCTACGCCTCCCCCGTAGAGGGTACGGAAAAATCAGTCGCCGAAATTGGGACCACGGAACTTTCCAGTTTTTACTCTTCATTTTACCGGCCAAACAACTCAATCCTGGTGATTGGAGGGGACATAACCCTCCGGGAAGTCAAAGACATTATCGTTCCCAAACTGGTAGAATGGGAAGCCGCAGGAATTTCTGAAACACCTTCCCGGGTGGAATTCGCCGAAGGAGTGGTCAACGTCGCCATTGATAAACCCGTGTCACAAGCGACGATCATGCTCGGCTGCCCAGCCATGGAAAGGGCCAGCGCGGATTATTATCCCTTTCAGGTTTTGAACCAGATCCTGGGTTCGGGGGACCTGTCGAGTCGGCTCATGGTCGAATTACGCATCAAAAAAGGACTTGCCTATGCTGTTGAAAGCTACCCGGAAGCCCGTAAGCATGCGGGGTCTTTCCGGGTTATTATCCAGACCAAGGCTTCGTCTGCCAAAGAGTCTATTGCGCTTGCCAGAAAGGAATTGGAGCGGCTCCGGCACGAACCGGTTTCCGAAGCGGAACTCCAGGCGGCAAAGAAATTTTTGACAGGCAATTTCCCTTTAAAGTACAGCCAGCAAATCGATTATGCAAAATTCCTGGCTCAAATTCAATTCTATGGACTCGGCTCCGATTATCCCGACAGATACGCCTCCCTGATAAATGCGGTGACCTCGGAGGAGATCCTCGGGGTGGCAAAAAAATATATAGCCCCGGAGAATGTTACGGTCATAGTCGCCGATCTGAAAAAAGCGCAAATAAAGTGAACAGTGGAAAGTGAATGGTGAGTTTAAAAATGAAAAGGAGAGTTTTATGAAAAAAACGTTGATGTTCTTGATCTCTTTGTCTTTTCTTATGATGCCATGCGCCTCGTTTGCCCAGCAGGACAAAGGCCCCGGGCCCGGAGACCAGGCCCTTGAGCAGCAGAAGAGTGCGCCGGACCAAAAAATGATGAAAAAACACTGCGACCATAAGATGGGCGAACACCACAAGATGATGAAAGAGATGAACGACAGGCTTGACGCAAAAGTGGCAGCCATGGACGCCGCGACGGGTGATAAGAAGGTGGAAGCAATGGCGGACGTGATTAAGGAAATGGTGGCGCAGAGAAAAGAGATGCAAGAGCACATGATGAAAATGGGACACAAATGCATGAAATGTATGGAGCACAAAAAACATAAGAAGGCGCAAGATAAGGAAGAGAAGTAATACAGGACTGGTTGCTGAGGACTGAAGACTGAGTGGAAAAGCACCGCAGGCTCCTCCGCAACGCCATGGTGTAGCCGCGTAGCGGCCGAAGGGGGTGTAGCGCGCGCAGCTCCCCACGCTTTTAAGAATCTATCTTTGAACTATTGTAATTACAGCCCGCAGTATTATTTTCTCGCACAAGAGTGCCGCTGTCTGCGGCATTCTTGTGACTATTTTTTCGCTACTCTTTAATTTTTGCGCTTTTGGAGAGGAAAGCTCAGCGGCCAACGGAGTCTTTCCGGTTCACTTATTCATCTGCTTTTTTGAGATTGCGGGGCTTTTGCAAATGCCGGATCTATGCCGCCGGGATTTTCTCAAACTATTCGGAATTGCAGGAACGGGAGCTGTGCTTTACGGCTGCGGAGAGCCGTCACAGCGTTATCTGATTCCTTTCATCAGCCCCCCTGAAGACGTCGTCCCGGGAAAGAGCGTGTATTACGCAACGACGTGCCGCGAGTGTCCGGCGGGCTGCGGAATGCTGGCCAAAAATCGTGAGGCTCGCATAGTCAAGGTCGAAGGCAACCCCGCACACCCGGTCAGCGGAGGCAAGCTCTGCATGCGTGGACAAGCTTCGCTGCACGGCCTCTACAACCCCGACCGATTCCAGGGCCCGATGCAGCGAAACGCGGCCGGCGGTTTCGATCCCATCACCTGGGATCAGGGCGAGGCGGTTTTGGCCGCGAAATTATCCGAAGCTGTGAGCAAGGGCGGCAGCGGCCGAATCGTGGTCATGACCGACCTGATCACCGGGTCGTTAAGCGATTTGACAGGGATGTGGCTCAATGAAATGGGCCAGAAAAACGGCCACATTATATATGAACCTTGGTCCTACGAGCCTCTGAGAAAGGCCAACCAGGCTGTTTTTGGCCGCGATGCCATTCCGGCTTACCGGTTGGATGAACTCGATTTTCTCATCTCTTTTAACGCCGGCTTTCTCGAAACATGGATATCAAATCTCGAATTTGCGCGCCAGTACGGTTCCTTTCATCCAATCAGCGGTAAGAGGAAGAATACCTTCGTCTTCGTTGGACCGCGGCTTTCCATGACGGCAAACAATGCAGACCTGTGGGTCCCTACCCGCCCCGGAACGGAATATGCCGTAGGACTGGGAATCATTCGGGCAATTCTCGACAATAATCTCGTTTCCGGATTGCCTGCCGATCGCAGGGCGGCGCTTGCAGCGATGGTAGTCAACTGGCCGGTTGACAAGGCAGCCGCAATAGCCGGCTGCGATCCGAATCTAATTGAATCCGTCGCAAAAAGGTTCGCGGCCGCCGATCGCCCGCTCGCTATCGCAGAAGGCCTTTCCCAGTGTCTGCCCAATGCCACCGAAGCCGCCATGGCCGCAAATCTGCTCTGCACTCTGAAGCCAGCAACCCTTTCAGCCATCGATTTCAACAGGGAATCTTCCTATACCCTGGCCGCCAGGGCCGATGCGATCAAAATCGTTGTCGACCGGATGCGCTCGGGGGAAATTGACGTTTTGATTTTCAGGGGAGCAAATCCGGTTTTCTCGCTCCCGAAATCCTGGGATTTTGCCGGAGCGATAAAGTCGGTGCCTTTCGTGGTTTCATTTTCTCCGGCCATCGACGAAACAGCAGCACTGGCCCATCTGGTGCTGCCCAGCCATTACAGTTTCGAGTCCTGGGGTGATTACTCTCCACGAAAGGGAGTGACCGGGTTCTTACAGCCGGTGATGGGACCTGTTTTCAATACGAAGCACATGGGAGACATCCTGATATCCACCGGGAAAAAGGTAAAGGGAGAACAGAGCTTTCCCTTCAAGGATTTCTACGAAGCGATGCAGGGCTACTGGACGCGCATATCGGCCGAGGCCGGGATCGAAAACTTCGATGCGTTCTGGCAGAAGTTGGTCATGCAGGGCGGGTACTGGCCCGAACAAACCGGAGCAGCCCCGGCGCTTTCCATGCCTGTGCCGTCATTTGATTTTCCCTACCCGGAGCAAAATTCGGCAGCGGCCCTTCCGCTGGTCATCTATCCGACCGTACAGTTTTTTGACGGCAGAATGGCCAACCACTTGTGGGTACAGGAAATTCCCGACCCGATGACGCAGACTACCTGGGGGGGATGGTTGGAGATTCATCCGGAGACCGCCAGGAAATTGAACCTGGAAAAAGGAGAGCTTCTCAGTCTGAAAACGGATCATGGGACTATCCGGATACCGGCCCTCCCAATCTACACGGTACCGGAAGGCGTCGCTGCAATACCTGTGGGGCAGGGACACTACAACTTCGGAAGATTTGCAAGCGGGCTTCCGGCAAATCCTTTCGAACTGCTTGGCCCCGATCTGGACCCGGTTTCAGGAGCCATCCTGCGTCACGAGCTAAATCTGACAGTCGAAAAAACGGGTGAAAAATTCGATATCGCCCACACAGATGGAAGCTACTTTCAGCACGACCGCAACATTGCGCAGACAATTTCTCTGGAAGAGCGAAACAGGATGGCGGAGGCGGGAGAAAAACCATACATCGATTACCCCCTTCCGCAAGGCTACCAGAAGTCGAAAGATTTCTATCCGCCTCAAATGTACAAAGACTACCGCTGGTCGATGGTAGTAGACCTGGATCGCTGCATAGGCTGCGGTGCCTGCGTGGCCGGGTGCTATTCGGAAAACAATGTCGCGGTTGTGAAACGGGAACAGGTGCTCAGGGGCCGCGAAATGTCCTGGATAAGGGTGCAGCGATATTTCGACGATGACAAAAAGAGCGCCAAGTGGCTGATAATGCTTTGCCAGCACTGTGACAACGCGCCCTGCGAGTACGTATGCCCGATCTACGCTCCTCACCACAGCGTGGAAGGGCTCAATAACCAGATTTACAATCGCTGTTTCGGAACGCGTTTCTGTTCTCAAAACGATCCTTACAAAGTGCGGCGCTTCAACTGGTACACCTTCACCCGGCCAGAACCGCTCAAATGGCAGCTAAATCCGGATGTTACAGTGAGACAAAAGGGCGTAATGGAAAAATGCTCCTTCTGCGTTCAACGAATCATTGAGGCAAAACTGGACGCCACAGCCAAAGGACGCAAGGTGCGCGACGGCGACTTTACGACTGCCTGCGCCCAGACCTGTCCGACCGGCGCCCTCATCTTCGGCAGCCTGGTCGATCCGGACAGCCGGGTATCGAAGCTGATCAACGACGTCAGGGCTTACCAGGTGTTCGCGCACCTTAATACCAAGCCTGCTGTGATTTATCTCAAAAGGGTTACTCAGACAATTACGGTTTGATCGCTAAGGCGGGTGGGTCGCGATAAAACGGCGTCCACCCTGCATAAAGGTTTATGGGGACCTGAACTATGGCGACGGTTTCACATGGGGTGACCAAGGCGGCAGGGCCGCAGAATCTGACCACTTATGGCGCGGTGGACGATCAGATACTGGGGGCTATGTGGACCCCCGGCCGCGTTTACTGGATTTGGCTGGCCGCTACCGGGCTGGGCGTTCTGGTCGGCGCTTGTTCCTGGGCCTACCAGATCGCAACCGGCCTGGGGTCGGCAAACATCCTCCACCCCGCTATGTGGGGCACCTACCTGGTCAATTTTGTGTTCTGGGTCGGTATCGCTCATTCCGGGACCCTTATTTCCGCAATCCTGTTTCTGTTTCGCGCATCCTGGAGGACCACCATTTCCAGGAGTTCCGAAGCGATGACCGTTTTCGCGGTAATGATAGCCGGCATGTTTCCGCTCATTCACCTGGGACGTGTCTGGCTGGTGTACTGGATACTTCCGTACCCGAACCAGCGAAACCTCTGGCCCAATTTCCAATCGCCCCTGGTTTTCGACGTAGTCGCGATCTCAACGTATCTAACCGTAAGCTTTCTTTTCTGGTACACGGGCATGATTCCGGACCTTGCGACAATCAGGGACCGCACCACCGGTATGAAAAACAGGATATACGGCTTTTTCTCGCTTGGCTGGCGGGGTTCGAACAAGTCGTGGAAGCATTACGGGACTGCTTACCTGCTGTTTGCAGCCCTTGCCACCCCCCTGGTCATTTCCGTTCACAGCGTCGTTTCCTGGGACTTTGCCCTGGGCGTCGTTCCGGGATGGCACAGCACGATTTTCGCCCCCTATTTTGTCGCGGGCGCGATTCATTCCGGACTTGCGATGGTGCTCGTGCTTCTCATCCCGATGCGAAAGATTTTCAAGTTCGAAAACCTGGTAACGATCAAAGTGCTCGAAGAAATAGGCAAAACCATAATCCTGACCGGGCTTATCGTCGGCTACTCATACATTGTCGAGCATTTCCTGGCCTGGTACAGCGGTGGGAAGGCCGAACAGGACCAGTTCATGTGGCGAATTACCGGCTACTATTCCTGGTGCTTCTGGATGATGATCATCTGTAATGCCGTCGTTCCGGTGGTTCTTTTCTTCAAAAAGGTCAGGACAAACATACCTGCCCTGTTCTCCATAGGGATCCTGGTGCTCATCGGGATGTGGATGGAACGGCTGGTGATTATCGTAGGGTCGGAGGCCCATGAATATGATCCTTACTCATGGGGTGTCTATATGTACCCGTCATTGGTTGAATGGGGCATCATGATCGGCTCCTTCAGCCTTTTCTTCTTCCTGTTCCTCCTTTTTGCCAAATTTTTGCCCACGATTGCCATTACGGAGGTAAAGGAGGCGATACCGGTGCCGGCCAGGAATAAGTAAGAGGGTGACTCGATGGCTATCAAAAAACCTGCTCTGCTTGGGATTTTCGCATACCTCGATGAGGTCGTTTCGGCTGTAGAGGGCCTGAGAAAGGAAAAGGTCCCTATTGAGGCGGTCTATTCCCCGATGCGGGTTGAGGAAATCCGGGAAGCTCTCGACGAGCCGATCCTGGGACCAGGGCGCTTCTTCACGCTTACGGGGGCTATCGTCGGGCTTTTTACCGGGATTTCTCTTGCCTGGTTCACGGAGGCTCAATGGAATTTCGTAGTGGGCGGCAAACCCACAATCTCTGTAATACCGATGGTTATTCCGGCTTTCGAGTTTTTCATCCTGATAGCCGTGTTTTTCACGATGGGAGGTTGGCTCTATCTCAACAGGATGCCGGCAAAACGGCTTCCCGTCCATTATGACAAGCGCTTCAGCCAGGACCGTTTCGGGATTCTGGTTTATTGCACGGATGCGGACCGCGAGCGGATTTCGAGCATACTGAAGAACACAGGGGCCGAGGAGGTCCGTGAAGTTGAAGGGTGAGATGTACGAAGAAATCGAGCAATCTAAAAAATCGCTGAACTGGGGGGCGTTAAAAGCGTTGAGCCTGCTCCTGTTTGTTGCCGGAGCGGCGGCTTTTGTCTACCAGCTCTTCGGGGGCGACGCCAGAAGGGCCTGGTCCGCTTACCTGACCAACTATGTTTATTGGACAGGCCTTGGGTTCGGAACTTTCCTGCTCTCCCCGGTACTTGTTGCGACCAACGCGACCTGGGGAAGGCCGGTGAAGCGATTGTCGGAGTCGGTAATCTTTTTTCTGCCCGTGTCTTTCATTGCACTTTTGCCTCTTTTCCTCGCAAGGGCGGACGTTTTCTGGTGGGTGCTCAATCCGGAAGAACAAAAAGCTCCGTGGCTCAACACGCCCTTTTTCTTCGCGCGCGAGGGCATCGGACTGCTTGCGCTGGCTCTTGCGGCGGCCCTGGTCGTCTACAATTCCGTCAAAAACGACCTGGAGTTCATGAAGGGGAGCACCAGCGGCAATGCAGAGCGTCGGAGCGCTCAGGCCACCTTTTCGGTAGCATACATCATCCTCTATGCGTTCATTATGACGCTCGTGTCGTTCGACATGATGATGTCGCTCAACCCGGAGTGGCTCTCAACCCTTTTCGGGGCTTATTACTTCGTGGTTTCCTTCTATGCGGGGCTTGCATTGCTGGCTATTCTGTCCACTTTTGCCGTAAAAAAGATGGGCATGGGCAAAACGATCTTGAAAAAGCAGTTTCACGACATAGGCAAGCTCCTTTTTGCCTTCTGCGTGGTCAGTATGGATTTTTTCTATGTCCAGTTCCTGGTCATCTGGTACGCCAATATTCCTGAAGAGACCCGATACATCCTCTGGCGCGTCGTTTACGACCCCTGGTCGGCGCTGGCGTGGACCGTACTGATATGTCTTTTCATAATCCCCTTCATAGTTTTGCTGCTGAGAAAAATAAAAATGAAGCCTGTCCTTCTCTCAGCAATGGCCGTCTGGATTCTGATCGCGATCTGGCTGGAAAAATTCCTGCTGGTGACTCCTTCGATGGTGAAGAGCAAGTCGCTGCCGCTGGGAATTTTTGAAATTCTGATAACCATTGGATGGCTCGGCCTTTTTGCTTTCTGTATCCTTTCCTTTTTGCAGAAGTACCCGGTTCTGGCGGTTTCAGACCCTAAACTGCCCGAGGCGTTCGAAACGGAAGAGGCGAAGGTGCACCTGGCGTGAGACAGGGTTAACAGTTTCACTGAAATTTATCCGACTGGGAAAAAATGGCTGAAGGCACCAAGGCGACAAGAAAAGAAGCTATGTGGTGGGCTGGTTGGTTCTGGGCAGCCGTTTTGCTGCTGGTCACCCTTCTATATCTGTATTACCTTTTTCCAAAACAGGACCTCGGACCGGTACAGCCGGTCTATTTCAGCCACCGTATACACGCCGGGGTAAAACAGATCAACTGCCGCTTCTGCCATCCTTTTGTCGAACGTGGCGAACACGCGGGACTGCCCGAAGTCGAAAAGTGTTTCTTTTGCCATAAATACATAATTCCGATGCATCCGGAGATTGTGAAAGAACAAGAGTACCTGGACCAAAAGGTCCCGGTGCCCTGGGTCCGCATCTACTTTGTTCCGGACTTTGTAAAATTCAGGCATTATCCGCATATGATCGCGCAAATCGACTGTCTGACCTGTCATGGTGATGTTCCGTCGATGGACCGGTTGCGCAAAGTGGATTTCCAGATGATTTTCTGCATTACATGCCACCAGGAGAAAAAGGCGCAGCTCGACTGTTACTTGGGCTGTCATCACTGAAAGAGTTTTTAGTTTTGAGTTTTTAGTTAGTGTCCATCCGGAAACTCCGGATGTGACACTTACAGTTTCCAATAATTCGGTTTAGAGGTAAAAGCTGGTGCAACTTCTAAAAGTTGAAGAAAACGGGACCGCAAAGCTTTTCTTCCTGAGTTCGGCCTTCTGGTTTGCCCTTGGCACCCTGGAGGGTTTTACGTGCGCCACCCAACTGGTGATTCCCGACCTGTACGGGGGCATTGCCGGGCTGGTTTTCGGCAGGGTCCGGCCGATGCACACGACCACCATGATCTTCGGTTTCGCCGGCTGCGCTCTTATCGGGAGCGCCCACTACATAATGCCTTCGGTGCTGCGGACCTCGCTTTGGAGCGAGCGGCTCGGCAAGATCTCCCTGTGGCTCTGGAACCTGGCTATTCTTACGGGTATCGTCGCTCTCGATCTCGGGTACTCACAGGGCAGAGAGTACGCCGAATGGATTTGGCCGGCCAACGTTTTGGTCCTGCTTTCCATGGGGCTCATATTTTTGAACCTGCTCCAGACCGCCGTCAACCGGCAGGAAAAGCTGATGTACGTTTCGACCTGGTATATTTTCGGAGGCCTGATATATACTTGGTTTATCTACTTTTTCGGACACGCCGTCTTTAACTTCAAAGGCGCCATTACCGGCTTGCCCGACGCCATCCTGGCATGGTTTTACGGGCATGGCATCGTGGGGCTGTTCCTGACGCCGCTCGCTATTGCCATTGCCTATTACATCGTACCCAGGGTCGCCCGCAGTCCGCTGTACAGCCATGTTCTCTCGCTTGTAGGCTTCTGGACCATCCTTGTGATTTACACTTCTATCGGGACCCATCACATTCTTCAGACGCCGGTGCCGGTCTGGCTTAAGACCATGGCAGTTTCCGGAAGCATCGCCATGATTATTCCGGTCTTTACGGTGCTGGTTAACCTGTGGCTTACAATGCGGGGCAGGCTGGGATTTTTCCACGCCGATATCGGAGGCAGGTTCGTCATGGCCGGCCTGGTATGGTATATCCTCACCTGCACCCAGGGACCCATTCAGGCCCTTCCGGTCGTTCAGAGGGTGACTCACCTGAGCAACTGGGTTATCGCGCACTCTCACATGGGGGTTTTCGGCTTCTCCGGAATGATCGGATTGGGGGGGCTTTATTACATACTCCCCAGGATCACCGGAAAACCGCTCTATAGCGGCCGCCTGGCCGACGTTCAATACTGGCTGCTCATCCTGGGTATGTCCGCGTTCTTCACGGTGCTCACGGCAGGCGGTCTGGTTCAGGGGCACGCCTGGCTCAACGGAACAACCGTCTACCGTACCCTGCCCATGATCCATATTTACTTTGTTCTGCGCGCAGCCACAGGGTTGCTTTTCATCGGGGCGGCGTTCATAGGGCTCTACAATGTGATCAGGACCATACGGGGCGATCAGGCCCAGGGCGAACGCATTTTCGGAGAAGAGTTTCAGGGAGAACTGCAATGAGGATGACACCGGCCGTGCTGGTCTTCGGGGGCCTGTTCATTTTCGCCTCGGTGATGTTCATGCACGTCGTTCTGCCATGGATGACGGTAACCGAGCAGGGATCTGACATCTTCAGGCCCCGCACGGAGATCGAGGAAGAAGGGCGTTCAGTTTATGTCAACAACGGCTGCACCTATTGCCATACGCAATTCGTTCGCAACTTCGACTGGGACATCGGCTCGGAGCGAATAGCGCAAGCCGGAGACTACGTTGCGGACTCTCCTCACCTTTTGGGGACCGAGCGCACCGGCCCGGACCTTTCCGAGGAAGGCGGAGAACATCCCGACGACTGGCACCTGGCCCATTTCACAAACCCCAGGTTTACCAGGCCTGAGTCGCTTATGCCATCCTGGGAGTTCCTCGGCCCTGAGAAGGTCAAGGCCCTCATTGCCTACAAACAAAGCCTTGGATTCAAGGCCGCCGATGCAAGAATGGCGCGGCAAAAGTACTGGAAGACCGAAACGATAGCGGCCTTCGAATCGGGACCCGCTGACAACGTCGTATGGCTCCATTCCAATGTTCCGGAAGGCT
>Ga0209517_10002963_pt1 | contig 23378 bp, 21 predicted proteins | sample PeaSoiMetSII2010_FD_187695 | JGI IMG/M metagenome (GOLD analysis project Ga0209517, IMG submission 187695) | Peat soil microbial communities from Weissenstadt, Germany - SII-2010 (SPAdes) (version 2) | ecosystem: Environmental > Terrestrial > Soil > Wetlands > Peat | place: Germany...
AGGAGTGCGCGAACTGCACGCCAGTGGTCCGGTTCATGTGCGTGAGACCGCCCCGACGCTGCGCTGGTTCCGCAGGCCGATGGTAACCAGTTAGGTAACCAGCCCGGGCGGCTGGCCTGCTGACCTGCGGTGATCCGCGGTCTGGATCGTGACCTCTTGCGTGCCGCGCAAGCGCTGGTTCGGTGCCCCTGGCATGCGCCTGACCTGCGGGAACAGTGTCACGGCGGATCCGGGCACGGGCATCAGCACGCCACACACGCTTCGCCGAAGACAACGGACGGAGCTTCGTATATGGCCTCTGACCTGCGAGAACAGATCGTCGTGGAGCTACGGAGATTCGAACTCCGGACCTCTTGCATGCCATCAGCAGGCAGCCCGTCCACCGGAGTGCATCGCCGCAGGCCACCGTCCTGAGCAGTGCATGCCCGTGCGGTCAGGTCCGCACCGGTTGCTGTACTTTCCTGCTGTACTGCCCAGAGCGTCCGCCAGCGTCCACGCCTGTTGCAGTACTTTCCTGCTGTACACCACTGACGCCGCATGCGGCGACCCTGCCGGCCAGCCAGCTGAGATCGCTGTCCCGCAACGGATTTTACCCATCTGCCGGGAAAGGGCGCCCCGCATAGCGAGATTCCGAAGTGAGGCGGGACGGGCTGCCTGTCTGGGGCGCACCGGCCGGCCAGTCGCTGTAACCGCTAGCCGTCAGGGTCTCCCAGCCGTTCCCCGTGCCGTGGATCTTCCGGGTGGGACGTTCCGGTTCAACGCGGCCGGGTCGTGGTGATGCAGCCTCACGCGCCTGCCGATGTCACCTCACGGTGACGACGACCTTGCCGCGCGCGTGCCCCTGCTCCACGTGGCGCAGGCCCGCGGCCGTCTCGGCCAGCGGGTAGGTCCGGCCGACGACCGGCGTGAGCTTCCCGGCCTCGATCAGCCCGGTCACGGCGAGCAGCTCCTCCCGGTTCTGCCGGGACGGGAGCGGGCGCAGCCGCTGCGAGACGAACGCGCTGGCCACCACTGCCCGCACGATGCCGGCGACGGGCCCGAGCACGTGGCCGGGCGAGCCGCCGCCGTTGAGCACGAGGATCCCCTGCGGGGTGAGCGCCGCGCGCAGCCGGGCAAGCGGGAGGCTGCTCACGTTGTCCAGGATCACGTCGTACCGCGTCCGCCCGCCGGTGAAGTCCTCCCTGGTGTAGTCGATGACGTGCGCGGCGCCGATCGAGCGCACCAGCTCGGCGCTGCCCGTGCTGCACACCCCGGTGACCTCGGCGCCCAGCGCCGCCGCGATCTGGACAGCGTAGGTGCCCACCCCGCCGCCGGCCCCGTTGACGAGCACCCGCTGACCGGCCTTCACCTCGCCCGCGTCGCGGATCCCGCGCAGGGCCGTCGCCGCGATCGGGACCGCGGCCGCCTGCTCGAAGGTCAGGCCCGCCGGCTTGGGCACCAGCAGGCCCGCCGCGGCGCACGCGAACTCCGCGAACGCGCCCCGGCAGAAGCCGAGCACCTCATCGCCCGTCCGCAGCCCGCGCACGTCCGCGCCAGCCGCCTCCACCAGCCGAAAGGACTTCCTGGTGGGCCGGATTCTGCGGGTCGAGGTTCTGGCCGGTGCCCTGAGGCAGCACGACCATCGCACCGGCCCGGCCCCCCGGCCAGCTGGCACCGGTCACGCCGCCGCCGCCGCGCAGCGACAGGGCGGCCAGCGTCGGCGTCCACCGCCACCAGCCAATCAATCGGAGAGGCGCGCCACGACGACTCGTTCTGGCTCAAGGTCGGCTGCTAGCGATTGCTGACGCACACCGCGCCGATCTGAATGCGTGGTGTCTGACGCCTGGCCATCGTACGGCGATGTCGCCGCAGCGCTGGGTTAGGCGGGTGTTGACTTTAATGCAGACCATACACATCGTCTGGCATGCCAGAAGTGTGCATAATAGTCATGAAGCGCGTCTACTACGAACCGGTCAGGGCGATCCTACGGAAAGGGAACGCTGATGATGGCTGACGACGGCCCCCGCGTGGAGATGGGTGAGCCCAACCCGGACGCCGACGTTCCTGTCGCCCAGGCCCAAGGAGAATCCGATGGCGATGCAGGATCCGCTGATGAGAGGAAGTCGTGGAGAGCGCTCACACCCGACGAAAAGAAGGAACGCCGACAAGAGTGGCGGGCACTAAGGCCACAGGAACGTAGAGAACGGGTGAGCGAGATTACCCAGGCAGCCGAGCGCAAACGGATGATGTCGAAAGGGATAGTTTTCTCCGGCCTGGGCGTCCGAGTACGCGATGGTGAAATATATCCGTATCCGACTCTTGGCCAACCCGCACTAGGCCCCGCTGATGGCGCTCGCGCAGAGATTACCGACCCCACTAAAGCACAGATGGTCGGAGCGGGCCTCGCGTCAGGCGTTGCTCTCGGTTCATTGCTTGGCCCAATTGCTCTAGCCCCAGCCCTTCTCCGCAAGAGCAAGGCCGTGGCATTCGTCGTTTGCGCAAATGGTCGGTTCCACGAGAAGAAGCTCGACGGCACCGCTACGATCCGCGCCGCGCAGCGGGATGCGGTGAAGCTCAATGCTCTTCTGGGATCAGCGTCAACGTCCACATCCGCACTGCCAACATCACCTACGCCGCGCGAGCGGCTGGCTGAGCTAGCCAGCTTGCGTGAGGACGGTCTGCTGACAGAAGAGGAGTACCAGGCCAAGCGGACGGAGATCATCAGTCAGCTGTGACCAAACCAATAGTCGAAAGGCACCGCAGCGTCTTGTGCTGACCGTAGACCTTGAGCGTGAGGTGGTACACCTCTGGAACGCCGGGCACCGTAACCTCGCCGGCCGCCTGCGCGGCACGGTCGTCTGCATCTGTGCTAGCGCTCCGTACCGGCTGTCCACGAGCTCTTCGAGATCAGCGACTCCATCCGCGCCATCGCCAGTTACTGGCCGGACGACGACAGCGCCCATGCAGGCCCCATGCGCCAAGCGCGGTACATGCCGGGTGTCGGCTTATGCGACCTAAGGAAGAAATATCATCAGGGTCAATACGTAAAGACTGACCGCCAATGTCGAGGTGTAAGCCTCATATGGCCGCAGTCCCTTTTGAAGCCCGTCCGATGCGTGCTGCGTCCGAAAGATTCCCCAGAATCCGCCGACGAGCGCCAAGGCGAGCGCCGCACCTAGTAGCCAGTCGACACCGAGCGTCGATGGCACGACTTTCACGCCCACCACTCTGACGATCACGCCTGTCAACACAGGGACAACGCTAGTTGCGGCGACAAAATTAGCCTGTCGATATGACTGATCCTGGGATCTCAGCCATTGTGTGGGAAGCCAGACTTCCCTCTCTCCAACATCAGTTGGACCGGACGCCCAAGCGTCACCGACAGCAAAGGACATGAAGAATACACCTGACAACCCGCCCGCCGCTGTGATCAGGGCAAACAGCAACTTCGACGCTGGGAGATAGACTGAAGCCAGTACTTCAAAGGCACCTAGTACCGCAACGAACGACAGTACAACCGGGATAGCCACAAGCAAGGTTGCGGGCACGAGGTTCGCAGTCGGATCTCGCTCAGCGCCAATCGCCGCCATTCCGATGGCGCCAGTAAAGCTGCCAATCATAGCAACTATGAGAAGGCCCGCAGCCAATGTTATGAACGGAGCTAGATATGTTGATGGCTTGGGGGGGACTGTAAAGAGAACAATGATCGCAGGGACGGCTAGCGCACCGAATGCACCGATGATCGGCGCATAGCCAGCGGCTCCGCGACGGATGTCGTACCAGCCTTCAACCCTTCTGGACGTTGAGCTGCCAACTGGATGCGTCGTATGTGCTTCTAACCCGTCAGCGGGAGTCGACTCCGGACGCTGACGTTCGGCGTGCTCGGATGCCGCAGCGCCAATCTGATGACGAACGACGCCGCCTATCACCACGAGGCAAGCAACTACACCAACGGCGGAGATGCGACAGGCGGAAGCGCCGTTGATCATGGTGCGATGGCGCAGTTTCACACCCGCCCCCCCATAAACCGGCCCAAAAAATCCCTGCCATCATAGCCAGCACTGTTGCCGCTTTATAGCCTGATGAAACAATTTAGCTAACTGTCAGCAGTTGTTGTCGGAGCCCGATAGATGTCGACACCGCCACCGACGGCCGAGCTCATCTACGGCCTGGTTCTGATTGCGCCCCGAGATCGACGCGTTCTTGTCCCGCTGAGCTGTCATGGCGAGGCACCCGTACGGTCGGCCGCGGGGGTGGAGTGCGCGCCGACGCCGACGTGGCCCGGAGGGCCTAAGGTCGGCAGGCGGCGCCCGGCGCATCACGGTCCCCCCGGTGACGGTGACCTGGCTACGGGCAGAGCTTGCGCTGTCCTGCAGTCAGCTCATGCAGCGTGCGCGCGCGGCGCTTCCCAAGATCGGTCGCCAGCCCCGGCCCGGCCCCGGCGCGCTCCGCGCGCCCTTGAAACCGTAGAGAAAGTTCTCACAGCACCCAGGCACCCAGGCATGTCTGGCTCCGCTTGATGTGCGACACGGTGGCTCCACTTGAGCTGTGACGCTCCCGCTCATGCTTCGGGAGCTGAACGTGGTCGAGCAGAGATACCGGGCCGTGCTGGAGATCCTGTCCGGCATCCCCGTCATCGAGGTTGCTGAGCGGTATGGTGTGGCCCGCCAGACCGTGCACCGCTGGACTGCCCGCTACCGGGCGGACGGGATCGACAGGCTGGCGGACCGTTCGCACGCTCCGAAGGCCCACCCGTGGCGGATCGCCGCTGATGTCGAGGCGGTGATCTGCGAGCTGCGGCGCGCGCACCGGCGGTGGGGTCCCCGGCGGCTGGTGTTCGAGCTGGACCGGCGCGGGTATCCGGCGGTGTCCCGGTCCACCGTCTACCGGGTGCTGGTCCGCTACCAGCTCATTGAGCCAGTCTCACGACGTCGGCGCCGCGATCAGTACACCCGCTGGGAACGCCCGGTCCCGATGCAGCTGTGGCAGCTGGACGTGACCGCGAGCTTGTTCCTGGCCGATGGCCGCGAATGCAAGGTCATCACCGGGATCGATGACCATTCCCGGTTCTGCGTCATCGCCACTGTCGTACTGCGTGCCACCGGCCGGGCCGTGTGCCGGGCGTTCGTCACCGCCATGCAGGCCTACGGGGTTCCGGCGGAAGTCCTCTCCGATAACGGCAAGCAGTTCACCGGCCGGTTCGGCAAGCCCCGCCCGGCCGAGGTGCTGTTCGAGAAGATCTGCCGCGAGAACGGCATCACCCAGCGGCTCACCAAGCCCCGGTCCCCGACGACGACCGGGAAGATCGAGCGGCTGCACCAGACCCTCCAGCTGGAGTTGCTGACCGTGCACCCGCCCTTCGACACGCTCGCCGACGCCCAGGCCGCCGTCGACGCCTGGCGGCAGGACTACAACGCCACCCGTCCGCACCAGTCCCTGAACATGGCATTCCCCGCCGCCCGGTTCACCCCAGGCCCAGCCGACGTGCTCGGGCTGCGCGTCCCCGCCGAACTGCGGCAGACGGTATCTGCCTCTAGTGATCAGCCGCCCGCTGCCGACACCCCGGACCCCGGCACCGGCAATGAGACTGCGCTGCCAGCAGGAGCCGCGGAAGCCGACCGGGTGGTGCCGCCATCGGGGAACCTGTGGATCGCCGGGCAGCAGATCTGGCTCGGCCCCGCCCTGGCGGGCCGGACCGTCCAGGTGCACGCCGGACTGCACCAGGTCCACGTCCTGCTGGACAGCTACCCGATCAAGACCCTGCCCTCAAGGCTGGACCGCACCGACATCGCCCGGCTGCTCGCCTCCGGCGCCAGACCCGCCCGCCAGCAGCCAGCCACACTGGCAGCAAGAATGGTGATCGAGCTGGAACGCACCGTCAACGCATCCGGCAACGTCAGCCTCGGCAGCCAGGTACTCAGCGTCGGCATGCCCCTCACCGGACAGCGCATCACCCTGCGCCTGGACGGCCCCGTCGCCCACATCCTGTCCGGCGGCATCCTGACCCGCACCGTTGCCTGCCCGGTACCCGAGCAAGCCCGTCACCACCTGCGCGGCGCACGACCAGGCCAGCCCGGCCCGCTCCAGCTGCCCGAACCACAGGCCGTCCGGCGGCGCGTATCCAGCCGCGGCACCATCATGATCGGCGGGCAGCGCATCCAGGTCGGCCTCCCGCACGCCGGCAAAACCGCCACGGTCATCGTCGAGACTGATACATACCGGGTCACTGTGGACGACGGTCCTCCCGTGACCGCACCCCGCCAGACCAGCCGCGAGATCAGACGCCACAAGGCATCGAACTACCCGGCATCAGGAGCCCATGGCCACCGAGCTGCGCGGCAGGTTTGCGCCGCAGCCGTCTGTGCCGTCGAACTCGTGCCTATGCTCGTGTGGCTTTCCTCCCCTTATCGAATCGTCCTCACCGGAACCATGGTCAACGGGTGCTAAGCAGGTCGGCTCTGGCGGCGTTACTGCTTTGCCTTCAGCGTGGGCCGGGACGACGAGTGGCAGTGAACGCGAGTCCGACTGCGGCAGCCAAGGCGGCAACCTCCGCGGTCATCTCGTGTGCTTCGCGACACATTGGCCGAGCGCGGTTCCGCCAAGACGACCAGTCAGGCAGTTATAGCCGTAACGACATCGAGAAGCTAGCTACGCTCCGTCCGGGACTCCGCCCGGAAGGAGTGGCCCCTTCGGGGCAGTCCGGCTGAGGTGAGTAGTCCGGCTGACGTGAGGTGCGGCTGATCCGTACGGTCGGCGGGTGGCCGATGACTTCGCTTCCCGGTACGGGGATCTGCTGACCGGCAGCTATGACTGCGTGGACCGGATCGTGCTGAACGCTTTCTTCCCGCTGGGGCATAACCCGGGCGGGTTCCGGACCTGGTGGCGGCGGCTGCATGACGGCTCGGACGAGCAGCTGGACGACACTCACCTGATGCGTTTCGCTGGCCGGTTCGCCCGCCGGCTGAAGGCCTGGGCGGGCGCGAACGGCGTCCCGGTCATCTACTGCAAGGCCGGGGAACGCAAGCACCTGATCGCCGAGGAGTACCTGGCCACCCATGAGGTGGGCACCGGGGTGTTCCTGGTGCTGGCTGCGAAGGCGCCGGCGAGGGTGTGGGAGGTCCGCCGCTCGGCCTCCACCGGCGTGATCGGCAACATCGCCAAGAAGACCGCGTACGTCAACCACTACAGCTTCCACATCATGGATCCGCAGTGGGGGCATCTGACGATCAAGATGTCCGGGCACCCGCCGTTCCCGGCGCAGGTCATCCTCAACGGCCACGAGTACGTCGCGGCCGCCGCCCATGCGGCCGGGATCGGGTTTGTCAAGGAGGGCAACTGCTTTACTGGGATCGCGGATCCGCAGGGCCTGGCCCGGGTCGCAGATGCCTTGTCGCAGCATGCGGCTATAGGGCGCCTGGGCCAGGTCTGCGACCGTTGGATCTACTCGGCCTGCCTGTGCTTCGGCCTGGACCTGGCCGAGCAGGGCATCAGCTGGTTCCGCTACTCCTACTCGGTCTACCAGGCCGAATACAGCCGTAACCTGCTGTTCCGCTCCGGTGCTCAGATGGAGGACCTGTTCGACCGGGTGCTGGACCGGACCCGGTCCCGGCTGGACATCCCCACGGTACGGACTCTGTTCGGCCTGAAGAACCGGCCGCACCGCAACCGGGCCGGCGGCCCGCCCGCGCAGGACATCGTGATCGAGAACTCCCAGTACGGCCTGACCTGGTTCAGGGTCCGCTTCGGGCTCCTGCAACTCAAGGCCTACACCAAGGGCGAACACGTACTGCGCCTGGAGGCCACCGTCCACAACACCAAAGAGCTGCGCTGCCGCCGCGGCCTGGACAACTTTCCCGAGATCATCACCCGGCTGGGCGGCATGGCCGACCGGTTCGCCACCACTCTGGACTGCGCCGACATCAGCTTCCTCGCCGACGGCACCCTGGACGAGCTGCCGCTGCCGTCCCGGCTCGGCGCCACCAGGGTCGGCGGCATCGACCTGAACAAGCCCCGGATCCGCGCCGCCCTCGCGGCAGCACTGGCCCTGGCCGCCGCACCACATGGCTTCACCGTCGCCGAGCACGCCGCCAGGGTCCGGCAGATGAGCGGGCAGGCGGACTACACGATCCGGCAGGGCGCTTACGACCTGCGCAAGCTCCGCGGCAAGGGCCTGGCCGTCAAGCCCGCCACGACTCGCCGCTACCACATCCCGCCCCAGGCAGCCCGCACCATCGCCGCCATGCTCGCCCTCCGCGACCAGGTCATCGCGCCCATCCTCGCCGGCATCCGCAGCCCGCGGATGGGCCGCAAGCCAGCGCACTGGACTCTCATCGACCGCGACTACGAGACCCTCCGCATCGGCATGCAGACGCTCTTCCGCGACCTCGGAATCACGCCCGTCGCCGCATAGACAACATTTTGTCGATCGGAGAAATGCAAGCTCCTAGGCATGGCAACAACGGTACATCAGCCCGTCAGCCGACGGCGTGCAGCCAGCGAACCGGAGCGCCGGCCGAGGCATGCCTGAATGGCTCGAGCTCGGCGTCCCAGGCATCGCCGAGCAGCAGCGCAAGCTCGGCCTCCAGCGAACCACCGAGCGCCGGATGCCGCGGGCCGTGCAGCTCGCGGAGCGTGCCAAGCTGGTCGGTGTCGAGACCGGCGTCCTGGCGGCGGCCGTGGCCGGGATGCTGCGCTGCCGCGGCGAGGGTCAGCGCCGCCCTCAGCCTGTTCTCGCTGATCATGATGTCGCCGTTGGCGCTGATGGTGGCCAGGAAGGTGCCAAGCGACGGCGTGCTGCTGTACCGCACCGCGTCGCAGCCCGGGCTGGCGTCCTCGCTGACCTCGAATCTGAGCAGTTTCCAGGCCGCGAGCGCGGAGGCGATTGCGGCTGACGTGCCTGGCCGCCCCTGCCAGGCTAGCTCGGTGCGGACCGTTCCCGGCGCGGCCGGCTGCTCGATCCAGTACAGCTTGACGGGCACGCCAAAGATCCCGGCGACTGCCCACTCGATGTGCGGGCTCAGCGCCGGTGGCGCAGAGTGAACCTGCAGCACGCCGCGTACGGTCACCAGACCTCCCTGCCAGCTGACGAGATGCGTCTTCCCCAACGAACCTCTAGCTGCCAGCGGCGGTCTGCCGCAGTGCTGCGATGCTGCTGAAACTCCAGTGACATTGTGCAGCATGAGCCAGTCGGGCACCAGCACCACCCGCCACGGCGTGGCGTGATGAGATAGAAGGGTGATCCGGGCAGATGGGGCGTCGGCCTTAGCGGCGCCCGGCGGCCGTCATCCGGGCCGCACCGGGCGCCACGCCGACGGGCTGATCTTCACCGGGGAGATGTACGGCGTCCAGCTCGATCAGCTCACCACCGTGCTCGATGTCAGCCATCGGAGCGTCGGCGCGATCGTGGCCAAGTGGCGGACGGCCGGCCTGGCCGAGGCGGCCAGGCTCGGCCCCGGCCCGCGCTGGGTCTGGCTAACCCGGGCTGGCCTGGCCGACTGCGGGCTGCAGTACTCCCCTGGCGTCCCCGGCTTAGCCAGGCTGGCGCACCTGCGCGCGGTGACCGGCATCAGGCTCGCGCTGGCCGGGACACCGCAGTACGCGGCGGCCGGGGCCTACTGGCGGAGCGAGCGGCGGCTGCGGGCCAAGATTGGCGGCCGGCTTGGACTGCGCGAGCATGTACCCGACGGCGAGGTGCACTGGCCGGACAGCGCGCCCGTCCCCTGGGCAGGCGAGTGCTGGGCGATCGAGGCCGAGCTGACGCCGAAGACAGTGGCGCGGACGGTAATGATCATGCAGGAACTGCTCGCCAGGACCGGCGACTACGGCTGTCCGGCGGCGCAAGCGCGAGTCCTCGGCCGGCCGCCCAGGCATGCGCGGGTGATCTACCTCTGCTCCCGCGCCGCGCTGCCGACCGTAGCGCGGGCTCGAGCCGCGCTTGGCAGTGCCGGCGCCAGGATCGAGATCCGCGGCCTTCCCGATGGAGCCGAACTGCCCAGCGCCGGGACGACACCCCCGTGATCGGCCGGTGGCTGAGCCTGCTCGCGGCGCAGGCGATCATCCGGATCGTCGCCGGCGCGGTCACGCTGGCCGCGGCGTTGGCGGTCACCGTCGCGGCGGCACCGGTTTCGCTGGTCGCTGCCGCGGCGTTAGCCATCGCCTGGCTGCGCGGCTGGGAGCCCAGACGGCTGTTCACCGCCGCGGCATGGTGCGCGCCGATGGTCGCCGTCTGGCTGGTCGGCACCGCCCGCACCGCACCAACCTGGCAGCACGTCGCTGCCGCTCCGTATCGCGCCTGGACCGGCTTCTGGCACCTCGCCGCGACCGGCGCGGTCCCGCACGCGGCGGCGACCATCGCGCCGGTGGCCGTCCCGCTTGGCCTGGTCGCTGGCGGGCTGGCCTGGTCGTACCGGATCCGCTCGCTGGCCGCCGGGGCAGGCGGGCTCTCCCCCGCCGCCGCTGTCGCCTTCGACCAGCGGCAATGGCAGCGCCAGGCGCGCGCGGCACGGGCCAGGATCGCCGCACCTGGTTCGGTTCCGCTGACCATGCGGAACGATCTGATCGGCGCCGGTGCCGTGATCAGATCGGTACGTCACCGCGGCGGCCTGGTCGCCGCGATCGGCTACCAGCGGTTGCGCTCGCACCAGGTCGTCATCGGCACCACCGGAACCGGCAAGACCACGTTGCTGCTCAGGCTCTGGGCCGGCTTCATGGCGACCGGGCTGCGGCGGCACGCGGCCGGCCTCGGAGCGCCGCCGCTGCTGGTGGTGCTCGACTGCAAGGGCGGCTCGGACGCCCGCCGGCTGGCCGACCGGGTCCGCCGGGTCCTGCGCCAGGCGGGCGCCAGGTCCACGGCCATCTGGCCGGACGAGGCCAGCCTGTCGCTGTGGTCACTGCCGCCCCGGCAGCTGACCAGCACGCTGGTGGACCTGATCGAGCACGGGACAGGTTCGGCCGCGTACTACGCCGACGTGATGGAGGCGCTGGTCGGGCTGGCCGTCGAGGCGCCGTGCGGGCCGCCGGTCAGCGCCGCGGACCTGCTCGCCAGGCTGGAACCTGGCTGGCTGTCGATGGCGTACGCGGCCGCGGGCACCGCGGCCGACCACGCGATGATCCGGTCGGCGTCGCGGCAGCTCGCCGACGTGGCGCTGCGGTTCCGCACGCTCTTCCGGCGGCTCGGCAGCGGGCTTGACGGGCCAGGCGGCTTCGGTGATGCCGACGCCTGGTACTGCATCCTGGAGGGTACCGACCAGATTGCGGTCGCCGAGGGACAGGCCAGAGCGCTGGTCGACCTGCTGGCCAGCTTCGCCGTCCGCGGGCCGGCCAGGCGCGAGATCCTGCTGGCGGTCGACGAGTTCAGCGCCGTCTCCCGGCGGCTGCCGATCTGGCAGCTCTACGAGCGAGCCCGATCCCTCGGCCTAGCCGTGCAGGTGTCGGCCCAGTCCTGGCAGGGCCTGGGCACCAGCCCCGATGAGCGGCTCAGGATCGCCGCGTCGGCTGAGGGCGGGATCTGGCTGCTGCGGACTCCCGAGCCGGAGCCGGTCACCGCCCTGGCCGGAACGATCAGGGTAGTGCAGACGAGCCGGTATCTGCGCCGCTTCCCGATCTGGAGCCACCGGGGCAGCTCGCGCGTGGAGGAGGTTCCGGTCGCGGATCCGAACCTGATCCGCATACTCGACGTCGGCCAGACTGCCTACATCTACCGTGGCGGCGTGACCTACCTGCAGGTGAAGCGCCTGGTCGCGGCGCCTGCCGCGGTCGGCGGGGTGCCGGCGAGCCCGGCCGAACCCCCGGCCGGGCTGCGGGCCGCCGCAGCGCCTGCTGAGGTCAGCCCGCGCGTGGACGCTGCTCCCCCGGCCGGCGTCAGCCCGCGCGTGGACGCTGCTTCCCCGGCCGGCGTCAGCCCGCGCGTCGACGCCGGTGCCGGCCGCTCGGGTGCCGATCCGACCGCGGTTCCATTGCCGGACATCAGCCTGCTGCTCGACGCCGCGTTCGGGCCGGAGCATTCGCCATGACCCGGCAAGCGGGCCTGACCTGGGCCGCCATGGCGAGCCGGCGGTCCGGCAAGGCCCGCCGACTGGCGGCGCGGGCGCAGGTGGCCGACCCGTTCGCGCTGCTCGGCCTGGCCAGCGATGCTGACCTGACCGACGACGAGGTGCGCGCGGCCTGGCGCAGGATCGCGGCCGCCACCCACCCCGATCGCGCCGACGGCGGCGACCCGGAGCGGTTCGCCGAGGTCGCCAATGCGTATACCGAGCTACGCACCCGGTCCGGGCGCGGCGAAGCCGCAGCCGCGATCGCCGACGCGGCGGCGCTGGGCCGGACCGGCACCGGCGGCCCGTTGGACCGCAGAATCCCTGCCATCCACGCCGGTCCGGCAGCCCGCTTGCTGACCCGAGTCAGACTGGGCAGACCGGTTCGGCTGCTGGTCAGAGTGCTCGCCGCCGCCGGGGCGGGCGCAGCAGGATATGTCGCCGCCGGTCCGGGGCCGGCCGGGCCTGCGCTGATCACCGGCGCGCTGACCTGGCTGGTGCTCACGGCGCGCCGTGACCTGCACCCGCCGTGACCTCAGCCCGTCGCTGGCTGGTCCCGGCCCGACGTCTGGCGGCGTCGGCCAGGCCGGCCAGCAGCACCTGGCTCGGTGCGCCGTGACCGTCAGCCCGGGTCGGGGCCGGTGGCGACCGGGCGGACCGGGTCGGCCGACCACGCCGACCACGAGCCCACATACAGGACGGCCGGCAGGCCAGCCAGCTGCAGGGCCAAGACCTCATGCGCCGCGGTGACCCCTGAGCCGCAGTACACGCCGATCAGCGGCGTACCGTCGGTTTCGGCGGCCGGTCCCCGGCCGACCGGCAGCCCGAGCGCCGCGAACCGCTGCCGGAGTTCGTCCGGCTGGCGGAACCTGCCGTCACCGGTGACGTTGGCCACGGTAGGTGCGCTGATCGCGCCGGGAATGTGGCCGGCCGCTGGATCGACCGGCTCGATCTCGCCCCGGTACCGCTCCGCCGCCCGCGCGTCGAGCAAGAAGCCGGTCCTCGCCAGCCGCGCGGCGCCGTCGGAGTCAAGGACCGGCAGCGCACCAGGCGCGGTGCGGAAATCGCCCGGCGCAGGACTAGTCACCGCCGTGGTCACCGGTCGCCCAGCCGCGGCCCAGGCCCGGTACCCGCCGTCAAGTACCCGCACCTGGTCATGACCGTGGTAACGCAGCAGCCACCACAGCCTGGCGGCGATGGTCGAGTCCCCGTCGTCATAAGCCACCGCCGGCTGACCGGCCCGCAGGCCGGCCCGGCGCATCGCCGACTGGAAGACGGCCGGATCGGGCAGCGGGTGCCGGCCACCAGGTCCCGGCGGCCCGGACAGCTCCGTGTCCAGGTCGATGAAGCAGGCACCGGGCAGATGCCCGGCCTGGTAGTTCTCGATTCCCGGTGGGCCGCCGAGCCGCCACCTGACGTCAAGCAGGGCCGGCGGCCGGCCGGAGCCAAGCTGAGCTGCCAGCTCCGCTTGGTCGATCAGCGACTGGGTGATCGGGCTGGACGGAGAATGGTCCACCTGTGGATAACCTCTCGAAGATTGGGGGCAACCACGTCCAGGCCGGTGGGCTTCCCCCGGTTGGCTGTGGACAAACGCCTGGCCGCAGGTCAGATTCGCGGTGCCACCGAGGGTGGCACCGGACCGGGCCCGGATCCGGATCGCCTGGTCAGCCGGTGATCAGCATCAGCAGCGGTACCAGCTGATCGGCCGACGTCAGTGAGCCGTGCATGCCGACCAGCGCAGACTCGCGCGGCTCGGCCTTCGTGGCGATGATGGCCGACGGACCGCAGGGTGCCGCGATGACATCGCCGACCCGGTCGGCGAACCTGTCTTGCACCGGTCCGAACCAGCCGTCGGCGATGGCCTGCTCCCTGCTGACCACCCAGGCGCGGTCGCCGAGCACCTTGGACCAGGTGGCGAGCACGTCGTCGGCGGCACCTGGCTGGCAGTACACATGCCTGGCCCTTGGCTCACCGCCAAGCAGCCTGACACCGTCAAGCAGTTCCGGCCGTGCGTCGACGTCGATCCGGTCGGCCGGCGGCACGTCGACCATCCCGTGATCAGCGGTCACGTACAGCACGGTGCCGTGCGGCAGTGCACCGGCGAGCTGCTCGGCCAGCTTGTCGACGTGCGCGAGCTGATAGATCCAGGCATCGGAGGTACAGCCATGGGCATGCCCGGTGAAATCGAGGTCGCCGTAATAGACCGTCGCCAGTGCCGGTGCCCAGCCGGCCAGGGCGACGGCTGCCTGCCAGACCAGTGCGCCGAGGGTGTCGGCGGCCAGATACTCCGCTCCGCGCATGGCCGCCGTGGACAGCCCGGAGTTCATGAACGCTCCCGGAGCGATCCGGAACGCGGTGATCCCGGCACTTGCCGCGCGCTCGAACATGGTGGAGCCAGGCTGCCACTGCCGCGGATCCACGCTGCTGTCCCAGCGCAGCGCGTTGAGCAGCTTGTCGGAATCTGGCACGGCAACCTGGTAGCCGAGCATCCCGTGCTGGCCGGGCGGCCGGCCGGTCCCGAGCGTGGCCAGGCTGGTCGCCGTGGTCGCCGGGAAGCCAGCGGTCAGCGGCGCGGCGGTCATCGCCAGCTCGGACAGGAACGGCGCGGCGGCCGGATGCGCCCGCAGCAGCTCCCAGCCGAGGCCGTCGATCAGCAGCAGGCAGACCCGCTCGGCTGGCGGCAGTTGCAGCGGGTTCGGCTCGTCCGGCGCCCCGAGCGAATCGAGGATGGACGTGGCCAGCGCGGCCAGCGAGGACTCGCCGTACCGGGGCAGCGTGGGCTCGAGCGTCTCGGTCGTCACGGCTGGCTCGTCGCCGCCGACAGCGCCCTGGTGAACTCAAGTACCTGCTGGATGGCCTCGGCCCCGTCAGCCGCCTCGCTGATCCGCATGGTCAGGTCGTCGGCGGTAATCGCGCCGGTATAGCCGTGGTCGGCCTCGCAGCTCTCGTCGCCGCAGTGCGCAGGCTCGAGCTCCAGGTGCTTGAGCGAGTTCCAGCCGATGGTGAGTACCACCTCGGACGGCATCGTGACGCCCCGCTCGTATCTGGCCGGATCCGGGATCACCCTGGTCAGCGCAATCGACGAGATCCGGGAGCAGCGGATGGCCTCCGTGCTGGTTTCGGCCGCAGGCCGGGACTCCGGCACGTTCTCGTCGGCCGGGTACTCGTCGGTGTGCGAGTAGACCAGCCGGGTCGGGGTCAGGGCCAGCACGGTCATGTGCCGCCGTACTTCCATGCCGGGATCGAAATGCGCGTCATGGTGAACGAAGTAGGAGACGATCGGCTCCGAGCCGACTGCCGACGACACCGAGTCGGCGACCAGGCCCGGGTAGTAACCGCTCCGCTCGATCGCCGACAGCATCCCGCCGGCCGAGGCTGTGGTACTCATCTTCCCATCCTGCCCTGTCCGGGGCGCGCCGCTCACGAAGTGGTCATAGATCTGCGGTGACGACCGGCCGCTCGGCGACAGTGAGGTCCAGGATGCGCTCGTCGTTAGGCTCCGGCAGCTCGACCGCGCCGGCCCCGGCCGACGGCTTTGGCCGCCGCGGCCGCCTGGCGCCCGAGCTACCGCCGCGGCCCGAGTAGACGATCAGCCCGTTCACCGGATCAGGGACCGCGTCAAGCGCCGACTGCACACCGAGCAGCGCTCGGAACCTGTCCCACTGGGAATCGTCGGCGAAGCAGACCTCGAACACCACGCCGTACCGGTGCTCGATCCAGGACCAGTCGACCGCTCCGCTGGTGATCGCGGACTCGATCAGCGTCGAGCTGTAGGAATCCTTCCATCGCAGCGCTGCCTGGACCTCGGAGTCGAAGACTTCGATGGACCACCACTGCGCCATGCGTTCGATAATAAGCCCGGCAGGCGATGGCGGAATCCGCTGTTGGCGTAGCGGCAGCGGCTCAGGACGCGCCCGATCCAGCCGAGTCCGGCCGGCTGACGCCCGGCTACCCGGATCCGCCGTTCAGTGCGGCCCGGATCCGCCTCGCGTAGTCCGCGGCCTCTTCGTCGGATGCGTACCTGGTCCGAGGCCAGAAGAAGCCCCTCAGCCCGTCGCCCTTGGTCCTGGGCACCACATGAGCGTGCACGTGCGGGACACTCTGGCTGACCGTGTTGTTCAGGCCGACGAAGCTGCCCTGCGCGCCGAGCGCGGCCGGCATGGCGGCACTGATCTGCCGCACGGTGCCGAAGAACGGCCCGATCAGGCGATCGGGCAGATCGGCCAGTGTCTCGTAGTGCGGCCGCGGCACGACAAGCACGTGCCCCTTGAAGACCGGACGGGCATCGAGGAAGGCGACGGTCATCTCGTCGGCCTGCACCAGCTGCGCCGCGAGCGACCCGGCAGCGATGGCGCAGAACGTGCAATCGGTCACTATGGCACGGTAGCGTTTCCTGGTGGCTGCGGACGGACGCCGGCATGTGCTGGCGATGGGGGGCTTTGGGCCCGTCGGCAGCGGGCTGTCCAACCGGGGTGTGCCGCTGCTGGCTGAGCGAGCAGCCGAGCTCTCCGGCCGGAAGGCACCGAGCATCTGCGTGCTCAGCACGGCGACGGGTGATGATCCGAGCTCGTTGCTGCGGATGTACGAGGTGCTCTCGCGGTTGCCAGGCAGGGTCAGCCACTTGCACCTGTTCCCGATGCCCAACGTTGCCGACCCGGCCGATCTGCTGCTCTCCCAGGACGTCATCTTCGTCGGCGGCGGGAGCGTGGCCAACATGCTGGCGGTCTGGCGAGCGCATGGACTTGATCTTGTCATGCGGTCGGCCTGGCAGGCCGGAGTCGTGCTGACCGGGGTGAGCGCCGGCGCGATCTGCTGGTTCGCCGGCGGTACGACGGACTCATTCGGCCCGCAGCTGCGGCCGTACCTCGATGGCCTGCGCCTGCTGGCCGGCAGCTACTGCCCGCATTACGACTCCGAACCCGGCAGGCGCCCGCTGTTCCAGCAGCTGGTGGCTGACGGCGTGCTGCCGGCCGGGATCGCCTGCGACGACGGCGCCGCGGCCCATTTCGCCGATGACACCCTGGCCGAGATCGTGGCTGACCGAGCCGGGGCAGGCGGTTACCTGGTCGAGCGGACAGCCGACGGAATGGCGCAGACGGCGCTGCCGACTCGTCTGCTGTCCGGCTAAATCCGCGGTGACGCAATTTCGCTGGCCACTTTTATTTCATAAGAAAGACCGACTTGCTAATGGCGGAGTAGGCTCGCCGGCGTTGACGCAGCCGGGGAGATCGAATCATGCTGACAGTTCATAACTTTTCTTATGGTTTGCTGACGCCAGTCCTCGCCTACCTGATGTCGTTTCTCGGCTCATTCCTCGGCCTGCGCTGCACCAGCCGCTCCCGGGCCTGTACCGGGCCTGCGCGAGCCCGCTGGCTGTTGGTTGGCGGCCTTTCGATCGGTATCACCGGAATCTGGGTGATGCATTTCATCGCGATGCTCGGCTTCACTATCCCGGGTGAGACGATCCGCTACAACGTGCCGATCACAATTGCGAGCATGCTGGTCGCCGTGGCCGTGGTCTCGGTCGGCCTGCTTATCGTCGGGTTCGGCGGCAATGGCTACCGGCCGCTGCTCCTCGGCGGCCTGGTGACCGGCCTCGGCGTGGCGGCCATGCACTACAGCGGGATGGCGGCCATGCGGATGCCCGCCCGGATGGGCTACAACCCGGTGCTCTTCGCGCTTTCTGTCGTGATCGCGATCGGCGCCGCGACCGCGGCGCTGTGGGCCGCGCTCCGGCTGCGCGGCGTCAGGTCCACGCTCGGCGCGGCGCTGATCATGGGGGTCGCCGTCAGCGGCATGCATTACACCGGCATGGCTGCCATGCACGTCTACCCGGCCGACGGCGCCGCGATGGCGATGGGCGGCGCTACCGCCGAGGCTTTCCTGCTGCCGCTGATCATCGGAGTCAGCATGATCACGTACTTGCTGACGGCGACCATCGCCATGTCAGCGACTGAGGACGAGATGTCTGCCGAGGCGGAGCTGCTGCGGCGGATTGACGGTATCCGAGGTCAGGCCCTATCCCCCACGGCGATCATCGCCGCAGGCACCGCGCCGCGCTACCGGCCTGCGGTCAGCCGGACCGACGCGCCGCCGGTGACCGACTTGTTCAGGCCAAGGAATACCCGGGCAGGCACCTGAGACAATGACCTGATGGGCGAGGACAACAGCGCTGGAGGCGGCTGGCTGCTGCTCGTTTACCGGGTGCCGTCAGAGCCGACCAGGCTGCGCGCCGCGGTATGGCGAAGGCTGAAGCGCCTGGGCGCGATCTACCTGCAGAATTCGGCCGCCGCGCTGCCCGCAAGCGTCGCCGCCGAGCGAGCGATGCGCAAGTTGCGCAGCGAGATCCTGGACATGTCGGGAACCGCGGTGCTGCTGTCCTGCGCTGTCCTGGCCGGTGAACAGGAGATCAGGGCGGCCTTCCAGGCCGCCAGGGACGACGAGTACGCCGAGATCGTGGACAAGTGCGACGATTTCCTGGCGCAAGTGCGCAAGGAGTATGCCGCCGAGCACTTCACCTATGCCGAACTTGAGGAGAATGAGGTCGACCTGGTCAAGCTGCGGAACTGGCTCGCGCGGGTGATCGCGCGCGATGTGTTCGGCGCGGCTGAACGTGCCGCGGCGGAGAAGGGGCTCGCCGCCTGCGAGCAGTCGCTTGAGGAGTACGCGGCGCGGGTCTATGCCGAGGAAGCCGAGAGTCGCTAGGCGGTTAGTGCTTGCGCACCGCCCGCCACAGGGTCAGCGGCAGCAGCACGATTAGCAGCGCCGGGATCAGCCACCAGGCCGTGATCGCCGCGTGGCTGAGCGCATAGGTGACTGCCAGCCCGGCGACCACGCCGGCTGCCACCCACCAGTCGTCTCCGATGACGAAGTCGTAGGCGAACGCGCCGAACGCCCGGACCCGGCTTGCCATCTCAGCTCACCTCCGCCACAGCGGCCGCAACGGCACCGCCCTGATCCGGCGATCCGGTTCGCAGCCTGCGCATCAGCACCACCATGACCAGGGCGAACACGGCGATGGCCGGGACGATGGCAAGCAGTGCCGCGTCGGAGCCCGGCCAGGTGGCTCCGGCGCCCTCGGCGCCCCAGAAGGTACCGAACGCGGTCAGCATCACGCCGACTACAAACTTCAAGGTGTTCTCCGGAACCCTTGCCAGCGGGGCGCGGATCGCCAGCCCGGCCAGGCCGACCAGGACCACCGCCGAGACCGCGGCCACTGCCGCGAGCGGGATGTCGTGCGCGTTGCCGCCGAAGGTAAGCGCGATGAAGACAACCTCGAGCCCCTCGAGCAGCACGCCCTTGAATGAGAGCGTGAAGCCGTACCAGTCTGGTACGAGTCCGGCTCGGCGGGCGGGCTCAGCGGCCGCCGCCGCGACCTGCTCCCGGTAGATCGCGTCCTCGTCGTGCAGGGCCTTGTGACCGCTGGCCCGCAGAATCGCCTTGCGCAGCCACTGCAAGCCGAAGATCAGCAGCAGCGCGCCGACGAAGAGGCGGAGCGCAGAAAGCGGCAGCGCGGCGACCGCCGGCCCGAGGGCCGCCGTGATCGCTGCCAGCAGGGCGAGCGCGGTCAGCATGCCCACGGTGGCTGACCGCCAGTCCCGCGCGGTGCCTGCCGCCAGCACGATCGTGGTCGCTTCGACGCCTTCGACCGCGCAGGCGAGGAAGACCGCTATGAACAGCGCGCCGGAGCTCACCGTGCCTCCTCGATCTCTGCCAAACCGGACCACCCAATCGTAGTCCCGTTCTGCAAGTATAACGGCTGTCAGTTATCGACTGTAGCGGCAGTTATAGTCAGCTGTTAGCTGACCTCGATCCGACTGGCTGCCTGCTGTTCCCGGCGTCGGCCGGCCGCCAGCCGGCCTAGCGGTCTGGCGGCCAGGTGCCGTCGCAGGTCCCGAGCCGGCCGCGGCCCCCAGGCACTAGGCTCAGATGCGTGACCACAACCCTGAGAACTCGAGAGTCTGCGGCACGCGACATCAGCGCTGATGCCGTCATCATCGCGGTCAGCCAGGGCCCGGATGGCCCGCTGCTCGCCCCCGGCGCGCAGGATGTCGACGCGGCCCTCGACGGCAGCCTGATCCCAACCCTGACCGCACTGCAGGCCACCGGCCGGCTAGAGGAGGTCACCAAGCTCGCGTCCGGTGGCAGGCTGGCCGCACCGCTGATCGCCGCGGTCGGCATCGGCCCGGCCGACGGCTCGGCCGCCGACCCCGAGCGGCTGCGCCGTGCGGCCGGTGCGGCGGTCCGCTCGTTCTCGTCAGCCAAGATCAGCAAGATCGCCCTCGCGCTGCCAGCCGGCGACGCCGCGGCCGCTGAGGCGGTGGCTCTGGGAGCCATCCTCGGCAGCTACTCCTTCGGCCGGTACCACAGCAACGGCCGGCCCGATCCGGAGCTGACGCTACTGGCAACCGGCGAGCATGTCACGGCTGCCGCGACTCGCGCGGAGATCCTCGGCGCAGCGGTCACGCTGGTGCGCGACCTGATCAATACCAGCCCGTCCCATATGTACCCGGAGATCCTCGCGGCCGAGGCGGGCAAGGTCGCAGCCGAGTCCGGGCTGCGGATTGAGGTCCTTGACGATGCGGCCCTGTCGGCCGGCGGCTACGGCGGCATATCAGGGGTGGGCCAGGGCTCGGTACACCCGCCGCGGCTGGTCCGGCTGAGCTACCAGCACCCGGCTGCCACCAAGACCGTCGTCTTCGCTGGGAAGGGCATCACCTTCGACTCGGGCGGGATCTCGCTCAAGCCGGCCAAGGGGATGGACGCCATGAAGTCGGACATGGGCGGTGCCGCTGCGGTGCTCGCCGCCCTTCAGGCGATCGCCGCCCTGGGGCCTGCCGTGAATGTCATCGGCTACCTGCCGCTGGCGGAGAACATGCCGGGCAGTACCGCGCAGCGGCCCTCCGACGTGATCACCATCTACGGCGGCACCACCGTCGAGGTGCTCAACACCGACGCCGAAGGCCGGCTTGTCCTCGCTGACGTGCTGGCCAGATCGGAGGCAGACGCCCCCGATCTGCTGATCGACGTGGCGACCCTGACCGGTGCCCAGGTGGTCGCGCTCGGCAAGCGGGTCTCCGGCGTGATGGCCAACGATGACGCAGTGCGCGACGGCGTGATCGCAGCGGCCGGGCGGGCCGGCGAGGCGATGTGGCCGATGCCGCTGCCGGAGGAGTTGCGCAAAGGACTTGACTCGAAGGTGGCCGATCTGGCCAACGTGTCCGGCGAGCGAGACGGCGGCATGCTGACCGCCGGGATCTTCCTGAAGGAGTTCGTGCCTGACGGGGTCCGGTGGGCACACCTGGATATCGCCGGTCCGGCGTACAACGAGGGCGAGCCCTACGGCTACACCCCCAAGGGCGGTACCGGCGTCGCGGTTCGTACCCTGGTCCAGGTCGCCGAGGATGTGGCAGCGGGGCGGTTCTAAGCCGGGCTCGGATCAGCGGGACGGCGGCCAGGCTTGCCGCGGCTAGGAGCCAGCGCGAGCTGATTGATAAGCAAGGAGCGATGGGTGACCCAGACCGATAGCTACGACATCGTGATCCTCGGCGGCGGCAGCGGCGGCTACGCCTGCGCGCTGCGGGCCGCCGAGCTGGGCAAGCGGGTCGTGCTGATCGAGCAGGACAAGGTCGGTGGCACTTGCCTGCACCGGGGCTGCATTCCCACCAAGGCACTGCTGCACGCTGCCGAGATCGCCGATCATGCCAGGGACGCCGCCTCGGTCGGCGTCCTGGCCACCCTGGACGGCATCGACATGCCCGCCGTCAACGCATACAAGGACAAGGTTGTCGACCGGCTGTGGAAGGGCCTGCAGGGGACCATCGCCAGCCGGAAGGTCGAGGTCGTCTACGGCCACGGCCGGCTCGTCTCGCCAACACGGGTCGCGGTCGGTGACGCGGTCTACGAAGGCGCTCACGTTGTCCTCGCCACGGGCTCGGAACCGCGCAGCCTGCCGGGCCTGCAGATCGATGGCGTGCGGGTGATCACCAGCGATCAGGCCCTGGTGCTCGACCGGGTGCCAGCCTCGGCGGTGATCCTGGGCGGCGGCGTGATCGGCGTGGAGTTCGCTAGCGTCTGGCGATCCTTCGGTGCCGAGGTCACCATCGTGGAGATGCTGCCGCACCTGCTGCCGCCAGAGGAGGAGTCGAGTTCGAAGCTGCTTGAGCGCGCCTTCAGAAAGCGCGGCATCGGCTATCACCTCGGCGTCAGGTTCGCCGACGTGAAGGAGACGGCCACCGGGGTCAGCGTGACGCTGGAGAACGGGCAGACGCTGGACGCGGAGCTGCTGCTGGTCGCGGTAGGCCGCGGCCCGGTCTCGGCCGACCTGGGTTATCAGGAGGCCGGCGTGACGATGGATCGCGGGTTCGTCCTGGTGGACGAGTACTGGCAGACGTCGGTCCCGACGATCTCCGCGGTCGGCGATCTCACCCCAGGTCTGCAGCTTGCTCATGTCGGCTTTGCCGAGGGCATCGGCGTGGCCGAGCGACTGGCCGGGCTGCCGGTCACTCCGATCGACTACGACGGGGTGCCGCGAGTGACCTACAGCGACCCTGAAGTCGCCTCGGTGGGGATCACCTCGGCGACGGCGGCTGAGCGCGGCATCGAGGTCAGCGAGATCACCTACAACCTGGGCGGCAATGGCAAGAGCGTGATTCTGCAGACCCAGGGCGCGGCTAAGGTCATCGCGGCAGCGAACGGGGGGCCCGTGCTCGGGATACACCTGGTGGGTGCCAGGGTCGGCGAGCTGATTGCCGAAGGGCAGCTCATCTACAACTGGGAGGCGCTGCCCGCTGAGGTGGCGCAGCTCATCCATCCGCACCCGACCCAATCCGAGGCGATCGGCGAGGCGCACCTCGCGCTGGCCGGGAAACCACTGCACTTCCACTCCTGACCTGCTCAGGACGAGCCAGGACAGGCCAGCCGCACCAGCTAGAGTGAACTGAGCGAAGGAGTCACCCGAAGCCATGTCGGTTTCCGTATCCATGCCGCAGCTCGGCGAGAGCGTCACCGAGGGCACCGTCACCCGCTGGCTGAAGCGGGAGGGTGACCACGTCTCCGCGGATGAGCCACTGCTTGAAGTGTCCACCGACAAGGTGGACACCGAGATCCCGTCTCCGGTGTCCGGGATCCTGCGCGGGATCACCGTGGCCGAGGACGAGACGGTGGCGGTTGGTGCCGAGCTCGCCGTGATCGACGAGGACGGAGCCGGCGACGCCACCGCCGGGTCGGATGTCAGCACCGAGCAGGCAATGCCGGCCGGGTCGGATGTCGCCGCCGGGCAGCCAGTCTCCTTTGAGCAGCCACTCTCCTTCGAGCAGCCGGCGGCCTACCGGCAGCCTTACGCGGAGCCAGCCGAGCCGCCCGCGTATC
>Ga0209517_10002964_pt1 | contig 23376 bp, 13 predicted proteins | sample PeaSoiMetSII2010_FD_187695 | JGI IMG/M metagenome (GOLD analysis project Ga0209517, IMG submission 187695) | Peat soil microbial communities from Weissenstadt, Germany - SII-2010 (SPAdes) (version 2) | ecosystem: Environmental > Terrestrial > Soil > Wetlands > Peat | place: Germany...
CACGTCAAAAGCAAACCGCCGGTCGAGTTGGTCAGCGAGAAGGGCTCGTCGAATCCGAGGAACTCCTTATAAAACGCGCGTGACCTTTCCAGGTCATGGGCGTAGAGCGCGATGTGCGAAATCCCGGTGATGCGCGGTCGTGTCGGACTATCCGCCGCCCGCAGCGGGACTCCGGCGGCGAGAATGATCAACCAGCATACCGAGGTCTGGAAAGTCGCAGCCGCTCTCGGCAATGCAGGGGTGGCGGCAACTGATTTTGCCATGTCTAATTCCACAAGCTAAACCTAAGGGAAACGGCTGTCATAAAGGCGAGACAGCCGCACCAGAAGCGCTCCATATTCCTTCGCGGTCTGCGCATAATCGCGCCACTCGAATGGGTAGGGAGCGATGTTCGTCGCGCGGAATCGGAGAATCTGGAACTCGTCAAAGCTCGGGGCCGCACGGCTCAAAAGCCGCCTTTCTGCTTCGACAGCTTCTTGAATTGGATGTTTGTGCTTTCTCCCATCGGTCGGCCACTGGCGTTCTCCCTCGAACGTTCTTCCAGAACGACCCTGATCCTAGACGGGCCCGCCCCACTCGGGAGGAATGCGGCTTCCCTCAGCCTCTCATGGGCAAGGGCGGCGTATTTGGGCTCAATGTCCAAACTGATGCTGTTGCGGCCGCAATTTAGCGCGGCCAAGGCGGTCGTCCCCGTGCCGGCAAAAGGATCCAGCACAGTATCGCCAGCAAAGGAGAACATTTTGATGAGCCGCTCCGCCAGCACAACCGGGAAGGGCGCTGGGTGGCCTTTGCGGGTAGATTCGCCTTTAACGTCGGTCCAGAAGGAACGCATCCAGGCACGCATCTCCTCGCGGTTGAGCATGGAAAGAGCCCGCTGAACCGCGGAAGGGGAGCGGTACTCGCCGCCCTTGCGCAAAAACAGGATGTGCTCGACATCGTTCTTGATGATTGCGCCCGGTTGGTAAGGCTTGCCGTAAAAGCCCGCCCCGTTGCCTTCAGCTTCCATGGCGCCGTTCGCAATTTTCTGCCAAAGGATGGGCGTCAAGCAATCCAGTCCAAGCCGCCGGCTACGGGTTTGGATATCGGCGTGCAACGGCATAACGTAGTGACGGCCTTCGCGTTTCCTGGGAATACAGACATCTCCCACGACGCAGCAGATGCGGCCGCCGGGCGCCAGGACGCGGGCGCATTCAGCCCAGACCTTGTCTAACTCGGCCAGGAAGGTCTCGTAATCGGCAATTGCGCCCAGTTGCGCTTCGTGCGGTTCGTATTCTTTGAGCGTCCAGTAAGGCGGGGAAGTAACAACCAAATGAACGCTCCCGTCGGGCAGCCAGGATAAGTCGCGCGCGTCTCCACAACGCAGGCGGTGGACGGTCTCATCGAACGGTTTGGGCCAAGGCAGATACCGGAGGAGGGCATTAGCGCGCAGCATCTGCTCGACCGCGCCCTCGGTGTTATCGGAGGCGGGCAGATCAGCGAGTACCTTGGCGGCGGCGGCAAACGTCTCTCGCAGTTCTTCGCCGTTCGTAACGGCAGAAGGATAACGCCCGCCTCCCAAGGGCGGCTCTTTTCCGGCCGCCTTTCGATTCTGTCGTACGCGTCGCATGTTTGCTTCCGGCAATGCGGCCCAGGACCTTTGGCGGCTGGCTCAAATGGCCGCCAGCACGCCCCGTATGTAGGCGTAAGACTCGATAATGCCCGGCATCGGTGCATCCGCGTGGGCCTCATACTCCAAACCAAGGTGGCCGGCATATTTCAGCTTCACCAGGCTTCGCAGCACCGCCACGATATCGATCACCCCCCGGCCCACCTCGGTCGCCTTGCCTTGCTTGGTGGGCGCGGTGACATCTTTCATATGGAAATCATAGAGGCGGACGGCGCATTCTTCGATAACGGCGACGGGGTCCTCTCCAATGCGCACAGTGTGGCCGACGTCCATGCAAACGCCCATCCGCGGATCGCGGTTCTTGACCAAGCGCATAACATCGCGCGGCGAGGGATACTGTTTGTTGTCCGGGCCGTGGTTATGGATGGCGATGCGGAGGTCGTACTTTTTGACCATGCTTTCCACCAGGTCGAGGGCATCGATGTCCGGGCTGCAAACGATGGTAGGCATGCCGGTGTCTCTTGCGTATTCGAAATCGTTTTGGACTTCGGCCTCGTTGTTCTTCATGTAAATGACCCCACCGCTGATTAGAACGAGTCCGGCGGCCTGAATTGCCTCGCGCGTCTCCTGCCGCTGCGCCAGTGTGCTCTTCAAGGGGAGGTGGACCTCTTTCAGCGAAATATATTTTACGCCCGCTTGCTTGGTCATGGCGATGGCTTCGTCCAGGCCGAAATTGCGTAGCGTGTAGGATGCCATGCCCAGCTTGAGCCCGTCGCACGGGTCGCGCTCGGGCTTGGTCGCCCCCGCCAACAGCGTCTGGGGCAGGTTGGCTGCGGCCAAAGCGGTTGAGCCCAGCAGACCCGCTTGCAAAAAGTGGCGGCGATTGATGCTAACAGAATTTTTCATAATGTTTTATAGGCTGGAAGCGCAGACCCGACCAGGGGGCCGAGCGCCGGTGCTGCGCCCCTTATTGGCTGCCGACGCCCTTGACCTTCATGCGGAGGCTATAGAGGCCTTTGCTCGCAGTCACGAACAGTGTGTGCCGGTCTTTCCCGCCGAAGCAGATATTGCCGGTCCATTGCTCGGGCACGGCAATTTCCTCTATTTTGTTCCCCGCTGAGTCATAAACCGTGACCCCGGTCTGGCCCCATTTACCAGTGATATAGACGTTGCCTTCGTTGTCGATGGTCATTCCATCCGAGCCCCGTCCGCAGAACAACTTCTTATCGGTCAGACTGCCGTCGGCTTCGATGCGGTAGCGGTAGGTCTTGCTGCCTCCGATATCGGCCACATAGAGGGTTTTGCCGTCCGGGGTTCCAATGATCCCATTGGGCTGGACCATATCGTCAATGACGCGTGTGAGCGTCTGGCGGTCTGGCGAAAGCCAATAGACACACTCCGGCAGTTCCTTTGGGCCGCGCTTCCAATAGGGCCGTTTGTAATACGGGTCAGTAAAATACAATCCGTTGTCCGGTCGCAGCCAAACATCATTCGGCCCATTCAGCAGCTTGCTCTGGTAATCCTTGATGACCACCGTCACCTTGCCGGCAGGGTCGATGCGCCACAATTGGTTGGTTTCGTCGGCGCAGGCCCACAGGTTGCCTTGGCTGTCAAAACACAGGCCGTTGGCCCGCCCGCACGGCTGCATGAAGGTCGAAAGTTTGTCCTCCGTGCTCCATTTGAGAATTCGGTCATTGGGCTGGTCGGTGAAAAAGACGTTGCCATCGGCATCGCACGCCGGGCCCTCGGTGAACTCGAAACCACCCGCCAGCTTTTGCAAAGTGGCCTGTGGCGCGATGATTTTGCTCTCACCCGCCCACATCGTGAGGCCGCAGAACAGTCCGAGAAAGACGAGCCTGAAAAGCACCATATAGACCCCTTTTACCACACCGGCCCCTGGGATGTAAACGTCTGAAGTTCCGCCCCTTGACGGGAGCCGCTCAGGCGATAGGCTTAAGCGCAAGGTGATATGCAATTGGACCGATTGACGATAAAATCGCAGGAGGCCATGCAGGAAGCGCAACGCGTGGCCCATGGGTATTCGCACCAGGAAGTCGATGGCGAGCATCTGCTGCTAGCCATGCTGGGCCAGTCCGAGAGCCTGATCCCGGACTTGCTGGAAAAAATCGGTGCGCCGCCCGCCAAACTCCGGCCAGACATTGAACGGGAACTGTCCCGGCGCCACAAAGTTCAGGGCACTAGCTCGTCCGATGTTTATCTCAGCTCTAACCTCAAAAAGGTGCTCGATGCGGCCGAGGCGGAGGCAACAAAGCTCAAAGACGATTACATCAGCACCGAACATCTGCTGCTGGGCTTGCTCGACGAGGGCGGTTCGGCGTTGAAGAAAATTCTCCAGGCGCACGGCCTCAAACGCGACGTGCTCCTGCGCGCCTTGGCCGACTTGCGCGGCAACCAGCGCGTGACCGACCCGCATCCGGAAGACAAATTCCAGGCGCTCGAAAAGTACGGCCGCGACCTTACCGCTCTCGCCCGGCAGGGTAAGATCGACCCGGTCATTGGGCGTGATGAAGAAATCCGGCGTGTGATGCAAGTGCTAACACGGCGCACCAAGAACAACCCCGTGCTGATCGGCGAGCCGGGCGTGGGCAAGACCGCCATCGCCGAAGGGCTGGCCCGGCGCATCGTGAGCGGAGACGTGCCCGAGACGCTCAAGAACAAGCGGTTGGTCGCCATGGATTTGAGCGCCATGATTGCCGGCGCCAAATATCGCGGCGAATTTGAGGATCGCCTCAAGGCCTTCCTTAAGGAAATCGTCTCCGGCGAGGGCCGGATCATTTTGTTCATTGATGAGTTGCACACGTTGGTCGGCGCTGGGGCCGCCGAAGGCGCCACCGACGCTGCGAACATCATGAAGCCCCAACTGGCGCGGGGCGAGTTGCGGGCCATCGGCGCCACGACGCTGGACGAGTATCGCAAACATATCGAGAAAGACCCGGCGTTGGAGCGGCGTTTTCAGCCGGTGTTGGTCACCGAACCGAGCGTCCCCGCCGCCATCGCGATTTTACGCGGGCTCAAAGAGCGTTACGAGGTCCATCACGGCGTCCGCATCCAGGATTCCGCCCTGGTGGCCGCCGCCACGCTCTCCCACCGCTACATCACCGACCGCTTCTTGCCTGACAAGGCAATCGACTTAGTGGACGAGGCGGCCTCCCGGCTGCGTATGGAGTTGGATTCGATGCCGACGGAGATCGATCAGTTGGAGCGCCAGATTCTCCAACTGGAAATCGAGCAGAGCGCGCTAAAAAAAGAAAAGGACGCGGCCTCGCTCGAACGCCTCAAGACATTGGAAAGAGAGCTGGCCAATCTCAAGGAACGAGCCGGCGGGCTCAAGGCCCAATGGCAAAACGAGAAGGCCGCCATCAACGCGGCCGGCATCATCAACAGCCAAATCGAACAAGCGAAGCTGGAATTGGAGCAGGCCCAACGCCGCAACGATTTGAACCTGGCGGCCCAGATCCAATACGGGCGGCTGCCCGAACTGCAGCAGAAACTCGCCGCCGCCGAAAAGTCCCTTAAGGAGAAGCCGGCCAGCCAGCGGCTGCTACACCAGGAGGTGACGGAAGAAGATATCGCCCGCGTAGTCGCTTCCTGGACGGGCATCCCCGTGACCCGCATGCTGGAGAGCGAGCGGGAGAAATTGGTAAAAATGGAGGAACGCCTGGAACAGCGTGTGGTTGGCCAGCGTGAGGCCATCGAAGCCGTCGCCAACGCCGTCCGCCGCTCACGCAGCGGCTTGCAGGACCCCAATCGCCCGATCGGCTCCTTCATTTTCCTTGGTCCCACCGGAGTTGGCAAAACCGAAACCGCCCGGGCCCTGGCTGAATTCCTCTTTGATGATGAGAACGCCATGGTGCGCATCGACATGAGCGAATACATGGAGAAGCACACGGTGTCCCGGCTGGTGGGCGCGCCACCCGGTTATGTCGGCTACGAAGAAGGCGGCCAGCTTAGTGAAGCAGTCCGCCGCCGTCCCTATAGCGTCGTGCTCTTCGACGAGATCGAAAAGGCCCACCACGATGTTTTCAATGTCCTGCTACAAGTGCTCGACGACGGGCGGTTGACCGACGGCCAGGGCCGAACCGTTGATTTCAAGAATACGATTGTCATCATGACCAGCAACATCGGCTCGCCCATTATCCAGGAATATTTCACCGCCGGGCGGCTTGGGGTCAAAGACCATGCTGAAATGGAAACGCTCGTGCGCACCGAACTCCGCACACACTTCCGGCCCGAGTTCCTCAACCGCGTGGATGATATTATCATCTTCCATAGCTTGGATCAGAAGCAGTTGGCGTCCATCGTGGAGATTCAGCTCCGGGGATTGGAGAAGCGGTTGGCCCAGCAGCAACTGAGCCTCGAAGTGGATCGCGCGGCTAAACAACTGCTGGCCAAGGAGGGCTTCGACCCGCAGTTTGGGGCGCGGCCGCTTAAGCGCACGCTCCAGAACCTCCTGGTCGATCCTTTGGCGACCAAGCTGCTCCAGGGTGAATTTAAGCCCGGCGACCGCATTAAGGTCGTTGCGCACAACGGCAGCCTCAGCTTCGAGAAGAAGTAGGCGTCTTGCCCGTTCTACCCGGTAGGGCGGGCAGTCCCCTGCCCGCCGCCGAAACGGGGGCGGAGGCAGTATGTTCGGAGGCGTACGAACGGAGCGCAGAGAGTGACGCGCGATCTACCCGATAAGCGATCTCCGCCTCATTCGTCCTTGGGGCTTTGGCACTCACCATTTTCAACTCTCAGCCGAGCAAAAAACGGCTGAAGAAAGGCAATGGATGGCTGGCAGCACCAGCGGTGGCTTCCTATCTTGCTACCGCAATCTAAACAGGGTGCCGTAGCTGCGCGGCGGCCGGTTCGCGCTTCACGCGCCCTGGAACGATAGGTGAACTTATGCCTGCAACACTGAACAGACCTTTAGCCGGGAATCTCCGCACTTTGCCCAGCGACGACGTGCGTCAGATTATGTGGCGCTTTGCTGATCGCTACGAACTGCAAATGCTCGTCCAAAGCGCGCGCGGTGTGGCGCGCGGTCCGGTCGCGCGCCTGGTCGCCGCCGGCGGGCGCAACTCGCATGAATGGACGGCGGACAAAGCGGGCCTCCTGCAGCACTTCGACGAAAGCGGAATCACCGCTGCGTTCCTCGGCCCCGACGAGGGCGGATTTATTGCCGGGCCGAAAAATCTGGCGCTGGCGCTGATTGCGTTCGAACTGTCCTGGGTGGACGCCGGCGCCGCCACCGCCAGCCTGGCGGGTAACCTGGGTCTGGCGCCGATTCTTGAGCGCGGGACGCCGGAGCAGCGCGCCAAGTACGCCGGCGGCGCCGCGCCGCTGCAACCAGGCGAAAACCGCCGGCAAATCCGGGCGGCGTTTGCATTGACCGAACCGATCCCGTTCGTCGGAGTTGAGACCGGGATGCTGGCCGGGAAAGTGCGAGTGGCGGAGTGGAAGGAAGGCCAGGAGCCGTACCTGCAAGTGGACAAACGCGGCCGCTTCATTACCAACATGGGTTTCGCCAACGTCGTTACCGCGGCCGTCGAGTCCGATGATCCAAGGCTCAAGGGCAGTTGCATGGTGATTCTCGAGGAAGGCGACCCAGGCCTCTGGGACCGCGGCACCCCCACTCGGAAACTCGTTCACCAGCTCTCCTCAACGAACGATCCCGTCTTCAATCTCAAAGTTCCCGCCAGTCGCATCGTGGGGGGCTATACGGTCAAGGAGGGAACTATCGTCCCGAATTATTCACACAGCGAAATCATCGAGGCGGTTTTTCGGCGCACCCGCGTCACGGTCGGACTGATGACCGCCGCCAAACTGCTTTCCGCCGTTGAGCCGGTGATTCTTTACCAGCGCCGGCGGTTTCGCGGCGGCCAGGGCGCACCCGGAACGCCGCGCTATGAACTGGGGATTCAACAAAAAGAGGACGCGCTTCATCGCCTGGTGGATATCTGGGCAACGGGCGAGGCCAGCGCCTCACTTGGTTTCGAGGCCGCGCGTTTGTTTGACGAGTTGGACCCGCTCGAAAAGGAAAAGGACCGGCTCCTCGCGGAGAAAAAGCTGACCGGCCGCGCCGCTTTCAAGGAACTGAGCAAGGTTCAGGACCAAGTGCTGCAGTTGGTCAACCGCGGCGAAGCGATTGAATCGCCCAGTGAAAAGTTCGCCTTGCTCGATTCGCTGGCCAACGTCCTCTGCCCCGCCTGCAAGCTGTGGAACACCGGTCACGGCGCGACCATGATGCGCGAAGCCGTCAGCCTGATGGGTGGCTACGGCGTTACGGAGGATTGCCCCGGGTTCCTCGGCCAAAAGTGGATGGATGCCCAACTCGAGGCCACGTATGAAGGACCAGAAGCCGTGCAACGCCTGCAGCTTTCCCTCACCATGACCAACGAGCTGTTCCTGGGCCAGTTCAAGCAATGGATCGGCGAAATGAAGCGCATTGCCTCCGACCGCCCCGGTACCGGCGCCTGCGCCCTCGGAACTGCCATGAAACTGTGGCTCTGGACGCTTGGCCATCTCCAGGCCTCGACCGACGCCGACGGCGCGAAGCTCTACCATAAGGCGCGCCAGGGCGTGACCTTCCCGCTGGCCGACGCCCTGTGCTGGCTGCTGGCGGCCCGGCAATTCATCCTGGACGTGATCGAACTGGAAACCAAGGGCGCAGAGAATCCGGCGCTCGGCGACGGCCTCGCGGGCACGGTCGGCTTCTTCACCGACCTTTGCCACGTGCAAGCTGCGCGAGCAGCGGGGGAAGTCGGACGGATCTGCGCCGAAGTCGTTCACGGATACAACCGCCATCCCGCCTGGGATGACGCGAGTTGCCAGGCCTGCTATGGCGCCGTGGAGCTCACCGCGCTCGAGGGCATCATCCCAGGCATTGACGGCTCCGCGCGCGCTTATGCCGACGTTGCCGAAAGCGGCGAAGCCCATCCCGCAAAGGCCGGCCCGTGTGTCCAATGCGTTGGCCTGGAATCTTTCGTTGCGCTCCGCGCTAAGCTCGATACGTGCCTTACCGGCTGCCGCCTGGCCAAAGATCGCGCAGCGGAAGCTTTGACCAAAGTGATGACCCGCGAGGCTTTGGATTATCCGGCTTAGCAATCGGTGGCGATTTCGAGCTGCGCCCATGCCACACGACCGCCCAGAAAATCCGATCGTTGACCGCCCGCGAATGGATGCGGACATCGTCTGCGTCGGCTTCGGTCCGGCGACCGCGGGGTTCCTCACCACGCTGTCGAGGCAACTGGTCAACAGCGACGGCACCCCCACCGTGGAAAGCGCCGTGGCGCCTGGCCTTCCGCCCCAAGTGCTTTGCTACGAACGGGCCGATGACCTCGGCTTCGGTGTCTCTGGGGTGGTCACGAAAGCCCGGGCGTTGCGGGCAAGTTTTCCGGATCTTGAAACCGCCGGCATCCCGATGGCGGCGCCGGTGCGGGAGGAGAAGGTGATTTACTTGCTCGATCCCGTTGGTGCGAGCCGGCGCACTGCCCTCCTGCGGCTGGCAGACAAATGTATTCGTTCCTTCAAGCGGTGGCTGCCGATCGAATTCGAGGGGCTGAGTTTGCCTTGGACGCCTGGCTTCCTCCACAAGCACGGTGGAATGGTGCTCTCGCTGGGGCAGTTCATGCAATGGGCCGGTGCGCAGCTGCAGAGCACGGGAACAGTCCAGCTCTGGCCAGGCACCCCGGTCGCCCAGGCGCTCCTCGAAAACAAAAGAGTCATCGGCGTCCGTCTCCTGGACCAGGGAGTGGACAAACAAGGCGCGCCGGCCGGGGGCTTCAGCCCCGGCATGGACATTCATGCGGCGCTGACGGTAGTGGGCGACGGGCCAGTTGGTCCCGTGGGCCGGCAACTCGATGCCATTTTTGGTTTGCCACCCCGGCATGACACGCGTGATTGGGCGGTGGGCATGAAATTTGTCGTGGATTTGCCCGAGAACACACCGCTCAAGCCCGGGACGGTCCTGCATACGTTCGGCTATCCCGAGCCGGAGATTTTTGGATTCTTTTATGTGCATCCGGATCGCGTGGCCTCCTTGGGCATCTTCGTGCCGTCGTGGTTCGACAGCCCGGTGCGGACGAGCTACCGCTATCTGCAGCACTGGATGCTGCACCCTTATCTTTGGCGCTATCTCAAAGGCGGCAAACTCCGTTCCTGGGGCGCGAAGACCCTTGGCGAATCCGGCCGACGTGGGGAACCACACCTCGCCGGGGATGGCTACGCGCGCATCGGCGAAAGCAGCGGCAGCACAAACGTCCTGACCGGCTCGGGGGTGGACGAAGCTTGGGCCACCGGCGCGCAGTTGGCGCAAGGAGTGCTGGAATTGCTCAAGGCCAAAAAGCCGTTCACCAGGGAAAACCTCGAAGCCGCCTATGTGCAGCGCCGCCGTGCCAGTTGGGTGGAGGAGGAAGGCCGGGTGGCGGAAAAATCCCGCGACGGTTTTCAGCGCGGCGTCCTCAGCGGGATGCTCGGCATGGCCTTGGCTGGTTTGAGCCGGGGGCGCCTCGCGGTACCCGGCAGACCGTTGCATCCCTGGGAACGCATTCCTTCACTTGAAGATTATTATCGCGGCCGCATCCCGCCGGACGAAGTCCGCAAGATTCGCGCGGAGTGTTACGCGCGGGGCGTCTCCGCGCACGCGGCGTTGATGGAGCGGGCTGGTTGGCCGCAGATTCCGCTCGACGGCCAGGTGCTCGTGTCGCACCAGGACGCGCTCCTGCTGGGCGGCAAGGTGCAGGCCCCAGCCGCCTACGCCGATCACGTCGGATTTGTTTTTCCGGAACTCTGCCGACAATGCGGCACCAAGCTGTGTGTCGAAATTTGTTCCGGCCAGGCCATAACGCCCGGTGAAAACGGCGTGCCCAACTTCGACCGCGAAAAATGCATCCACTGTGGCGCTTGCCTGTGGAACTGCGCCTTGGGGTGGCCGGAAAAACCGGAATGCGCGGGCGTGGCCTTTCGCGCCGGGGCGGGGGGCCTGCACTCGGCGGAAAATTGATTCGTGATGAAGACTTCCTACCACATCGTTGTGTGCGCCGGTATCGTTCCTGATCCGTTGCAGACCCTTGAGCCCGCCAACTCGCCCAGTGGCCCAGCGTTGAAAAATGAAATGATGCTGCCCGCCATCCTCGACCCGTGGGCCAGCCACGCGCTTTACGAGGCGGCCCACCTCGCGAAGAACTGCCCGGGTAGCAAAGTCTGGCTGGTGAGCCTCGGTCCTAAGGCGAAGCTCCAACAGGTGATGATGTCCGTCGCCCAAAAAGTGCCCTTCGAACTCGTAGCGCTCGACGGTCCCGGCAACGGCTTTTCCGAAGCCGCCGAAGTCGCGTCCGCCTTGGCTGACGCCATTGCCGCCATTCCCGGACTCGTTAAAGAGCAACTGCTCCTCTTCGGCGGCTGGGAATCCGCTTCTCGCGGCGCGGGGGCGACCCTGCAAATGCTCGGCGAGCGCCTCGGCATCATGGACCAATTCCAGGGGGTGGATGAACTCAGGGTGGGCTCCGATGGTTCATTCGAGATTCTCGAACGCATCGAAGGCGGCAAACATCAACTCTCGAAATGCGCCGGTCCGCCCGCCTTGCTCGGGTGGGCCACGGGCAATCTGGCCGAGCCAAAGAACAACCCGCAGATCGGCATGGCCAACATGCGGACGGCGATGCCGGCGCTGCAAAAAGCGAAGTCGGTCAAACTTGCGGGCGAAGGATTGAAGTTCGCCAGCGTCACGCTGCCAAAGCAACTGCGTGAAACCAAAATTGTGAAGGATGCGACGCCCGACGATATCGCGCAGGAAATTGTCGAGTGGATAAAGAAATCCTAAACCAAAATACTGCAACCACTCCACCCATGGAAACCATTGTTGCACTCGCTCATGTTGAAACGGACGGGACGCTGGCCAAGTCAGCGCGCGAGGCCCTGCACGTTGCGCGAATATTGAAGGAAGCCATTGATGGTTCAACACTGGCTGCCGGGTTGGTGGGCGAAACCGTCCAGTCCGCCGCCGAGTCTATCGCTGGCTGCGCGGCGTCGAAATTTTACGGGGTGGCGGGCCCGGATTTCCTCCAGCCGCGTTATGCTACAGACGCCGCGGCGGCCGAGGCCATCTGCAAGGCTGCGGGGGCGACGGTGATCATCGCGCCAGCAACTTCCCGTTGGAACCGGGTGCTGGCAGGCGTAGCCCAACGGCTGGGCGGACGCGCCGATGCGCACGTCGCTGGTGTCGCGGTCAGCAACGGCGCCCTCGCCGTGAGCCGCTGGTATTACCGTCAGCGCATGGAAGCGGTGCTCACCCGAGCGCAACGTCCGTGGTTCATCCTCGTTGATCCTGGAAGCCAGGAAGCTTGCGAAGGCCGCCCGGGCGCTGCCAAGGTGGAAATGATTACGGTGCCGGTGCCTGAGGCCTGCAAACGAACGACGGTCATGGGTGTTCGTGAACCAAAGGCCGACGCGCAAACCATCCGGCCTGACGCCCAACTGCTCTTCGTTGCAGGCGCGGGCTGGACCAAGAAGCAAGCGGACAGTCATACCCACGTGCCGGAGGCCGAGAAGCTGATTCTGGGTTTTCTTAAACTGAGTCGCGCTTCATTGGGCAGCAGCAAATCATTGGTGGACATCGGCGGCGAAGGCCAGGCCGTCCTGGGATTTGTATCGCACTTGAACCAAGTCGGTCAGACGGGCTCGACGCCGCGCCATCCCAAAGGATTGAGCACGTGCTGTCACGGCGAGGAGCCGCACACGGTGGGCTGGCGTTTCATCGGTGAACGGCGCGCCATCAGTCTCGATCCAAACTGCGGCTGGGGGCGAGGCAAGGCCGACGTGCTTTACGTAGCCGATGCGTTTAAGGTGATCTCCAAGGCCAATGAACTGTTGGCTGCGGATAAATGAGATCAGGTCGGATCAGGTTTTGATCGAGTTAGTTAAGGGCGATTCCTGTCACCCGCTCCATATACTGAGGAATCCGCGGGATGCACTACAACGTGGAAGGACGCCAGCCTTTTGGAGTGCGGTGGCAGCCTGCCCGGCCGAAGCCAGGCGAAGGAGGGAGCGCAGCGGCGACACCGCTCCTGCTCGCGAAGACCTTCGGAGTTGGGCGGAGCGGAGCGACGGGGCATTCTCGAATGGTCCTAGTCTATCCAGTGGATTCCTCTGTAATATCGACCCCCGCACGCCATTGTCTGGTAGTGCAGCTTCCCGATCCAAAGAGCAGCAACTCAGTTCGCCCACCCGCGGTCTTTTGCTTGTCGGTACAGGACCGCAAGTTGTGCCGGTGTCACAAAGACCATGTCGGCGTCCCGTTCTTTGTAGATTCGTTCCAGGTCCTCTGGTGCGAAAGTCCAGCAATGAACAAATCCGTTTATGAACGCCGGCCGGTGCGAGCCGACCTGCTCACGGACCTCGCGCAAGAAACCGGTTTTGCCGTAGCGCCAGCTCGTCACGGAACGGAACACGATGGTGCCGCCAGGCAAGGAGTAGGTCAGCCGCCCGATCCCTTCCCGGCCTGAATAGCGGCCCATGTCCGCAAAAATCGAGTGGCAAAAGGGCAGGGCCTTCACGTAGCCCACCAAGAGCTCATCCTCCCCGCCTACCGTGCGCACCGTGCGCATTCCCAGCGGCTGCATTGAGCGTGCGGTCCAGTCCAGGAAGCCCGCCAACACCCGGTCTCGCTCCGCAAACGCCACGCCATAGTTCTCCGGGTCTATGTAGGCTACGCCCGAGACATCGGCGATGAATTCTGTCTTGGGCGAGCCGTGTTCGAAATACCATTCGACGACCGCGGGCATCAATTCCCTGAGCGGCGGCCCCATTCCGAACGCCAGCGGGAAGCTCCCAAACGAGGGGTGATCGAAATAGTTTTTGAAGAAAGCCAGCCAGGCGTTCTCGTTGTCGCCGTCAGACATAACCAGCGCAATGTAAATCGACTGCCTGTTAAGCGGCGGAGGAGGAGGCTGTTGCGGCTGTGCCAACCGGTCCACGCGAACCCCGCTCATGACGCAGGTGTTGTCCAGAAAGTCGCTGCAAACCAGTCCCTTGCCATACCGGCTGGCCAGCGCGACGCCCCCACCCTCCCCCAAGCCGATGCCCTCGCCCCCATACGGAAACCCGAGCACGGCGGTATTCGGCGCCATTTCGGAGAAGATCCGGGCTACGAGCGCGACTTCGGCCTGCGGGTCGGCTCCCGCTTGGCGCGCGTCCACCGGCCCGACGATCCAGAGTACGACGCTGCGCCACTGGTAATCGTAGCCGAAGTTGCAACTGTCCAGTAGCGCCGGGTTCATGTACTTGCAGAGGTGGTGGCTCAAACGGTCACTGTAGTTGGTCCACACCCAGCGCATCCCCTCGGCGTAAGTCTTGAATCGCCCACGCAGATCCATCTTCACCGCCAACTTGAGTTTCTCCGCCAGTTCCGGGCTCGCAATGATCAGGTCTTCACAAGCCGCAACGTCCAGGGCCAGTAAGCCCCCGCGGTACAAGTTCGTATCGGCGATGATGGCCCCCCGGCAAATCTTCGGGAACATTTGAAAAAGCGCGGCGCAATTTGTCACGACCCGGTAGTCGTCGATGTAGCGCTTCTCTTTGTGCCAGTCCAGCCAGGTCCGGTCCAGTGGTTCACGCAAAATCCAGATGCGGGGCTGGTCGCGGCTGGTCAATCCTTGCAAGCACGTCGCGGCGATGCGTTCTTCCGAGGTGAAATGCTCCACGTCCACTGCCAGGATTTGTCGTGTCGGCGCTTTTGATTTCGGCACATAAGTGTCCCCCCAGGGTCGGGCCGTGGGAATGAAAGGCAGGTTTTCCGGCAGGGCAAGACGCGAAGGCTGAGCCTCGGACGCGGCCAATGCAACGTGGACGCCAGTGCAAAGAACTCCCGCCAAAAGCCGACTGAGCTTTCCTGACATCGCGACCAGTCTCACGGCTCGCAAGAGCTTGGTCAAGCCTAGCCCAGTCTATTAGCCCGGATATCTCACACTCCGGCAGGGCAAGGCTCCTGCCGAGCCTTTTGTGCAAGCAAACTCGGCTCCGCAGGAGCGTCGCCCTGCTCGTTATTTCGCGAGGGGCAGGCGCACGAGGTCGTTTCCCTCGAACATTTGCAGCGCCGCCGTGCGGCCTGGTCAACTGACGGGCGCGCAACTGGAGAAGGGGTGGCGCCCGATCCACTGCTCAGCAGGGTTGACTCTGGGTCCGAGGCAAGCGATAGTGTGATTGCAGCTTTCGGGGGCGTACTGGTTTCGACTTAACAGATGCGCCAGAGGCGGCATGCCGAGGATGGTTCGTTGGCCTCGTAAAACATCGGACCAAAAAATAATTGCTAACGAAGAATTAGCTCTCGCGGCCTAAATGAGCCACGACGTCCGCCGGTGGACACCTGCTACGCCGGATGGACGCCACAGCAGGTTAGGCTCGACGCGGAGTCTGCGCGCGGCGGGCTGAAGCTCTTACCATGCAGGCTAGGCTAGGCGAGTTCGGTGTCAGGCCGTCATCGTCTGGCAGAAAACTCTCTCCTGACTAAGCATGTAGTCGCGGCTGGTAACTTTGCTAAGGACGCGGGTTCAACTCCCGCCGCCTCCAGTCTTCGTTCGGAGCCCAGAGGTAGCGAACAAGACTGCCCGGTGCAACCCATTCCTGCTCTGGTTCCCGGCACTTTTCGCCACAAGGGTCGGTAAGGGGGCGGGATAAAATTCTCGCTTCCACGCGACTCAAACTGATTGTCGTGTGCGTTTATCCGTGGGCTGAAGCCGCACGACTAACTCCAAATCATGGCTCCGCGATGGGCAAAACTATCGCGTGATCGAGCTATAGTATGAAATTCGAAATGAGGAGCGCGCCGGATGGGCGGCGCGCTCCTGCGGCGGCTCTTAGCTCGCCTTAGCTTGGTGGCTGCCGTTTGGCCTGGTTGCGGAGCATCAGGCCCAGCAAACCATCGACCATGCCGGGGCTGCTGTTAGCGCCGCTTACGGCTACATCGGGAACGATGCGCACGTTGCGCTCGCCGACGATCTGCATGAGTTGCATGACCGTGTAGCCTTGGGAGCCCAGCGCTTCCACGCCGGCTCGGTAGGCTTGGGCCTTGGCTTGGCCGGTGGCCCGAATGGCCTCGGCCTCGCCCAAGGCGCGCAGGCGCAGGGCCTCAGCTTCGCCTGTGGCCTGTTTGATCAGCGCGTTAGCCTGAAGCTCGGAGATGCTCACGCCTTGCTCGGCCCCAACCACCTGGTGCTGAATGTCCGCCAAAGACGTCTGACGCACCAACTGCTGGCGCTGCTTTTGCGCGGCCTCCTGCACCTCGTAGGTCTTGCGCTGCTCTTCGGCGATTTTACGGTCCGTCTGTGTTTGCATTAGTTCGCTCGGCGGATTGATGTCGCCGATGAGCGTATCGATGGCCTGCACATCATAGGCAGCAAGCGCCGCGCGGATGTGTTCGGCCGCTTCGGCCTGGCGCTGACTGCGCGCGCTCAGGAAGTCCAGGACAGTGTAATCCTGCGCTGAGTTGCGGAAGTAATTGCCCACAATCGGCTGGAGCACATGGTCCACCAGGTTTTGCATGGACCCGACGCGGGAAATCACCTTGGGCGCATCGAGCGCGCCCACGTGGATGATTTGGGCCACGTCCAGGTTGAAGGCGAACCCGTCTTTGGAGCGCACGGTAATGGACGAGAGCTTCTCATCGTAACGATGCGCCTCGGTGCGGGTTGCCCAGTTGAGGACGATATTGGTCGTGGGGACCAACTCGACTTTCATAATCCGCGTGTTAAGCGGGTGTTTGCCGGGGTAAAGCGGCGTGACCCAGACGCCCTTATGACCGGCCATGACAAGGTCACCATGTTTGAAAGCCAAGCCGCTCACGTCTTCGTGCGGCTGGCCGACATAGGAGATGACCACACCGACGTAGCCGATGGGGATCTGGACCATGGGCACCACAACACGCACCGATGTTGGTTGGTGACAAGGAATTTGCATCCGCGAGGGTTCTCCTCATAATCACGGCGATGAAAGTCACACAAGTGGCGCTTTGCCCCAGCGAGGCTTCGACCAAAGCTGGGCGGCCGGCGCTGACGCCAGAACTGCTGGCCGCCAGCGGCGCGCGCTATTCGCGAAACAACGAGGGACTCGAGGCGATCTTGTCGAAGATTGATCCGACCAATTTGGAGAAGTCGGTTGATGCGATTTTTCGGATGGTAGATTACGGACACCAATCGATTGCGGACATGGTGCCGGTGGCCATGTTCGTCGATGGGATTTCTATTTGGCTGGCGTATTATATTTGGACGCTCTGCCCAACTGCTGGCGGACAAGAATCCTCAACCAGGTATATCAAGATCGCGGTGGATGGCCTCATGGCGCCCGAGGTGCTGGGGATTGCGGCGGAGGAATTACCGGAGTGGCGGGAGTTGATGCAGAAGTGTTTCTCGGCCTACCAGTCCTCGCTGAGCCTCTGGGAAGAGCTGGCTCGCACGAAGCCGGCGCTGATGGGAATTCCCCGGTCGTTGATCGAAGATCCGGCTGAGGCGTCGCAGAAAAAAGTGGCGCGGATGCGGCGCAATTATGCGTTGGACCGGGCGCGGTATTTTCTGCCGGTGAGCGCGGCGACCAACATGATGCTGATTATGTCCGCACGGGGTTGGGTCAACCTTTGCCAGTTCTTGCTCTCCCATGCTTTACCGGAGCCTCGAAAGGTCGGAGAGCTGATCCAGGCAGAGTTGGCGCTGTCGGCGCCGAGGATGGTCAAGTATGCGCGCCGGACGGAGTTAAACGAGCGCAGCACGGCGGACGAGTTTCAACGACTGGCCGGACTGGCTCAGACCGGCGCCCCGTTCGAAGAGGAGATTCCCATGAACGGCGCGGGATCGGCCAAGCCGATCCTTTCGGTAACGATGCCCGAAGGTCTTTCGGCGGAGGACGTCGTGCAGGGCCTGGTACATCACGCCAATCGCTATGCGCCGATGGGAAGCAGCCTGCAGCGGACGGCGGTTCGCTTCGGCTGGAGCGCGCTGGGCTTTGCGGAGATCCGCGATCTGAACCGGCACCGGACGGGGACCAAGTATTGCCCGCTGGTGCCCAAGGGATTTTACTTTGCGTTGGACCAGGTGCCGGCTGAGGCCGAGGGCCAAAAGGCAAATCTGCTTAAGCAAGCCGAGGTCGGGCGAGTTGCGAGTGGCAAGGCGCTGACGCACTTGCGCGCGGCTAAGCCGTCATATATCTACTGGTCGCTGCTCGGGACGGAATACCCGTTCGAGCATTTGACGACAGCGGACAAGTTTATCTACGAGGCGGAGTTGCGGACGGGACTAGGGGCGCATTTTCGATACGCGAAACATTTGCGGGACGTCCTGGCTTTGTGGTACGAGAAATTCCCGGGGAGCCGGGGGGCAGTGCTGGAAGGAAGCGGGGAGCCCGAATAGTGGAACTGAGCTGAAATTGGGTCGGGGAGGGCGGGATCCCTTGAATCATTCAGGAAAAGCCAGGATTTTCCAGGACGCTGAGTTTCGCGGGGAAGCCGTTAGGCTAACATTAGAAACACTAATTTCTGAAGGCATAAATGCTTGGGGGCGTGCACCCGTTTAGCGGAACATTTCAACCCGGTAGAACTGTTGTGGCTCGGAGGGGGGCACCAGGTCGGTGATGCTGGCGCTGCCGCCGGTCGCCAGGACCTCGCCCACAACATTCCAGGAGCTGGAGCTCAGATCAGGCGTGGATTGCACCAAGTAGAGCAGTCCCTGTTGTGCCAACCAAGTCAGACTGAAGCCCCGGTGCCGCTGATACGTTGCGCTGGTAATATAAACCGGCGGCACGCACTTGCCGGAGCTGCCGGCCGCGTAAATGGCTTGAATTTCTGGTGCTGTCAAGGCCCGATTAAAGATCGAGAATTCATCGATCTGCCCGCCAAAGGAGAGGCCCAGGCTGGCCGCGCCTCCGATATCCAGGTCCAGGTTGGCAGGGACGAACGGAGTCATGCCCGTTTTGAATTGCGCCAGAACGCCATTGGTGTAGAGGGCCATGAAGTTGCCGCTTTGGCTTGCAAGGAGCGCAAAGTGCCACCACGAACCCGTAATCGAAGTCGGCGGCGTCCAGGTCAGGCGACCGCCGTTGGAGATGTCGCCGAAGTCCCAATAGACGTTGCCGTCGGCGTAGGGCACGTGGGCGTTGAAGACGCTGCCGTTGACGAAGGCGCTGGCGCTGAAAGTGGACTGGACCTTCACGGAAGCGACCTTCTGCCAGAACTCGACGGTCACCTCGGTCGTGGGCGCGTTGTTTAGGTAGCCCGGCACCTGAACGTATTGATCGACGCCGTTAAAATCAAAGGCCTGTCCAACCACGCCCGGGGCGAACGTGGCGCCGTTCTGGAGAACGCCGTCATTAGTTCCAATGGTGTCGCTGGCGGTGCCCCCGGCTGGCCACCAATCCACCAACCCCTGGGGCGCACAGATGTGTGAGGGGTTTAAAGGATCCAAGCCGAGGGATTCTTCCAATCCGTTCGGCAGGCCGTCGCCATCGGCATCCATGTTCGGGTCGAGAATGAGCTGGCGATAGACGAGTGTGCCGCCGTTTTTGATGAAATGGCCACAGGAATTGGTGACGACGAGGGTGTCCACAATGAGCGTGCCACCGTTCATCGTGAAGGTGCCGTTGCGCGCATCGAGCACGGCGGTATGGGTCGGGTTCGTGACGTAGAGGGTGCCGCCGCTTATGGTCGGGGTGCCGATGGCATTGCTGACACAATCACCGACGATGAGCTTGTTGAGAACCGTGAGCGTGCCGCCGCTTTGAGTGAAGGTGCCGACAAAGCCGGGAGAAAAGCCGACGTACAGGTTGCTGGCAATGGCTGTGCCGCCGGAGAGGTTGTATTGCGCATTGTGGTTCTGGCCGATGACAATGCTCGCCTGCGAAACATCGAGGGCTCCTCCGTCCTGCTGGCAATCGTTCATACTTAGGCCGTCGCCGTCCTGATTGTCCCCAAGAACCGTTAAGAGGCCGTTTCCGGTGAGATGGAGCAGTCCGCTCGCACTTGGGGTCTGTCCGCCCAGATTGACAAGCTGTGCGGTGACGGTGCCGGCCGAGATGGTCATCTGCGCGCTGCCGCCCGGGCCGATGAGGATGGGAGCGTTGGTGCAGGTCAACACACCGCCGGCACTGGTGCCGCCGGTGATATTGACTTGGGCGGTGGAATTGCTGCCCGCGGCGACGATCAAGCTGCTGCCAAGCGAGAGTGTCGCTCCCTCCTGGAGGCTAAGCGTGCCGTTCTCCAGTTGAAGGGGGCCAGCAAACGAGACCTGGCCCCCCGCCACTTGCTCGGTGAAGGTAGTGGTGCCACCGGAGGCACCGAGGAGCCCGCTCCCGAATTGAACCGAGGCGTTCCCGGAGATGGTCATCTGCGCATTGCCGCGCTCCATCAGCAGGGAGGGGGAGTTAGTCGAAAGATTATTGGTGGCAATGAAACTGCCGCCAACAATGTTGACGATGCCCACCTGCAGGGGGGCTGTGGCGATGAACAGTGAACGGTTCAAAACTGCATCGGTGTGGTCGAAATTGGCAGCTCCGTTGGCTCCGGAGCCAACGAAGAGGTCGTACGCCTTGAGGCTGCTGTTGGTCATCGAGAGGGTACCGGGTGCCGAGTTGCCGACGGTGAGGTCGAATGCATTGGCGGTATCGAGGCTGGCGTTGTTGAAGAAAGTCGCCGGACCGTCGAAGATGACCGAACTGCCGTTGGCGAAGTCATTGGTTGGAGGGCTGGCTGGGTCCATCTGAATCGTGGAATTGCTCACGACCAGGGCGCTGCCGCCCAGCATAAAGAAGTTACCCTGAACGCTGAAGGGCAAGGCCGGCCCCGCGCTGACTAGAAGCGTGTTTACCGAGTTGGAGGGCGCGCTGAGCAGCAGGTCCGAGATGGCCAGCGCGCTGGGAGACGTGAAGGTGTCGATCGTTACGGTCTTACTGCCGCTGTTGGTGATGCTCACTGAAGAGTTAGTTCCGGGGCTGCCGCCCGTCCAATTCGACGAAAAACCAAACGCGCCGTCGCCTTGGCTGATCCAGTACACCGGCTGACAGCACTCAAGGCAGAGGCTGCATCCAGGGAAAACGAAAGCCTCATAAGCGCCGACGTCGACGTGGAGGCCTTGGGGGCGGGTGATACCACGTTGGTCGATCGTCAGGTTATAGGGCGCGAAAAGCACCCCGTCGTTGCCGGCATCAAAGGCAACTCCCGCCTTGCCGATACTCATGGTTGGCGTGGGCCCGCCATTGTTCCTAAGAACACCCAGACGAAGCGGGGCAACGGAACCATAAACCGAGTCAATACCGCCGCTGGCCGTGGGGTCGCCCCTGTAGTGCAGATTGTTGCCACCGCTGGTGAAAGCCGCCCCGGGATCGACGTAAATGTCAGATTCGACGGAAGACGGATCGACGTTATTCGCCGCAACGGAGTTGCCTAAGACGATGCAATTGATCAGCGAGAGAGCTGAGCCGGCGCCCTCGGTGGCAATACCTCCTCCGCGGAGTACGCCAAAGCGATGGACGACGTTATCACTCACCGTGCAATTGACCATGGCCAGGGTGCCGAAACTACAAATGGCGCCACCTTCGGCGAGTTCTGCTGAATCGCCCGGAAAAACGGAGTTGCCGCTCAGCGTGCAGTTCGTCAGGGCTCCGTAGCCTGCATGGATCAAAAGGCCACCGCCCTGAGCGAACGTGGTAGCCGTATCGCTCACCACGGAACAGCCACTCACCGTGCAGGCAGTCATGGTAACGGATAGACCGCTGTAAAGCCCCCCGCCTTCGGCAAACTCGCCGCCCACGGCCGAACAGCCAGTTATCGTGCAAGCGTTCATGGCGAGGAATCCACTGTCGCTATTGTAAATGCCACCCCCGTAAGAATTCTGGGGAGTGAGCGCTTCCGCTAGACAATTGGCGATGTTGCATTGGCTCATTGAAAGCTCTCCTTCATTCAGAATGCCACCACCAATGCCATCGAGGTTCGCACCGTAGGAGATGTGCGCACCGTTCGAGATGGTCAGACCGGAAATGTTCGCGCTCGCCGTACTGAAGATGTGAAAGATCCGACTGATCCTGGTGCCATCGATCGTCGTCGCCTTTGGCCCATTACCGACAATAGTCAGGTTGTGCTGGATGATCGGCAGCTCGGTGCTGAGCTTGATGTAAGTGATACTGGCATCGAACTTAATGGTGTCGTTATCGTGGGCAACGTTGAGGAGGATGTCTCGCAAAGTGCCTGTACCAGGCCCGGAGTCATCATTAGGGTTGGTCACCGTGAAGTCAGTTGCGCCGACATTCCCTGTAAGCCCAAGCCAGAGTGCCGCCAGCAGCGCCGGCAGCCGCACGGCCACCAGATGAAATTTCCTTTTCTTTTTTCCGTTTCTTAGCGTATTGAGACGGGGAGCCTGCGGTCGCCGCGCCTTGGGCCCGGCAGCCGGAGTGATTAATTGCTTGGTTATGTTCATGGTCTTCGGTGTTGGTGTGTTTTCTGGTTCGGCTGGCGCTACGCACTGGGCCGTTCGCCAGGCAAAACCCCTGGTCTGCCTTCCGGCATCTCGGGATGCGCGGTAACTCCATTGCGCATTGGCTTTTTGCTTCATACAGTGGATTCAACGCATCAGTGGCTGATCTTTCAAAAATGTTTGAAAGAAAGCGTCGGAATGGCTGGAATACATAGATAGATGGTCAGCGCTCGCTCATGGTCCGGGACGGATGCCGGGCTGCCTCGCAACGGACGGCCTCGCGGCCCAGTTGAGCCAGCGCCATGAGTCGAAACTGGCGCTTATACCGCCTGCGGGCGCAATGAGCCTTCAACAGAGCCGGGGTCAAGCCGTGGATCGGTATCATTTCGTTCGACACGCACGGGAGCAAATCTACGGTTGGACGCCTTTCTTGGGCGAAGCCGGTACTGAAGTTTGACCAAGCTCCAGTACCGACTTTCCGGGATTCATCACTGCGCCGACGACACGCCGGACGCGAATGATGCAGTTTACCGAGTAGTCGCGGTCCCCGCCCTAGCCCTGTTCGTCATCGTCTTCGAGCGGCAGGAGGAAGTTCTCCAGCACGTATCTGGAGAGCTTCAAGCCCTGCTCGGCGCCCACGTTGCACGAGTTGCGGAAGTGGATGCCGGCCCAAATCCGGGCCTCGATGACCTGCGCCGCCGCGTCGGAAAAACGGTTGAAGGTCCAGGTGAAGCCGGGGTAGGTTGTGCCGCTCAGGGTGAAAGTGTGTTCATCGCCCAACAACTCCGCCAGCGTGTTCATGAAGGCGGTGGTGAGTGTGGCATGATTGGACATGTACTCCTGGAACCGCGGCGCGGTGAAAAGCGAGTCCCAAGCCGGATCGGCTACGGTATCCGGGTTGCCGTCGGTGTCCGCCAGCCGGATGGCGTGATAGGGCCTCCACAGGTTGTAGGTGTACTTGGAATCGAAGCCAGCGACGAGGGCATCCGCGCCAACGATATTAATGAGAGCGAAGATTCGCGCCGTGTCCACCAGCCTCAGCTCCCGGCCATAGGCCTCGATCACCGGCCGGACGGCGTGGTTCTCCTCAACCGACCCCACGGCCTGCCAAAGCAGCGCGAGTTGGGTTTGTTCCGGAGTGCGAACGGTGCTGTCGAAGCGGCCAATGGCCTTGACCTCGTTGACGTCGGCGGCGTAGAGCGCGCTGGTCAAGGCAGGCGGCGGACCGGGCCGGAACTGATCGTGGCTGGTCATCGCGAAGGGGACCAGGATCGCGTATTGGGGGAAAAGCGCGGGCAACGTGCCGTCGGCGTTGGTGCCGGCGGG
>Ga0209517_10002966_pt1 | contig 23361 bp, 21 predicted proteins | sample PeaSoiMetSII2010_FD_187695 | JGI IMG/M metagenome (GOLD analysis project Ga0209517, IMG submission 187695) | Peat soil microbial communities from Weissenstadt, Germany - SII-2010 (SPAdes) (version 2) | ecosystem: Environmental > Terrestrial > Soil > Wetlands > Peat | place: Germany...
CGCGGCGTTGCCCCGCGCCAATCGGCTCTTTCGCGCGGCCTGGGTGGGTCACTTTTGGCGAGCAAAACCGGGTAAATTCTCGCGAGTGCCGAAGTAAACTACTTACTCCATCCTCCCAGCGCCCAACACGCCTGTCGGCGCATATCGGTCTGCTACATTCAAATCAGGAAGAGATTTAGCGCCCCAGGTGGCACGAGCCGCTTCAACCCAACCGGGGACCAACAACCGCCGTCCCGTCCGGACGAAATTTCGGGACACGAACTCCAACCGCCGGGATCCTTGCGGTCGAAACGCCGGCGCGATAGGTCGTTTGTTGTCTTTTCCCCTCGTCCCAAGACCGCAATTTAACTTACGGTTTCGTGTGCCCACATGTCCGATAGGAAGAGCCCGCACGATCTGCCCGGACGGTGCCGTGAAACCGCTCATTTTTGAGCGGGTTTCCTTTGTAAGTTATTGACTGCAAAGAAAGCTGACCGCTCAAGTTGAGCGGTTTGTGGAGGAAACATTTATGCAATCGATCAAGACGGGCGCCGGCCTCGACACCAGAATCTGGCTGACGCGTAATCCGTCCAGCAGCCTGGTGCCAACGGATGACCGGCTCGCCGGGCTCCGGGACGAGGTTAAGCGTCACAAAACTTCGACCTCTCTCTGCAACCCACAGAAAAAGGGAAACTTAAAACGCCACGAATAAATATTTCGACACACGGCAAGATGCGTCCACCCGCGCGCAGACTGGAGGCGTCCCAGAGGGCAATACCAAAATCCGCGGACGGGTGAGGCTAACCGGTTCCACTCACTGCGGCAGGATCTCCAGGTAATCGAGGGCGGCGGACTCCATGCCGTCGGGCTTGCCTTCGATGCGGATCACATCGCCGGGGCGGAGAGCGATGCCGGGAATCGTGCGGCGGGTGGACGAGGTGGAGTCGAGGCGGATGGTGGGGAGGTGGAGATCGGCGGCCCACTCATCGACCAGTTGGCCGCCGACCCAGACGTGATAGTAGGACACGCCGTTGGACTGGTCGAAGTACTCGACGTAAAGCGTGTACCAGCCGGGATTGCCGGTGAATTTCAATGTGGCGGTGCACCCGACGGTGCTGGTGGGGCACGTGACGGCTTTGCCGCCGGATGCGTCTTCGGCGGGCGTGACGTCACTGACGGTGTAGCCTTGGAGGGTCATGTCTTCGGCCTCGAAGCGGGCGGGGAGGTTTCGGGTTTTCGCGTCGGGGATCTGGGACGCGCGCTGGAACCAGGTGTTGACCGCATCGCGCCACACCACCGCCTGGCCCGCCTGGTATTCGAGTTGGCCCAGCACCTGGTTGTAGCGCTGTTCGTCCACCAGGCCCTTGAGCGATTTCCACTGGCGCACGTACTGCTCCACGGCATCGGCGCCTGCGTAGTGTGAGTCGTAGATGTACTGGATGACGGTCTTGCCGGAGTGGAGCTTGTAGGTGTAGGGGACGTGGTGCAGGAAGAGGAGCAGATCGTCGGGGCAGGTTTCGAGCGACTCGTAGATGCGGGCCACGGCGGGGCGGTATTGCCCGATGTAACCGGTGCCGGTGGCGGTGGTGCGGTCCATGCCGGCGCCCTTGTCGTCGGCGCGGTGCCACTGGCCCCAGCCGTTGCGCTCGGAGGCTTCCACGTTCACTCCGTAGTGGTTGCCGTTGATGTCGGTGAGGGTCTGCAGGCCGAGCGGTCCGGTGTAGTTCTCGTAGGTGCGCCACGAGCTGAGCAGCATGGCGTCGATGGTCTGGTTCACTTTGGGATCGGGGCCGAAGGTCTGGCGGGTCCATTCGGCGGCGATTTTTTGCGCGGTGAGGTCGGGGTTCCAGGCGAGGCGGCCGAAGCCGTAGAGGTTGGCCTGCGAAAGATGATTGCCGGACCAGTTGTCGCCGAGCCCGAGGTTGGCTACGCCGACGAAGCCTCCGGTGGGGCGATGGAAGGTTTTTCCGGCCACCAGGGCCTCCACGGGGGTGGGGATGGCGCCTCGCGCGTGCATGTCGAAATCGAGCGCCTCTTTCCACATGGGGACCAGGAAGACCATGTGTCGGGATTGGCCGAAGTACTCCTGGGTGACTTGCAGCTCGACGGCCTGGTTGGTCTTTTCCAGCGCGCCGAAGAGGGGCGAAGCAGGCTCGCGCACCTGGAAATCGATGGGGCCGTGTTTGATCTGCACGATCACGTTGTCGTCGAACTTTCCGTCGAGCGAGTGGAAGTTGTCGTAGGCGGCGCGGCCGCGATCGTTCTTGGGGTTCTGCCAGTCCATGTGGTGGTCGTAGACGAAGCCTCGATAGAAGAGCAGGCCGCCGTGCGGTTGGAGGGCGCGGGCCAGCACGTTGGCGGCGTCGGCGTGGGTGCGGCCGTAGGTGGAGGGGCCGACGCGGCCTTCGGAATCGGCCTTCAGGACGACGCCGCCGAGGTCGGGAATCGCACGATACAGGTCGTCCATCCTGCCTTTCCACCAGGCGGCGACCTGCGGATCGAGCGGGTCGAAGGTGTCGAGGCCGCCGATGGTCTGGGGGCTGCCGAAATCGACGGCGATGGCCACGCGCACGCCCCACTGGCGGAATGCGAAGGCGATGCGCGCGATCTGCGGCGTCAATTCCGGAGACAGGAGGCGCGGGTTGGCATTGACGTTGTTGATGGAGCAGCCGTTGATGCCGAGTGAAGCGAGGAGGCGGCCGTAGTCGGAGACGCGGTTGAAGTCTTCGCGGACGTACTGGTTGTCCCAGAAGATGGATCGGCCGCCGTAGCCGCGCTCGATGGTGCCATCGAGATTGTCCCACTGGTTCACCCAGCGGGCCGGAGCGTAGGGCGATTGCTTCTCGTCGAGGTTCGAGACGGGTTCGCCGAGGGCGACTTTGCGGAGGAGGGCGAATGCGCCGTAGAGGACTCCGCGCTCATCGGACCCGGCGATCACGATGTAATGCGTGCGGCGGGCGGTGACGGTTTTGAGCCAGTAGCCTTCGGGCCCGATTGTGGCGACGCCAGCGGCGTCGAGATGCCATTGCGGGGCGGCGCGGCGGATCTGTTCGAGGGTGGCGAGGACGATGGCGCTTTCCTGGGGGATGCCGGATTCGGCGCGCGGGGTGCGGCCGAGCATGCCGTGGATGCCGCGGATGAGCTCGCGGCTGGCGCTGCCTTCGAGGGCGGAATCTGGGAAGGTTGCGACGACGGGGGGGACGGATTGGCGGTACTGGTCGAGCGCCGTGCCGGTGAGGGCGGGGTAGCGCAGCCAGGCATTGTAGCCGGTTTCCGCGTGGAGGGCGGCGGCTAGGAGGAGGAGCGTCCCGATGAGTCGGGACGCTGCAGGCACGAGTGCCTGCGCCACATTGGCAGAGGGTGACTCGGTTTCAGTGGGTGATGAAGATGGCATTGTCTTCGACACTCAGTTCGATGCCGGCGGCAGTCGCGGCTTCTCGCAGGGCGGCATCGAGCATAACCACGGGGTCTTTGCTGACCGCGAGGCGGCGCATCAGCCCTTCGCCCTTGCGGGCGCCGGCGGAGAGGACGACCTTCAAGCCGCGGCGTTTGCATTTGACGGGCGTGCCGTCCTCCAGCTTGGTGTTCATGGGCTTCAGGTAGGCATCGATGTAATGGACGCCGATGCCGGACTTGTCGCCCGTGAACTCGGGGAGTTTTTCAATGGCCGCGGGGTTGATGTCACAGAGTTTGGTCTTCATAAGTGTCCATAGCGGTTCGGAACGCGCGGATGTGCTCCGGCGTGCTGCCGCAGCAAGCGCCGATGATGTTGGCGCCGGCTTCCAGCAGGGGCCCGACTCCGGTGACCATCTGTTCGGGCGTTTCGTCGTAGGTCACTTTCATGGCGACGAGCTTCGGCTGGCCGGCGTTGGGCTGCACCATCACGGGGAGATCGGTGACCTTGCGGTATCGCAGTACGGCTTGCCGCGCGCGCTCCATGTCCATGCCGGTGCCGCAGTTCAGCGCCACGATGTCCGCGCCGCGCTTTCGCATGAACTCGGCGGCCCGCTCGGGGCCGATCCCCATCATGGTGCGGAAGTTCGAGCCGTCGAGCGTCACATCGTAGGCCATCGAGCCGATGACGCAGGGCGCTCCAGCTTCTTTGGCGGCATCAATGCCCAAACCCAACTCTTCGAGCGACGTCTGGGTCTCGATGATGATGGCGTCGGCGCCGGCTTCCACGAGCGCGCGCGCCTGTTCGCTGAAGGCGGCGCGCACATCCGATTCGGTGAAGTCACCATACGGTTCCATCAGGCCGCCGAAAGGACCGATGTCGCCGATCACGAATCCATCCCGGCCGCTGAAGGCCTGGCGCGCAATCTTGACCGCGGCCTGGTTGATGGCGACGGCTTTGTCGCCGTTCGAATGGCGGTTGAGCATGATGCGCGAGCCGCCGAAGGTGTTCGTGAGGATGCAATCGGAGCCGGCCGCGGCATAGCGCCGCTGAATGGCCAGGACCCGCTCGGGGTGGGTGAGGTTCCACTCCTCGCCGCAGTTGCCCTGCTCCAGGCCGGCGAGCATCAATTGCGTGCCCATCGCGCCATCGCCGATGAGCGTGCGCTGCTTGAGTGCGTCCAGTAGAGACTGCCTCATGAGTTTCCGTTTCGCGCCTGGTGGTAATGAGCTAACGCGTAGTGAATGGTTTCGAGCACCAGGCCCCACTTATGGTTGCGCGACTCCTGCTCGCAGTAGCATCCAGCCGGAGACGCGGGGCGCTTCCAGGAGAGCACGTCGTTCAAGGGCCGTCCGAGGAGCGGCTTATCGCGCTCGATGGCGGCCATCAGTTGCGCGGGGTTGGCAATGTATTGGCACATGGCGGTGTGGCCGGTATCGCCGGAGGCGGGCTCGCAACGTTGTTCGCGGATGGGGTAGCCGTCATCGCGCGGCCCGAGCTCGACGCGGTAGTCGAATGCCAGCGGCCGGCCCATGTTGGTGCAGGTGGTGCCGTCGTAGCGGAAGCGGGCGTCGATGACGCCGTCGGGGTGGACTTCGAGCGTGAGGCGTTCGGCGGCCCAGCGCTTGAGGGCTTTGGGATTGGTGGCGCATGTTGGGAGGTTCTGCTGGTAGGGCGCCCGGCGGAATTGGCACGGGACGAAGGAGCAGTTTTGGCAGGGGACGAGCTCGGTGAGGCGGCGCACGCGATCGGTGTGGCGCGTCAATCCGAAGACCGCCAGTTGAGATTTCTTGGGCCGCAGCGCGCCGGAATCGAGCGCCTCGAGCCGGGCCGGCGGAGGGGGCGCAATCAGGTCCAGGAGGCGATGCTGCTCCGCGATGTCCCAATCCTCATACCCCGGGCTCGAGTGCGGCAGAACAGCCATGGCACGCTCGTCGGCCCACGCGCAAAGCCGCGCGCCGGCCGAGGTGATGAGGTGCTCGACCACGGCCGATCCGAATACTTCCAGAAAGAAGTATTCGTCGGGCTTCTCCTCCTGCCAGAGCTCTTGCGCCTGGGCTTCGAGCTCGGGACCGGCGCTCACGGCCACCAGGACTACGCCGCAGGCTTCCGCTTGTTGCAGCATTGCGTCGAGCCGCGCGCTGGTGAATGGAAGAAGAACGCCCGGCTCTGCATGGCGCTCGTAGACCCAGGGATTGCCGTGGCGCGAGTACCACTCGCGGGCCTGATCGGCCAGCTCGCGGGCGCGCTCGCTCAGCACGGCGTTGCGCGGGTAGCCCAGCAGGCGCTGATATTCGGCGGGCTCGACGTTTACGGTCATCCCGCCACCTCGTGAATGCTCGAGATGGGCTTGAACTGGCAGCCCTCCACGAAAAAGTCAAAGAAGCGCGGGTGGGTCTCCAGGCGGCAATGCTCGACCCGGCGGACCAGCGCTTCCATCTCCTGGCGCTTGGAGGCGGAGAGCAAGGCCATGGACGCGCCTTCGATGGCGGCATTGCCCACCTGCACGATGCGCGATTCCGGAATGCCGGGAATGAGTCCGATGCGTTGGGACGCTTCCACCGTCATGTGCCGGCCGAAACCGCCGGCCAGGTAGAAGACGTCGATGTCGCCGAAATCGATGCCGTAGTTGCTGAGCACCACGTGCAGGCCGGCGACGTTGGCGCCCTTGGCCTGCGCCAGCTCGTTGACGTCGCTTTCCAGGAAGAAAATGTCGCGCTCGCGGTCCAGCGTGATGCGCTGCTCATCGTCGTGGAAGCGGCCCATCTCATTCATGCGGCCGGTGCGCAGCAATTCGCTCATCAGCGACACCAGGCCCGATCCGCAGATGCCTTGGGGAGCGGTGTCGCCGATGACGTCGAGGCGGAACGTACCGTCGTAATTGATGACTACCTGCTCGACGGCGCCATCCAGCGCCGGCATGCCGCAGGCGATGGCGCCGCCTTCGAACGCGGGACCGGCGGGGCAGGAGGCAGCCAGAATGCGGTCGCGGTTGCCGACGATCAGCTCGGTGTTGGTGCCGATGTCCATGATGGCGATCAGGCGGTCTTCGTGGGCCAGGTCGACGGCCAGCATGCAGGCCGCGGCGTCGGCGCCTACGTGGCCGCTCACGATGGGGGCGCCATAGACGCGGGCCTGGGGATGGATGGGCAGCAGGCATCGCCGGCCGGTCTCGGTCAGGCTGTTCGAGGCGCGCTTGCCCTCGGCCATCTGGATCTCGGTGATCGACCGGTAAGGGCTCTGTCCGATGGAATAGACACTCTGGCGAAAAAAGAGATCGCGCATGGTGGAATTGCCGACGACCACCATTTCGCGGATAGTTTGCGGGTCGACGGGAAATTCTTCGATGGCGTGGCTGAGGTATCCGGCGAGCGTGCGCCGGAGGAGTTTGCCGGGGTGCACCGTGTCGTAATGGATGCGGGACATCACGTCGGAGCCGCCGAAGCGCTGGGGATTCTCGAAGGAAGCGTCGGCGATCAGGGCGCCGGTTGCCAGATCGAAGAGACGCATGACTATGGTGGTGGTGCCGAGGTCCATGGCGATGCCGTTGCGGCCGGCGGACGGACGATCGATGTCGCGAGTGCGGGTAGGCAGACCCACGGCGCTGCTTTCGATGCGCATGTGGCCGCGGCGCATGGTGTGGCAGCGAATGTGCCCGGTGTCGGATGCGATGAGGGTGCGGCAGGAGAGGCGGAAATTGCCGCTCAGGTGGCGCTCCTCGGCGGTGGGGGGCGAGAGGCAGTCCATGCCCTCGGTTACCTCTACCATGCACTCTTTGCACTTGCCCTGCATCTGGCAGGAAGTGGGGACGCGCACACCAGTGCTTTCCGCGCACGCGAAGAGGGAGGCGCCGAGGGGGGCTTGAGTTTCGAGTCCGTTGATGGTGAGGGCTAGGGGCAATTGGGACACTCCGCCGAGCGCCGAGACGAGTCTCGGCGCGGCACGCACGAGTGCGTGCGCCACGTTCAGGTCCTCCATTCAGCCTGCGATTCGAGCTCGGCCATTACTGCTTCGGCAACCTCCTGCGCGGAGCCCTCGCGTTCCTCCTCGTCGCTCCATCGCCACTGGGCCAGGTAGTCGTCCGACCCTTGCAGGCCGCGGTGCAGCGCCAGGTGGTCGATGCGCTCCATGAACTTCGCCGGCAGCGGCAGCGTGATTTCGTCCGCGCCGTCCTCAGCTCTGATTTGAGACGGCACTTCCCGCCAGTACAGGATCTTGTACGATGCCATTTTGGTTGCTCTCCGCCGCCAGACGCAGGAACAGGTCCACGGCGGCGGACGCGTTCGCTCCGTAGCCATCGGCGCCGATCTCGTCGGCGAACATCTGGCTGATGGGGGCGCCCCCGATGGCCATCCGGATGTGGCCGAGGCCGGCCGCCGCGAAGCCGTCGATTACCGTCTTCATGTACGTCATGGTGGTGGTCAGGAGCGCGCTCATCCCGATGATGTCCGGCTTGCATTTCGCGGCAGCGGCCATGAACTTTTCCACGCTCTGGTCCACCCCGATATCGTACACCTCGAAGCCCGCGCCTTCGGCCATCATGCACACCAGGTTCTTGCCGATATCGTGCAGATCGCCGCGGACCGTGCCCATCAGCAGCACTCCCACGCGATTGGTAGTGCTGTCCTTGGCGCTGAGCAGAGGCTTCAGCACCGCCATCCCGGCTTTCATGGCGCGCGCCGCAATCAGCACTTCCGGCACATAAAGTACGTTGTGCTTGAAGTCCTCGCCCACTACGCTCATTCCCGCGATCAGACCCTCGTTGAGAATCTCCTGTACGGCGCGGCCTTCGGCCAGAGCGTCCTTGGTCATCTGCTCGACTTCCTTGGCCTTGCCTTCGTACAGGCACTGATTCATGAAGGCGTAATCAACCATGAAGTGACCCTTGGCCGGCCAGTCGTCCGGCGTTGAATTCTTGCAGCGCCTCCAGCATGGCGACCACGTTCTGGCGCGGCATCCCGGGGCTCACACCGCCGCCAACCGACAGGATGACGCCTTCGCCGCCCGAGCCTTCCAGCACGTCGAGCGTGGCTTCCTTGACCTCGTCCGGGGTGCCGCGGACCGCGATCTCCAGCGGGTTCACGTTGCCCATCAGGCACATGCGATCGCCCACCCGCCGTTTCACCTCGCGGATATCCTTCTGTTTGCCCCAGTTCAGCACGTGGAAGCCGGCGTCGGGAAGATGGTCGAGACAGGCGTCCACTTCGGCGTCGTTGTGGTACACCTTAATCCAGTTTTCCGGAAACGCGTCGCAGATCCGCTTGAGGTAGGGATGCGCGAACTCCATGTAGTGCTCTTCGTTGATGAACCCGACGATGTCATCGAGGATGAAAATGGATTCCACGGTGTCGCCCATCACCTTGTGCTGCGCTTTGAGCCAGTCGATCACCACGCGGGTACACAGGTCGATCAGCTTGTGGGCGCCTTCGGGGTTTTCCGCGATGTCGATCATAAAGTGCGTGGTGCCGCGCACGAAACCGGCGGTACACAGCGGTCCGCGCGAGGTGATCATGGGAAGAATGTAGCCGGCGTCCAGAATGCGCTGCTTCTGCGTGCCGATGCGGTGCAGGGTGAGCGCCGCGAAGGCGTCCGCTTCCACTTCGTACTCCGGGAACTGGTCGATGTCTTCCAGGTGATAGAGGGTGTGATATTCGCTGGGAGTGTTGTCCTGCCAGAATTTGATCTTCGCGCCGAGCACCGATGGCTCCGCGGCCATCCCGTACTCCATCCACCAGGAGGGGACGAAGATGATATCGGGAAACTCGCGCATGATTTTCAGGTTCGACTGGAACCAGAGTTCGGGGTCGAGGTAATAGTCCAGGTGCTTGATCCCCAGATACCCGGGCATCCACGGGCTATCGATGATCAGCGCCATGGGAATCTTGTCCATCTTCTCCAGGCGCGCCGCTCGCTTAAATATTTCCCACTGTTCTGGCAGCATCGAGGTTCCTCATATCATTACTCATCGCCTCCGGCTCAGTACGGCATCGATACCGGACGGTCGTCCGACGGATCGGCCCAACGGTCGTTGGGAACGATCGGAGTCCAGCCTGGGCGGCCCGGATCCTGGTCGTACGGATACCCCCCGAAGCGCTGGTAAAGCTGGCTGTACTCGCGCAGTTTCTCCCGATCGAGCTTGACGCCGAGCCCGGGTTGGTCGGGCACGCGGATCGAGCCCGCTTCATATGGCATCAATCCGCCTTCAATAATATCGTCCGTCAAATGGTGGTAGTGGGCGTCGGCGGCGAACGAAAGGTTGGGGATGACCGCGCCCAAATGCAGCATGGTCGCAAGTTGAATTCCCAGCTCGCCCGACGAGTGTACGGCCACCCCGAGCTGAAACGTCTCGCAAACGGCGGCGGCCTTGACGCAGGCACGGATGCCGCCCCAGAAGGTGGTGTCGAGCAGAATCACGTCCACGGCGGTATCGAGCGCGTTGGCGGCGAGCTGTTCGAAATTCACCACCACGGTATTGGTGGCGAGCGGAACCCGCACCATCTGCCGCGTGCGCCGCATGCCGTTGAGGCCGTAGACGGGGTCCTCCAGGTAGTCGTTGCGCAGGTCTTCAATCGCCTGGCCGAAGCGGATGGCCTGCTCGGTGGACCAGACCGCGTTGGGATCGAAGCGCAGGGAGTCTTCGGGGAACGCGGCGGCCACCGCGCGATAGACCTCGAGCTCGTAATCGGGGTGAAACACGCCGGCCTTGAGCTTGTGGGTGGTGAAGCCGAAGCGCCGCTTCAGAGAGCAGATGTGCTCCACCACCTGGTCGATGGTGCGCACTTCGCCGGCGCCGGTGCGGGGATCGGGATAGCGGAAAAACGAGTACGCGGCGAAACGCACGCGGTCGCGCAGGCGGCCGCCCAGAATCTCAGAGACCGGCACTCCCCACGCCTGGCCCAGGATGTCGAGGCAGGCGAATTCCAGCGCGGCCAGGACTTGCGTGCGATTGTTATATAGTGATGCAGTGGGGTTGGCGATGAGGAAGCGCATTTCCTCGAGGCGCGCGGGATCGCGCCCGACCAGGTACGATTTCATGGCGAGGAAGACTGCTTCGGCCGATTCACCACCGCCGCCCATTTCGCCGAGCCCGACGATTCCGTTATCGGTTTCCACTTCCACGATGGTGCGGACGAAGCGGCCCCAGTGGCAGCCATTGGCGTGGCGCAGAGGGGCCTCCAGTGGGACCGTTACGGTGGTCGCACGAATATCCCGTATCCGCATATTTAGTTCTATGGTACAACAATATGAAACCCGTTCCCATTGACCAGCAGCAAGCCCTCGTTTCGCGGCTGATGCAAGCGTGCGGCGGCTCCTACTCACCCGAAACACGGCGGAAATATTATATCTCCGGGCCGCAATGGGCCGCTGCCTATCAGGGCCAGGGGCTTTTTTACGCGCCTACTCGCCCGGCCATCGGGTTCGAGGACGTCATTCGCAAATACGCCGGGATCGGCATCGGATATTGGACCACCCACGATACGGATGTAATCCCCACCGAGGGGCTGGGCCGTGACCAGCAGTTCGAGATCGTGGCGCGGCTGCTGAAGGCCCTCTCGGAAAATGGCTTGCAGTGCTCGATGGTCACTACCGAGACGTTCTATCACGCGGTGTGGGCGGCCAGTCCGGCAGCGGAGGCGCCAGCGGTGCGCGAGTACGCCAAATTCCGCGTGCGGAACACGGTGGAGATCGGGCATGAGCTGGGCGCGGGCTTCGCGGTCTATTGGCCGGGGTCGCTGGGCTACTACGTGCAGGGAGCCATCGACGAGATGGACACGCTACGCTGGTATGCGGAAGCGCTCAATGCCGCCTGCGATCGCGATATCGAGGTTGCCGGCAAGAAGGGCCGGCCGACGCTCAAACATTGCCTGGAGGCCAAGCCGTTCGAGCCGCAGGCCGAGATCCTGCTGCCCACCAGCGACGCCATGCTGGCGTTCATCGGGTCCGGACTGCTGACGCATCCCGAGATGGTGGGGCTGAATCCCGAGTATCTGCACGAGCTGATGTGGGGCGCTGCGCCGCGGGCAGCGCTGGCCCGCGCTCTTCTGGCGGGCAAGCTGTTTCACTTCGACATCAACGATGGCTACCGGCTGAAACACGATGTGGATATTGGGGTGGGGCTGGTAAACCCGCTGGATTGGCTCAACGTGCTGGTCCTGCTCCGCAGCCACGGATACAACGGGCCTTTCAATCTGGACTTCAAGCCGCCGCGGACCACCAGCCAGTTCGGCGTGTTTGAAGTCAGCTTTCCGACCGCGGTGGACCGCTTTATTACGCTTTGGGAAATGGCGGGCGAGGTGATCTCCGACCCCATCATCCAGGAGGCGACGGATGCGCTCAAAGCGGGCGGCTCGTCCGGGGATGGCGCTGGCGATCCGCACGATGCCGAGGCCATCGCCAAGGCCAATCACGAGCTTCTGACGCTGCACGAACTGATTGCGCACCGGCTGGTGCAGATTCTGCTGGGGCTGCATCGCGGGCGGGTCTTCTCAATCGGGAGGTAGAGGCGTTCGGCCACTCGTTATTATAAAGAGATGATCGGCAAGACGCTGGGACACTACCGCATCGAGGCCAAGCTGGGCGAAGGCGGCATGGGGTTGGTTTTCCGGGCGCTCGATACGCACCTCGACCGGGCAGTGGCCATCAAGGTTCTGCCGGCGCACGCACTGTCCGACGAGGAGGGCCGGAGGCGCTTCGTTCAGGAGGCCAAGGCAGCCTCGGCCCTCAATCATCCGAACATCATCACCATCTACGACATCAATGCAGCGGAGGTGGACGGCCAGCTCATGGATTACATCGCCATGGAGTACGTGCCGGGCCAGACGCTCCATTCCTTGATCCGGCGGAAGGGCCTGGAGTTGAATGAAGCGTTGCGGTATGCCGTCCAGATCACCGATGCCCTGGCGGCCGCTCATGCGGTTGGGATCATTCACCGCGATATCAAGCCGGCCAATCTCATGGTGACTGACCAGGGCCTGATAAAAGTGCTGGATTTCGGACTGGCAAAGCTCGCCGAAGGCGCGAAGGCTCGCGACAGCGATGTCACCGAAACCATCCGGCTGGGAACGCTGCTCACCTCGAAGGGAATGGTGATCGGAACGGCCGCCTACATGTCGCCGGAGCAGGCCAGGGGCTCCCGTATAGATGCCCGTACGGACATCTTCTCTTTCGGCGCCGTCCTGTATGAAATGGTCACGGGCCGCCGGGCATTCCCAGGCCAGAGCAGCATATCGAGTCTGGACGCGGTGCTGCACAAGGAAGTCGCGTCCCCCAGCGAAATCAGCCCGAGCCTGCCGCGCGACATGGAGAGAATCATCAACCGCTGCCTGCGTAAGGATCCCGAGTACCGCTTCCAGCACATGGTGGATGTGAAAGTCGCCTTGCGCGAGCTTAAAGAAGAGTCCGAAACAGGCAAGCTGAAACCGTCCGTCGCGGTTTCCGTGCGGCGCATCTGGCGATGGAAGCCGTGGGCGCTGATCCTCTGTGCCTGCGCGTTGTTGGCGGCAGCCGGGCTGGCCGTCTCGCGGTGGCTCGCCTGGCGCAGTTCCGAATCCGGCGGCGCGCCGCAGTTGACGCGCGTGACCTCGGACACCGGTCTGGCAACCGATCCCACTATCTCGCCAGACGGCAAGCTGCTGGTCTACTCCTCCGACCGCGCGGGCGAGGGCAACCTGTCTTTGTGGGTGCGGCAAATGGCGGGAGGCCAGCCGATTCGGCTGACCTTCGGCAACGCCGACAACCTGCAGCCTGACTTCGCACCGGATGGCACCCAGATCGTGTTCCGCTCCGAGCGCGAGGGCGGAGGCATTTACGTAATTCCGACGCTGGGCGGCGAGGCGCGCCTCATCGCCCGGTATGGCCGCAACCCGCACTTCTCCCCGGACGGCAACTGGATCGCATATTGGGTCGGCGACCGGCAGTCCAGTTCGGAAATCTATCTCGTGCGCGCCAGCGGCGGCCAAGCCAGGGCTTTGGAGTTTCATCCCGCGGTCCGGACTGCGCGCTATCCCATCTGGTCGCCGGACGGGAAATATGTGATCTTTTGTGGGAGTCCCAGCCTCCATCCGAATGCCATGAGAGAAAACTATGACTGGTGGGTCGCGTCGGTGGAAACAGGCGCCGCTTTCAAAACAGAAGCATTTCCGGTTCTGGAAAACGCCGGTTTGTTGACCTCGTATACTTTGGCGCCCGGCGCGTGGTTGAACGATCGCGTATTGTTCTGCGCCGGGCCCAAGCGGCAGAGTCTCCCCGGAGGGCATATTCCAAACCCGAACGAGAGCGCCAACCTGTGGCAAGCCAGCATCTCGCGCAACAACTGGAAATTCACCGGCCCTCCCACGCGTCTGACTTTCGGCACCGACCTGACCGCCCGGGTTTCGGTCGCCAGCACCGGGCAGGTAGTGTTTTCGAGCCTGTCTGAGAATTTCGACGTGTGGGGCCTGCCGATGGATTCGAGCAAGGGAAAAGTGCAGGGACCAATCGAGAGGCTGACGCAGGATGCCGCGGCCGATTCCTATCCTTCGATCACGGCGGACGGGAAGCGGATGGTGTTCTGGTCCGACCGGTCGGGAAACGCGGACATCTGGCTGAAGGACCTGGAGAGCGGAAGGGAAAGCCGCCTCACCGTGAACCCGGCGTACGAAACCTTTCCGATGATCTCGCCGGACGGTTCACAATTGGCATATTGGTCGGTCGAAAGCCCCAAGCCACCGGCCATTTTTCTGATGCCGCTTGACCCTGGCGGTCAGCCCGGCACGGCACGCAAGATCTGCGAGGACTGCGGCAATCTGTCGGATCTTTCCTCCGATGGGCGAACGCTCTCCTACGGCGACCAAGCCGGTATCGTGTCCTTTAATGGCGCCACGGGCGAGAAGGCCGTGTTGGCCAAGGTGCGCCCCAATTTCACAGCCGATCCGCGCTTCTCACCCGATGGCCGCTGGATCTCGTTTCACACGATCGAGAGCGAGGTGGCCCGGCGGATTTACGTGGCGCCCGCTCCAGGGATGGCGGGGCCATGGATTCCGATCACGGACGGAACCGGCATGGACCGCCTGACGGCGTGGTCGCCGGATGGCGGCATGTTGTACTTCATTTCCGAGACGGATGGTTTCCGCTGCATTGCGGCGCGGCGGCTCGATCCCAAGACGAAGCAAGCGATGGGAAGCGTCTTCTACGTTTACCATTTTCATAACGCGCGCCGCTCGATGATGAGCCTGATCAACGTGAACATGTCCCGCCTCTCCGTAGCGCGGGACAAAATGGTTTTCACGCTCCTCGAACGGACCGGCAACGTTTGGACGATGAAGCTTCCCTGAGCGGCCGTGGCGCAGTTTCTAATACAGTAATATTACGGCCGCGGCTCTATTAAACGGGCGATATAGCTGTCCGGATCCCGCCGCAGCTCTTCCATGAGTTCCCGATCGCTCGGAAACCCGCCGAGTAAGTGATCGTAATATCCCGCGGTAATCGCCCTGGTTCCAAACTCGCGGGAGCCGCATCCATGGTGGTAGAAAATGCCGTAGTAAACGGTGGAGAGAACAGGGTGAACCGAGACGCGGTTGGACTTCAATAACGGAAACCAGGAGCTCCGCGGAGCCGTGCAAATCACATCTCGAACTTTCGTTCCAAGCAAACTCGAGGATTTCCTGGTGCCGAACGTAAGGCAGCGAGCATCGGTTGTGAATACCGCCGAGGGATGAGGGAAAACGTCCAGATTCTCGGTTCTGGCCGGCGCCGCAAAGCGTTTCCCGGACTTTCTCATACTCCTCAAAAGGATATGCAGCCAGTTTGGCGAGATCGGAAAGCAGTCGCTGTCCAGAACCAGATAATACTTGTAGGCCGTAGTTTCACAATACGCGGCAATCGCCCGCAGGCCCAGGATGTGGGTTCCGTTCCGGGGAAGATCGGCCCGTCCGATGATTCGTGAGTCCCGAAAGAGCGTTTCTTTCGCGCGATTCAGGTACACGGCATGATCGAAGACACCTACCGTCCTGGCGAGCCAGTCATATTGCATTTCGAGCCAAAATCGATTTCGCTCGTCATCCGTGAAGACGGAGCAAACCAGCAGGTCCGAATGAAGTTTCCGCATAAGAGGCGCCGGCTCATAACGTCCGGGAGTGCTCGCCACCACAGCGCGCGTCGTACAGACAGTCCGCATCCAGCACGTCGCCGGCATCGAGAAGCACAACCAAGGCGCAATCCACCGCTCGAATGGCGCGATTGCGCGCTTCCGCCGCACCAAGCGGGCTTTGGCTACGAATATAGCGGAGGGCTGGGCAAATCTTGCGAAGTTCCTCAACCACATCCGTGGCCGCACCGTGGGAGGTGTCGTCCACAATGGTCAGTTCGTAATCGGCGTCAGTACGGAAAACAGAGGCGGCGGTATCACGGAGAGAGCGGCCATCGCTATGGCAGGTGATTACGATATGGCACGGGCAGGGAGCGACCGGGAAACTTCGCCGGCGGACCATCCGCAGCGCCTCCCGCACGGCCAGCCCTTTGCACAACGAGTGATCCCATTCTCGCCAGAGAGCAATACCCTCGGTTGCATGATCCTTCAGCCGGCGAACCCGCGCCAGGATGGTGTTGTGCCGGCGGGCCATCAAGACCGTAAAAAATCGGTCGGCCTCGCGCTGGAAGAGGCGGCTGCGGCGCATGTTCCCGGGAACTTCGTCGAGGACGCGCGTCCAGTCTTTCAGAAAAAATGCGCCCCAGCCTAGCAGAGCGGCTTGGCAATTGCCATGCATCTCGCGGCCGCGGGCGGCATAATGCCTGGAACGCAATGCGTGGGCGATGCAAGTCGAGTCGCTGAGGAACGTGGCATAGAGGTCCGGTATGTTCGAGACCAGGACGTCGTCATCCTGGACATAAACGACAGGATTTCGGGCCTGCCTGGCACAGAGGTAGCGTCCGTAGGTAAGCACGTTCTCTTCCGAGCGGAAGACGCGCACTCGCGTCCCGGGAAACTCCAGTTGGACCGAAGGATCATTGTTCCAGATCAGGATCTCGTCGATGAACTCGAGTTGGTGAAGGGACCGCACAATCAATTGCAGGTTGCGAGGGCGCTTCCAGGACAGCAGGCAAGCCGAGACCGCCAAACCATCAGCCATTGCCGTTCACCGTATAGCCGTACCACGCGGCGGTTTGTTCCACCAAAGGCCACACCATAGCGATGCGGTCCGGCGGCCAATCCCTCCACTTGCCGGTCCTGCCGGCTATCACGCCCTTCGTGTCGCGAATGCCGGGATCCTCGTACCCGGCGGTGTGCGCCGTGGTAAAAGCGGTGCGAACCAGACCCGAGGGCAGGCTTTCTCCAATAAAACCGAGCGCCCGCCGGAGCGTTGCCGTGGGCAGGCGGACGAGATCTTCGTAGCGAAACACGTGGCAGCGCTTGGGACAGGTCAGGGAAAAGTCATGGATGCGGCCGTAAACGTCATTCCAATAATGGGCCCAGCCATCAAATCCCTTTCCGTGTCGACGGACGCTGCGGCGGATCTCGGGGTCATGGAATTGGCGCCGGGAGGCATGCATGCTATACAGCGAGTCGATGCAGTCCAGGGGATGCCGCGCGACGAAAAGATAAAGCGCCTCGCCGCCGAATACAGCGTCGATGAACGGCAGCAGCCGGAAATAGTTCGGGGTTTTGTCGACCCAACGGGACTTCCCCTGCCTGCGAGCGTAACCGCCGAGGAATTTTTCGATCATCCTTCTCACTTCCCGGCGGACGTCCTCCTCGTCGAATCCCAGCGAGAGCAGTGCCGCGCGGCTTTGCGGGTAATCATGGAACACTTTCAGCCCGGCGATGAACTTTGACTCGGGGGGGCATGCGAGGTTCGGATGGGCATCGATAAGGTAGCGCGCCAGCGTGGTTCCCGATCGGTGGCATCCGACCATGAATACCGGCCGCGGAGAACCCACGCGCGGTTTCCTCCTGGTCCTCCTGGTGAAATTCATGCAGCGTCCTTCAAGTCTGTGCTATTATACACATCCCTATGGCAAAACGACCCAACAAAATCAGCGTGGTCGTTTGCGCGCTGAACGAAGGCCGAAATCTTCGGCGCACGGTGGAAAGTTACCGCGATACGCTTCCCGCAAAAAGCGAAATCACTGTTATCGATGACGGCTCGGAAGACGGTTCCACCAATTTTCTGAAGAAGCTGAACGGAGCGGTCCGGGTGATCCGGACCCAACATATCGGTGTCGCCCGGGCGCGGAACCTCGGCGCCACCAGGAGCAGCGGCGATGTGATTGTATTTTCCGATGCCCACGTGGAGGCGGGGCCCGGCTGGTGGAAGCCCATGCTGGACGTGCTCGCCAACCCGCGCGCCGGTGGTGTGGCGCCGACCATCGCGGACATGACCGATACCGAATGCAAGGGCTGGGGTCTGGAGTTGAAGGGACCGAATCCAAGCGAGAGCTGGCTGAAGAAGCCGGGAGACGCGCCCTTTCGCGCGCCGCTGCTGCCCTGGTGCAGTACCGCGATGCGCCGCGACACGTTCGAAGCCACCGGCGGCTTCGACAACGGCATGTTGCGATGGGGCTCGATCGACAACGAAATGAGCGTCCGGCTGTGGCTCCTGGGATACGAGTGCTGGGTAGTTCCGGAAGTGGAGTTCCGGCACGTTTTCCGCGAGGAACGCCCTTACGACATGGAATGGAGTTGGGCCATTCACAATAAGCTTCGCATCTCGTTTGTGCACTTCGACACGCCGCGCATCGCTCGCGTGGTCGGAGCACTCAGGCGGCATAAAGATTTTCCGGCCGCCGCGGCGCTGCTGGCCGAAGGGGATGTCTCCAGCCGCCGCAAGGAAATCGCCGCGCGCCGCGTACACGATGCCGAGTGGTACTTTGAAAGATTCGGACCGAGCTGGTAGTGATCGGAAGTATATCGAAACAAAGGAGACTGTTCATGTTGAGCCAGGCCAAGAAAAAGAACTCGACCGCCAAGCACAAGTATCCTCCGGGCTGTTCCAAACCTCCGGGCTGCCCGCCGCCGAAGCCTCCGGGGTGTCCGAAGCCAAAGGGTCCACCACCCTGTCCGAAGCCACGGAAAAAACGTTAGTCGGCGGCGGCCCGGGGTCTGACTGCGGGAACGCTTGAAACAACTCATCGTCAACGCCGACGACTTCGGACTCACCGCGGGCGTCAGCCGAGGCGTGTTGCGCGCCATGCGGAAGGGTGTTGTGTCTTCGACCTCCGCCATGGTGTGCGACCCGGCGGCGGTGGCGCTCCTGACGCGTCACGCGGAGGCTCTGAAGGGCCGGGCAGGGATTCATTTGCAGCTCACTGATGGCCTCCCGTGCGCTGGCTCGGACCGGGTCCCCTCGCTGGTCACCCCGGAAGGCTGTTTTCCACGTTTCCCGGAAGAATTGGGGACGCTCGATCCGGGCGAGATACGAATCGAGTGGCGTGCTCAACTGGAGTTGTTCGTGCAATCGGGTTTGACCCCCTCACACGTCGATTCGCACCACCATGTCCACGGCCTTCCGGAGGTCTTCGAAATCTACTGCGAAATTGCAAAGCGCAGCGCCGTCCCGGCGCGCACGTTGAGCCCGGAAATGACGGAGGCGCTTCGATCGTGCGGCATCCGTTGCGCCGATTACTGCGAGACGGGCTGGTTGGGAGCGGACGCCACCTTCGGAACATTGCTGGATCTGGTTCGAGCGGCCTTTGAGCGATGCGGCGGCCGCGGCGTGGTCGAACTGATGTGCCACCCAGGCTATGCCGATTCGCTCCTTTCCACGCGATCGGTGTACGTTTCCGCCCGGGAAGAAGAGCTTCAGATTCTGTGTTCGGGCCGGCTGGCACGCCGGATTGGTCAGCTCGGGGTGGAGGTCGCTGGTATGGGTGCGGGGGGCTGAAGGGCGGTGTCGGGACCCCGCCGGCCCGGATAAACAGGCGAATAACAGGCATGCATTCGTTGCAGCCGTCGGAGTTACGGTTCAGAGCGCAATCCGATATCTAGGCCAGATCATGCTGTGATCGGGAGCAGGTTTACTGGACATGAAGGGGATGTTGGGCTCTCCAGGGTTAAAGATGTAAGTGAGACCCGTTTCGAACGGTTCCTGATTCGAGCCGTGGCCTTCTTTTGCGATGGCGCTACTCAGAGTTGTCGAATCGGACCTGCATCAAGCTGACGTTATCGCCTCGAAACCCCGGCAGGAGGCCCAAACGTCGCCAGAGGCCCAGAAAGCACCTCACCCCGGTCAAAAAATTGGGCCGCTGATGAACACGGATGAAGCATTTAGTCTTGCCATCAAACTTTATGTCCCGCGGAGTTGTCCGCCGCCTTGTTTTCGTGCAGAGGTTCCGAGGGGCGTAGCGTGGCCCAGGCTGGCAGCGCCACGTAGTACAGTGTTCGTTGGATGGCCAACGCTTCGCTGCTGGTACTTCTGGCTCCCGCGACCCTGTTCGCTTGGCAGTCCACCTCACCGTTGCGTGAGCTGGCGGAATCGCGCGGCATTCGCGTCGGCACTGCCGTCACTCCCGCCGCACTAAAGAACGATCCGGCCTACGCCGCCACCCTGGCGCGCGAATTCAACCAGGTCGAGCCGGAGAACGCCGCCAAGTTCGGTCCGGTTCACCCGCAGGAGGACACGTACAATTTCGAGCCGGCGGATGCCCTGGTGGCCTTCACCAAAGCGCACGACATGGCGGTACGCGGCCACACCCTGGTCTGGCACAACCAGAATCCCGCCTGGCTGACCCGCGGCGGATTTGGGCCGGACCGGCTGGCCGCGATTCTGCAGAAGCACATCCAGACGGTCATGGGCCGCTTTGCCGGGCAGATCTACGCCTGGGATGTGGTAAACGAAGCGTTCGAAAAGGACGGCATGCTGCGCAGGACCATCTGGTTCGACTCACCGGGAATCGGGCGCGACGGCACCGCTTACATCGAGCAGGCCTTTCGATGGGCCCACGCGGCCGATCCCAAGGCGCTGCTGTTCTACAACGATTACGATGCCGAAGGGATCAACGCGAAGTCGGATGCCATCTACCAAATGGCGAAGGATTTCGTGGCCCGCGGAGTGCCCATCGACGGCATCGGCCTACAGATGCACCTGACTTTGAAGCCGCCCACCATCGCGGACATCGAAGCCAACATCAAGCGTCTCACCGGTCTCGGATTGCAGGTGCAATACACGGAGCTGGATGTGCGGCTGCCGTTGGTTGGGGGTTCGGCCAGCGAGCACTCGCTCGCCGCGCAGGCGCGGACCTACCACGACGTGGCGGCGGTGTGCCTTGAGTTCAAGCTCTGCACGGCCATTCAGACCTGGGGCTTCACGGACAAGTTCTCCTGGATTCCCGGTGCGTATCGGGGCATGGGCGCGGCGCTGGAATTCGACGCCGGTTATCAGCCCAAGGAGGCTTATCGTTCGATCGCGTCGGCGCTGGCCAAGTAGCGCCTCTAAGGGCCGGAAGCCGGCTGAAAGCCTGCTGCAGGTTGAAGACCTGCCCCACATTTCAGCCCTCATGCCTTGCCTTCAATTTTCATATTGTCTCGCGGCCGTTGTGAATTTAGGCGATCGGCGCGCCGCTATACACCGTAACCACCGATCCATCCGCCAGGAACGCCGAGTCCGGCTCGCGATTCAGGCACGCCGCCATCCGCGGACCGTAGAGTCCGGAGGGGTCGCCCGCGAATTTCGCGGCGTTCGCCTTCCACACCCGCCAGCGCTCGTGCGCGACTTGGTACTCCAGGCAGCCTCCGCCCGGTTGCGCGGCATAGCCCCAATAGTGCTCGGTGATGAACTGTTCGAGCGAGCCCTCGGCGGCCGGCACAGGACGTCCGGCCGATTCCACGCGCAGCGAGTTCCACGTCCCTGCGTGCCGCCAGCGGTATTCGGCCTGGACTCGCCCATCTTCCGAAACGGGCTCCGCGATCTGGTGTCGCATGGGCAGCGCGATGTAGTTTTCGTGAAAGGCAGCCCGCGCGACTTTGGCGACCGCGAACCTCGGGACGATCTCGCGAATAAAAACCACCCCTCGCCGCACCGGGCCCGAGCGCTTCGGTCTCACGTAGAACCTCAGATTGACCTCGTCAAAGTCCGAGTGGAAGGGGACGCGGATTCCGCGCACCTTGGTTCGCAGGAACCGAAATCCCACCAGGCTGATGTAAGCCGTTCCGTCGAACCGATCCAACTCGGTTCCGCTGGGGACCAGGGGTTCGAGCAGCGCGGGATCCACCGCATAGTTCAGCATGGCCAGGTAGCGCCACTCGGCGGTGAGAAAAGCGCTAGGCATTATGCGACCGGTTCCGAACGTGCTCGCGCAACTGCCGGACGCGGCGCTTGTCGGCTTCTTCCAGGCGGAGCAGGTTCGCGGGCTGGAGCGAAGCGACCAGTCCCTCCACATCGTCCGCGTCTGCAGCCGCCACGTAGTCCACGGCGCGCAGCGCGGCCACCAACTCGGCGCGGGCACGTTGCGGCAGCAGTGCGGTGGGGCTCGGGAGGACGATTGCGAGTAGTGTGGCAGCGCCCGCGGCATCGCGCGCGTGCCGCAGATCGCGGGCGTGTTCGGCGCGCAGTACGTCGAAGTAGCCGGTGACCACAGCCAGCGGCCGGGCGAAGTCGGGCCAAGACGTTTCCTCGGGCCCCGGCGCTTCTAGGATCTTGTTTCGTGTGTCCACGCGGGGGCGGATTCCTCCCAGAGTTGGAGCGCCGCGGAGGCCACGCGATCGGCGCTGACGCGGGTCATGCAGCGGTGATCGATGGGGCAGTCGCGCAGCAGGCACGGGCTGCATTCGGCATGCTCGCGGACCACGCGCGCGTAGGGGCCGGTGGGGCCGGTGGTGGTATCGTCGGTGGCCCCGAAGATGGCCACCGTCGGCACCGCCAGCGCGGAAGCCACGTGCATGGCGCCGGAGTCGTTGGTGAGAAACAGACGGCAGGCGGCGGCCAGGTCGATGAACTCACGGAGCGTGGTCTCTCCGGCGAGATTGCGGGCTTCCATGCGGCCGCGGGCGAGCGCGGCGGCCACTTCCTGGCAGAGGGCCCGCTCGGCGGCGGCGCCGAAGACCAGCACAGAGGGGCACACAGGCAGGAATGCCTGTGCCACTTTCTGTGCTACTTCCGCGAAACGGTCGGGCAGCCAGCGCTTGGCATTGCCGTAAGCCGCGCCGGGGCTGATCCCGACGACCGGGCCGCCCATGCCCACCGCGGCGAGAAGCTTCGCTCCGGATTCGCGGGCCAGCTCGACGCCGCCCAGGCGAATGGCTTCGGTCTTCGGGAAGCGCTCGATCATGCCGGCGCGCCGCAGGAGCTCCAGGTAATAGAAACGTTCGTGGCGTGGAATGTCGCCGGGCTCGGGCACCGGAATCCGCTGGGTGAGCAGGAAGCCGCGGCCGTCGCGGTTGTAGCCGATGCGTTCGGGAATCTCCGCGAGCCAAGCCATGAGCGCCGCATCGAACGCGTTTTGCAGCAGGATGGCGCCGTCGAATCGCTCGTCCCGAAGGCGCGCGGCAAAATCGCGCTTGGCACGCAGGCCGGTTTGGGCCGTGTAGAGGATCACGCGGTCGATGGAAGGCTCACGAGAGTACAGGTCGGCAACCCAGGGCCGCGCCACCAGGGCGATGTGCGCATGCGGAAAAACCTGGCGGATGGTGCGGATGGCCGGCAGCGACATAACGGCGTCTCCCAGCCAGTTGGTGGCGCGCACCAGGACCCGCGAAATGGAGGATGGGTTGAAGGCCACTTCCTTCAGGATACTGTGGCACAGGAGTCCATGGCCGACTGCCAGTGGGCCATTCGCGCCTGCGCCACTTAACGATGAGCCACGGTGTGGATCTCGATCTGTACCTTGTCGCTGACCCGCAGGATCAGCGTGCTGGGGTTCTTCATTCCCCATTTTACGTAGGGCACTACGAACCGGCCCGTGGCGGCGAATTGCCTGTCCGCCGCTTCGATCTCCAACGGGATGGTCATTTCGTGTTCGGCCCCATGGATGCCGAACATTCCGTGAAGCCGCACCTCGGAGGCGCCCACGAGCGCGAC
>Ga0209517_10002967_pt1 | contig 23360 bp, 42 predicted proteins | sample PeaSoiMetSII2010_FD_187695 | JGI IMG/M metagenome (GOLD analysis project Ga0209517, IMG submission 187695) | Peat soil microbial communities from Weissenstadt, Germany - SII-2010 (SPAdes) (version 2) | ecosystem: Environmental > Terrestrial > Soil > Wetlands > Peat | place: Germany...
GGATCGAAACCACTACGATGCGTGCTTCGCACTTGCCAAGGGCGTGCTCGTGTTCAATGGCGGCGTGCATTCACTCAAAGACCTATACCCGGATCGCTTCGATCCGGTCATCAAAGGTTGCAAGCAAGTCATCGCCGATTGCAAGCTGTTCGGTGCGCCATGAAAGACAAGTACGGTCCTGGCAGTCCCTATGACTGCGCCACGCGCGCCGCACGCGAGGCGACAACACCCGACGAGAAAGCAGCGGCTTTCGAGAAAGCAGGACTCGAAGCAATCGAGCGGCTTGTGCGGCTCAACGGCTGGCTTGGACCAGACAAAACGGAGCATTGGGAATGAGTGACGAAGCACGCCTCGCCGCATTGTTTAACAACAACCCGAGTCATTGGCTCGGCAACCATCGCTTGACAACTGACGAAATCGGTCTCATACGTGACACGCTGCAAGCTGCACACGAGCGCAAAATGCACACACCTATCGTCAGAGACGAACAAATCCAGGTTCTTCGATCCGAGTATCAATCGCACCATACAGGCGCCCGCGAGATACTCGAAGCGGCGCACGGCCGAATCACCATCATGCACCCTGATCCGCTCACACTCGACGACCTGATCCAAATGAACGCCACACGACCGGAACGTATCAAGGCAATGCGATGATTGACCAGCGCAAGTCCAGGCTCGACGAGCCGTGCTACTGAGGATGAAATGAACATCGCCGTCGCGATGAGGTACGCTAATTCTGGTCGCAATCGACGCGAGGTACAAATGAGCTACGACTATCAAATGCAAAAGGCTGTGTTGTTCACCGACGCAGGACAGCGACAGTTTCTCATGATCCGCGATAAAGCGGAGAAGTGCATCAAGCTCGCAGGCGCGGTGCGGTCACAAGAATTGCTGATCGGTGGCGGAGACTCATGGAACATGCTCGCGTGCGTTGATCGCCTCGTTGAATTGAACTACCTACGCGAAATCCATCAAAACAACGCCGCCGGACAACATCATGTATTCGTCGCCGGGAGTGCATGGGTTCATGACTAAGCCAGCTCGATAAGATGTACGCGAAGGCGAAAAACATTCGCGGGCAAAAGCGACTCGCTATGGCGCGAGCCGCCGTGGCGGCGGCTAGGGATGCCGCTAAGAAAGGTGGTCGAGGCCCGAACTATACGAAGATCGCCGAACGCTTCGAGATAAACGAGAAGGACCTCACGAATCCCAAGCGTTGCGGGGCGAAACCCCAGGCGTATAATGCCCTGATACACAAGCAGCCTATCCTCTCTCGCCAAGCCCTTAAGTACGCCGACGAAAACTTAGCACAGTACCGGGCAACATTGAATGGTACGTTGTCGGAAAGGGACAATAAGCAGCCGATGACAGGAAAGACACTGCTAGATGTCACACGTTATCAGCTTGGGCAAGCCCGCAAGGCAGTAGATGTGTTGACTAACGCACTGGCGCGAGCAACCGAAGAAGTCAAAAAGTTCTCTGCCGAACAAGGCGGCGAGCTTCGGGCTAAGAAGAGCCTCTGCTCACGCACGATGAACGTCGCCGACTTCATTGCGTGGCTGTTTCCGTCCGTGCTCACGCGCACGCGCAAGATCGTCATCAACGCGATTATGTTCGGCGTGCTCGTGACCGTGGTGTACTTCTTTGGCGGGGCGCCGCAGTGAGTATTCGCGTCTACACCAAGTCCGCATCAGAGCGACCCCTCGACATGGAGGGCTGGCTAAACAATATCGCGACCTGCCCCGAGACAATCCGCATCATCAGTGTGTTCTCGCATCGCGCCGAGAGTGACTCATACGGCGAGTATGTTGCAGTGGTTGAAGAAAAATGAGCGACCGCGATTTCGCCCTCGGGCTGGTCTATGGACTGGCGCACAACGACGCCGCGTTGCGCTATCGGCTGTTCCGGCGGCCTCTTGACGCCGCACCTCAAGTGCGCGAAGCATGTGAGGCTGAACTGGCGCCAGAGATATTCGCCAGTCTGCGCAGAGCCATTATGGAGGACCCGGCGGAGTGGACAGCGCCGGGCGGGATAGAGACATGACAGAGCCGACACCGAACGAAAAGCGCCACAGTGCGCATGACCGCGCAATCGAGATTGCTCGTCAAGTCGCAACAACCGCCGGCTATCGAGCGAACCGCAATCGTGACAGCGAGGCGTTCCGCAAGGCTTACGTTGACTCGTACTATCCGGCGTACAAGGCGGCGCTGCGCGGCAAGGAAGTTCCAGGACGAATGCAATGAGCAGGCGCGAGTGGTGGCGTAGGTTTTGGATTGGCTTCACGGCGAGCGTTTTGTATCTCTCCCTGCTCATACTCGTATGGAGTTACCGATGATGGGCGAAGGTCGTGAGCCGCGTTGCGTCAACTGTCAGTCGTTCAAAAAGATATTCGTCGATGACCACATTCGCAACAATGAGCCGAACCGCATCTACGATGGCATGTGCACACTCGAACCAGTATGGCAGTCAATCAGCCACGGTGACCAGCACTACTGCTCGCACCACAAATCGACGATGCCTCCTCAATCCACGGGGCCGCGATGACTGACTTCACCGCATTAAAAGACGACCGTGTGTGCGAGCTTGGCGCCGATTGTCTGTGTCTCAAGAACGATTGGGACCGCGAGCAGTGCGCGCTTTTCCACATGCCGAATCCTCACGTCATCAGCGCGTACAGCACGCACAGAAAAGCCAAATGATCGAGGATGACGCCCTCCCGCCGCCGACGCCAGTCGCCGCGCCTGCGCACGTCACGGTGCCGCTCGACATCTACAAGGCAATCGGGCGCGTCGCCGAGCGCGAGCAGAGCGATCCGTTTGTGGCGCGGCGTTTGGCCGCACACTACCGGCAGGGCATATGGACGCCGTCTGACGACCAGCGAGCAAAGCAATGAAAAAGGAACGGCGTGGTGCCGTGCGGCAGTGGCAGACTCAGGCTTTGCCATCACAACCACATAAGCAAGGTGGCAAGGCGCATTACTATGCGGCTGATCGACTGAAACGCGACGAGTATATCGCAACGGTCGGCATGTATCCCGAGCGAGCGATGATGACCGGGGAACGAAGCGATGACTTCGCCACGGAATAAACAGACACAGTGCCCGCATTGTGAGCCACACGGCTGTCCCGGCGTGGGCGCTTGCGAGTTTTTTGGTAACCCCGAGTGCACGATCATCTGCCCCGAGTGTAAGCACCCCGGCTTGTGCGTACACTTCGGTTACCCGCCGCACTGCCCATTATCGAGGGCGGCGTCATGAATTGGCTTTGGTCTGTATTTGGGTTCATCGGCGGTGCTTGCTTCGCTTTTGCGGCGATTCCGGCTGCTATTCGTTGTATTCGCACCGGGCAATCGAGCGGTACGCCGCTGAGTATAGCATGGGTGGTGTTTGTGGGGTGTATCTGCCTCTACACGTATCTAACCGGGCTGCATGGGTTTGATTGGCTGCTCACACTGATCTATGGGACTGAAACGGTTTCGTGGGGTGTAGTGCTTTGGTACGGTGATCGTTCATGAAGATAGACGACCTGCCATTAACCGCGAACGACTCCGACATCGCCCAGGCGATCACTGACGAACTTTTGCAGGTCTCGCGTCTGCCGCCGTACAAATTGGCGGTGTGGCATAAAGCCAAGGAGGGACCGTGCGCGCTGCCGGTGCACTCAATCATCGACAACGGTCGAATGTGCATGGTCGTTTACCAAAACCCGCACGAGGCGGGGCAGTGGATTGTCAAGGCGCTACGAATGGGGTACATTGTTGCACGGCAGGAGGGTCGGGATTGGCTTCTTCACCGGCACTCGGTCGCCGACATCCGCCGGGCACTTGACTATCGCGCTAAACGGGCGCAAATGACTCCCGCAGAGCGACAGGCAGAGGACGATGAAATTCCGTTTTAAGCGCGACGACGCCGGACAGCCTTGGTTGAGTTGGGCTATACGGTTTCCGATACTCGGGACGCTTTTTGGGAGTGTGACATGGCATTGAGGATCGTGTTTGCAGCGACGCTCTTGATCGCCGCGCTTTTGCCAGCGGCAGCGGATCAATGCGGCGACCAGTTCCGCTGGACTTGTCAGGTCACCGGTACGGACGGTCACGGTCACGACGTAATCAAATGTTGGTGTGAGTGATGGGCGCCCCCGACACCGTGTCACCTACAGCGGCCGACGAGACAAGTCGCCGCATCACCTTTTGGGAACAAGCCGAGGCGGAGGTCAGGAGCGCCGAACACACGCTTCGTTGCGCACAATCCGAGCGGGACAGAGCGAAGGCCGGGGTTATTGAGTGGCTCGTGCCCGATGGTGTCCAAGCGAAGAACGGCGACAAGTTCAACATTTGGTGCGGGGACAACCTGTACACCGTCACCAAGCTCAACGCTTCCGAATATGGGATTACTGAAACCAAGAGGCCCGTCGCCAAATGAAACTACCTAAATCGGACCTACTTCCACGAACATTGACACCGACTCAATCCGCTGTCCGGGCAACACGTCAGTCTGTCAGCGACGTAGCAAAGAATATGCACGAAGCTGCCGACGCCGAACTAGCCGCCCGGCTTAATCTCGACATCAAAGGCGACCCCAACGATCCGCTCAAGGGGGCTATCGAGAAAGCTATACCGCATCGTGTGAAAATGGATATAGCTCCGGATGGGCGGCGCCTAGAGACTCACGTGAGCAACAGGGATCGTGAGCCGAGCAAATGAAGCTCACAGTTACCACCTACGATGAAATGGTGCGCGAGACGCTTCGCAATATGGCGTTCGGCGCGCGCGAGCGTTCGCACTGTCCAATTTCCAACTTCAAGGTCGGCGCAGCTATCCTTAGCTCCCGCCACTTCGCCGCCACTGAGCGCCTAGAGCAAATCAAGGGTCATCATTTCTATGTCGGGACCAACTTCGAGGACCCGGCTTTCAACCATACGATTCACGCCGAGCAAGCAGCCATCGGTGCCATGATCGCCGAGGAAGGTGCTGCCCCGCTCGACGCTGTTGTCGTAGTCGGCGGCGCCTGTGATAAGGACCCGATCCTTCCCTGTGGTCACTGTCGGCAGTTGCTTGTCGAACTCACGGACGATGACACGCCAATCTTTTCGTACAGTGAGGACGACACGTATCGAGGGATGTGGACACTCGGCACGTTGCTTCCTTTCGCGTTCCGCTTGAGTAACTTCAAATGAGCCAGTGGGGCACACCGAGACGGTTCGGTCGAGGCGGCACACGTATTCGTGTGTTGCCTGCCGTGGATACCGGCAGCGTTTGGAATAAGATTGAAAAAGATACGGATACGATTGCAGAGTTGGTCCTGATCGACATCGAATTCATTGACGGCAAGCAGACCCAGGAAGAAGTGGCGCGCGCCAATCGGATGCTCGCGGAGTTGAAGAATGAGTACGTTGGGCGTCCGTACTTCGAATGGACCGAGCCGGTGACAGTATTATGACCAGCATCGGACCAGGAAAGTGCTACCGATGCGGCGAGCCGGTACTCTCGTGGAGCATTTCGCTCGGACCGGGCATGAGGCCGGAGCATGATGTTTGTTTGAAGCCGGACATCCGGACTCTCGACGAAGTACAAGCCGACATCGACGCGACGGTCGAGCAAGGACCGTTCAACGAAATCGAGAGCAAACGCAATCGTCAAGTGCTCGCCGACTGGAACGACGCGATACGCTTCGGCTACACAATTGTTTGGGATAATATGGTGATCGGCCATTGTTCGAAATCATATTGCTTTTGCGTGGCGGAGAAACTTCGACCGGAAGGATGTCTGTACTTCACTCCCGTTTGGAAACAAAGGAACGATCCCATGAACGACACGATGTCTAATCCCACACGAGCCACTGCCACTGCTCTCGTTAACAAGTGGGCGGCCGATTGGGGGAGCCTCTCACTCTCCGGAGGCGGTGCTCTGAGCGATTTGATCGACCGTGTAACCAAGGCGCTCTCCCCGCCTGTGCCGCCGACTCCGCGTACATGGGACGGCAAGCCGGTCGTTGACCGTTATTGTGTGATCGGTGTTGATGCTTATCAGCGGACGTGGTTGCCGACACTCGCTGAGGCGCTCGATCATGCAGGTACGCTGTTTGAACGCGGCAAGGACAACAGCAAGAAGGGGTTCCTGATATTCTCCGATCCGCACACCGCCGTCATCTTCTTCATTGGCGGCTTGTTCGGTAGTCTGCGCTATGACGGCTAACCTTTAATAAGGGAGCCGAACCGTCTCCATATTGAAGGTTGCCGATAACAAGGGAGTTGACGATGACGACTAAAGCTAAAACGAAGGCGGCAAAGGCAAAGGCCACTCACAAACGCGCACAGGCTTTCGCTGACCGTACCGGGGTCTACATCCCCGACATGGGGATCGAGCCGCATGTGAAGCCGGGCTTCACACCCCCGAATGCGAGCGAGACCGAGGTATGGCCGGCACCCGGCACAAAGGCGCCCGGCGGCGCGGCTACCTACAGTGATGTGGTCGAGGCGCTCCACCTCGTTCGCAACGTCTGCGGCAAAGATCAAGCTCTCACCCTTCTCAGGAGTGCGGGTGCGATGAGTGTTCGCAATCTTGAGCCGCGGTGTTATGATGCACTTGTCGTTTCGTGTGAGCAAGTGGTTGCTTTGATGCTACACACACGTCGCGGCGGTCGGGGCGTCCCCGATGCCACCGCTGCCAGCCAAGCTGACGCCCCGGATGCCTTACGGGCTGCATTTCGCGTTGCGGGCGCTTGAGTCGATCCTTAAGGGCGATCCGGTTCTGATCCAACACGCAGCCCTGGTCGCGCCTTATGATAATCGAGCGCACGTCGCGCTTGTGCACGAAGAGGGTCGCCGAGCGGCTACTATTCTGCTCGGCGTCGCCAAGGGTGCGCTCGCAACCGGTTATCCGACTATGGAGAAGCCGGTGGTGAAAGCCGCAATGAGCGCCCATCTGCGGGCGATTGAGACGGCATTGAACCCGAAGGGGTATGACTGGACGCACCGCCTCGCGGCAGTGGCTCACGTGCGCGCGGCTATCGAGCTTTGGTCAGTTGCGGTCTCGATGCATCAGACTTAATTTTCGACGCCCTCAAAGTCGCTGGCGCGCTGAGCATCCGCTTGCTTATTGCTGGCCTTACGCTCACTCTCGTACTGTTCTGCGAGACGATCTTTGAGCATAGCGTAGCGACCATGCAGGACCCACACACGAATCTTCTGCCCGGAACTCAGGCGCACTTGTTTTGGGTGTTTGATCCCCCGCAGCCGGTCCCGGAGAAAGTTCGGGACGGTCGCTGTCGTCAGTCGATTGGCTCGCTGAATCGTGGACGGCATTGCCTCCACAATGTCGGTGATGGTGACGACGTTGCGAGTCAGTGGGACGTTGCCTTCGTTTTCAATAAGCCATGTCTCCGCGTCGGTGCGCGACAGTTCGATCATGGTTTCCTTCGCTGCGGACCATGGTGCTCGGCTAAGCCCGTTGTAGATGATCTTTACTTCGTTGCCGGCCCGGTCCTTGGTAACCAGCGGGAAGTCCCCGATCTTGCGATCCAAAAGTTCTTGGTATATCGCGGGCACCATGTCGGGGTCGCGCGCGGGCATACCCGGTTCATCAGGGACGGCGGCGAGCAGCGGAGCGTAGTAAGCAGCTTCCTCGTCGGGAGCTTTTGTCTCCGCGAGGGTCTCGATAATGAACCAACGCCGATCCTTGTCGTCAACCGGGAGCGCATCCGTGTGATTGGTGATCCCCAACATGGCGGCGTAGTTCGGAATTTTGAACGCCGGGATACCTTTCATGTTCACTTCGACAGATGTCTCGGTGATAAGGTCGCGCATGGCATTGATGTTCTCGCGGCGCCCGACCTGCATCACTTCTTCGAGGAGGCACAGGCGGCAGTCTTTGAGCCACGAGTTGAAGTCACCGCCCATCGACGAGTTCTTCGGGCGCTGTGTGTTGTTCTCCCCGATGATTTGCTCCATGACGCGGGCGATCCAGCTTTTGCCGGTGCCGGTTTCGCGACCGACAATGAGGAGCGCGTGATTGGGTTTGCGCGAGGGGTTTTGAATGACCCACGCCATCCAATTCAGCACGGCGTTGCGGTCGTTAGGGTCCGGAAACAGATACTCAAGATGTTTGTTCCACAGCGTCGTATCGCCGGGCATTGGAGTGACCGGACTTGGGCGCCATACATTATACTCGGAGCCATTGATTTCCGGGTGACCGGGGCGAAAGGCAATGACGTTGAAGCGGCGCAGAATGTCTTTCCGCTTGAACAGATACCGCGATATGGACGAGGCTCCCTTGGGGCAAAGATAGTTGAATTCCGAGTCGAACTGCGAACCCTCCCAATTCATCGTAGGTTTAAGCCGGTTGATGAATCGCTTGATACCGGTGACCCAAACCCAACGATTGCACAGTTCGGTGAGCGCGCCCCAAGTCTTGCCGTCCTTCGTCTTGTGAACGGTGTAATCCGGCTTCACCGACTCGTCGATTTCGCCGAGGAGGATCATCGGAGTGTTGGTGGATGGTTCATCATCGTCCCAAGGTTCGCGCTCCGGCGCAGCGGTGTCGGCGGGCGCGGCGGCCGGCGCATCCTCCTCCTCTACAACAGCCGACTCGTTCAGCCACGAGTCATCCTCCGCCGTGGCTTGTGCAGCGGCTTTAGCCGCTTCCCCTTGCAAACGTGTCCCTTCGTCGCTTTCGTTACCGGGGGCGTCAGTGACCGCTTGCTTTTTGTCCTTGAATGTTTTGCGCCATTCCTTTTGCGCAGCGAGCACGGCGTCCGAAGGCTGGAACCGGACCACTCCGCCATCGCCGACTTCATAGTTGGCGCCCCAATTCTCCGGAGTCGGTTCGTCATTCCCCTCATAGTCAGCGGCGGCAGTAGCCGCGCCCGGTTGTGTTTCTTTGAGGTAGAGCCACGCGTTGTGGACTTTCACGTCGAGCCGGTCTGCGGGCGCCCCTTCAAACGCCTCCCATTGCGGCACGCATCGTGGATTGTAGTGTTCGAGAAGAAGATTGACCGAGTTGCTTTCCGATATGCCGTGGTCCTTCAAGACGCCAGCGACCATCAACAGTGTGTTCTCGCCGTTGTTGCCTTGGATAGCGGGCGGCGCATCGGTTTTGAGATAGTCGATAGCCCACTCGACATTCGCGTCGGTGTCCAACTCGATCACCGGGGTTTGGTCCGCCTCCGCTTGATTGGTGTTGCGGAGATAAAGACCAAACCAGTCTGGCGTTGGCGCTATGCGTTCGTCGTTGATGGCTTCATAAGTACCAGCAACTTGACGGGCGGCCGGATCGTCGTCAGTCACGCAACCGGGCAACAGCACGTAGTTGGGCGAGTCCACGTCCCGACCAAAGCCATTGACCCCGAGCCGGCACTTGTGGGTAACTCCGTTGGCCTCCTCAAAATAGAAGTGGAAGCCGCCGCTCGGCGTGCGCACGATAAACGTTGGCGGGAAAGCGCCGTGCTTAGCGAAAAGATTTTCGAGTGTTTGCTCGCCGACTTTGCCGGGCTTCATGTCGCCATCGACGACAACGACTCCGGACTTCTTGAGGGCCAAGCCCCAATTGCAGTTGCGGTACGCCGAGTTCCACTTGCGGATTTGAATGATGTCGTTGGACGCTTGTTCCAGGCCGGGTCCCAAGGGAATGCACGGCGGGTCTTTCTTGAGCGAGCGGATCGGGAAAATGAACCAGTTTGGGTGAGCCTGCAAATTTTTGAACGCAACGTTAGTAAGGGTGTCTCCGGGATTCATAGGGATGCCTCATGACAGTGGCGGGGGGACGGTGTTCGATAGCAGATGATTCAAAACAACGCAACAGTCAATCGCACTTGACACACGAAGAAAAATACGCGTAGAGTGCGTGCCATGGAAGCCCCCAAGATATTGAATCGTTTGATCGGAGTTGCACTCGCCATCGGCGTCCTCGTCGTTGGTTTGCACGCGACCGGCGTTGATGATTATTTCGCTAAAACGATTACCTACCAACAAGAGCATTCATCGCCCGCGCCGAACCCGTATGAGGTAGCGCGGCCGATTCTGAATTTGGGTTTGTCAGATTTTCCGTGTCTGCCGACCAAACAAATAACTAAAACGAGCGACGGTGCGAGGCGCGCCGACTTCCTTAAGCGTTTCGTTGCGCCGACCATTTACGCCTCGACCGTTGACGAGGCGAAGGCAAAACGCATCATCGCCGACTCCGTTAACAAGCTCTCGACCATTAAGAAGCGTTACGCCGGTCACGCGATTTCCGCTAAAACGAAGGCGAAGCTCAGGCGGTCGATGTTTACGAAGATGAAGGACGCGCACGTTTACAAGTTTATCGTGTCGCACCACCACAAGTCTAAGACGCACCACCACCACCACCACCACCATCATTCAGGCGGTCATCACCACCATCACCACAGCGGCGGTCACCACCATCATTCAGGACCGCAAAAAATATCTGCTCACGGACCGCCGACCCACTTGACGGGGTGCGGTCCATGATGTACGGGTTTGCTTGGACGGCGGAGAGAGGACCGCGCGCGCAAAAAGAACGTATGGCCTCTCTGGTGATTGACACCCGACACTGCGCCGTCCAAAATTCCGCTTGCAACAGAAGGAAGTCCCCAAATGTCTGATGCTCTCCTGACTCGTATCGCGGTCGCGATCGAAGCCTTGGTTACTATCAAGAGCGGCGTAGCCGGCAAAACAACCGGCAAATCGACACCCACCCAAACACCATCCACTGCGGCAACTGGCAAACCGGCGACTGCTCCGGCGACTGGCGCGTCCAAGCCGGCGACTGCTCCGAAGGCGACTCCGGCGGCTGGCACCAAGCCCGCTACGCCGACCAAGCCTGCGGCGGCTACTCCAAAGACCGCTGCCACGACTACGGTTCCGGCGGATGGACCAGCCAGAGACACCAAGGACCCGAACGGCAAGAACACCTACGGCGATGTGGTGGAGGCGTTAAAGGCCGTTAAGAACGCGCAGAACAAGGAAGCGGCTCTCGCCATCATGGCGAAAGTTGGCGGCGTCGGCGCGGTTCGGGATTTGAAGCCGCCTCTCTACGACGCGGTTGTCGCGGCGGCTACCCACGCGCTTCACCCGCCAAAGGCTACATCAGCCGGGACGGTCGTTGTCACCGACGACTTGGGCGAGGCGGTCGATACTTCCGGCGCGAGCGCCGGGACTGCGGAAGCGGACGAACCGCCCGAAGGTGGCTCCGGCGAGGACCTGTAACGAGAATGAGCGCGGGGCACAGTCCCGTAATTCAGCCTTGAAGCCGAACAGCCGCAAAGGTGAGTCGGCACCATGAGCGAAAAAAGTGGTGACAAGCTGGCGCGCTCAGACCTTTTAATGGAGGTTTTACCATGCGCAAGTTCACACGTTCGGACCTTAACGCCGCGATCTATGCTCATGTTTATAAGTTTGGCGGTGTCAAGACATGCGAGATTTTGGTGGCTGTGACCGGGATACCGGAAGCGAACTCTGGTTCTGATTTTCCCGAAGTCTACTGGTCTGCGCTGATCGAGCGGCTCACCAATTTCGGGCAAGAGGATGCGCTGTGGTCTCAGATGCCACCAAAAGCTCTACTTCGGGCGTTGCGTTTCAATCAAATGGCAGGTCGATAATTGTGTGCAGGCAAGGAACGGGAGGCTGCGTGACCATGGCAAGCCCAAATCAAGTAACCAAAGATTTCACGCTCGCGCGCACATCGCTTATCATGGGCGCGTATGCCATTACTCAAAAGCTGCGGCAGGGTCAGCCTCTCACGCTTCTCCGCGAGCCGACCAGCAAAGTTTACGCGAACGATGTTATGGTCGTTGTGGCTACGCCCGGCGGTAACCGTAAGATCGGCTACCTGCCGCTCGGCCTCGCCGACGAGATTGCGCCCCTCATGGACCGCAACATCAAGGTCATCGCCCGTAAGGCACCGAACGTGCTCTATGGCATCTGCCAACTTGCCTATATCAAGCCTTCCGAAGAAGTCAATCCGGAGACCGGCTTATCCGGTGCCGAGGCTGATCTTCATCCTATTCCCGCCGAACCGCCGGTACTTGCGCCGGGTGTTACGGCTGAGGTATACGAACGCGCACGCGCTAACCAGTTGCCCGAAGGTGTGACGCAAGAGGACCTCGACACCGCCACCGATCTTCCGCCGCTCGGCGACAGTCGCCGGCCACATATCAAACCCCAAGAGGACCCCAATGGCGAACCAACTCCCGACATCGACACCGGCTCGGTGTAAAGCCTACGAAGCACTCGATGGTGAGCGCAACTATCAGGACAAGACCCATCCGTCGAGTCCTGTGCCGACGCTGATCGAATTTACGAACCTCCTGATCGAGTACACCGACAAGCTCGCGGCGGATGTCGTCTCCGGCAAGTCGTCGTCTCCGGTCGGCGGTCCGCTTAAGCGATTGCGCGAGGTTGCCGCTATCGCCATCCACGCCATGGAAATCTACGGCGTACAGCCGCGCGAGAACCATGTTCCAGCGAGTATGGGGATCAAGGGCACTTTGGACATCAAGGACCTGGGCGACAAGCTCGCGAAAGCGCGGACCACTGCTCCGGCTTCGGCTCCTGCCGCTGCGGCTCTGGCTCCGGCTCCGGCTCCGGCTCCGGCTCCGGCTCCGGCTCCGGCTCCGGCTCCGCATGTCGCTCCGCCGACAGAGCATCCTATCCCGCGACCAGCGATCCATCCGCATCTGCCGGAAGGACCGACTCAGACAGCCATTCCGGTCAAAGAACAGATGCCCGTGCCGCACGACGAAAAGAAGTAACCACCCACCAACTGGAAAGGAAGTCCCATGGCAGACTACATTACAGCGGCGCAAGACGCCGATGCGATCATTGCCGGCGAAGTCGCTCGGCAGGATCAAATGTGGGGCGTCGCGAACGAACGCGCCGACTCTACTCAAGGTCAGTTGCTCCGCGCTGGTCTCGCGCAGTTGGAGGCTCTCTTGCTGCGACGCGATGGCGAGGCTAATACGTTTGGCGGAGCGCCGAACGTTTATCCGGCCGACTGGTCCGGCTTCCGAGACTACGGGTCCGACGTGGCGAACCTTGCGGTCGCTGCGGCGTATATCCGGCAGGAAATCAAGCGGCTCATTGCGCAAGGTGCAGACACCACGCGCACGTCCCGCGATCCCGCTACTCAGCCGTACACGGGCGATCAACCGGCGGTGCAATTCTAAATGCCAATGCTGCGAAGCGCGCGCACGCTGAGCTACTTCGGCGTGACGCACGAAGCCCCCACCGGACGCGGATCGCGTCCGGCGGAGACGTATCGAGGAGCGCGGCGCAATGCCGCACGCGATGCAAAGTGGCCGTCCCGACGCCGCAAACGGAGGGAGCCGAAGTTCGACGAATAACGGGGGACGGTGTTATGACGATCATTGTGTGGCGTGCAGGCGTAATGGCTTGCGACTCGTGTTGGGCTAGTCAAGGCACGCAAACCGTCAGCATGATAAAGATTAAGCGGCTGTCGAGCGGAGCATTGCTCGGCGGTGCCGGCGATAACGACGGTCGCGAAATGGAAGTTCTCCTCGATAAAATTCGCGACCCCGCCAAGCTCCCGACCCGGCAACAACTGATCGCGACCAAACTCGGCTACGAAGGCTTGCTTGCATTTCCGCGCGGTGGCGTGTGGATGATTTCGGCTGGTCGCGTCGATGACGCGGGCTACCCCACCGAAGAAGATGTCGAGACAGATATGGGCGTGTGGCCTGCCGCCACTATGGGCGGATATGCCGCATGTGGCTCCGGCGCAGACTACGCGCTCGCGGCTATGGATGCAGGCGCGACAGCACGTCAAGCGGTCGAGATAGCGTGCAAGCGCAACATTCATTGTCGTCCCCCGGTGCATGTGCGTAAACTGTTTGATGACAAGCATCCGCAGCCGGGGCGTGGTCGTGCGAAACGATCTTGATGCTTTATCGACGCCGCCGGTCTACTGCTACTTCGGTCAACAGACGGAGGTTGCCGAGTTCTGTCGCCGCACATTCTTGATGTCTCCGCTACGTGCGGCGTTTACACCCGATCAAATCGACGGTGAGCGACCAACGTTTATCTATGTTCGGAATCACATTAACCCGGTGCCTGACGAATGGTGGTACTATCTCGCGGGAGTAAACGCTCGGTACGCGGAACTCGCGGACACGTCGGACAAGGCGCTATGAGCATCGTTACGATCAACTATCGAGTGTCCTACCGCAGCCTCATGAAGCGCAGCAAAGCCGATGTCGTCAGTGCCTACCTGCAACTCATGGAGTCGATCAAGCCAGCGAGCGCCGACGCCTGCTCAGCCCGCAACATTTTGGATAAAACCGAGCCGAAGCTCTTGACAGTGACCCACGAACTAGGCTTATTGCGGCGTTGGTACGAAGGATCGAAGCATCTAGTCGGAAGCGACTCATGAGCAAGTCCCCCAAACAGCCACTCACGAATGCCGAGTTCACTCGGCATATTTCACGTATGGGTCGTACCATAAGTATGACGCTTGTGACGTTGACGGAAGGCATGTGGAATCCCGACTACTGCAAAGCATCAGCCGATATGTACGCGCTCAGTGTCATCGACGATCTTGAACATCAAATCAAATGGATCAAAAAGCGGCTCAAATCATGACCGATGAACAACCCCAACTTAAGAAGATCGCGCTTCAAGGTCTCGGGCGTGTCGGCTCGACTATTGCGGCGATCCTCAAGAACCCCGCTCCGCTGCGATATGAAGTCGTGGCAAAAGACGTGTTGGACGACGATGATCTTGTCGGCGCGTTCGCAGTTATCAATGCGGCGCCATACTTCACATCAGTTCCGCTTGCTACGAAGGCTGTGTTGGGTGGTGCCCACTATCTCGACATGACTGAGGATGTCGAAGTTACCCGCGAGTTGCGCGACCTTGCCGAGACTCTGCCAATCATGAGCGAAGCCGCTTGTGGCGTAGCAATCATTCCGCAATGCGGATTGGCGCCGGGTGTTGTCTCGATTATAGCCGGGCATATGGCTCGTAAATTCGAGAAGCTCGACACTCTAAAGATTCGCGTCGGGGCGCTCCCGCGTCACCCGAACAATATGCTCGGCTACGCGCAGACCTGGAATCTTGACGGTCTCGTAAATCAGTACCACGGATGGGCTGACGTAGTGCGTGAAGGCGAGCACTGCAAAGTGCCTCCGCTTGTCGATGTTGAGGAACTGACCGTCGAGGGCGGTCAGTATGAGGCGTTCACTACCGCCGGAGGTATTGGCACGCTTTGCGATTCGTTTCCCAAAGCCCGGACGATCAACTACAAGACCATCCGGTATCCCGGACACGCGAAGCTCATGCGGTTTTTAATAGAGGACATGGGACTTAGCCGTGTCGAACTTAAGAACGCGCTCGCACGCGCTCTGCCGTTAATAGATCAAGATGTCGTTTTGATTTCGATTTCGGCGACCGGCATTGGCGGCGGCCTGCTTCGGCAGTTGACCTATTCCAAAGTAGTGCTCGGCGTGCCCGGTCGCAGCGCCTTACAGACGACGACGGCGGGTGCAACTTGTGCGGTGCTTGACTTATTGACCGAAGGCGCGATAGAACAGCGCGGTTTCATTCGGCAAGAGAACATCCCTCTTGAGGCTTTTGTGAAAAATCGTTTTGGCCGAGGATTTGCATGATCGAAAAGAGGGTCACGCGAAGAAAGAAGGACGCCGCATACCGTGCTCGACCAGAGGTTAAGAGGCGGAGAGAGGAAACGTCGGCTGCGTGGTACGCTCAAAACCGAACACGAGTAAAGAAGATAAAGGCTGCGCAATATGCCGAGAACAAAGTGCCTATGCAGGTTAAGAGTCGGCGCTATTATGCCCAAAACAAAGTACAGATAGGCGCGCGAATGAAGAAATATCGGGCTAAACTTGAAAATCGAGCGCGAAAAATAGCTTATGACTCAGGAATGTGGATTGAAATACCGAATCGCTTACCTCCCGATTTATGTGAATGTTGCAACCAAAAATCAACTCGCGGATTTCATTTCGATCATTGCCATGAAACAGGTCGGTTTCGTGGGTGGTGCTGTCACCAATGCAATACCGGGCAGACGGCAGCGAACGGTGTTCGCGGAGCAAAAATATGGCTTGCATATCTTGAGCGCCCGTGGCAACAAGCCGAGCCGATTAGATGGGCGTATCCAAGGGAGCGGCTAGTCGCCGTCGCGGCATGAACATACCCCAGGCGCTCGCCGACCTGCTTAACCAGACTGATCCCGGCTTCGTGGCATTCGTATTCGCGCATCCGACGCGCATCTTTCGTGTCTCCGCCAAACAGGACTTCTGTACGTTCCGCGTCGAGCAGTTCACACGCACCAATAAGGACAACATGAACCCGAGAGGGTCCTGGCATACGCTCAGCACGCACGGAAGCGAAATGCCCGGCATGATGTTGGATACCGCGTGCAAAGCTATGATAAAAGCGCAATTGGACTTCATCAATAAACTGACTAAGCGCTTGGCGCCGACGCCAGACCAAGTGAAGCAACAGATTTTGAGGACGAAACAATGACGCGCCGAGTGCTTGCCGTGACCGATCCGACGTGCGATATTGTAGTGTTTTTCCGACCCGATGGTTCTGCGCAAGCGGTCATCAAGGCTCGGGAGCACTCGACGACACATGAGATACCCGCGCCACCTAAGGGCGAGCGCATCGCAGTCAAGCGCACGCCAGATGGATGCGTTGAAGTAGTGTATGAGGAGATAGAATAATGGGTCACACCGAGGACAGTGAAATGCGAGAGCCGAGCCGGATGTCAGAGGCCGAGTTGATCGACGCATTGGACACCAAGTTCGGCACTAAATCCATCTTCCCCGACGAGCCGGTGTGGATCGAGGACGACTTCTCTGAGTTGAACGAGGCGTTCGACGCTTTCACAGCCAAGTATGGTCCGGATGCGCCCGACGTGTCTCGCTACCCCATCGACCCCGAGCGTGCTGCGAAGAAGGCGGCGTGGTACGCGTCGCAAGGCTTTGGTACGTTGCGCGTCAAAGCCATCGAAGTCTCCAAGCGGGTCGGCAACGTCTCTCGCAAGACCCGTTACGAGTTCGAAGGCGGCGGCCCTTGCATAGTCCTGGGGGTCAAACAATCAGGACTGACTCCTCCAATCATCGGTGAGGAGATTTTTGTAGCGGCTCTCGAACCGGAAGATGTCGATGCCTGATTTTCTTTTTAACTGATCTGTCCGACTTCTGTAGTTGGCAGTGCGTTCGAGGCTTCGCATCGTTGCCCCGAGAAATGCAACAGCCGCGCCGAAAGCGGGCAATGCCGAATTTTACCTGCGAGAAAGTAGATGACTCAACACGCTAAGCATCCATCAATCCCCGGTTTGTCCGCGACCCGCGACGGTCGCGTATTCCGAAATGGGCGACAACTAAAAGACCGCCCGGATAAGGATGGCTATCGCATCTTCTCGTTCTGGATGGGTAGCGGATATTTGACTCTGCGCGTTCATAGGGTTGTTCTCGCGTGCTTTAGGGGCGAAAGCAACCTCGAAAGTGACCACAAAGACCGTAATCGTGCGCACAATGCACTAAGAAATCTCCAATACCGCGACGTGCCCGCTAACCGACGCAACGTCGGTGTACGATATGACTCGTCATCGGGAATAAGGAATGTGCGCTATCGTCCGTCCCGGCGAAAATGGCAAGCATATTGCCGGGACGCCGGTCGGTTTAAGTCGCTCGGTCATTTCCAAACAGCCAGAGAAGCTAAGCAAGTAGCGGAGACACGTTATGGCGGGTAAGCACGCGAAACTTAGTCCTAGCAGTGCTTCGCGTTGGATGCACTGTCCCGGTTCGATCCGCAAGATCGGCGACGAGCCGAACCAAGCTGGTATGCCCGCCATGATGGGCACGGCGGCGCATAAAGTCATCCAGTTCATGCTCGAAAAAGGCGACCGAAATGCCGAGGCGTTTCGGGGCTACATCGTCCAGGTCCAGCAAGCCGGCGAGGAGGAAACGCTGATCTTCGCGAGCGACGATCCGCTGGCGTTGTCCGAAAAGCCGGGCTGGTTTGCGTTCCCGGTGAACGACGAAATGGTCTACGGCGTGCAAACCATGATCGACGAGGTTGACCGCCTCACCGCCGAAATGGTTGATCCGGCGATCTTCACTGAACGCTTCCTCGATATGACGTGGCTCGACTCACGTCTCGGGGGCACCGCCGACGTGACGCTGATCGACAACGATCCGCTCGGCGACGGCTGGATTCATTTGCTCGACTACAAAAATGGTCGCGTGATCGTCGAAGTGTTGGACAATGAGCAGATGAAGAACTATGCTGTGGGATTGCTCCACGAGCACCCCGAGGCGCTCGGCGTGGTGGTGCATCTTGTGCAGCCAAACGCCACGCACGAAGATGGTATTATCCGTACCGCGATCTACACGCGTGACGAGTTGCTGACTTTCGAAGTCGAATTGAAGAAAGCAGCCGACGCAACGTCGGCACCGAACGCGCCGTTGCGGGCTGGCGAGTGGTGCATGTATTGCCCGGCCAAGGTGAATTGTGAAGCCTTTGAGGCGCTCGCCAAGGACGAAGCCGCCGCCGACTTTGGGGCGGACCCGGAGGAGTTCTTGCCGGTGCCGCAGTTGGCTTTAGACAAGGGGGGACCGGAAGTTTACGACGAACCAACCGAATACCGTGCGGCGCTCGCCCGCAAGGCTAGATGGATTCCGTTGCTCGACCAGTGGGCACGCGACATCCGCGCTCGCATTCAGATCGAACTTTGTAATCGCAATCCAGTGGGTGACTGGAAGCTGGTACGCGGCAAGTCAAACCGGGCGTGGTCGCCCGACGAAGTAACGGTGCAGGGTGTATTCAATGAAAAGTGGGGTATCTCTGACGATTATTTGTTCGCGGCGCCGAGGATGAAGTCACCCGCGCAAATCGAAAAGACGACGATCCCTGGCAAAGACAAAAAGACGCTCAAGAAGATCGTTGACTCGCTTGCGAAGAAACCGCCCGGCAAGCTCAGCATTGCGCCCGGCACTGACGCACGGGATGCGGTCGATCCTGTGAGCATTGCCGCATCTGACTTTGGGAATGACGAGGAGGAGTTCGGGACATGAGCAAAGGAGGACATCTATGAAATGGGTAAATGTTAGAGGATCAAACGCCGACTTCGCTAAGCCGCGTAATTGGGATGAGGAGCGCGACGGTCCATGCGGCACGCTGCCGGTGCGTGTCGAGCCGGTCGGTCTCTATAACTACCATTACAGCGCGTGGAAGCCGGACGCCGAAGAATTGGCGCTACTCAATGGCGGCGGCGTCGTCGAGCTTTGCTGTGTCGGCCAACAGCCGCCGGTTTCCGTGGGTGTTGTGCCTGAGTTCATTCCCGTGACGCCGAGTAGTGGGAATGTCTTTGAGGACTTGAGCCTCCCTGACGCTGATGCTTTGCTCAAGGAAGCTGTGGGCCAAATAACTGACGAGAACCAGCACAAGGAGGCGTGACAGTGGGTGACCGCTATTATCCTGACAGCGATCTACAGGGCTGGCGACAGGGCGGCAACAATCGAGAATATCCAGGGTATCGCATGGAGCGTTTTATCTGTTGCGAGAACGATCCCGACTGCGATGCGCCGTGCGTCGCGCATCCGTGGGGCACCGAGGAGGGCGAGGAAGAACGCTTCCGACGCGGGCGTGGCGCTATCCGCATGTCGCGGCTGTTGCTCGCCATCGGTTTGTTTTTTGGCACCCTCTATATTGTGGTATGTCTATGGCCGTGAACCGACGCTCGTTTCTCGCTCGCACCGCTTCCTTGGGGCTGTTTTACGGCCTAGGCTACAGCATCGTTCGTGCGCAAGGGTTTGATCGTCCGGCCGATCCGACTGACAATATCGAGTATATTGATGAGGACCGCGCTCGGTGGTTTGAGGCGCTCACGCGCACTGATGTCGTGGATGACAAGGCAAACGGCACCGTCGTCGAAGCGGCGCCGCAGAGTTGTTGCAATGCTGGCGATGGCTACCCGATCATCATCGACGAGGATGCCTATCCGCCGCACAGTGGCAAAGAGGAGAACGGCACCGCGCATGTTATAGACCCGAGCGCAAAGATCATCATGGTGCCAAACGGCAAGGAAGCGGACGGTTCGACCCATTACACTCCGAAGTATCGCCCGGCGATCACCGGCAATCTGACGTTCCATTTTTCCGGCAACAAGATCACGCGCGAGATTGAAGGCAATCCGACCAAGACGGCGTGGCTATTCGCGAAGGTCGGCTATCCGAGTGAGGGCATGGACGCCGGTCAAATAAAGATCGTCTACTGTATCGTTCCACTGCCGCCGAGTGCCTAATGATCTCCCACCGCTCAGCTACGTTGCGTTAACCATCTGGATTGATGCCTATTGACGCCGAGTCCGAAGTCTGAATCAATGCGAACGGCTGACGAGGTACGAGCCAACAATTCCCCGCTAAGAGCGGTTTTTGGTCACGATTCTTGTCAGCCACTTGACACTTAGACTCAGGCGTGGTTACACGATTCCATGATTCCGAGATTCACGACGCTGCTCAGAGCTAGAATCCTGCCCCGTGATAGGGGCGGCGATATAGAGCGCGGACGCGAGTTTCGTCTTGAGGATGTTTACAGAATTGGTAAGCCTTTGCGAGACCAATGTCGTCCTCTCAAACACGTGGAATCTTATGAGGCTACATCTCGGTGTTGTCTCGAAAGGTTACGCGACAATGACGGACTTCGTTTTCTTGACAACGACGCCACGTATATGTGGCCGTCAGTAGACCGCTACGGCGGTAGGAGTATGAACATGTTAGACCAAACTAGAACCGAGGGTGTGATAGGCGCAAAGTTGAGAGAGGCTATCGCGGCTAAGGAAACGGCGATAAAGGAAGGTCGTATGCGCCGTACAGGTGCTCCCGGCGCATTCGCCGATAAGGTGATTATCCCGGACATACCGTTTACGGAGGCGGCATTGCCGCCGGACCTTGGCCGGTGCCCGCCGTGGGCGGCCGGGTTATTCGTTGTCAAGTGGGTCAGGGTTTCTCTCTTTGATTTGCCGGACTACCACGGCAACCGCTCGCCATGGAAAAACCAGACACGCCGCAACGCTCTTAACGGGCATCTGCGGCGTCGCGGGGGTTTTGACCTGTCGATCATGGACCCTCTCGTCGGAAACCTCAACTCCAAAACAGGCCGTATCAATATCATTTGTGGCGCTGGTCGGTGGTGGATGGCGGAGCAACAGAAGGATCGCCCGGTTACTTCCTTGCCGGTGCGGCTCGCCGTTGACCTGTCATACGAGAAGGAGCGCGACTGGTATAAATGGGACCTGAAAGAGCGCACTAAAGGTTCGCCGCTCGACGAATGGCTTGCGGATCGTGGCACTAACGAAATGACCGACAAGATAATGACGTGTGTCGAGAAAAATAAGTTCGAGATTACCGGCGGTCGAAAGGCGGCAAAAGGTCACCATATATCGCTCAATGCTTGCGTGCTTGCGTGGTATATGGGCGACGAGACAACGGATGTGCTTGATTTGGTACTCAACCATGTCAAGAATACTTCGTGGGGCAGCTCCCCAAATGTCACCAGCACTCATATGGCATTTCTTGCTGTGCTGATCGGCCGCAATCGCGCGGTTTTTAGGACCAAAAACGCAAGTGATCGGCTACGCGAGACTATGAACGGGATGACGCCGGGAGCACTTCACAAGGACGCCTTCTCTAACGCGGCCGACCGCGAAATTAGGAAGGCTCAGCCCCGGCATCTAGCGTGGTTGATGGGCGGCCCCTTCTTGGAGACGAAGAAGATCGGCTATAACGCGCGACTCGGAGCGGCGAATAAGATCAAGTCGAGCAGTCTTGTGTTCGAATGGCCGAAGGATCATCAAGACTACAAGCGGCTTCGCGATGTGTATTGGCCGTATCCGCCGAAGCCGGACACTGACGACTGATACAAACGTTCTTGAGTTCATCAAATCGGCGACTCGCGCGGTCGCCGATTTGTTTTTGTACAACGTGCCCCGTTCTTAACTACTCTCCGAATAAATCTAAAACGAAATCAGACACTTGACAGGCCGTTGCAAATCGGCCACACACATCCTTGCCTAGTCTAGTTGGGTTACACCGTGGCTGAACTCTACAAACTGACATTTCCGAATGGCCGGGCGTATATCGGGGTCGCGCTAAACGCGAGACGGCGATTTCAACAACATTGCGCGGCGAGAACCGAGGTTGGTTCGGCTATTCGGTTAGTCGGTCGTGAGCAGGTCGCACTTTGTGTTCTTGTTGTTGGGACTTCGGAATATCTTTATGGACTTGAACCGCGCGCTATTGAAGTCTTTCAAACTCGTTGGCCTCTTGGTTTGAATTTAGCGGCTGGCGGGGAGCGCGGGCGCAACGGTAAAAATAGACTGCCGCGAAGTCTTGAAAAACAGTCTCAGGCTATGCGCGGAAAAAGACATCCACAGACTACCGAGACGCGTGCCCGAATAGCTGCAACTCTTACAGGGCGTAAACATTCGCCCGAGTCGATAGAAAAAATGCGCGGTCCTAGACATGGGCCAGAAGCGCGTATGAGAATATCTCGCGCTCAACTTGGGAAGAAAAAGCCACCGCGCTCATTTGAGCACCGGCAGAATCTATCTCGCGCCAGATTGCCGCCAATGGGATCGCGGTTAGGGCGCACCATTCCAGCGCGGAGCTTGTGCAGGATTTGGAAAGCGGTTTCGCGTCTAAGACCAAGCTGGCGCTGGAACTGCACTGTCGAAATGCCCGGAGTCGAGGTTGCCGCAAGGTAGGCACCCCAAAACCAAGTCGCCAGTGGCGTCCTGGTGTCCTGCATAACCGTTCCGGCGGTCAGCGGCGCGTCCGCTTGACAATGGCGGCATCGGAGCACCCGCCCGGATACTTCACGCCTTCAAGCCATTTGGCGCAAGCAGCGTCATCCGGGAACAGTTTTTGGAACTGTGGCAGGGTGCGCGGGAAAGGCTGGTTTTCCCACTGGAAAATGTCATGGCGTGAGGCGGCTATTGTCATGAGTCCAATATAGTGCTAGTAGGCTTGGGTGTCAACCGGAAAAGCATGTCTCGCATTGCGTAAAGACAGTTCGACTTGACAATACCAACAAAAACAGTCATCAAACAGTTGCCTAAGACTTGTTGAAACAGTGAACAGAGAAAGGATGTGGTCTCATGGCAAAAGCAACGAGAAAACGACTCATCACGCCGCGCTTCCGGGTATCGTTCCCGGACGTATTTGAAAAGCGCGTGTTTCAGGGACAGAGCGAGGAGAGTGCCCGCTTTTCTTGCGCTGCACTGTTCGAAGGCTTCGCGGTCGGCCCTCTCAAGACCGGCGGCACCGGCACTCTTATCAAGGTGCCCGAATCTTGGTCCAAGCAAGAGAAGCACTATTGG
>Ga0209517_10002969_pt1 | contig 23350 bp, 14 predicted proteins | sample PeaSoiMetSII2010_FD_187695 | JGI IMG/M metagenome (GOLD analysis project Ga0209517, IMG submission 187695) | Peat soil microbial communities from Weissenstadt, Germany - SII-2010 (SPAdes) (version 2) | ecosystem: Environmental > Terrestrial > Soil > Wetlands > Peat | place: Germany...
AAACCAGCAGCGGTTCCCACCGAGGTGTGGATCAACAAACCGCTCAACTCAAATGAAAATACTCACTAAATTCCATGACTACTGGTCTCAAACTCATTGACACGCGCCGCCATTGCGCTACATCGTGCATGCTTCGATCGCGGATTCAAGCGCACTCAAGGAATCTGGTCCACCGAATTCTTCGGTGGAAGAGGGAGGTGGCCGGGATAAAAAGTGAGTCGGTTCAACAACGAAAAGTGGGGATTTAAGAAATTCAGACCAGATTCAATTAGGAGGATCAGAAATGACAGCGGAGCTATTCGGAGTCACAATCCCGGGCATGAGATTAACCATTTTTTTACTCTTAGCATCCTTTGTGTTTCCCTCAGTAGGCCGCGCACAGGCTCCTGTTTTCGAGATTACGCCAGGAGAAAGCACGGTTACGTTCGACGTGAAAGCATCGGTGGCCATAAGAGGCAAGTTCGATAAGTGGGACGCCACTATAACAATGACCTCGCCTGAACTTTCAACAGCCGTTTTGGATATCAAGATTCAGGCCGCCACCGTGGATACCGGAAGCGGCACCAAGAACGGCAAGCTGAAAAGCAAAGACTTTTTCGATGTCGAGCAAAATCCATTGATCACGTTTCACTCAACAAAGGTTGAACAGACTGGTCCCGATACGATTGTGTTCGACGGCGACTTCACGATACGAGGAGTAACCAAACAGGAGAAGCTGACGTTTACGATTAGCGGTAAGGGTACCGGTGCAGGCACGGTCAAAGGGACCATGGCCTTCGACCGAAAGCAGTACGGCATGAACAGCGGTATTCCCTTCATCAAGATCGCTGACCGTGTCGAGGTCAGCGTCGACCTCACAGCGAAACGGGTCAGCGGGCCTCCGGTGGACTTTAAAGAATAGCCTGTCTGCCGCGAGGTCGAAAGCCGGGCCCGAATCGTAGTGAGCGGCCGGCGTTCGACCAGGTCACTTCGAAGTAGGCGAAAGAGATCAAAAACCCCGAGGGTAGCCATCCGCATCGAGTCCCGCACAACTAGGGATACCCCTAGTTGTGCCCAGAATGATGTAATCCTTACATTAGCGACATACCGGCTGGGGTTGACTGGTTGAGGTCGGAGAGAGAACGCAGCCTGGACAGGCCAAGTCTGGCGGGGGGGCAGGTCTGGTCCATAGGTTCTTTGCTGCCTTACGCCCCCTTGTGCGATTCTCCCCTGCCCCTCCGCTCGCCCAGCGTGCACTATGAGTCTGGCCAGGCGGAGCAGTAAATGAGAATCCAGCACAGCCTTCCAGCGGAGGTAAATCGGACTGAACCCAAAGGAAGGAATGTGTCTTTCGTTGCCGGTGGGTTGCTAATAATGGGTCTCCTCCTGCTTGCATCGAGAGAGGACCAGACGAAGGAGGCTTTGGTCGTTTTGGCGTTAATTGCGCATTCCGTTTTTGTCGGCAGGATTCTCTCATTCATCGGACCGTATCTACCAGATCTGGGGCGACCGAATGTTCACAGCATCAGGTCCATGTGGGCTATGTCTGTGTTTATGCGATGTTTATGGTGTGTGGTACTCGTTCCGCTGCTCTTAGTGGCTGGCTGCGGTCAACCGAAGGCTCTCGCGCCCCAAATTCTTCCCCAGGGCGAATGGCATACATTCGAAGGTACCTGGTCCGCCTCGGGCACCCGACAGACACTTCAACTCGAGGCAAATCACCGTGCGTCGATCATCGATCTAACCGGGTCGCTGCTACTCAGGGGGGATCATGGGCTAGGAGTCGGGTTCCGAGCGCAGGCGATAGGCTTCAGTGACAATCTCGTCGGCATGCAGGGCCGGTGTGTGTGGACTGACGAGCGAGGCGACAAGGTCTATAGCGAATTGAAGGGTGAATCGGTGGGAGCTGGGAACCTCATCGAGGGCAACTTTTTGGGAGGGACCGGCCGCTTCGCCGGTGTGACTGGGCAGTATTCCTTCCGGTGGCAATACGTTGTTGAATCCGAGGACGTGTTGAGTGGACGGGCCGTCGACCTCAAGGGTCGAGTGCGGTTCAGCTCGACGGCTGCTGCGCCTCTTGGAGAACACAGCCAATGAATACAGCCAAAGGTACCTTCCGAATTCAGCTGAAGCGAGCCCTCCCGTTCGTCCTGGCATTCGGCATTTGGCTCTGGCCGATTCCAGCCGGTCTGACGAGAGAGGCTTGGCATCTGTTTGCGATATTTGCGGCGGCCATCGTCGCTGTGATCTTCAATTCATTTCCACTGTTGACGGCCTCGCTGCTGGCGGTAGCAGCTGCTGTGCTTACTCGCACGGTCGATCCCGCAAAGGCCTTCGCTGGCTTCGCCAACCCGAGCGTGCTGCTGGTAGTGGTGGCGTTTTTGGTAGCCAACGCGGTGGTGAAATCGGGACTCGGACGGCGCATCAGCCTGCTTGTGGTCAGTGCATTCGGACGATCAACGCTAGGATTGGGATACAGCATTTTTGTCACTGATGCGATGATCGCACCGGCATTCCCCAGCAATACAGCAAGAGGTGGCGTGCTCTACCCCATTATTCTCTCCTTGGCTCAGAATTCCGGCTCCAAGCCAGACGACGAAAAGAACCGCCGAATGGGCGGCTACCTGATGTTTTGTGGAATGGCCAGCCTTAGCGTGTCGTCAGCGCTCTGGCTTACCGCCACGTCCGGGAATCCAATCGCGGTCTCGTTGGCAGAGCACTACGGCGTGAAGATCAACTTCGGCTCGTGGATGGTTGCAGCGTCGATTCCAGTGTTGACGATGATCGCTTTGCTTCCGTTCGTCCTTTACAAATTCTTTCCCCCAGGCGTGACTGATACGCCGGATGCGCCGAAGGCGGCGAGAGAAGCCTTGCGCAGTATGGGACCGTTGACACGGGATGAATGGGTGGTTGCGGTGTCTTTTGCATTCATGGTGACCGGATGGGTGATGGCGGGGACATTGAATTTGAGCCTCGCTGCCGTGGCGTTCGCCGGCCTAGGTGCACTCCTTGCCACCGAAGTTCTGACGGTCGATGACATCAATTTGCAGGGAGGGACGCTAGTCACCTTTATCTGGCTGGCAGCGCTGTTTGCATTGAGCGGCGAGTTGAACGAACTCGGCTTCATGGGTTACGTAGGAGGGCGGTTGACGGCGCTGCTGGGAGGAATCACCTGGCCCATTGCTTACGTCACTCTCTTACTGCTTTATGTACTGATGCACTATATGTTTGTGAGTCAAGCGGCACAGATCCTGGCTCTTTTCGACGTCTTTCTGGGCGTCGGCGTGAAAACCGGGGTTCCCGCACCATTAATGGCCTTTGCCCTGCTGTTTGCGAGCAGCTATTTTTCGACAATCACGCCGCAGGGAGGGAGCCAAAACGTGATATTCGTTGGGAGCGGCTACCTCACACAAGCTGAACTCTACCGGCTTGGGCTGCTCACCACGGTTTTCTGTATGCTGGTGTTCCTGGTGATCGGAACGCCGTGGGTGCTCTTCGTGGCGCGGTGATGCCGAGGTTCAAGAGGGGCGCCTCTCCGTAGACTCTCCCATCCTGGACGACATACTTGCCAACAATCGATACAGTAAGGGAGGATTACGGTCACTTGCGCTTTGGCGACATCTTGTCCAGAAAACTCACAAGGTCTTTGGCGGCAGCCGGTACGGGAGCGGCGCCATCGCGGACAATTTGCGTGGCGTTCAGCGGTTTTCCATATAGCTCCTGGTTCATGTCGTCGTCCGTAGCCATCGAAGCGCTTCCTAGTGCGGCCCCGGCAAAGAGTCCTTTCGCCTGGGAATAGGAAAGTACATCCACATTGGGGTCATTGAACCCACTTGCTTGAGCACCTGAGGGACCCGCGACCGCAGACGCATCCGCTCCAAGTTTCAGTTTGCCCGAGAGGACCTTATCTGCACCCCGTTGGGTCATAATCAATAGGACATAGTCGGTGGAGCTACTGCCCAATTGTACGCCCAGGCTGCCTGTGTCCAGGGTGTACATCGCTGGAGCGCTCCAATGACCATTCATGTCCGCACCGGTACGGCACATGATCATGCCTCGTCCGTAGGTCACACCCACGCCAATACCGACTTTCCTGACGCTGGGATACACCAGTACGCAGACTGCCTTGTCCACGATGCTCGTGGGTATCTCTTGTTTATTGAGGATCGTTTTGAGAACGGCTGTCGACTCGGCCAAACGATCCGATGACTTGTCCTTGGCAAACAGGGGTAGTGCCATCGCAAAGCACATCATCAGTAGAACAGTTTTGTTCTTCATAAGTCAGAATCTCCTCGCTATTTGATATTGAACACGCTCAATCATTAATCCGTTCCAAACTGGTTGGCCGTTTTGCTTGGCCTTCGTTCATGATCACCGGTGACCGGCAGCCCGGCCCGGCTGCCAAAGTCGAACTCACCCTCTTTCTAATCCTTCTTTCCTCCTTGTTCCGGTATGGGCCGCTTGTACAAATCATCCGCCGGCTGAGCGAATTCACGAATCCTTTACACGGACAAATCCGGCTAGGTCAGCAGGGAGACGATGATCGTGCCCCACGTAGTCAGGAGAATGTGGCCAAACGCTGCAGTATACGAATAACCCAGCGTCGCAACCGGGCTGTCCGATTTTTCCTGTACGGCTGCGACTCCCGCGATCATGGTTTGCGCGCCGGCAATTCCACCCACGAGGAGCGCCGGGTTTACCCTGAGAATGTAGTAACCGAAGAGGAGACCGGTGATGAGAGGGAACAAGGTCACCACGATGCCCCCCAGAAAAAGGAGATAGCCGTTTTCACGCACCGCAGCGACAAAAACCGGACCTGCCTTGAGCCCCACCATGGCCACAAACGCAGCAAGTCCGATGGACCGCATGAACAGAATTGCGGCATCGGGAAACCTCCCAAACCAGGGTCGAACCGAGCGCATCCACCCGACCATCACACCCGCGAGGAGAGTTCCAACACTCGTGCCCAACGCAATCTTGAGCCCCCCGATCGGGAATCTGATTGCGGCGCCCAGCAACACCCCAATGAACACGGCGATTCCCAGAATCGAAAGATCGCTCTCTTCGGTCGGACGTATGATCGTGCCCACAATCGGAGCCACTTTGTGAACAGTGGACTCCGAACCCGTTACTTGTAGCGTGTCTCCCCGTTCGATGGTTGTTCCCTTCCCAATCGGGAGCGATTGATCTCCACGAATAATCCCGCGGAGGAAAACGCCGTGCGCCTCGTCAAAGTTTTCTGCAATGTCCTGAAGTGTTCGGCCGGCAATCCTCTTACTCGTGACATATAGATCGAAAGAGGCCACAGGGATTTGTAGCAATTCCGGGTCGGCGAATTCGGCCGCGGTTGGACCCAAAACCTTAACCAGGACTTCCGTGCGCCCCAGAACCGCCGCGATGTCACCAGCCTGCAGGACGGTTGTTCCCAGCGGCGTGAAGATCTCACCGTCACGGCGGATTCTTTCCACAAACATTCTTGCTCCCTGAACGGATGCTTCGGCCTCCGCAACTGTCTTTCCAACAGCGGGGCCACCTTGTGGAATCTTGTACGCGCGGCAAGCTATGGCTTGCCAGGCGGATTGGACTCCGGCCTTGGCCGGCTCGATTCCCATCTCCGCTTCGACTTTCTTTGATTCCGCGCGCAGATCAAAGCGCAGGAGTTTTGGAGCGAGACTACTGCAGCACCAGATAACGCCCAACGTGCCAAATATGTAGCAAATGGCGTCGGCAACGGCGATGTGGCTTACCCAAAGGTCTTTTTGTTCCGCAGGTATAGACAAAGCCCGAATTGCCTCACTTGCCGTCCCAATGGCGGGAGACTCGGTAAGGGAACCGGAAAGCACACCAGCGGCGTAGCCTGGATCGAGATGCAACAATCTGGCTACCGAGTAAGCAGCCAGAAGCCCCATCACGGGGACAAAAACACCAAGCACGGCCCAGCGCCACCCGCCCCCTTTGAGGCTTCGAAAGAAGCTGGGCCCAACTGAGTATCCGATTCCAAATAGGAAAAGCAGGAACAACATTGATTTGGCCTGGTCCGATACAGGTACATGAAAGAAATTCCCGATGAAGATTCCGCCCAGAAGTGATCCTGTCACCACACCCAGACCAACCCCGCGAAACTTTAACCGTCCGATGAGATAGCCAATACCAATGGCCAGGTAAACGCCCATCTCGGGATATTTTGTAAATAGGTTCGATAACCATTCCATATGTGACTCCTCTTGCCCAACGTTTCTTTCGAAGACTCATCAATGAGTTCTGGATGATAGCCTTCAGCGTCCTCGGTCCCGAACGGGATCAGCGACCAGTCCTACTGTGGATCTTATGGGCTTCATCCAGCAAGGCAGTGGAGTACCATACTTCAGTAGTCACTTTTTTGGCGTTGACGCCCCCCGTGCGAATGGCTGATCTTTCTAATCCGGATCCACCTTCATAAAGCTGTACTTGGCGCTGAACTGGATGCGCGGCGCATTCGCTGACTTGCCATTCTGCTCCATGACCCAGCCGTACAAGAACTCAGCGCCGACATTGAGCGAACCGAGGGGATTCCAGATCAGGTTGGCACCGGTGTATGTACCATGATTGTAGGTTGTTGCAGCCGCCAAGTCGGTGTTATTCACCGCGGCATAGGAGTAGACCGCACTGGAACGCAATCTCTTCAGCCAATAGTGCTGATAGGCCAAGTCAACCCCGACCGCCGGCGTTGCTTGCAGATGGGGGCTTGGAGTTGAGGTTGGCTCGGCATCAATCCCAAGACCCGAGGTATCCTGGAGATACCGCGAAATTCCGTCTCCAAGAGCGACCGCAAAGATCACATTGTCCTTCCCAAAGGTCTTGAAACCGAGCGAAGTGTTCACACCCCAGCCGAAAACGGAACCGGTTGTCCCGTCGGGGAGAAACGCCGCGATGTCACGAAATAATACGGCAACCTGAAAATGTCCGCGTTGGAATTCCTGGCGCAAGCGAATTGCTCCATCGGGGGCAGGAGCATTTGGCTGTGCAGAGAATTGCGGAGTCTTGAAGAGGACATCTGAACTGGGCTTTTCCACGGAAACATAGAGCGTCGTGCTGGGAGTAAGTGCGAATCCATAACGGACTTGTGGATTTCGAATGCTGACCATCCCGTTAGGCCCCTGGAAGTCCAAGGTGTCGGGGAATCCGTCGGGGTCCATGAAGTTTGAGAAAGTCTGGCCAATGAGGAAGTTTCTCGCTTGTGCATAAGCGTGGCGCATCCTGGGTGTGGTGGCATTTGTTCCGAAAAAGTCACCTTCCACGTAGAAGCGTACATCGCCGACCTTTGTATCTGGAATCCGGAAATCGAGACTCAGGCGTGTCGGGCGGATGGAAATGGTGCTGTTGTTTACCGCGGTCGGTTGGGGGACGGGAAACGAAGACGGGATGAACGAATCTGTGTTCCCCGCCGGCTTCAGGTCATAAATGAAGTCCGTCTTGAAGTAACCGCCAATTTTCAAGATGTCCTGAGTTCCCGGCAAACGGAAAAACCCTTTGTACTTGGGATCGAGCGGCACGTTGTCGTAGCGTGGGGCAGCAACCGAGTCCTCAGAAAACTCCTGGCGCTTGGCAGTTTCTTGCCCAACCTGAGGGGAGGTTGTTCCTTGGTGCGGAGGTTGAGCAGCTTCGATGGTTCCTTCCTGTTGCGTTGCAGGCGCCACAGGTGGAGTTGTTGGCTGGCTTGGTGGCGCCTCGGGCTTCGTGCCCTTCAACTGATCGATCTCCTCTTGCATCTTGCTCATCTTTGCCTGCATCTGTTCGACGAGTTTGCGCAACTGCTGAGCCTCATCGTTCGAAGTCTGCGCCTGAGCAAGAGCACGCGACGGGAGAATCGTGGCAAACAAAAGCGCTGCAACAACAAGATAGAACTTTTGACGCTTCATACTGTCCTCCGCGCTCCTATTCAGCGACTTGGTTGAAAGCGTTGGCGGCGTTTGTCACGCACACCACGAAGCCGTCACGCTTACTTGGCAAGGATCATTGCAAAATAGCCAAACACAGTAAGCAAAACTCCGGAGACGGCGTATCCGACCGGAAAGCCGAGCCATGGAACGCTGCTGTCGATTTCCTTCGCGGCCTCACGGGCTGGTCCGGAATGGCTGCGTGCACCCGCGACGCCACCCATCAGTGCAGCAGGGTTGATTTTGAAAATGTTATAGCCGATGGCCCAAACGATAAAGGGCGGTACTGTGCAGGCAACAAAGCCGACCAGAAAAATCTTCAAGGCAAGCGCACCGGTCAATTGAGTCAGCAGGCCGGCTCCCGCGTTTATGCCAACGATGGAGACGAACACAACGAGGCCCAGATCCTCGAGGACATTTCTGGCGGCGTTGGGAGTGTTGCCAAAGAAGCGCAACCGCGAAACGAACGAGGAGACGATAATTCCCGATACAAGCAAGCCACCCGCATTGCCGAGACCCACCTTCGCGCCAAAGGCAGGAAATTGGATCGCACCGATCAAAAATCCAAGGATCATGCCCACGGCCAATGTCAGAAGGTCAGTCCCAGTGCTGGGGCGCGCTATTCGCCCAAGCATCGCCCCCGCCTTTGAAACGGCATCCTTCAGGCCGACGACCGTCAAAATGTCCATGCGATGAATTTTCGTATCAGTGGCGAGCGGAATCGGAACTCCTCCGCGCTCGATCTTGATGAGTTGTAGTTGGCCGGCCATTTCTGTATTTCTGTAGGAGGCGAGAGTCTTATCAACAAACTCCTTGCTGGTCACAAGGATTTCCGCCTCATCCAACGGAATGTCCAGCGCTGCTGCTTCGGCAACCTCTGGACCAATGATGCCCATCTTGTCGGTGAGCGCCGCGAGTGTCCCTCCAAGCGCTATGACGTCACCCTTTTCCAGCACCAAGCTTGCAGAAGCACCTTGAGACTCGCCTGCGCGCACGACGTTGACGATCCGATATTCATGGTTTTCAGCCCGAAAGGTCTCGATGGTTTTGCCGACGGTTTTTTCGTTTTCCAAGCGGTAAGCACGTAAACCGAACTTGCGATATCCGGTGAGACCGGCACCATCCACGTTCGCAACGCCATGCTCCTTTTCATATTCCACCGCGGCTTTCTTCGCGTCTACACCCCACCACCGCGGCAAATATTTGCAGATCATGATGATCCCGACTGTGCCCCAAATGTAGGTGATCCCATAGGAAAGAGCGATCATGGCCGAGATCTGTTCCTTGCTGGATCCGGGCGGGACGTGCACAACACCTGCCGTGACCGCCTGCTCGGCCGAACCGATAGCCGCAGACATCGTCTGCGAACCGGCGAGCATGCCGCCGGCTGCTCCGACCGGCAAGTTGGTGATCTTCGCCCCACCGACAACGATCGCAAGTCCCAAAACACAGGAGACGACCGCCAGCACGGTGTACTTAAGCCCGTCATCTTTGAGGCTGTTCACGAAAGAAGGGCCAACGCGAAGTCCGACACCGTACATGAAAAGGTAGTAAAAGAGCAGTTTCGCGAAGTTATTCAGTTCGAGTTTTTGACCGTAGGATGCACCGAGAACGGAAATGGCGCAACCGACAATGATGGCCGCTGCGACCATGCCGAGCCCGTATCCTTTTATTGACACCTTGCCGATCCCTACAGCCAGTCCCACTACGAGAAACAACAAAATGTATGGGTTGCCCGCCAAAAAGTGCATTAATGCTTCCATGGGGTAATCTCCTCTCCATTCTCAAATCTGCAGCGGTTGTAAATCTATCCCTGCACAATGCCGACGCGAAACTTAATCGGCCTCTAAGCTGGCCGCGCGGCCTTCTTCACCTGCTTCGCCGCATCCGCAGATGGGTTGCCCGGAGCTTTCACGGAGTGCAGGAAGGCCGGATTGAGGAGCTTCAACCCAAGTGAAGCACTGAAACCGTGAATTTCTTTGACGTCGAGTTTGCGCATGAACTCAATGGTTTGCGCATTGATGACTTGCCCCGGCACCATAATGGGGAATCCTGGGGGATATGGGATTACGAAGTTTGCCGAAACCAACTCCGGACCATCCTTTAAGCGTTTATCGATTTCCGGACTCGAGAGCTTCAGGTGTTCGCATTGTTCCTCGCGATAAGCCGCGAAGAAGGCGGAGCGCATATCGCCTTCACTGGTTTTGCTGGAAGGATCTTCGCGGAATCGCTCGAAGAAGCAGCTGAAATTCGGAAGGTTCGGCACATCAGTCATCAGGGACTTTACACGCGCATCAAAGGCCTGCTTGGCCTCACTGCCCCCTTCCGTGAGCTTCTTTTCGATTCCCTGTGAAATCTGGACGAGGACTTTGATCAACTGAGCGATGTCGCTGCGGGTGTTGTTGATGTTTGTCTGCAACAGAACGCTGTTGCGCGAAGTCTTGTTCAGCTGAATGTCATATTCTGCCGCAAGCAAACCTTTGAATTGCGTGCCGTCAAATCCCGCCGAGCCGCAAACCAGTGTGAGCCGCGTTACATCCAGTGCGAATTCGTCCTCCCTCATAGCCTTCACGCCCGTGGCCAAGTTCGCGCCTGGAGTCAAATAGTCCACAAAGCCCGAATTCCGGAACTCAGCTGGAATCATTTCGTCGGCGCCGAGGATTCGGAAATATTTCGAGAGTAGCGGGTGCGTATTGACTTCACGACGCAAATCCAGAGCCAATGCTATGGACCGGTTCACCAATTCGTAGCCCTCCAATTCCATCTGACGCCGCGCTACGTCCAAGGTGGCAATGATCTGGAGGTTGGGTGACGTCGAAGCGTGCGTGAAAACCGCCTCGTGGAATTGCTCCTCGACGGTGTGGTAATCCTGATCTTTGACGAGCACCATGGAGCCCTGCCGCAGGCAGGACATCGATTTGTGCGTCGAGTTGGTTTGATAAACGCGCAGACGAACCTTGTCCGGGTTTGCAAGCAGCCGAGTGTCGAGCAGAGTTTTTTCGTCGGCTTTGAGCTCAGCTCCAAGCTTCTTTTCCTGTTCCTGATAGGCCGCGCGATAGGCGGGATCCTTGAACTTGCTCTCCAGAATCGCAGCGGCTCCCATCGCAGTGCGCCGGCGATAGAAGGGGCTCCACCTCGCGAATCCAAACCACGCTTCATCCCAAAGGAAAATGAGATCAGGTTTGATCGCGAGGCATTCCTCCATAATCCGCTCCGGATTGTAAATATGCCCATCAAAGGTGCAATTCGTGAGTACCAGAAGCCGTGCACGATCGAGCCGCCCCTCGGCTTTCAGGTCGAGCAACGCTTTCTTGATCGTTCGGAGAGGCACGGCACCGTACATGGAATATTGCGTGAGGGGATACGCTTCGACATAGAGGGGATAGGCGCCAGAAAGGACCGCGCCGTAGTGGTGCGACTTGTGGCAATTGCGGTCAACCAGCACGATGTCGCCGGGGCCTAGTAGAGCCTGCTCCACCATCTTGTTGGAAGTAGAAGTTCCGTTAGTCACAAAGAAAACGCGGTCCGCGCCAAACGCGCGAGCCGCCTTGTCTTGGGCCACCTTGATGTTCCCGGTGGGCTCCAGAAGACTATCGAGACCGCCCGTAGTGGCTGAAGATTCGGCGAGGAATAGGTTGATCCCGTAGAACCTGCCCATGTCGCTGATCCAATTTGATTTCATGATGGATTTGCCCCGCGCCACCGGAAGCGCGTGAAATGTTCCGATCGGACGCTGCGCGTATTTCTGCAGGTTATCGAAATACGGCGTATCGAATCGGTCGGCTACCCCATCAAGAATGCTCAGATGCAGTTCCAATGGTTCTTCAACCTGGTAAAAGACCCGGCGGAGGAAACCCGCGTTGACGTCGCCTGCCACTTTCTCCACTTCCCGATCGCTTAGAAAATAGATATCCAATTCAGGCCGGAACTGCTTCAATCCCCGAGCAAGGGCCATACTGAAATCTGCTGCATCCGGGCTGATTCCGCTGGCGGCTAAATGGCCGGTGAGAATTTCACGCAAAACCGGGCTGTTATGCGATGAGTTAAGCGGAATTCCCTCGTAAACAATCACCGCTTCAATGCTGCCGTTTAAAATCGTGGCCAGTACAGCGTCCTCAAATGAGGATGCGAACACCAGTTCATAGACGAATTTGTCCTGGGGTCTCCGCAACTTTCGGAATTCCTGCGCCCGATCCTGCCACGCTGTGCGGCGTGCAGGACTCACGACAAGCACCTCGAAATAAGGCCGTTGTGCCGCTCCGTCTTCAGCGCCAACAGGCACGCGCTCGACGAGATTAATGGGTGCTTGATCCTCGCTCTCCCACTCGGCGACGTTCGTACGATAGGAATGAGTCAGTAGGGCGGTGCTTATCGACTGAATCAAACGAGTCGCACCGGCGGCGTCGCCAGTAACGATGCGTTCGCCGAGGGAGGTGAGCAATTTTTGTCCAGGATAGGCAAAGAAATCTTCCCACTGCAGTAACTCCTGAAAGCGGTTGTCCACAGCCGCGCGATGCTCGGCGGTCTTGCTGGAATCCTGCTTGCTTGCCGACCTTTCCCACATGCGCGATGCTTGAAGCAAGGCGCGCCAACGATCGAATCTTGCCTCTGCGCCCAAGAATATTTGGTCAACTCGAGGAGCTTCCGGTTTTACTGGGGTATTCATGATTTCCTCCACGTACGTTTACTTGCTTCCGCCACCGCAGCAGATTTCAGCCGTTCACTGAAACTTGAGAAATGCGCCGCCTGTTTAATCTCAGACAGGTGCAACTTTTAGCAGTGCCGAAGTATCGCGACAACTAGGGGTATCCCTAGTTCTGGAACGCCAACTGGGCCTGATAGCGAGCCGGGACTGGAGGAGCTCGCAAGGACTTTGTGGGCAAGTAGTTACCCGATCTTGTTGGACACGACCCGCTGCACTTCCCAAGCAACTTTCAACATGTTTTGACAATAGAAGGCCTGAGCTAAGGACTCGTTTCGGGTTGTCGTGCGGTGCTCCCATCAAGGCCCACAGCATTCTGCGCCACGCCCGCAGCGCGATTCCTCTGTAAGCTTTCTCCGAGGATATGTCATGGCGCCGTAGTCTGAGACGTAGCAGGAGTTCCCCCGGCACCACCAGTCCACTGTGAATCGCTCAGATTCCATCCGCCTCCAAGTGCACGGTAGAGATCGACAAGAGCAAGTTTGCGTCCGAGGTCATAGGTGATCGTGGAACTCTCTGCTGGGTATAACTGCAATTGGGCGTCGATGATGTCCAGGTAACTGGACAGCCCGCTGTCGTACCGGATCGTCGATAACCGGACGGATTCGCGGTAGGCATCTACGCTTGCGATCTCTTCGCGATAGGCCTCGGCCAGTCTTTCATGCGCTGAGAGGGACGTGGAAACCTCTCCAAAAGCCTGCGTGACCGCCTTTTCGAAGGCGATTTTTGCCTGATCGCGCTGTGCGAGCGAGGCACGGTACTGATTTTGCAGCCGACCCGCCGTGAAAATAGGTCCGGCCAAATCTCCGGCGAGGCTCCAGGTTTTGCCGGCAAGTGTGAGTTCAGACAGTTGCGGGCTTACGCCGCCAAACAAACCACTCAGCGAAATTGTGGGAAAGAAATTCGCCTTAGCGACTCCCACATTCGCATTGGCAGCAATCAGGTTCTGTTCCGCTTCACGCAAGTCTGGCCGCCGCTCCAGTAGTACCGCGGGCAAGCCGGCGGGAACTTGCGGCGGGTCGTACTGTTCGGCAAGAGCTGCGCCTCTGGCGATCGGGCCCGGACTCTTACCCAGGAGCAAACTCAACAAATTCTCCTGAGCTACTCTTTGTCTCTCCAGATCCGGGATCGTCGCCGCGACATTCGAGAGGGCCGCTTGTGCGCGGGCCACTTCCAGCCCCGAAGCTGCGCCGCCTTCGAACTTATGTTGAAAAATGTCGAGAGTGTCCTGGAAGCTTTTGACAGTGCTGTGCGAAATCTCCAGTTGCGCGTCCAAGGCCCGCAATTGGAAATATCCCTGGGCTACCTCAGACATGACCAGGAGCCGTATATCTCGCCTGGCTTCCTCTGTGGAAAAGTACACGGCGCGCTGGGCCTCATTCATTTTCCGGATACGACCGAAGAGGTCGATTTCCCAGAACGTGCTGAAGCTGTAAGCGTAATACGTGTGATTAGGAATAGTGGGCGATTGCTGCCCGGAGATATTTGCGTCATAGCCGACTTGTGGATAATACTGCGAACGAGTGACCCCAAGCAGGGCGCGTTCCTGTTCGACACGCGATATGGCCAACTTCAAATCATAGTTGTTATTGAGTGCCTCACGGATCAGACCTTGCAAAACCGGGTCCCTGAACAATTCCCACCACGCCAGGTCAGCGGCAGAATTGTTCGATGCCTGCTGTTCGGTGTAAAAGTTGGCCGGTGCCTGGATGGCCGGCTTCTTGTATTTCGGTCCGACCGTGCAACCACCCAAGATGAAAGGAAGAAGACCGATTGCAATAGCCCTTTTCATTAGTCGTGACCTCCTTCGAGGGCGGCGGGCTGGGCCACTTCCACGTGTGGTTTCTTCTTTGCGATGCGCTCTACCACCACAAATAAAACAGGCACGAGGAAAACTCCCAGGATTGTGGCGGCCGACATGCCGGTAATTACGGAACTCCCCAACACCCTTCTGCCGATCGCGCCCGCACCCTTGGCTTTCCAGAGCGGCACGCATCCCAAGATGAAGGCGAAGGAGGTCATCAAGATCGGCCGTAAGCGCAAACGGGCTCCATCAAGAGCAGCTTCCACCAGTTCTTTTCCCTTGGCGTGTTCTAATATGGCGAATTCAACGATTAAGATGGCGTTTTTGGCCGTTAGTCCAATCAGCATGATGAGCCCGATCTGGGCAAAGATATTGTTATCGAATTTGCGCAAGAGCAGTCCCCCGTAAGCTCCGAGAACCGCAACTGGAACGGAAAGTAAAACGCTGAACGGCAACGACCAACTTTCGTAGAGCGCCACCAGGATCAGAAACACAAAAACGAACGACATGGCGAAAACCATGGCCTGGCCACCTTCGGCCTTCTTCTCCTGATAGGACATGTCGCTCCAGGCGTAGCCGAATCCTGCGGGCAGGACTTCGTTGGCGACTTGTTCCATCGCGGCCATGGCCTGCCCGGAACTGTAACCGGGGGCAGGCGAACCGTTGATCTGGATACTGCGATAGAGGTTGAAGCGGGTCGTGTATTCCGGCCCAGATACTCGCTTGATCGTAACCAGAGAAGCCAGGGGTGTCATCTCGCCCTTCGAGCTGCGAACGTAAAAACTGTTGATTTTGTCGGCACTGGTGCGATACTCCGGCTCCGCCTGCAGATAGACCTTCCATTGGCGTCCGAATCGATTGAACTGATTCACGTAGGAGCCGCCGAGGAAAGCCTGCAGCGTCTGGTAAACCTCTCCAAACTGCAAACCTTGCTTCAGTACGCGATCCTGGTCCACGTCCACGTAGAGTTGGGGCACGGAAGGACGGAAGGTGCTGACCAGCGAGGCAATCTCGGGGCGTTTTCGAGCGGCCAGAGTAAGCTTATCCAGCGTTTCTGAAAGTTGCGCGACGGTTCCACTACTTCGGTCCTGGAGCATGAGGGTGAAGCCACCGGCCGTGCCAAGTCCCGGAATGGCGGGCGGCCCGAAGGCGAAGGCAATGGTCTCCGGGATCTCCTTTCTCATTTTCAGGTTGAGACTGTGCATGAGCCCTTTAGCGGAAAGTTCCTCAGTAACGCGCTCCTCCCAAGGCTCGAGTTGCAAAAAGTAGAAACCGGTGTATGAGGCGGAGGTGTTGGACAACATGCTGAAGCCAGAAATCCCGCTGTAACTCTTGACGCCGTGGGTGTGCGCCAGTATGTCGTCAAGTTTGCGCATTACTGCGTCGGTGCGCTGGAGTGAAGCGGCATCCGGTAATTGAACTTGTAAAAAGGCATAACCTTGATCCTCTTCTGGAATAAAACTGGCAGGGAGCTTCCTTCCCATGCCTCCCGCGACAACAGTAATTCCCACGAGAAGCAACAAGGCAATGCCCCACCGGCGAATGAGCACGCCGCTCCAGTTTACGTAGCCGCCTGTCATTTTTCCGAACCAGCGGTTGAACCAGTCGAAGAACTTTCCAAGGGGACCTCTGGCTTTCTTGCGTGGACGCAGCAAAAGTGCAGCGAGTGCCGGCGAGAGCGTCAAGGCGTTGAAGGCCGAGATTAGGACAGAGATCGCGATGGTAACGGCGAACTGCTGGTTGAGCAGACCCTTGATGCCACCCATGGCGGCCATGGGCACGAATACGGAGGCAAGAATCAACGCGATACCGATGACCGGTCCGGTGACCTCTTCCATGGCCTTGAAGGTTGCGTCCTTGGGCGATAAGCCATGCTCGATGTGGTGTTCAACCGCCTCGACCACGACGATAGCGTCGTCCACCACGAGCCCGATCGCCAGGATAAGCCCAAAGAGAGAGAGCGTATTGATCGAAAAACCGAGCATCGGAAAGACGGCGAAGGTGCCGATAAGCGACACAGGGACGGCCAACAAAGGAATCAAGGTGGCTCGCCAGTTCTGGAGAAACAGGAATACAACAATGATGACCAAGCCGATCGCCTCAAGCAATGTCGTAATGATCTCTTTCATCCCCTCTGTGATCGGCAGGGTTGTGTCCATCGCGACGTCGTATTCGAGGCCTTCGGGGAAGCGCGATTTCAGGTCGTCCATTTGCGCCTCGACCTGTTTCACAACGGCTAACGCGTTGGAACCGGGGGCTTGGTAAACGCCAATGATCACCGCGGGCTTTCCGTTGAAGCGGCCGATTTGTTGGTAAACGAGAGAACCGAGCTCAATGCGCGAGACATCCTTGAGTCGCACCGTTGAACCATCCGGATTCTGACGGACAATAATGTTGCCAAACTCCTCCGCATCGATGAGCCGGCCAGCCGCGCGGACTGCGTAGGTAAATTGTTGGCCCTTTGGGGCAGGCTCCGCGCCGACCTGGCCCGCAGGGTTAACCGCGCTCTGTTGCTGAATAGCATTCGTCAGATCAGAGACGGTCATGCCAAGCTTGGTCAACTGGTCCGGCTTGACCCAAATGCGCATGGCATAGTCCGAGGCACCGAAATTGGTAACCTGCCCGACGCCGGGAACGCGCAAGAGTGCATCGTTCACATTGATCGTGGCGTAGTTCCCCAGGAATTGGGCGTTGTAGGTGCCATTCGGCGAATGGAGGGCAAGCACGAGAAGCGGCAGGCCCATCAATTTCTTGACGGTCACGCCATACTGGTTGACAGAAGTGGGAAGATTCGGGCTGGCCTGGGAAACGCGGTTCTGAGTATTTACCTGGTCGATATCGACGTTTGTGCCGACATCGTAGGTAACCTTAAGAGTCATCGTGCCGTCATTAGCGTTTGTAGACATCATGTAGATCATGTTGTCCACGCCATTCATCTGCTGTTCCAGAGGAGTGGCTACCGATTGTTCAATGGTCTGCGCGTCTGCGCCGGTGTACGTCGCCGATACGCTGATCTGTGGAGGGACGATATCGGGCAGTTGGGCGACTGGCAGTTTGGTTATGGCCACCAAGCCCGCTATGACCGTCAGCAGCGCAATGACGATCGCGACATTTGGCCGATTGATGAAAAATTTAGACATGGTTACTTCTCACCAATCACGGCGTTGGCCTGAGTGTCTTTGTACGGCGTGGGTGCGACCGTTATGCCGGTCTTCACGCGTTGCAATCCGTCGACGATCACGTTTTCTCCAAGTTGGAGTCCAGAGTCGACCACCCACATATCGCCGTATAATGGACCGAGTTTCACCGTCCTGATTGCCACTTTGTTGTCCGCCCCGACGACTCCGACCTGGTAGACACCCTGTAATTCGGAAACTGCCTGCTGCGGGATCAGAAGAGCTCCTTTGCGGAGCTCAGTAACTGCTCGAATTCGCGCATACTGCCCGGGACGAAGCACGTTCCCTGGATTCGGGAATTCCCCGCGCACTTGAATGGTGCCCGTTCGCGAGTCCACCTCGCGATTCACAAAAAGAACTTTGCCTGGGCGGGGATATACTCTACCGTCTCCGAGAATCAATTCTAGATTTGGCTTGGTTGTGCCATTCGATTTTTCGCGCATGAACCGCATGTAATCCTGCTCCGCAACATTGACGTCAACATAGATCGGATCCACATTCGAAATCGTAGTCATGACGGTAGACGGGGTCATGAGGTCACCGATGGCCACTTTGGCCACTCCCGCAATGCCTGAGATAGGAGCAGTCACGGCTGTCCAACCCAGGTTGAGCTTCGCGTTGTCTAACACTGCTTGGTCAGAGTCGACACCCGCCGTCGCAGCTCTCTCGGAACTCTGCGCCTTATCGAGTTCTGCTTGACTCACTGCCTTCTGAGCCACCAACGGAGTGTATCGGCGCACATCAATCTGCGCCTGTGCCAAGGCCGCACGGGCGCGCTCCAGATTTCCTGTAGCCTGTTCCACCGCTGCCTGGGCCTGGCGTTTATCCAGTTGGAACATGGCCTGCCCCTTCTCCACGTATGAACCTTCGTTGTAGAGGCGGCTAACTAAATATCCTTCGACCTTGGGGCGGATGTCCGCGTCCACGTTACCGACCGTCGTTCCAACCCATTCCTGGCGGATGGCCACTTCCTTCTGAACCACCGGCGCGATGGTCACGCCAGCTGGCGGTGGGGCCGGTTTTTCTTCCTTGGAAGAACACCCACCGAGACTGGCAAGCACGAACAGAGAAGCACACAGAAGTCGCGCCGGCTCAAAGGAACATCGGCTAATTATTTGCTTTCGGAAGCACATTGGAATTTCGGCTACCGCTTCGGTGTCCAGTCGAAGAGGGTTGCCATAGTTCAGTTTCTTGGTCATACGATTTGTCTCCAAACTGCAGTTACCGTTCACCAAGTCGGGTCTTTGCGCCGGCTTTCTCGAGCATGAATTGGGCTGAGGCGTTGAGGGCGGTTACCCCCGACCCCCGGCTAAGATGGGAGGCCTGCGCGACGTTCATTACCGAAACGCTCGCTTTGGTTCGGGGCTTCCGGAGCAGTAACGCCGCAGTTCGTGGCATGGTCACATTCAGGTTGCCCGCTCCTCGCTGCAAACAAAGCTTTGGAACACAGTGCTGAGGCTTCTTAGAACCTGCAATTCGGTCGTTCATCTCACGTCGCTCCGCGGCATAGGCTGTCTGAGGGCTCCCGTATTGTTGCGGCAAACCGACGCCCATTCGGGTTAAAAATACCTATTCCCCGGGGGGGCCAATATTGTCAGAAGTAACAGTCCTGTATGCCAGAGAGATTGAAAGCTGCCGCTGAGACAAACAATTGGCGAAAAGAAAAAGCGTTCGGCACCTGCAGCATATTCGGTTAGGAAAAATAACTTGCTCCGTCATTTGTGGGCTTCCGATTCCGGTTGAGCGGACACATCCGGCGGCCAGTTGTCGTCAGTTCGCTTCCAGGTTTTATCTGGGTTATACAGTTCCATTTCTTTGAAAATCCTGAGGGTATCTGGGCCCAAATCCTTTTCATAGACAATGCCTTGATAACCAACGATGAAGGACTTGACGCCAGTTACACGATATTCCGCGGGCGCGGCGGCCAGGGCGAATCCTCCAATCATGGCCCCCTCAATCACAAAATCCATCTTGCCGAGCGGCGCTGCGGGGCCCTGACCTTTCAGGATCTTGAAGTAGTAGCCGTGATAAGGTTTTGTCTTATCAACGTAGCCCTCTTCGATAGCTTCAGCGACCCACTCGGCCATTGGTCCACCGAGACTGCCATCGGGATTTTGCCACACAAGACCATCCTGTTTTCCGGGGGCGCTGATGACTCTCTGAGCATACTGATTCAATTCTGAACCATCATGCTTCGTCAAAGCATATTCGGTTTGTGCGTCATGAAACGCCCGGCAAATCTCGAGGGCATCCAGCTCATTCGCTCCAATGCGGCGATAGAGCACCTCCTGCCGGCCGGCTTTGGTATCGAACACCCAAACGCCATTTCGTTTCACGATGGGAATAGGCATGGGCCATTCCTTGTTTCCCACGACCAACTTGGCCCGATCTGGTTTCTTTGGGTCGATTACAATTGAGAGTTTCTGGTGCGCATCAGTGGCAAATGAATTTGCGATGTTCTTGTCTTGAACTGCGTCCTCCGAGGAGACGAGCTTTTCCCCCTCCACGCCGAAAATTTTAATCATGGCGGGCACGTCATACGTCTCCGCCGCGCGAATTAACGCTGCCGCAGCCTCATCCGGGCTCTTAAAGGCTTCTTGTTTCTGTGGCGCAGATGCTGATGGTTCCTCCTGCGCGAAGATGAATGAACCGGAGAAAAGTGTAAAAGCGCAAGAGAGAGTCAAGCCCAGGAGGATTTTTCTTGCCAGAACATTTGATTTTCTGAACTTCATTGGAATTCCCTCATTCATGACTTGTCTACCTCCGCCGTCCGCCGCCACCACCGCCGCGCGATCCGCCACCACCGCCTCCCATACTGGAACTTCCTCGGGAGCTGCTGGCCTGCGCTGTGCTCCCGCTCCTGCCGCTCGATCCACCGCCGAGAGCGGTGCTCTTGTTGCCCGCGCCGCCGGTTGATCCGCCTCGATTCCCAGCTCGATCGCCAGTGCTTGCCGAAGAAGGACGATTGGCACCACCCGAACTACGATCGCTCGCACGGGGTTGTTGTCCACCTACTTGACCCTGGTTGGGACGAGCGCTGGATTGCCCTCGATTCCCGGTGTTTGCTTGATTCTGACGAGCGTTGGCTTGGCGGTCGGACGCCGAGGCCCCACGAGTTGTGCCTCCGAACTTGTTGGCCGTGGAACGGTCTGAGTAGGGAGTCCCCCCGCGGTGTTGCGCGTTGTGTTGCCAATTGTTACCACCTGATCCGCCGCGACCTGGCTGATTCGATCCGCGGTTGCCGCCGTTAATGTTATTGCGATTGCCACCGTTGATATTCGTGTTGCGATTGAAATTATTGTTGTTGTTAATTGTGATGTTATTGTGGCTACCCCAACCGCAGCCATAGCCCCAACCTCCGCCCCACGCCGCTCCCATGGCGTATCCCACGCCGAAGGAAATCGCTATGCCTGCGGCGTAGTAGCCAGGAGGCGGATAGTAAATGGGTGGATAGGGATAAATGGGAGCACCATACACGACGATCGGGTTATAGGTTGGAACGTAGATCACTTGAGGATTGGATTGTTCGATCACAATGACTTGTTTGGATTCCACTACCTTGGTTTCCACTATTTGCTGCTCGGTGGATTTCAGGTTGCCTGCACCCTGTGCCTTTTGTCTCATGCGCTGGATTGCGTCCATCACATCGCTCTGCTGGGCGAGGAATGCGTTGCCGAGTTCGGTGGTCCATTGAATGTCATCTGCGAGGCGCTTCACAACATCGGGAAGGGCAGCCAGGCCTTGAATACTTGGGTCCCAAGGTTGTTTTGAGACCGCATCCACCAGCTCCTTGTCTTTCAGATCTTTGTTCTTTGCAAGCCATTGCTGCAGTTGGATGAGTTCCAGTGGGTAGGTGGACGCCGCGAGAACCTGCGCAAGCATTGGGTCTGGATAAAGAGCAATCGGAGCCACCAGCGAGTCAAGTTGATCCGGAGGCATTTTGACAACTTCCTCTTCTCCAGACGTGGCCGGTTGTTCCTGTGACTGAGCCGCCCAAAGTGCTTCGCCAGGCATAAGTAAGGCAGAACAAAGAATAGCAACACAACTTCTCACGAGTTTCGCTAACAATCTTGATATAGCGTTTTTCTTTTTCATAATTGCACTGTCCCTCATACCTGACACTCGAGGCGGCTAAGCAGTAGCCTCGGGTACGCCTGTTAAACTCTCTAAATCCGAACGAACTTCAGTCTCCTCAAGAAAAGCAGCGCTCGCATTCGACGGTGTCGCTCCGGGTGCCAGCTCAAATCTGAGGTTTATGCTAGTAGGTGAGCGGGACATGCACCACTAGGGAAAACCCTAGGTCATAGCGGTTACTGCGTAGGGGGGCAACAAACCACCAGGCATCCAATAGGCCACAGCTGCTAACCGGAAAGCGCATCAACTGGAGGGTTCGTGACGTGGTACTCCAAGCCCTTGCCGATCTTCTTTCAAGGCTTCCACTCTTTGTTCGTTATCAACAAAAGAACGCGCGATCGCGGCCTTCAATCGTCCACTCCAGTACTGCAAAGTTGGACGGCGTTCTGCAGGCACAGCCCGAGCCAGGTCCGCAAGAAGAGCATTCATGCGCCGCATCACCTGTACGCTGGTAGCACCGTAAGCGGAGATTTCGTCGAAGGACAATCGAAGGAGATCGTCCCATGAGGGAAACGGGACGACGAGTCGCAATTTGCCGGTGCTGTCGTGATACTTGCCAATTTCCAGATGCCGTTGACCCAAGCGCAGAAGCAGGTCCTCGATCTGGTCAAGTGCCTGGACCGCCGTTGTCGGATCATTGATTGCCGGTGACAATGCCTTGATAGCAATGTCCACAAGCAGCCGGATCGCATACTTCGGATCTTGCTCGAAGGTACGTTCCTCTCCAAGTTCAATGCCATTCCGTAACTTCCCTTCACGAACGGGCGGTTCGGCACCATACACGTGCAAAAGGGGGGTTGATTCCAGAACCGTATCGCCGACCGCTCCTAGCATTTCTATGACTCCGCCAGATGCTCTCGCGATATTCACTAACGAAGCGACATCGACTGCTTGTATGGTGCGCGGTCGCCCGTGATGAACCAGTGTTTGCGTACGAGGCAATGCACGAAAATCGACTGCTCCGATTACGGCCTCAACCTGATTTGAAACCGGATAGAGTGTCGTTATCACCTTGCGTCCTTGCTCGCCTGTAAAGACCAACATTCGGTTGACCTGAAGCAAGCCAATCCTATTAATCAACGCGATAAACATGCCCACGCTCGCCAGAAGCAAACCGATTTCCACCCAAGCAGTGACAAATGCAACTTTCCCCGACCCGTTCCGATCAACCCCTGCAAGCGCGGCGATCGCAAATAGAAAAGTGGCTGTAAACATTCCGAGGGCATGCGACATCACCGGATCACGCGCAATCCACAGCACAAGGCGTGGGGAGTAGGCAGTGGCACTGAACTGCACCATCACAAAGGTCAAGGAAAATACAATGCCTGTAAGGGCGATCATGCCCGAGGCGATCGACGAGTAGACCGCCGACGCAGCGGAGATGCTCAATTCGGAGACAAGCCCAGGAAAGATGCGGCTCTCAAAGCGCGGAATTGTCAGTGCAGCGAAGATTGCGACTACTGCGTAAATTGCAGGTATGCCCCAGGTACTCGTCAAATGAAGTTTGTATTTTCTGAATACCGGGAAACCCGCTGGTAATGGCAAATCATTTTTCATTTTATGTTCAGCCACAGTGCTTTTCCCCGCCCACACTAGAAATCGCGAAGAAGTTAGTATTTTTCCGGGATAAAGTGTCTGC
>Ga0209517_10002971_pt1 | contig 23347 bp, 13 predicted proteins | sample PeaSoiMetSII2010_FD_187695 | JGI IMG/M metagenome (GOLD analysis project Ga0209517, IMG submission 187695) | Peat soil microbial communities from Weissenstadt, Germany - SII-2010 (SPAdes) (version 2) | ecosystem: Environmental > Terrestrial > Soil > Wetlands > Peat | place: Germany...
TCCCGTAGAACGACCGGTACACGAATGTGAACGACACCACGAAGAACGCCCCCGCCAGCACTCGCGTCAGCGTCGTCCCTTGATCGCTGGCCAGCTTTACCGCCAGTTCCACCGCCAGCAACCCGAACAGGGTCGTAAATTTGATCACCGGATTCAGCGCCACTGACGATGTGTCCTTGAACGGATCGCCGACTGTATCGCCAATCACCGTCGCATCGTGCAGCGGCGTTCCCTTCTGCTTCATCTCAACTTCCACAATCTTCTTGGCGTTGTCCCAGGCAGCGCCCGCGTTGGCCATGAAGATCGCCTGGTATAAACCGAAGATTGCAATCGAGATGAGGTAGCCCACGAAGTAGAACGGATCGACGAAGGCAAACGCCAGCGTACCGAAGAACACCGCGATGAAGATGTTCAGCATGCCCTTCTGCGCATACTTCGTGCAGATCTCCACCACCTTCTTGCTGTCGGCGATGGAAGCCTTCTCTACACCTTCGAGTTTGATGTTGGCTTTGATGAACTCGACCGCCCGATAAGCGCCCGTGGTTACGGCCTGTGTGGAAGCGCCCGTAAACCAGTAAATCATCGCTCCGCCGGTGATCAGTCCCAGGAAGAACGGCGCGTTGAGCAGCGACAGCTTGGCCACGCCGTCGGCATCGGTAAGGCCGTGCGTCAGCGCCATGATGATGGAGAAAATCATGGTGGTCGCGCCCACCACGGCCGTGCCGATCAGCACCGGTTTCGCGGTAGCCTTGAACGTGTTCCCCGCGCCGTCGTTGGCTTCGAGCAAGTGCTTGGCCCGCTCGAAATCCACATCCATATTGAAGTCCTTCTTGATTTCCGCCTTCACATTCGGCACGGCCTCAATCAGCGAAAGCTCGTACACGGACTGCGCATTGTCCGTCACTGGACCGTAGGAATCCACCGCGATCGTGACCGGCCCCATGCCCAGAAATCCGAACGCCACCAGCCCGAACGCGAACACGGCCGGAGCCAGCATTCCCGCCGCCATCGCCAGCCCCATCGTGCTCATGGAATAGGCGATCGCCATCAGCATCATCATCGCCAGCCCGAGATAGTAGCCGGAAAAATTGCCCGCCACGAATCCAGACAGAATTCCCAGCGACGCTCCGCCTTCCTGCGCCGACACCACAACTTCTTTCACGTGCCGCGATTCGGTTGAGGTGAACACCTTCACCAGTTCCGGGATCAGCGCGCCCGCCAGCGTGCCGCACGAAATAATCGTGGCCAGCTTCCACCACTGCGTCCCGTCGGTGCCGAGTTGCGGAATGACAAAGTACGAAATCAGATAGGTGATGCCGATCGAGATGATAGAGGTGAGCCACACCAGCGAAGTCAGCGGCGCTTCGAAGTTCATCTCGTTCGCTGAGCCATACTTCGCTTTGGCGATGGCGCTATTCAGGAAGTAGGAGAGCGCGCTCGACACCAACATCATCACTCGCATCACGAAGATCCATACCAGCAACTGCACCTGCACGTTGGGATCTTTCACGCCCAGAAGAATAAACGTAATCAGCGCCACGCCCGTCACGCCGTACGTTTCAAAGCCGTCGGCTGACGGTCCAACCGAGTCGCCGGCGTTGTCGCCCGTGCAGTCGGCAATCACGCCCGGATTGCGCGCGTCATCTTCCTTGATCTTGAACACGATCTTCATCAGGTCCGACCCGATGTCGGCGATCTTGGTGAAGATGCCGCCCGCAATCCGCAGCGCGGCCGCGCCCAGCGACTCGCCAATGGCGAAACCGATGAAGCACGGTCCCGCATAGTCTCCGGGAATGAACAGCAGAATGAACAGCATGATCAGCAATTCCACGCTGATGAGCATCATGCCGATGCTCATGCCGGCCTCCAGCGGAATCTGATAGACGGGATACGGCTTGCCGGGCAGGGAAGCGAACGCGGTTCGCGAATTGGCGAACGTGTTCACGCGAATGCCGAACCACGCCACGCCGTAGCTTCCCGCGATGCCCACCAGACTGAACCCAAGAATGATCGGCAGCGTCAGCCCAACCGATTTTCCCGGCACCGGCGACAGCCATCCAAAATAAGCCGCGATAATCACCGCGATGAAGGCCCACAGAAACAGGATGAACTTACCCTGCGTCACCAAATAGGTCTTACACGTCTCGTAAATCAGTTCCGAGATCTCGCGCATCGACCGATGCACGGGCAAGTTCTTCAAGCGCATAAAGATCGTCATCCCAAAGCCCAGCCCGAACAGGCAGAACAGGATTCCGATGGTCAGCAGTTTATGGCCGTCGATGCCGCCATTGAAGAAGCTGACCTGCGAGAGGTCTGGCAGTTTCAGGGACGCTTCGCCCCCTTCGCCAGCAGGTTGAGCGAACGCGGAAGCGGCGCCGGTCGTGACAAAGCCAATGCAAAGCAGCGCGGCCGCCGCCGAGAATTTCGTTCCCATGCGGCGTGTGAAAAACGCAGCAGTGGCGAGCCAGGTACGCATAATAAGTCCTCCGAAAGATGACGATTTTAAGGAATGTATAAACGTGTTTAGACTCCGCTTCCGGAAGCAGCATCCGGCCTTGCGAGCCACGATTCCAAGACAATCAACCGTGACACGCCCAATCGGGCCTGGGACATTTGTTTCCGGATTCCGAACACGCTTCCACTGCAATAAGAGTGTTGGAGCTTGGCCGCGTCGGAGTCTGCGCTGAATCTAAGTTAAGAAGCTACACCGCAAAAAACCTGACCAGACAAATAGGACTCTGGTCCCGGCATACCAGCGCAAAACGGGCATTTATAACACGTTGGGTACGACGGGTCAAACCTATTCAACGGGCATCGGATCCGCCTTCCCGAATTGGCTAAAGAATCGATTGTTTAGGCCTTGCGGATGGCCTCGCGACCCGGGTTCAGCGCCGGCTCAGCGAGGCGTTATACATCGCGACCAGCAAGTCCTGCGAGTGGCCGTCGTAGTCGGCGTCGAGCGACCACATGAACGTGCCGCCCAGGCCGCGATCCCAATCGGAATACCACACGCGGTAGTACGTCGAGAATGCGTCATCGTAGGTGATGTAGCCGTCTTTCCCGTCGGTCCTCAGCATGTAGGGAACGAAGGAGATGGGATCGTAAAAAGTTTCCCATCCGTGCTGGTTGATCAGAGGCTTGAAGTCTGGACCGTAGTTTCCGCTGGTTACCGTGTTATCGCACTCGCCATCCTGGGTCCACGCCGAATTTGGACACAACCCAAAAAGCTGGTTGATGTTGTGGTAGTGGTAGCCGTAAAACGGCGTCCCCATATTCAACTTCCAGCCCGGCATCTGCTTCAGAAAAATGTTCGCCGTGTCATGCACGCTTCCGCCGGGCTGGCATTCATAGGGCGCAGGGTTGTGCCAGTCCCAGAAGATAGGCGAATTAAGCTGTCCGTGCGCTGTCCAGGGACCGGCACAGTCATACATCATGATGTTGACGTAGCTGAGCGACAGTTGCAGGTGTTTCAGGTCGTAACCGTACCCGCCCCACGGCGCCGCGTCGATCGACAGCACATAGCTTGGGTCCGACTTGCGGAGCCTCTCCATCAGATCCACGAGGAATTTGCGGTCGCCAGTGGTTTCGGGATATTCCCAGTCAACATCCACGCCATCGTATTGGTACTGCTTTTCGAAGGCCGCGATGTTGTCCACCAGGGTCTGCACTGCGCCGCTGGCTTCGATCCCGATGAAATCTCCGCCCAGCAGGAGCATAACTTTCACCCCGGCGGCGTGGGCGCGGTGGTTGAGTTCGGGTTCGAGAAATTCGTTCCCCTGCCCTGAGGGCACGGACAAGGTGCCACTGGCATCGAACGACACCCCAGCGTGGTTGATGTGCGACAGCATGTGGTACGGAATCTGTCCAGCGCCGTATGCCGGAGTCTGATACCTGCTCCAATATCCGTAGTCGCCCACGACCCGTTTGGTGAGATGGTTGGGGAGCGCGTCTTGCGCGAGGGCAAACGGGGTCAAAGTGGCCGCTATCAGGCCGGCTAAGAAGAGGGGCGCCAGGCGTGGAACTGCAAGGGAACGAGAGATCATGGAGCGTACCTCCAGGGAGAAGGGTGGGCCGGGACGGCCCGCGCAAAGCGGCGTCCAGCCTCAGGTGTCGGGATTTTACCACGACAAGTTCGCCGCCCGGCTGGTATTGTTTTTAGGACAAGTCAGTATTTGCGATTTGTCTTTTTGTCTTGAGGAGAGTTTTATGATCGACCGCGCCGCAGTTCCAACCTCTATCGCTCCCTGGCTTTCCGTTCGCCATGGCGCGCGCGCCGTGGATTTCTACAAGTCCGCCTTCGGAGCGGCCGAAGTTTTTCGCATGGGCGAGGGCGACAGCGTCGTGGCTCGGCTTTCCGTGGAAGGCGCGGAGTTCTGGCTGAGCGACGAGTCTCCCGAAAACGGCAACTTCAGTCCTCAGACCATCGGTGGCAGTTCGGTCCGTCTCATCTTGACGGTTGCCGATCCCGATGCTGTCTTCGCTCGTGCTCTGGCCGCCGGGGCGTCGCAGGTCTATGCGGTGGTGGAGGAACATGGCTGGCGTTTAGGCCGCGTCGTGGATCCGTTCGGACATCACTGGGAGATTGGACGCCCGCTGGCTTAGTTTCCGGCAGAATGGGCAGACTCACTTTTTCTTGAGTGCCGAAAGCGGCGTAACCGCGGCTCGCAGCAACATGCGCTGGTCGCTGCTGTGAGCGTCGTGACAGTCCACGCATTGTGCCTTCACGTTGGGAACGTGGCGCTGCAATTCCGTGGATTTTTCGTGGCACGCAAAACAGATCTGCTCCTTCGGCATGGCCAGGCTCAGCGTCGTCATGTCGCCTTGCGTTCTCGCCACATGACACACCGTGCACGAAGTCGACATGGCCGAGTGCACCGACTTCCCACTGATCTTCTTCGCGTGACAAGAAGAACATTCGACGTCGGCGGGAAGAACGCCGGGGTGCTCAACGCCCCAGGCTGGCATCGCCAGCAGAAAAAGAACGGAAGCGATGCGTGTCGTGTGCTTCATAAGCGTCGCGTCATTCTAGTGATCCGCGAACGCGTGATCATTACTAGGAATCAATTAGAGCCGCGAGAATCAGCCAGAAATGCGATCGCCAAAGTGAAGTCGGACCGCGTAAGTCGTTTGGATCGAAAGCGAAGTGGGACCCGCGTGATTCCAATCACTCATGCCTGCGACCCCACGCACAAGTGTGGAGCGGACACTCCCTTCGGCAGGCTCAGGGCAGGCTCTGTCCGCTGCCTTTGATCTTGCCTTTGAGTTTAGGTCTTGTATTTGATTGCCGTCCCCGCTGTCCTCGATATCGTCTCCTCGTCGGCGTCATCCCGAGCGTAGCCGTCCTTCAGGCGAAGCGAGGGATCTCGCGCGCAGACCGGCAACGCGTCCGGCGAACCTACTTCTTCAGGCCTGCCGGAAAATTCGTAATCACCGTAACCGATTGGCTGACCTGCTGCGCAACGATATTCAGAAGAATCTTCTTTCCATCCGGCGAAACATCGTAGATGAACTGCTGCGTCGCCGGAGTCGTTACCAGCGCCTGCGCGGCGCCAAACTGCAACGCGCCATCGACCTCCTTTACCGGCACGGCCGACAAGACGCGGCTGATGTCGTTGGCGAAGTACAACTCCTTGCCGTCCATGCTCCACTGCGGTTTGGAGCCCTCGTTGGTCGAGACCTGCCACTTGCCCTGCCCGCCGCCGTACGCCACCACATACACTTCCTGCGTGCCCGATTCGTTCGATGCGTAGGCCAGCCAGCGTCCGTTCGGCGAGAGATATCCCATAACGCTGGATGAGTTCCCTGAATGGGGTACGACCAGCATGGGTTTGCGCTCTCCCTCGAGCGGCAGGGCCCAAACCTCCCAGCTGCCACCCCCCGCTGGACCGCGGGCGTAAAACAGCGTCTTGCCATCCGTCGACCAACTGGTGGGCAAGCACACCAGGTCATCGGTCAGCAGGAGTTCCTCCGCGCCACTGCCGTCGGACCGTTTCCGGTACAAGCTGGCGTGGCCGTTGCGATCGGAGGAGTACGCGATCCACTTACCGTCGGGCGACCACATCGGATATGTGTTCGACACTGGGCCGAATGTAAGCCGGGTTCGAACATTGCGCGCCAGATCCAGCACCCAGATGTCGCTCATCCCATTGTCCATCTGCAAAGCGATCCGGTCGCCCTGGGGAGAGATGCGCGCCGATTGCAGGTTAGTCAGCTTGTCGGCCACGGTGCCAATCTGCTTTCCGTTGCGATCCATCCAGACCAGTTGCCAGTCAGCAGTCCCGCCACTGCCTAACACGAGCAATCCGTTGTCGGACGCAGTGATATCCGTGTGCCAGGTGCTGACGTCGTCTACCACTCCGCTGGCAATCGCCAGCGGCTCGCCGCTCAAGGTTCCGCTGCCGGCGTCGAACGATTGCGCCATCAGCTGGCCGCCGCGAGCAAACAGAAGGTATCCGCTGCCATACACCGCGTTGGATTGCGAACGGAAAAGCTGACGATCTTCCCGGCCATCGAGCGAGGCGTAGTACAGCGCGTCGTTCGCAGCCCGCGACGGGTCATGATTGATGGCCAGATAAATGAAATGCTGACCGTCGGAAAGGAACAGCGGCCAGCGATGCGAAGTGTGCTGCGACAGGTCGATCTTGGTGAGCGGAGTTGGGGTTCCGCCGGTGGCACTGACGCGCATCAGGGGGGCCTGTGTGCCGGGAGTGAATACAATGACTCCGCCCGCCCCCCACGAACCACCGCGGCCGAAGGGCGCGTCACAAACCACCAGCGGCGAGCCGCCATTCAGATCAATGGTTTTCACCTTGCCATCGGCGAAGAATCCGAGCGAGCGGCTGTCGGGTGACCAGAAAGGAAAAATCGCACCGTCGGTGCCTGGGATCATGCGGGCGTCCAGCGCACTCATCGGGCGAACCCAGATGGCCGTCTTGCCGTCGGCACTGGTCGCTGAAAATGCAAGGGCGCTTCCATCCGGCGACAGCACCGGCGGCCCGGCAAAATCTCCGGTCAAATTCAGCGTGACCTTCGGCGGAGGATCCACCACGGTCCGAACCGCCTGCGCGGACTGCGCAGGATGGTTGAAGAAAACTCCCGTAACCGCCCCCAAAATTACCGCGATGACGACAGCCACAATCCAAAACAAACGCTCGCGGCTGGGCGCGGGCGGTGCGGGCGCAGCCACGGCAGACGACGATTTGCCTGCCGCAATCCACTGCAATTCAATCCGGATGTCATGCGCGGCCAGATATCGTTCCTCCGGATTCTTCTGCAGGCACGTGCTCACCACATGCTCAAACGCCGGCGGAATCGAGGGATTCGTCGCGCTGACCGGGTCCGGGTCTTTTTCCAGAATGGAGGACGCCAGGGAAATCTGACTCTTCCCCGCAAACGGCCGCTTGCCCGTCACCATCTCGTAGAGAACCGCGCCAAACGCGAAGATGTCAGAGCGCGCATCCGCCTCCTTGCCCTCAATCTGTTCGGGAGACATGTACTGAATCGTTCCGATGATGCTGCCCGCCGTGGTCAGCGGGCTTAGTGGGCTCGGTCCGCTCAACGTGGCCGCCGCGGTGAATGAGGGCGCCGACGACGACGGCGCACTCGGGTTCTGCAAGCCCAGCGGTTTGGCCAGCCCGAAGTCCATCAGCTTCGCGCCCGCCTGCGTCAGCATGATGTTCCCCGGCTTCAGGTCGCGGTGCACAATCCCCTGGCGATGCGCGGTCGCCAGCGCCTCCGCCACGGCAATCCCGATCTTCAGGGTTTCGGGCAGCGGCAGCGCGCCTTTCTTCAGTCGCTCGGCCAGAGTCTCGCCTTCCAGGAATTCCATCACCAGGAAGTCGGTGCCATTCTGCGAGCCAATGTCATAAAGCTGGCAGATGTGAGGATGGTTCAGCGCAGAGATTGACCGCGCCTCGCGCTCCATGCGCTGCTTCAGTTCCGGCGAAGAGGAAAGGTGGGAGGCCAGAACTTTGATCGCCACCGTGCGATCGAGCCGGGTGTCGAGCGCGCGGTAAACTTCTCCCATGCCGCCCGCGCCCAGCACGGACTGAATTTCGTAAGGGCCTAGTTTCGTGCCGGAGGTCAGTGCCATTCGCCCGGCAATTATAGACTGCCCGGCAAACGCTTTTCCGTCACAGACTTATTCCCCCCCAGTCTGCGGTTTCCCCCGGTTTCCCCTTTCGCGTCTTTGCGAGAGGTTGGGAACCTCAGGGGCTAAAGCCCGGAACTATTTGGGGCTTCTGACGGCACGGCTATAAAGCCGTGCCCTTCCACAAAACCTCTATTCCTTCACCCCACATCTATTCCTTCACCTCATCATCCCTATTCCTTCACCCCCAGCTGCCAGAACAGGAACGAATACACATCCGTAAACTCTTCGATCTGCTTCGTGACTGGCTTGCCTGCGCCGTGGCCGGCTTTGCTTTCGATTCTCAGTAAGATCGGCCGCGTGCGGCTGGCGCCATTCTTCGCCTCCGCCTGCATCAGGGCCGCCATCTTTTTGGCGTGCATGGGGTCGACGCGGGTATCGAAATCCGCGGTCATGAATAAGATTGCGGGATACTCCGTGCCTGCCTTCACGTGGTGATAGGGCGAGTAGGCGAAGAGCCACTTGAACTGCTCGGGGTTTTCCGACGTGCCGTATTCCGGGATCCACAATTTCGCGATCTGGAAATCCTGGTAGTGGAGCATGTCGAGCAGCGGGACCTGGCAGACGACGGCGCGGAACAGGTCGGGACGCTGCGTCATCATGGCGCCCATGAGCAGGCCACCGTTGGAGCCGCCCTGGATGGCGAGGTGATTCTTGTCGGTATATTTTTCGGCGATGAGGTGCTCGGCGGCGGCGATCATATCGTCGAACACGTTCTGTTTTTTGTCGAGCATGCCGGCGCGGTGCCAGTCTTCGCCGAACTCGGCGCCGCCGCGCAGGTTGGCGACGGCGTAGATGCCGCCGTGCTCCATCCAGAGATAGGCGGTGCGGCTGAAGCTGGGCGTCAGGCTCACGTTGAAGCCGCCGTAGGCGGTGAGCAGGGTGGGATTTTTGCCGTTTTTCGCCACACCTTTCTTATGAACGACGAACATGGGGACGCGCGTGCCGTCCTTGGACTTGAACCACTCTTGATTGACCTCGTAGGCGGAGGGGTCGATCGAGGGAGCGTCGACCTTGGTCCAGAGCGAAGTGGAACCGTCTTTCAGGTCGTAGCGATAAATGGAAGGGGTGAATGTAAAGGACTGGAAGCCGTAGAACAGTTCATCGCGATCCCAGCGGCCGCCCGACCCGAAGACGGTGCCGATGACGGGAAGGGCGAGGTCGTTGATCTTCTTGCCGTCGAGATCGAAGAGCCTCAGTTGCGAGCTGGCATTCTGTTCGTACTGCGCGAAGAGTTTGCCGCCGAACACTCCAGCGCCTTGCAGCACGGCGTCGGCTTGCGGGATGAGTTCCTTCCAGGCTTCGCGATCGTAGTTGCCAGCGTCGGCGACGAAGACGCGGTAGCGCGGGGCGTCTTCATTTGTCGTGATGTAAAGCTTGTCGTTGTAGACTTCGCCGCCGTAGAGAAAATTCTTGCCGGTGGTGATGCGCGTGGGCGGAGTGCCAGCCTTCAGGTCCATCAGGAAAAGTTCGGACTTCGTCCAACCCTGCTGAACGTTGATGAGCAGCCAGTGCCCGTCGTTCGACAGACTCACGCTCGGCCAGTCTTCGGCATCGCGGCCTTCGCCAAAAATCAGCTTGTCGTCGAGCGCAGGATCGTCTCCGAGTTGGTGATAGAAGACGTGCCGGTGGTACATCTCCTGGCCTTCGGGCACGTCGCCTTTTTTCGGATAGCGCGTGTAATAGAAGCCGGAGTTGTCGAGAGTCCACGCGATCGACGCGGCGCGGGTGCGCTCGATGGTGTCGGGAAGAATCGTGCCGGTCTTGGTCTCGATGATGTGCAGCGTGCTCATCTCCGAGCCGCTGGGCGAAGTGCCGTAGGCAACATACTTTCCATTTTCGCTGGGCTGGAACCAGTCGAGCGCGATGGTGCCGTCGGCGGCGAGCTGGTTGGCGTCGACCAGCACGCGGTCTTCTCCGTTCAGCCCCTCACGCACGTAAAGAATAGGCTGGTTCTGCATGCCTTCTCGCCTGGTGTAGAAATAATGTCGGCCCGCGATTACAGGCGGGGTGACGCTGCCGATCGAGAGCAGCGCGGTCAGACGTTTGTGGATCGCGTCGCGTCCGGCGAGCCGGTCGAGCATCCCGCGGGTGTAGGACATTTCGTCCTCGACCCACTTCTGCGTTGCGGGACTCTTGCCGTCCTCGAGCCAGCGGTAGTTGTCGAGCACCTTGGTGCCGTGAAACATATCGATGACGGGCTTTACTGGAGCCTGGGGAGGAGCAGAGGAGGTAGAAGACTTGGAATCATCGGCTGCATACGCTGCGGCAGCCAGCAAGACAAAAGAAAGAGTAAATGCCAAACGCAACCCTCCTGCCATGAGCACCTCGAAAGAAAACGGTGGCCGAGTCTCGGGAAGACGACCAAAAAACAAGGGTACCAGAATGGAAGGACCGGAGTAGCCGCCGAGACAGGACTGCGTCGGAAGGCGATTGAAGGCGAGAGGGCGAGGCAAATACAATCCGTCCTTCACACAATCCGTGCCTCGCAGTTTTCAGAGCTTCACAGTTTTCAGAGCTCGGCGGGAATGCTATGATGAAGACGTCAGCAAAAGATCGTGCGCCACGCACGATCCACCACACTCCTCAGTAGCTCAATGGCAGAGCATCCGGCTGTTAACCGGAGGGTTGTAGGTTCGAGTCCTACCTGAGGAGCCATTCTTTTCCGTGGCTCAGTGCGCCGCGACATTCCTAATTGCTGACCTCATCCGAAGTCCAAACTACGCAAAAATTGATAGGCGGGGCGCAGCCGAGGGCTGACGTGCCATGATCACAGGCCCCTATGATCCAAATCACAGACCCTCCGAGCAGGCGACGGCAGAATCGGAACGCCCCTCAAGCAAGGAGTTAGCCATGGCCTCCATTGTGACCCCTGTCAAGGCCGATCTGCTACAGACACTTCCGTCCGACGCCGCGCGCCAGATGCAATGGCGATTTGCGGACCGCTATGACCTGCAGATGCTGGTGCAGTCGGCGCGATCGGTGGCCCGCGGTCCGGTGGCGCGACTGGTGGCGAACGGCGGACGCAATTCGCATGATTGGACACCCGGCAAGGCGGATTTGCTGGAAGCGTTTGATAAGGCTGGGATCACGGCCGTGTTCATGGAGCCTGAGCACGGGGGATTCATCGCCGGGCCTAAGAATCTGGCACTGGCACTGGTGGCGTTTGAACTCGCGTGGGTGGACGGTGGGGCCGCAACTGCCAGCCTGGCGGGCTGTCTGGCCTTGGCGCCGATTCATGAGCGGGGCACGCCAGAGCAGCAGGAAAAGTACATGCAGTTGGCCGCACCGCCTCAAGCTGGAGAAGATCGCAAGCCCTGGCGGGGAGCGTTTTGTCTGACTGAACCCATCCCTTACGTCGGCGTGGACACCGGCATGCTCAACGGGAAGATCAGCATCGCCGAGTGGAAAGAAGGAGAAGAGCCGGTTCTACAGGTGGAGAAGCGCGGGCGCTTCATCACCAACATTGCATTCGCCAATTTTGTGACGGCCGCGGTTGATTCGGGGGATGAGCGGATCAAGGGTAGTTGCATGGTGATCCTGGAGGAAGGGGATCCTGGGACATTTGATCGTGGAACGCCTACGCGAAAGCTAGTGCATCAGCTGTCGTCTACGGGAGATCCGATTTTCAGTTTGCGGATTCCGGCCAGCCGGATTGTCGGGGGCTATGACGTGAAGGATGGTGTGATCGTTCCACGCTACAAGCACAGCGAGGTGATTGAAGCGGTGTTTCGCAGGACGCGCGTGACCGTGGGTATTATGACTGCGGCGAAATTACTTTCCGCGGTTGAGCCAATCATCCGGTACCAGCGGGGCCGCTTCCGGGGCGGGGAGACGGCGGCGCCGGGATCGGTGCGATATGAACTTGGGCTGCAGGCTCGGCAAGATTCTCTGCACCGGCTGGTGGACATCTGGGCCACCGGGGAGGCCAGTGCGTCGCTGGGATTTGCCGCAGCACGCGCGTTTGATGAGTTGGATCCGCTGGAGCGCGAGGCTGACAGGCTGCTGGCGGCGCAGGGAGTCACCGGTGGGAGAGCGCGCGCGAAAGCGCAGCGTGAAGCGGCAGAACGGGCGGCTGAACTGCTCCGTTTGCCGACTCGAGACCAGAATCGAGCCCAGCTGGAATCTGATCCGCTTCTGCGTTTCGTTCTGCTGGACGCGCTGGCCGACGTGTTGTGCCCTGCGACCAAGCTGTGGAACACCGGTTGGGGAGCGCAGATGATGCGCGAAGCAGTCAGCTTGATGGGCGGTTATGGCATCACCGAAGACTGCCCGGGATTCCTCGGCAACAAGTGGATGGATGCACAACTGGAAGCAACCTACGAGGGTCCGGAAGCGGTGCAGCGGCGGCAGCTTTCCTTAACTATGGTGAACCCGCTCTTCCTGGCGCAGTTCAAAGCTTGGATCAGGGAGATGCGCGGGATCGCGTCCGAGCGTCCGGGGACCGGGGCATGCATGTTGGCCACCGCCATGGGAATGTGGCTGTGGACGCTGGAGCGTTTGCAGCGCAGCACCGATGCCGACGGAGACCGCCTGTACCAGAGCGCGCGGCAGGGTGTGACGTTCCCTCTGGCTGACGCGCTGTGCTGGCTGCTCGCGGCGCGCTGCCAGGTTCTCGACGCCATTGAACTGGAGAAGCGCGGAGGCGGTGACCCCGCCGTGGCTGACGGATTGCCCGGGCTGGTGAATTTTATGACCGACCTGTGCCACGTGCAATCGGCGCGGGCGAGCGGGGAAGTGTCGCGCATCTGCGCCGAGTTGGTCTTCGGATACAACCGCCATCCGGCATGGGACGAAGCGGGATATCGCGGCTGCTTTCACCAGGACGAACTGGACTCCCTCGAAGACGTCATGCCGGGGATCGGGTCGTATGGCCTGGACATTATTGGCAGCGATGGCTCACATCCCAAGAAAGCTGGCCCTTGCGCGAAGTGTAATGGTGCCGAGGACTTTCTTTCGTTCCAGACGAAGCTTGCGACTTGCCTTACGGGCTGCCGGTTATCGAAGGACCGCGCGGCCGAAGCAATTTCCAAGGTCATGATTCCCGAGGCGCTGGATTATCCGGCATGAGCGCTCGTTCCCCAGATGAGGCCGCCACGGTCGAAGGGCAACCGATTGTGTCCGAAAAGATTGAGCGCCCGCAGATGGCTGTCGACATTGCCTGCGTGGGCTTCGGTCCGGCGATGGGCGGATTTCTGACGACGCTGAGCCGCAGCCTGCTGAATGACGACGGATCGGTGCGGTTGGAGAGTGCAACGTCCCCCGGGTTACCTCTGCAGGTGATTTGCTGCGAGCGCGCTGACGGGCTGGGGTTCGGAGTCTCCGGGGCGGTCACGCAGGCTCGCGGGATACGCGGCAGCTTTCCCGGCGTGGATCTCACGCAGATTCCGATGGCGTCGGCGGTCAAGAAAGAAAAGCTGGTTTATCTGCTTGATCCGGGTCGCGCCAGTCATCGATCTCTTGCGTTTAAGGCGGCCGACCGCGTGCTGAGGTCGTTCGGATTCTTATTTGGGCTGAAGCATGACGCGTTCGAGATGCCATTTACGCCTGCTTTCATGCGGAAACACGATGGCCTCGTGCTTTCGCTGGGACAGTTCAACCAGTGGGTCAGCGATCAAGTCGCCGCGTCGGGCGCAGTGCAAATCTGGCCGGGGATGCCGGTCTCCGAACCTCTATTCGAAAAAGATGCCGTGGCGGGCGTGAGGCTTGCCGACCAGGGCACCGATCTTAACGGACATCCGGAAGCGGGCTTTACGCCGGGCATGGACTTGCGCGCCGCGCTGACAGTCGTAGGCGACGGACCCGTCGGAGCAGTCGGCCGCAAAATTGACGAACACATCGGAATGCCGCCGGGCCATGGCTCGCGCGAATGGGCGCTGGGCATGAAGATGGTGATCGAACTCCGCGAAGACAGCGGACTTGAGCCGGGCACGGTCCTGCATACCATCGGGTTTCCTGAACCAGAAATTTTCGGGTTCCTCTACGTTCATCCCGACAGGCTGGCCTCGGTTGGCATCTTTGTTCCGTCGTGGTTCCGCAGTCCGGTCCGGACGGGCTATCGGTACCTGCAGCACTTTCTGCTTCATCCGTATTTGTGGCGCCATCTTGAGGGTGGAACTTTGAAGTCGTGGGGCGCCAAGTCGCTGCAAGAGTCAGGACGCCACGGCGAACCTTTTCTTGCGGGCAACGGCTATGCGCGCATCGGTGAAGGATCGGGCAGCACGAATGTGCTGGCGGGATCGGGCGTGGATGAAGCCTGGACCACCGGAGTGCAACTGGGGGAGGCGGTGCTCGAGCTGGCCGAGAACAAGCGCGCGTTTACACGGGAAAATCTTGAAGCGACTTATGTGCGCCGGCGGCGCGAGAGTTGGGTGGACCACGAATCGAAAATCGCAGCCGATTCGCGGGAGGGATTTCAGAAGGGCGTGGTTACGGGGATGATCGGCATGGCGGTTGCGGGCTTGACCGGCGGGCGGTTCGCTTTCACGTCGTATGGAGCGGATTGCAAGCGGCCTTCGCTGGAAGAGGCGTACGGATCACGGATTCCTCCAGCCGAGTTAAAGCAGATGCAGGAAGAATGTGCGGCCAAAGGTAGTTCGCTGCACGACCGGATCATGGACCGCTGTGGCTGGCCGCAGATTCCGATGGATGGCAAGCTGCTCATCTCCCACCAGGATGCTCTGCTCATGGGCGGAGGCGTGCAGGCTGCGCCGGGTTATGCCAATCACGTCATCTTTCGGCGCCCTGAACTCTGCCGCGGGTGTGAAACCAAGTTGTGCGTGGAGATGTGCTCAGCGCAGGCGATTACACGGGGCGAAGACGGCGTGCCCGGCTTCGATCGGGAGAAATGTGTTTACTGCGGGGCATGCCTGTGGAATTGCGAGGCCGATGGTGACGGTGCGCAGGGAAATATCGAACTTCGTGCTGGTGCCGGGGGTCTGCACTCGACGTTGAATTGACAAGCTGAATTGACAGACTGAATTGACAGGCTGAATTAATTGGTGAAGTGACAGGAATCGAATGACAAACGGATATCACATCGTAGTCTGCGGCAGCATTGTGCCGGACCCGCTGCAAACCCTGGAACCGATTCTGGCTCCGAGCGGACCCGCCCTCAAGAACGAGATGATGCTTCCCGCCATTCTGGATCCGTGGGCGGCACATGCGCTTTATGAAGCCGCCGAACTGGCTGCAAAAGTAGCTGGCAGCAAGGTCTGGCTGGTCAGCATTGGACCAAAAGCAAAACTGCAGCAGGTGATGATGACGATTGCGCAGCGAGTGAGTTTTGAATTTGTTCCAGTCGATGCGAGCGCCAGCGGCTTTGCCGATGCGCAGGCCACGGCCGCGGTGCTGGCGGAAACTATCCAAGGTATCCCGGGCCTGGATCGCGCGCGCTTGCTGGTGTTCGGTGGTTGGGAATCGGCCTCGCGAGGCGCAGGGGCCACGATGCAGTTGGTGGGAGAGCGGCTTGCGATCCTCGATCAGTTCCAAGGCGTCGACAAGCTCAACCTGCAGGCCGACGGCTCGCTTGAAATTCTAGAACGAATCGAGGGTGGGCGTCATCAAGCTTCGACGTGTCTCGGTCCTCCGGCTTTGTTCGGCTGGGCGACAGGTGATCTGCCGGAGCCGCGCAACAATCCTCAAGTTGGGATGGCCAACATGCGGACGGTGATGCCAGCGCTGCAGCGGGCGAAATCGATGCCGCTGCCGGCGAATGGACTGCACTTCCTGAGCGCGAGTCCGCCGAAACAACAGCGGCAGACTCGCGTGGTCAAAGACCTGTCGGCAGAACAGATCGCGCGCGAAATTGCGGAGTGGATTGGCAAGTAGAGAAGGAGATCACGACTCTAATGTCACACAGCATCTTATTTCTGGCTCACGTGTCGGAATCGGGCAGCACCCTTCCCAAGGCAGCATACGAAGTCCTGGGTGCGGCTGTGAAGTTGAGCCAGCAGATCGGAGCCGGCTTGACGATCGGCGTGATCGGCTCGAACGTGGAGGCTGCGGCCGAGACGATTGCGGCGGCCGGTGCCGATCGAATTCTAATGGTCACAGGGCCCGACTTCGAGACGGCACGCTACGCGAGCGATGCGGCGGCAGCGGAGGCGATCTGCCGGGCAGCGGGAGCGGATCTGATTCTCGCGCCGGCGACTTCACGCTTCATGCGGGTTCTGGCGGGTGTGGCGCATCGTCTGAACGGTGTTGTCGACACGCATGTAACTTCCGTGGAAGTTGTCAACGGCGAAGTGTGTGCCACGCGCTGGTACTATCGCCAGCGCATTGAGGGAGTCATTCGACGCGACGCGCGACCGTGGATCGTGTTGCTCGAATCTGGTTGCAACGCGCCGTGGGTTCAGTCAGCATTGGGAGCAGCGGCGAAGGCCGTGGTCGAAGAGATTCCGGTGACGCTTTCGGATGCAGCCAAGAGAACAGTCGTCACCGGCGTTCGCGCTCCAAAGAGTGACGCGCAGACCATCCGTCCCGATGCTGATTTGTTATTCGTGGCGGGAGCGGGTTGGACCAAGAGACAATCTGATGGAAAACCGCACGTCGATCAAGCCGAGACGTTGATTCTGGAATTCCTGCGCGTGTCGGGTGCATCGCTGGGCGGGAGCAAGTCGCTGGTGGATCAATCGGGGGAGAGTCAGGCGGTGCTGCGCTTTATGACGCATTTGAACCAGGTTGGCCAGACGGGATCGACGCCGCGCCATCCGAAAGGCTTGTCGACGTGCTGCCATGGCGAAGAGCCGCATGTCGTGGGCTGGCGGTTCATCAATGAGCGCCGCGCGGTGAATCTCGATCCAAACTGTGGATGGGCGCGAGGAAAAGCCGACGTGCTTTATGTGGCCGATGCGTTTGAGGTGATGGCGAAACTCAACGCGCTGTTTTCCGAGAGAAGTCAACCGTTGGTTGAAGCAGCAACTTTGAATACATAGGGAGCAAAGGTGAAGACGAAAAAAGGTGTGATTGGAATCCTCACTGGCGGCGGCGACGTGCCCGGCCTGAACCCCGCGATCCGCGCCGTAACCATCCGCGCGCTGCGTGAGGGTTGCGAAGTCATCGGCATCCGGCGAGGCTGGGCGGGGTTGGTCGACATCGTCCGCGAAAAGGATTACGACAACAGCGAGAACTTCCAGACGTTGTCGGAGGATCTGGTGAACCGTACGGGCCGGACCGGCGGTACTTTTCTGCACACCTCGCGCACGAACCCCAGCAAGGTGAAGAAGTCCAGCGTTCCGCCTCATCTGCAAAGTACGTACAACGCCGAGAAGAACGATCTGACCGCAGAGGTGCTGAAGAACCTGGATTGGCTCGGCATCGACTACCTGATCCCGATTGGCGGGGATGACACGCTGAGCTATGGCGTGCGCCTTTATCAGGAGGGCTTCAAGGTCGTCGCCATTCCCAAGACCATGGACAACGACGTTCCGGGTACCGACTATTGCATCGGCTTCAGCACCTGTGTAACGCGCACCATTTCCATGACCAATTGCCTGCGTACCAGTGCTGGCTCGCACGAGCGCTTCATGGTGCTGGAAGTTTTCGGACGTTATGCGGGGTTTACCGCCATGCTGCCGACCATGGCGGGAGCCGCGAACCGGTGCGTGATCCCGGAACACAAATTCGATATCGAGCGCCTGACCGAGTTGTTGGTCTCGGACCGGCAGAAGAATCCCAGCCACTATTCCGTGGTCTTGGTTTCGGAAGGAGCGATGTTCCAAGGCGGAGAAATGGTCTTCGAGGCGGAGACTACGGACGCCTTCGGGCATAAGAAACTGGGCGGCATCGGGGACCTGGTATCGGAGAAGCTGAAGGAGTTGTCTCCCAAATACAACAAGGGTAAGGCCATCGACACCATCAACCAGAAGCTCGGCTATCTGGTGCGTTGCGGTGATCCGGATGCGATTGATTCCATCGTTCCGATGGCCTATGGCAACCTCGCTCTGGACTTGCTGCTGGGGAAGATTCACGGACGGCTGGTCGTGCTCAGGAATGGACGTTATGACAACATGCCCATCGACACGGTGACGGCCACGAAAAAAGTTGTGAACCTAAAAGAACAGTACAACATTGACCGCCTGCGCCCCCACTACAAGAGCTTCGAGATGAAGCCGCTGTTCATCATGACCAGCGAAGTGGGATGAGGGCTTTCGCGTCGAAAATACTTTGGATATGGAGTCTATTCTTGGCCGCGGGCTTCGGCTTCGGCCAGCCAGCCGCGCCGTAACTTCTCTGGCGGGATGCTGGACAGGTAGGGTTTGAGATCGAGAATCGGGGTGCCATCGAGCATGTCGACGCCGCGAACGTGCAGGGAATTGCCCTCGCGGCGGAGGAGTTGGACGACGGTGAGTCCGATGGGGTTTGGACGGCGTGGGGAGCGGGTGGCGAAGACGCCGTGCGGGCGATTGTCGATGGGAGGCGTGCCGAGCAACTCGAATCCTTCGGAGCGATCGAAGACCCATAGAACGAAGAGGTGAGAGAAGCCTTCGATGTCGGTGAGGCCGGCTGCGAATTGCGGCAGGATTTCGAGAATGCCTTCGGCTTCGTGTTTAGCGCCGGGACCTTTGGGGATTTGCTTGGTGTTCTGGTAGGGAGTTTTGGCGTATCCGATGGGCTGGGGAGAAAACATAGTCGTTTATCCATTGTTAAGGATCATCACGGGTGAGAGCAAGTGTTGCAAAAGGAGAATGGTGTCGCGGAGGGCACGCGCTCTTATTTTGGCAGAAGGTCCCTCAGGGGCTAAAGCCCTCGTTGAAGAGGAAAGCCTTATCGCAGCGCTGAAAGCGCTGCGCCACCCAAAAGGGAGTTCTTCAGCAAGCGAGTTCTTCGGCAGGCGAGTTCTTCAGCAAACTGTAAAGCCCGCTCGCGGCTTCTAGCGGCACGACTGAAGAGGTTGCGAAAAAAGTATTTTGTACGGCTTGAGATTCCCCGCAGCGGCTAAAGCCGGCATTGATTCGATTCGACTTACGGCGCGGCTTGAAGCCGCGCCCTTTCAAGACAGGACAGAATCGTGAGTTGTTCCGCAACCTCTTGCGCTGTGGGCTGTATTCTTACGCCGCTTCGCGGCTTGTAGTAACGGACGCGGGCGGCGGCGCCCGCGCCACACTCTGTTTCTCCAATCTTGTCTAGTCTTCTTTCTTCTCCGGTTCCCGGGGCAACGGGTCTTCGATCTTCTTGCGGGGAAGCATTTGATCGCGCATGGCGGCGTCGTAGACGAAGCTGGCGACGATCACCGAGATCTGCTTGAGGTCGTCGGGTTGCAGGCGGTCGTATACATCCATGTTGGAGTGGTGGGTGCGGGTGTCGTATTCGATGGGATCCTGGATGAACTGGAATCCCGGGATGCCGACGGCGTCGAAGGAGAGATGGTCGGTGCCTCCGGTGTTGCGCATGGAGAGGGTGGTCATGCCGAGATCTCTGAAGGGTCGCATCCAGGTTTCGAAGATGGGAGCGACGGCTGCGTTTTCCTGCAGGTAGATGCCGCGAATCTTTCCGGTACCGTTATCGACGTTGAAGTAGGCCGAGACTCTTGCCTGCTCGGGTTTTGGGGTGACCGGGCCGGCGTCGCGACGCAATAGAGTCGGCATGTCTTTCATGGCGGGATCGTCCGAGGGGGGGCGAGAGCCGAAGTGGTGCTCGACGTAGCCTTGCGAGCCGAGCAGCCCCTCTTCCTCGCCGCTCCAGAGGCCAATGCGGATGGTGCGGCGGGGCTTGATGTCGAGCGCTTTCAGGATGCGGACCGCTTCCATCATGACGATGGTGCCAGCTCCGTTGTCGGTGGCGCCGGTGCCGGCGTGCCAGGAATCGAGGTGCGCGCCGAGCATGACGACTTCATCTTTCTTGTCGGTGCCGGGGATTTCGGCGATGGTGTCGTACTGCATGGGGTCATCGTCGTAGAAGGTGTTGATCACGTTCAGTTCGAGAGTGACATCTTTCTTGTGCTGTAACAGGCGCGCGATGCGGGTCCAGTGTTCGGAGGCCATGGTGAGTTGGGGAATGGTTGTGGTTTCGCCGGGCTTGTAGGAGCCGCCGGACTGGACGAAGACAGTACCACCGCCGGCGGTGCCGCGGCTGTGATCGATGACGGCGAGGACTTTTTCGTCGGCGAAGAACTGGTTGAGATCTTTCATGAACTGGCGGCGGCGCATCACTTCAGACATGCGAAACGGAGGGCGCTCGCCGGGGATTTCATATTCGCCAGTTTTGGCGAGTTCATCGTCACTGAGACGTTTGAAGGGAGTTTCGGTGATGGGTTTCACTTCGGCGTCGGGGCCGGCGATGGCAATCATTCCGGCGAGCTTGCCCTTGTACTTGTCGAAGTCTTCTTTCTTTTCGATAGTGACGCGGATGCACTTGCCGGTGACGACGCCGTTGGTGCCGGGGGTCCACGCTTTGGCGTAGACGAGGAGAGGAACGATATCAGGCGAGGTCATGCGGGCGTTGACGTATTGATTGGCCCATCCGCGGCCGAAGGGGCCCCAGGGCTCGAGGTGAGCATTGCTCAGGCCCATGGCGGTGAACTGGTCGCGGGTCCAGTCGTTGGCGCGCTTCATGTTGGGCGATCCGGTGAGGCGCTCGCCGATCGAATCCACGAGGCCGGAGGCGTACTCCATGACTTTGGAATTGCGGAAGCCCTCATAACGAATGCGGGAGATGGTTTCGAGATCGACTTTTTCCTGGGACTGCAGGGCGGGAACGGAGAACAAAATGACGACGAGACAACAGACAAGTCGCGAAGACGTCTTCATGAGGAGCGCTCCTGAGCGGGAATCAATCGGGGATTATACAGCCGGGGATGGGACGGGGCGCGGATGGGAATTGTAAAGTTATTTCAAGATGCGGAGGCGGAGAAGTGCGATCAACCACTAAGGGCACGAAGGTTCACGAAGGGAAAACCTCAGGAGTGGAGGCGAGACGTAGCTAGCTACGTCTCTACAAGTGAGGTTTCTTGGCGACGGGCTCTTTGCGTTTTTCGTCGGACTCGACGGAGTACAGCATGTAGTGATCGAGACTGTGGCGGCGGAAGTAGTGGTGCTTGCGGAAATCGAAATAAATTTCGGCGCTCTTAGGCAGCCAGAGTGAGGTGTTTTTCCTGGCGAAGGGGATGGGGCCATACTCCACGAACTCGTGCTCACTGAGAAGCTGGATTTCAGGCATGGGGTTCACCATTTCCGCTTCGATGTGCACGATCTGGAACTTGTCGGCGGTGATCCAGGCTCGACCCTTGAGAGCGACGGGATGTACCTCGGTCCCAACCTTATAGCTGTGCATGCGGTTGGGACGGTCAGCGCGCTGGCGGAAATGGACAAGCCAGCTGGCCTGGCCGTGCCAGTCACCGAGACCTTCGCACAGCATCTCGAAGGTGTCGCGCATGTCGGGATGGAAGACCAGGGCCAGAGCGGCAAAGCCAGTGCTGGCAATGTGGTCAGGATATTCTGCCGAGCCCGGCGTATCGGCGCGGTACTCATCGACGGAAAGAAATCCGGGCTGGGGCTCAGAGATGGAAGCGACGTAGTTGTACTTGCGGGTCTCGGTGCGAACGGGAATACCGAACTGGTCGAGCGACTGATGGAATACGTCTTCGACCGCGGCGAAGCGCTCCACGTCGTCGACCAGTTCCTGCACGCGTTTGCCGGATTCGTCAATGACCTGCGCGGAGGGGCACTCGACGCCAGAGGCGACAGCGGTCTTAACGTCGTCAATGCCGCGCGGCTGCCACGGGGTCGTAGAAATCGCCGGTGCGGCAAGCGCCGACAGAGGATCAACGCCGGAGAGGTGGGCCTCGCTCTGGGGCGCGTCGTCGGAGGAGACGGGACTGGATTCGTGTTGCTGGATCTCAGCGATCAGAGCGCGAACCTGCTCAGCCATGGGATGTTGCGGCGATTCCTGGAGAAAGACGTGGAGAGCCTGAATCGCCTCTTGATCGTGGCCCAGGCTTGCAAGTGCCTGGCCGAGAACGAGCTCGGCGGGGCTGGCAGCGTTCTTGCCCTTGGTGATCGCGATCTGGGCTTCGTCCCGCGCCTTGCCATAGTCTTTTTGGTGAAGGTAGGTGTCGGCGAGCAGATTATGCGGGAGCCAATTTTCAGCATCTGCCAAGACGGCCTGCTCCAGCGCGGATCGTGCGGCGGGATAATCCTGCCGTTCCAGGCCGGTTCGTCCGAGCAGGGTGAGCGCCTGGGAGTTGTGAGGGTTGAGACTCACGGCCGCGCCCAGGTAAGTTCCGGCTTGAGCGAAGTCCTGTATCTGAAAATACAAATACCCAAGGAGGAAGTTCAGATCGGGGCTGGAAGGAGATAACTGGTGAGCCTGGTTGAGTTGCTTCTGCGCCTCTGTGAAATTGCCGGACTTCAATGCGGAAACCGCGCGTTTGGCTTGCTTCCGCGCTTTGGGAGACAACTCAAGTCCGGACACGTCAAGATTGATCGCGTCGGGATCGCGGCGCAGCACGATGTCGACCAGCACCGGGCCCAGCGAGTCTGAGACCTGCACTTCTTTCTGAGTGCTAAGATAGCCGACCGCGCTGACTTCCACATTATAAATTCCGTAGGCGAGGTTGGCAAAAACTCCCTGCGCCGTGTCTTCCAGCGTGGTCTGCCAGATGGCCGACTGACTGCTCGGGCTCACGAGCTTCAGCAACGCCTGGCGATCGAGGTGAACGCCTTTACGCTCGTTATACACAGTGAAGACGAGCACCCCGGTACCGGGCAACGTGTTGTAAGTGGTGACGACTCGCCGATGGGGGTCCTCGCTGTCTCCAAAAGGCTGGGGTCGGGTGGGGGTCCCGCGCTGCGCGATGGCAGTTGCGGTGAGCAAACACGCGAGAAAGAAGCGGACACGGAGATGCCGCGCGAAGGAAGGCACCACAACAATGGCGCGGCGGCGGAGCATAAACAAATCCCCGGGCAGTTTGGCACAGTCGTTCGCCCGGGTCAAACGCGGTTCTGAAAGCGACTGGGGGGATGCCGACGCTACTGTTTTGCGGAAGGTTTCTCCTGGGGAGGGGCGGATTTCGTGCCCTCGTTTTTCTGGCCGGCAGCGGCGGGTTTGGCATCCTCGTCGTCGTCGTTTTTTACGATGTATTGCACGATGAGCGAGATGCGGCGATTGGAGGGGTCGAGGGGGGCGTCGGGCTTGCGCAGACGCTGGTCGGCAAATCCGCGGACTTGGGTTATCTGGTCCGAGCGGACTCCGTTGGCC